>Ga0316192_10002416_pt1 | contig 13622 bp, 12 predicted proteins | sample MerIslwburrow_MG_FD_204931 | JGI IMG/M metagenome (GOLD analysis project Ga0316192, IMG submission 204931) | Coastal sediment microbial communities from Maine, United States - Merrow Island worm burrow | ecosystem: Environmental > Aquatic > Marine > Coastal > Sediment | place: USA: Maine...
CGATGTTATGTTACGTCACACCAAAAGAACATCTCGGCCTGCCGAATAAACAAGATGTGCGTACCGGCATCATCACCTACAAGATATCGGCCCATGCCGCCGATCTCGCCAAGGGCCATCCCGGTGCGCAGATCCGTGACAACGCCATGAGCAAGGCGCGTTTCGAATTCCGCTGGGAAGACCAGTTCCGCCTGGCGCTCGATCCAGAACGTGCGCGTGAATACCATGATGAGACCATGCCGAAAGATGCGCATAAAGTGGCGCATTTCTGTTCTATGTGTGGACCGAAGTTCTGCTCGATGAAGATCTCGCAGGATGTTCGGGATTACGCAGCTGAGCGGGGGATTGGGGTTGAGATTGCTGTGGATGAGGGTTTCAAAGAAAAAGCAGAAGAGTTTAAGAAGGCTGGCTCGAAGATTTATTCCAAGGCTTAGTTTTTATTCTGTAATAGATTAGCTTTCATCCTTAGCGTATGCGAAGGACCTTAAAGCCCGCTTTATGCGGGCTTTTTTGTTTCTGCTTGTAATGCTTATTCTTTCTTGAATACCTACTTTTAATTTAACCTTAAGTGCATGTGGGTTCCCGCACCCACGGGCGTGGTACTTTTTGTATTTCGCACATCCTTGTGCTCCACCCTTCGGGCCGTGTAAAACACACGTTTAAATCTGATCCTGTCAGATTTATCAACAGCAACAAAAAGTACCCAAGACTAAATTCGTTAGGAACGAATTTGAACAGCCGCTATCTGGCTGGCCCAAAGGGCAAAACACAGGACGTGTTTTGTAACATGCCGCCCGCTACAGCCTGTCCCCGAAAAAACATCGGGGCAACCTCAGCTCCCAACTTTGCCAATGGGTCGGTTGGATCAGCCATCCGGGCTGACCAACCTCAATTCGCCGTCCATGGCGAATTGCTCCTACCAAAGTTGAAAGCTGAGGCAGGCTGTAGAGGGGAGGGTAAAGCAAAAGTCAAAAGCGTATAAGCGCTTGCATTCATTGTGGTAATCACGTAAAAATTAGAATCATAAAAAAGCACAGGGTTATTGAGGAGGGTGCTGAGTTGGATAAAATTGTAGTAAGTTCTAGCTGGTTAATCTTTAATTCCTCAGTCACTTTTCTAGGTAGAAATGACGGGATAGAAAGAAATATTTCTGTCTATCCTAGAATAAGGGTTTCTGCCTAATTCACTGTTGAGTTCTACAAAAACAAAAACATAAGAATAAAAATGAAATGCATGTAGGAAAAGGATGAAACCGACGTATGAAATTGAAAGGAAGTCAAAAGCATGATAAGGACAAAGCTTAATAAAGCAACAGCTTAACAGGCGTTGAAGCAGATTGCTTTATTAAGCTTTGTGTCATACAAATGCTTTGTTGAATTAAATTTTTAGGTTCTGCGGACTTTCAAACAAAAGAAACATATAACAGTATGCAACAATGATTAACGAACCCAACAATACGCTAAACCAGACACGCGCGAATAAAGCGGCGCGTGCAGGTTAGCTCACTCGTTAGTAGGCAATGAACATCATAAAGAATAGAAAATTTGTGCGGTTTTCGATAATTATATTTTTATCATTCGCACTATATGCAATCTACCTTCAAATTCTGCCAGATAAGCGATTTTTAGCAGGCCCTATAGGTCTGGATAGAATGTATTGGTGGGAGATACTTCATTGGGCTCTATCAAGCATTGTTGTATTGGCACTATTTATCTCAGTTATATGGCATGCTTACAAGAATAGTAATTTCAAATGGTTAATCTTTGCATTTGTTATTTGGCCATCTGTGTTTATCTATGCATGGAGGCAGTCTGCCAATGTGTAAGCCTACTAACAAATCACTCAACGTGGACTGTCAGAACGCATCTTTCGTTCTTTTAGTCCGCTGTGCAGCCAGTTAGCTCAAACGTTATGTGTAATAAAAAATGAATAAAGAGGAGGTAGACAATGCCACATATTATAATTGAGTACCCGGAACAGGCGATGAAAGGTGTTGATATCCCTACGGTCTTAAAAACTGCACGTGATGCTGTTGTCGACAGTGGATTGTACAAGTTAAGTCAAATCAAAACCCGGGCGTATGCGTTTGGTGTGCATACCTATGCTGATGGCACTGATCCTTATATTCATATACAGGCAAGGATTTGTTCGGGGCGCGATGAAGATAACCGAATTCGAATGAGTCAGGTCATTCTTTCAGGAGTAAAAGCACTGGAGCTCCCTGTTTCGGTGATAACGGTTGAAGTGGTTGACATGGACCGAGCCTCTTATGCACGATAGGTTTAATCAGTCTGAATATATATTAGGGAATAATACACAATGAACATCATACAAGTAAAAACACATAACAATTCATTCAACATTGACCATTTTTACACGCCGCTTTGCTCTATGTAAAAATGGCAAGTTAATTCGAGCGTTAGCACCAATAAAAATTAACCCGTACATGTAAACTGAGAACGATATGAAAGATTTTGTTAATCAGCTAGAAAGAACTTAAGGGGTCAACTTAAGGGGTCAGAACCCTTTACTCAGTCCAGTCTTGCCATATCGATCAGTAGTCCTTTCTCTGCATAACATGTTTTGTTACTCTTAGCGTCTGTAAGGAGTGACATATGCCAAGGAAACCAAGGTTCTTTATACCGGGTGTGGCAATCCATATTGTTCAGCGTGGACATAGCCGGATATTTGGGGTCAGACTCCATGATTTTATCGGGAAAAGATTATTCTTTAATTTTCAAGGAGTCTGACCCCTTGGTCCTGTGACCCCTTTCACTTTGTTAATTTTCAAGGAGTCTGACCCCTTTCACTTTTACTTATCTACTAATAATTCCTGAACATGAAAAAAATGACACTTTAATAACAGCCTATGACAGAAATCTGACATTTTTTTAATATCCATTAAATATACTCCTGCATCAATCCTCATAATCAACAATAACAGTCCATCATTAAAACTCTTCGAAGCACCGATACGAATGGCTTCCAATGGCTAGCACATTTATAAATGCCTTATGGTGCACCTTGATTCAACAGGCGGTAATCAGGCTATAGACATGGCGTGTATTTTGCATTGTTAAAGTTAAAGAATTTTCACAAAAATAAAGGAGAAAAGGAGTATTGCGATGATATTAGATACAATGACATATTCGGTAATGACTGTTGTAGCGGTATGGATTTTTATCGTTATTCTATTAGCCTGGTATTCTCAAGGTCGACAAAATAACAGCAATAAATAGAGATCTGCTATTAATTACTTTTAATCGTTCATCGAGTAAAAAGAATCAAGGGGCAGGCTCCTTGATTCTTTAACCCCTAATAATAATTAGAATGATTTTGGACAGACCATGGTTTATGTGGTCAGAACCCTTTACTCACTCCAGTCTTGCTATATCAATCAGTAGTCCTTTCTCTGTATAACATGTTTTGTTACTCTTAACTTCTGTAAGGAGTGACATATGCCAGGAATTAAAGGTGACGCAGGGGTTAATATTTAATCCCTCCGTCACCTTTATCTCTACCAGACAATATTATTGAGTCACAGATAATGAAAGCGTTAAGGTCAATTAATATCCTGAATGATCTAAATATTTCGCGCTCCCTGACCTTTGTTTTTATCATCACCTCTCTGCTTGCAACCGGCATTTATATTTTATATCTGCAGAATACCCATGGCGAAATAGATGAAGCCATTGAACATGCCCATAACTATCTAAATGAACAGATATCCGCTGATGGGAAATTCATATACAGGAGACATATAGACCAGGATATTCACTTGCAGCCTGACTATAATATCCTGCGCCATCTGGGTGCAATCTATTCTCTGCTAATGATGAATGACTATAGACCGGGCAGCATGGATGATATAAAGGTCGCCAGCTCGATCCGCTTTATCAAAGAAAATACATTTGAAAAATTTCATGATAACGGGATTGCAATATGGACAACTTCCAGGCTCACGGCCAACGGGGAAGATGCTGATCTCATGAAACTTGGTTCGGCGGGCCTGGCTCTGATAAGCCTTGCGCCGCTGGTTGACAGGTTTTCGGATATTATTAGCAGGGATTTGTTAAAACAGATCGGAAACACCATCATTTATTTTCAAAAACCCGATGGTGAATTCCATTCCATAATGTACAGAGACGGCTCATTTGGAAAAGGCTGGAAATCTCTTTTCTACCCTGGTCAAGCCAGCTTCGGCCTGTTTGAGTTATTTCGCATTACGCAGGAGAAAAAATTCCTCGATGCCGCAATAAAATCCCTGCTCTACCTGGAGTCATCACGTAAGAACATAAACAGCGAAGATATGCCTGCCGACCACTGGTCATTGATCGCGTCAGCAAAAATACTGGGGTACGATGGCGTCGATAACGAGATAAAGCAACGGATTCTGTCTCACGCTGAAAAGGTCGTAAGGTCGATCATCTCGCTACAGATAAAACAATCCAGGTATGAGTCACTGATCGGCGGCTTTTCTTTGAAAGGAGAAATTACGCCGACATCGACCAAAGTAGAGGGACTTAATGCGATCTATCCATACCTTTCAGACAGGGAACTGATGAGACAGACCAAGTCATGCATGGATCTTGCAATCGATTTTATACTGCGCTCACAGATCAGGGAAGCGCCTTTCCAGGGGGCATGGAGCCGTGCGATGACCAGGTATGATATCGGACCAGATAAAATGGCAAATCAAATTGATATGGCCGAGGATCTTATCGATATGAAACGCAGGGAGCATAATAAAGCGGCAGGTGAAGTCAGGATAGATTATGTGCAACACGCATTAAGTGCCCTTATCGGCTATCAGCAATTATTTAATTAAAGGGGACGGAGGGATTATTTTTTGACCAATCCCTGATGTCGCAATAGAATTACTTCAAATCATTACGAAGAGAGTATGAGTAAGTAAGGCTTAAGATATGACTACTAATAGAACATTTAAAATATTGCCTGTCACGGTATTTTTACTTGGTTCTTTAGTTGTTGCTAGCCAAATATATCACCAGGCACACTCTCATCTGACACCATGGAAAGTTGGCGGGATGGGAATGTTTGCTTCGTTGGACAGCCCCGCACACCGAGAGGTATCCATCGAGTTGCAACTGCCTGGCAGAATCCTTTTCCTCAAGGATATGGGGCAATCTGTCGTTAAGTTCAAAACCATCCCCAGAGACAATTTTGCAGAGCAGTTTTGCCGTGATCTATTGGGGCGCTACATTAACCTGTCAGAAATAAGATATAAACAAGCCCGTCTTTACAATAAACCTTCTCAACTGGAAAGAAGGTCAATTCTCAACTCGATGCCATTCGAGCATTTGACGCTCAGATTCTATAAAACCCGAGTAGACACATCTACTGGTCGTTTTGCATACCAGCAGGCCAGTGAATACGAATGCAAAAATGAATCAAGTCGTGATACATAATTCTGATCAGAGTCATAGTCGCCGACTACAGGTATTAGGGGCTACTCTGGCGCTGTGCGCCTTTCATGGGTTTGCTGATGAGTTCTTTGGCGCGATTGCTACAACTGCAATCGTCATTGCCTTATTGTTCCCATCGTTTCTTACTTCGCCTAAATTCTGGTTACCGATACTAGTGGCCTCCATACCTACTGTGGCGCTCTACTGGTACACGATCGACAATCATAAGTACCTTTTGTTCTACTGGGTGATCGTAGTCTCCCTGTGTTCTCTCATTAAAGAGGACTCGTCATTTCTCAAGATTACAGGGGAAAGCGCAAGGCTTTTGATGTTTCTTACCATGGCGGCAGCAGTACTTCAAAAAACCATCTCAGACAGTTACCTGAACAGCGAGATGTTTTCTTATTTTTTATTGACCGATGATCGTTTTTTCTTCTGGTCCAGTTTGCTCTCCTGTGTCACGCAGCAAGATCTGATCTACAATAGCGAGTTGTTAAAAGAGGCGGGCCGTGCTGTTGGTGTTGCACAAACGCCAGAGTTTCAATTGAGGGGCTGGGAGTGTATCCAGCCTGTCGCGCACACCTTTACCTGGCTGAACTACCTGGACCAGGCGCTTCTTGCATTGCTAGTGGCTTTCAGATTGTTTGATCAGAGTATTATCAAGCATGCTATGATAATAATATTTATCATAGGTACTTATCTGATAGCGCCGGTATATGGATTCGGCTGGACGCTTTGTATATTTGGCATGTGCTATACAGCCAATCAGGACAACAAAATCTTCAACTTCTATCTGTTCACGCTGATCGTATTATGTGTTTACGAGGTATTCTTTTGGCGATTGTCATAGAGCAACTTTGCAGAGAACAGCACAGGTGGAATTAACTTCCTTAAGTCATTACCCAAGCGGTTCAATCATCATCATTTATGATGGTGATTGTCCGTTCTGTAGATCCTATATCGAGTTGACACGTTTGAGAGAGCTTTCGAATACCTGTTTATTGAATGCGAGAGAGGAACCTGGTTTATGCCAGGAGCTCCTGGATAAAGGTGTAAGTCTGGATGAAGGCATGGTGGTAGTAATGAATAACCAGGTCCATCACGGTGGCGACGCAATAAATCGGATTGCTCTACTCACCAATAAAAGTACGATATTTAATAAATTTGTTTACTTTGTGTTTTCCAAGCCGGTTATATCTAGATTTGCTTATCCTGTTTTGAGAGGGGTAAGAAATATAACACTTCGATTGCTCGGAAAAAAACCTATACATGCTGAATGATGGTGACGATTTATGGGCGTCACCTTTTGTCTTTAGGTAGACTGGTAGCTGCCGAGAGTTAAAGGGTACGGAGGGTTTTTTTGATCAGGTCGTGATCCGTCCATAGAATGCCCTTAATAATACCTAAGCACCAGGCAATAAAGATACTTTAGCCTGGCTTTTTCAGGAGCATGAGATGTTCTCTTCCAATGCCGGAGTTGCCGGAAATAGATATTTAGTGGGTCGCACGGATGTGAATCATCCACTTTCCGCCTACTCGAGGTTCGGCTTTGAGCTGGATGGCGTCGAGTGGCCATCCGTTGAGCACTATTATCAGGGAATGAAGTTCGAAGAGGGGGAGATACGTGAGTCGATCCGTTCTGCGGATCACCCCGAAAAGGCATCAAAGTTGGCTAAAGCCAGCAAGAAGCTGGTTCGCAAAGACTGGTCGCAGGTTCGCCAGGTGATGATAACGCGTGCTATTTATACGAAATGTCGCAGCCATCAGAAGATAGCAGATTTGTTGCTGGCAACCGGGGATAAACACATCGTCGAGTCCACTATGTATGATTACTACTGGGGTGTCGGTCGTGATGGACGAGGCCACAACGTTTTCGGAAAAGTGTTAATGGCGGTCCGTGATAAATTAATGCAAGAGCAGGACTCTGTGCAGGGCTGGCAGAAAAAATAGTTACGTCCTCTTTTTCTTTGTTGCATAATCGAGCGATTCAACATTATCTGGAGTGAGCTGTGAAATTCAGCGTCAACGAATTTCGTGACTGGAATAACAAGAAAGTGACCCTGCTGGGTATGTCGGGTGTCGGTAAGACCTATCTGTCGACACTGTTGAGCGGTCATGACTGGTTCCATTATTCCGGCGATTATCGTATCGGCAAACGCTATCTGGATGAGCCCATCATGGACCTGATCAAGCAGCAGGCGATGCAGGTGCCGTTCCTGCGTGACCTTTTGCGGCGAGACTGGATTGATATCCACAACAATATCCAGGTGCACGATCTTGGGCCGGTGCTAAGTTTCGTCGGTAAGCTGGGTGATCCCGAACGTGGCGGTGTTGCACTGGGGGAGTTTTCCCGCCGCCAGGCGCTGTACCGTGATGGGGAAATTGCCGCCATGCATGATGTCCCCGAGTTTATTCGCAAAGCGCAGGACCTTTACGGCTACCAGCATTTCGTTAACGATGTCGGCGGAAGTCTGTGCGAGCTGGAAGAGCCTTCGGTTATCGACTTGCTGGTTGAACATACACTGATTCTTTACATCCAGGTCACTGACAGTGATGAAGAGCAGAAACTCATCGAGCGCGCACAAAGTGATCCCAAGCCACTGTACTATAGACCGGCTTTTCTCGAGGAGCAGCTGGCGGTTTACCTGCAGGAAACTAACCTGGAGTATGCCGCTGAAATGGATCCTGACGAGTTTACCCGCTGGGTTTTTCCGCGGCTGTTTCACTCTCGCATTCCGCGCTATGAAGCCATCGCCGGACCTCACGGTTATACCGTCACCTCGCAGGAGGTTGCGGGCGTACGCGATGAAAACGATTTCCTGGAGCTGCTGGAAACAGTGATTGCTCGTACTCCCTAAATATTAGTAGCGATATAAGGAGAAGGTTTTATATGCCACTTATTGCCCATAATGCACTGCCAACTTTTGAGCGCCTGCGTGCCGAAGGCACTCGTGTGTTGCCAGCCAATCGCGCGATGCATCAGGATATCCGTGAGTTGCACGTCGGCCTGTTGAATATGATGCCGGACGCTGCACTGGCGGCCACCGAACGACAATTCTTCAGACTGGTAGGCGAGAGTAACCCGATCGCGCAGTTTTATGTGCACCCATTTACCTTGCCGGAACTGGAGCGCAGCGAAAAGGCGCAGGAATATATCGCGAACTATTATGAGCCGCTGGAGAAAATAAAGAACGAAGGGCTGGATGCGCTGATTGTTACCGGTGCCAATGTCATCGGTCCGGAATTGTCCAATCAGCCGTTCTGGGAACCGTTAAAAGATGTCATTGCCTGGGCCGCGGACAATATGACTTCGACACTGTGTTCCTGTTTGGCAACCCATGCTGTACTGCAATTCCACTACGGACAGAAACGTATTCCCCAGAAGGAAAAGACCTGGGGCGTATTCGGCCATCGTGTCGTGGATAAATCACACCCTCTGGTCAACGACGTGAATACCCGTTTCGATGTACCACACTCGCGCTGGAATGCTGTAATACGTGAACAGTTCGATACTGCCGGATTACGTGTGCTGGTGGAAAGTGATGCCGGCGTCCATCTCGCAACCAGCGCTGATGGTCTGCGCCTGGTGTTATCACAAGGGCATCCTGAATACGACACCATATCGTTACTTAAGGAATATAAGCGCGAGGTCTTGTTGTATGCGGCAGGAGAGCGCATGGATTATCCGCCGTTCCCGGCGAATTACTTCGCTGATCGTGAACAGGCAATACTCGATGAATACCGTAACCGGCTGGATGCAGCACTGTCAGCGGGAGAAGAAATACCGGAATTTCCGGAGTCACTGGTATCGGCGCGCCTGGATAATACATGGCATGACACCGCGGAGGGTGTAGTTGGCAACTGGATGGGTCTGGTCTATCAGGTTACCAATAGTGATCGCCGTCTTCCGTTTATGGATGGTGTTGATCCAGATGATCCATTGGGGTTATATCGTAAGTAACAAAGGTTAATATTTGGGGTCAGAGAGCAATTGTTTCTAATAGTAGAGTTAATTGCTCTCTGACCCTGATTATTATTGGTTATCTGTATTCTCTTGCATAATAGGGGACAGACCAGGTTTTCCGATTTACATTTAGGACTAAACAAGAGTATATTAATTTTTTTGTTTACTTCGATCTGACCTGGAATATTAGTTATGCTGACAAACTCTGAAAACCGATATGGCACGGTATCCCGTGCGATCCATGGCATCATGCTGTTGCTTATCTTCGGCATGATCGGGGTTGGTGCTTACATGACCGACCTGGACAAGACAGACGAGATGCGCAAGGTGTTGTTTGGGCTACACACATCAACCGGTGTCCTCGTTCTGCTTCTGGCCGTAGCTCGCCTTGTCTGGTTGAGGGTCAGCCCACCGCCGAAACTCCCTGCTGCGCTGGAGAACTGGGAAAAAGTATTGACCACCGTCGTGAAGTCCCTGATGTACCTGCTGATGCTATTGATACCGATCGCCGGTGTCCTGATCGTGAATACCAAAGGGCTTGCGATCGACTTCTACGGACTGTTCGAGCTTCCCATGTTAACCGGGGAGAATGAGGGACTGCATGAGTTGATGGAGGAAGTTCACGAAGTTCTCGCGTTTACCTTGTTATTCCTGGTGGTGTTGCATGTCGCTGGAGCGCTCAAGCACCGTTACATCGATATGGTAAGCGAACTCGATGTCATGAAACGAATGTTCGGAAAATAATTAAAGGAATTATAAGGCGTCGAATAATAGGGGACAGACCACGGTTTTTTACCAATCCCAATCCTGTTCACCCCTGAATTAATTTCAGTGAGCGGGCGGTCTCTACTCCTCCAGTCGTGCCAGTAACCTTGACTGCCTGCATGCCAAGTTGTCTGGCCATATCAATACTTGTTTGCAGGTCATCAAGGAATAGGACTTTCTCCGGTTGCACATTCATTCGGTCCAGAACCGCATCGAATGCTTTTCTATCTGGCTTCATGGCTTGAATCTGATGAGAGGAAAAGCAGTTTGGGATATGTTCCTGTAAACGCATATCCTGCATTATCATCGGCCAGTGCAGGGCATTGGAGTTAGATAGTGCTGCAAGACGGTAGTTTTGCGCCAGTTCCTGTAACATTTTTTCTACCCCTGGAAATAGTCTAGCGGGCCATTTCATAAAGTGCGCGATAAACTCATCATGCTCGACCTGCAAACCCGCTTCTGCAATGAAACGCTGTACAAAGTCATCACTATCTATGCTGCCGCTTTCAAATAGCCTGACTGCTTCAGATCGTTTCCATAACGACCATACTTCATTACCTGTTGTTGCATTAGCCAGCCAGGATGGTTTAAACGGATCACCGTGCAGCTGTATTAATACACCACCGAGATCAAAAAGGATTGTTGAGATGTTTTTTTTATCGATCATAAATAATGGGGACCAGAGAGCGATTGTTTCTAATATTACAGTTAAAGGCGACGGAAGGATTATTTTTTGATCAATCCATGATCGGCTAACAGAATCAAATCTAAACAAAACACAAACATGGCATAGCAAATACTATGCCATGATGCAAAAGTAAGTATCGTCCCACTTTATCTATTCAACTCGATTTTTGGCAATTCTTTGCTATTAGTTATGGACAATTGTTCATAAATTATTCTGTTTTTTTCTCACTCGTGATGGTGATAGTCATGAATAATGAAAGCACGCTCTGCACGTTTGTTCTTGTCTCTCTTCTTTCTATTTCCCAGGCCCAGGCGGTCGAGCCGAAAGATATCAGTAAAATGCTGGATGAACGGGCGATGTCGATAGTGGGCCAGTCTGATGATTCCGCCGAAGCCAGGGTGCAGTCGTGTAATTCAGATAATACGTCGGTTGTTACAGTTTACACGACCACAGGAAAGGCGCAGGTAGGTATCGATGTGAGGATCGACGGTCGGACTGTCGGCAGCCTGACTTCACACTATCCGGATGAGGGACCAACGTGTAATACGGATAGTTCTGCTGGTGTTATCACACACGTGGTTCCAGCCGGAGAACACACGCTCGATGCAGAAAGTCTGAACCTGTTTTGGCCGACCTACACTTTCGAAGTGGAAACATGTGAGTGCCGGGTATTGGCGCTACCCTGATGAGACGTTAAGCAAATTTCTGGGATTTATTTTAAGGATTAGACGTCATATCGAACTTTCTCGCTTGTATTCTTAAAGTCCGCTTATGTGAGCTTTATTTTTTCACTTCTAGTCTTTTATCCTTTTTTCAATCACTCGTTTCTATTTTGACTTTAGGTGTAAGTGGGTTCTATGCGGCACATCCATGTGCCTTACCTTTCAGGCTCGCTCTGTTCATTCAAATTTGATCCAGTCAAATTTGTCACACCCACGGGCGTGGTACTCTTTTGCTACAGCCCAAAAGAGTGCCCAAGACTAAATTCGCCTGGAGCTAATTTGAACAGCTGTCTTATAGCTGGCCAGAAGGACAAAACACAGGACGTGTTTTGTAGCGGCTGTCCCGCAACAGCCTGTCCCACAAAAGAGAATCAATGGGGGGCGGGCTCATTTAATTCCTTTCATTTACTTCAGCAACACGCCAGCGTTTTAATCAATATCACGCCGGCTTCTTCCGGTGTTGAACCGAAGCTAACAACACCATCCTGGTGTCCTGCCATGGCGAAGATGCCCTGTTTATCTACGTCCGTTTCTCTGAATAACCTGCTCACCTCTGTCGCCATCTCGGGTGTGCCATATTCAACATCAGCGTTGGTGAGTGGAAGCTCCAGTTTCGATGCTGCAGTCCAGATGTCTGGTGAATGTACATGCAGGACACAGTTTACTGACTGGTTCAGGCTGTATATCACGCCATGTGTCATCGACTCTGATGAAGGTCTAACCGGGCCTTCTGCAATCACCCTGTTGCTGTTCGGATCGAACCCGCTGACGAGCGCGTAATGTACATCTTCGATATTCCTTATCTGTCCTGTCTGGGTGCCGCTGATGATGAACTGATTGCCTGTACCATGCCGCTGGCTGACATTGCCGAAGCCATAGCCTTCATAACGCTGGGGATCTTCTCCGATAAGTTCCAGTTTCCAGAGGATGTCGCGCCAGGCGTTTAGCGCTGACAGGTCGGCCTGGATGACGCCTGTCTGTTGCCATTGAAGATCGAACTGGATGACGCCTTCCTGTTGTTTCATATTGCTAACGCTTACTGGTGTTGATGGGATGACGCATTATTAATCATTTCATCGATTTCTGGTACTATTTCTGCCATTCATCAACTCCCTCAACCGGACACTATATGCACGACCTGGTCTCTACTGCACTGCGCTACCAGCGCGGTGAACTTCATGTCCTCGATCAGCGCAGGCTGCCCGGTGAAGAGCACTGGCATGTGTGCAAGGATATCGATGACCTGGTCAGCCTGATCCAGGGGCTGGCGATACGCGGGGCGCCATTGATCGGCGTCGCCGCGGTAGTCTGGATCGCGCACCGTGCTGCACTGGGAGACGATGCCGCGACACTGACCAACGCCATCGCTACCCTGCGTGCATCGCGGCCGACCGCCGTCAACCTGATGAACTACCTCGACCACCTGCAGGCAGAGCTCGACAGGGGTATCGGCAACGATGCGCTGGTCGACGAGTGTATCGCGATATTCGATGAAGACGTCATGCTCTGCGAAGCGATGTCGAACAACGGCGCGGTGCTGATCAATGACGGTGACAGGATACTCACGCATTGCAATACCGGCGGCCTGGCCACGGTCGGTGTCGGTACCGCGCTCGGTGTCATCATGCGTGCACATCAGCAGGGCAAGAACATCAGCGTCTGGGTGGACGAGACCCGGCCATTGTTACAGGGCGGCAGGCTGACCGCCTGGGAGCTGGGCAAGGCCGGTGTGCCGTATCGGCTGATCTGCGATTCCATGGCGGCAGGCCTGATGGCCAGGGGTGAGGTCGATCACGTCATGGTCGGGTCGGACCGTATCGCGGTGAACGGTGATTTCGCGAACAAGATCGGCACCTATTCGCTAGCCGTGCTGGCGAAGTATCACGATGTGCCATTCTATGTGATCGCACCGCGCACTACCATCGACACTCACTGTGCCAGCGGTGAGCTGATCCCCATCGAGCAGCGCGACCCGGCAGAGGTGCGTGGTGTCAGTGGCAATTTCGGAAACTGCAGCTGGGCGCCGAGTGACGCGCAGGTGTACAACCCGGCGTTCG
>Ga0316192_10002417_pt1 | contig 13621 bp, 16 predicted proteins | sample MerIslwburrow_MG_FD_204931 | JGI IMG/M metagenome (GOLD analysis project Ga0316192, IMG submission 204931) | Coastal sediment microbial communities from Maine, United States - Merrow Island worm burrow | ecosystem: Environmental > Aquatic > Marine > Coastal > Sediment | place: USA: Maine...
GAGTTTGTGTCCCTGGTTACCGTTACTGGTGGTGCGGCTGCTGATGCTGCGACGATCACATATTCTTACGGCACGCTTGAAACGACGGCAACCGTAAAAATTCTGTAATTGGTTGCTTTGGTACAGGCCCGCCACAGGATTATCTGTGGCGGGTTTTTTCATTTGTGGGGTTGGGTTTACGTGGTTTAGAAGTAGTGATGTTGTATTTGTCAGGAGTGTTTTTTCATTAGCTGTACTGCAAATCGTGCTGGATGCGCAGTTTTAATCATATCCGCCATCAATGGTGATAGCTCATCATTGAACATTGTTGAAATTTGCTGCGCCGCCATCGGGCATGAGATGAGTCCCCGCGAGCCGTGTCCGGCACTGATAAAAAGATTTGGCAGATACTCGGCATTAGGATAACGGTGCGCTGGTTTGCCGTGGTGCAGGTCGGCATAGTTGTTTTTATAAAACTCCAGGTCAGGCACCGGGCCGATCAAAGGCAGGTGGTCTTGCGTTGAAGTGCGAAAGGCGACGCGGCCTGATGCCACTTTTGCGTTGTCAAATTCTGTAAGTTCTTCTGTCAGTGCCGACAATATCAGCTGTTTACTTTCCGGTCTGAGTTCTGTGTCGTCATCATCGATGTCATAACTTGCGCCGACACAATGCAGGCCTTTGTGGCCGGGGATGATGTAACCGTCGTAGCAGATTGGTGTTTTCAGGCCTTGGCTTTGCGGGATTGCTTTAATATAAGTCAGCTGGCCGCGTACTTTTTGCAGTGTAAATGTGTCTGTGCCGAGCAGGCGTTCGGCGTCGTAGCCATTGGCGATGATTACAGTTTCGGCTTGAGCGATGACTCCTTCTTTGCCAATGACCTGCCATTCGTCATTGTGACGTTTGAGTGTCAGTGCTGATTGATTCAATAACTTGGTGATGTTGTCGCATTGATCATTGAGCAGCCACTGGCATAGTGCCGGTGGTTCGAGCCAGCCACCGCCGGGGAAGAACAGGCCGCCGCGTTTTGTTTTGATGCCGCAGCGTTGGCTGGCAGTTTTAACATCACAGGTTTCCAGTACATCTTCGGGTAATCCCAGTTTTTGCATGCGTTGCTGTTGTCGTTCATCGCAGAGTTGCAATACGCCGCTTTGAAACCAGGGCAGTGATGGGTCGCGTTTTTTGAGTTGGTTGAGCCAGTGTGTGCTGTGCAAAAAGGCGCTGAGATAAAAGCGACCATCGGCGCTCATGTCGGCGGTCAGGCGTGGCATGACGACGCCGGCGTGGTTGCCGGAGGCTTCTTGTGCAATCTGTGCGTGGCGTTCAATCAGTGTGACCTGCCAGCCTTGTTCGGCCAGGGCATGGCTGGTGGTACAGCCTGCCAGGCCGGCACCGATGACGATGGCCTGTTTTGTGTTTGTTTCAGTTTTTGGATATTCAAACCAGGGCTGTTGGCTTTGCTGTTTGGGCGGGTTGATCAGTCTGCCTACCGACATATTGCGTTTGCGGCCAAAGCCGGGCGGGGTCTTCACCTCAAAGCCTTCTGCCTTCAGGCCACGCCTGACCATGCCTGCGGCGGTGAAGGTGGCGAAGCTGCCGCCGGGGCAGGTTAGTCGGGCAATCTGTTTGAATAGCTCTGGAGTCCACATGCCGGGGTTCTTGCTCGGGGCAAAGCCGTCCAGGTACCAGGCGTCTACAGCAACGTCGATATCTTTGAGCATGGCGCTGGCGTCACCGAACAGCAGGTTAAGGCTGACGCGGCCATTAAACAGTTTTCGTTGGTGCAGGCCATGCACCAGTGGCGGGTAGTGTTCGAGTAGCTCTGCACCGATCTCTGCTAGTTCTGGCCAGTTGGTCATGGCGCGTTGCAGGTCGGTTTTGTGCAGCGGGTGTTTTTCTACTGAGATGTAATTCAGTCTGGCATCTTGCGGTGCTGTTGCCAGCCAGTGTTTGAGTGTGCAGAGAAAATTCAGGCCGGTGCCGAAACCGGTCTCGGCGATGGTGAATGACGATTGTTCCTGCCAGCGCTGCGGCAGCTGGTTGCCTTGCAAAAAGACGTATTCGGTCTCTTTGATGCCTCCATCGGTGGAGAAATAGATGTCGCCGTGTTTGGCACAACGTGGTGTGCCGTTGTCCCAGTCGATGATGGCGGGCTCGATGGGCTGGTAGTGCAACATGGATCAGGAGAGCTTGCGGCTTTTGGCGACCATGCGTTGAATCGATTCATCTTTTGACAGCTGCAGCGCCTGATCCAGTGTTACCCAGGCTAATTGATTTGATTCGCTGCTGATGATCAGTGGTGCGTGGCGGTTGGCTTCAAGCAGAAAACGGACATCGTAGTGATAGTGGTCAGGTTCAGTCTTGCGCGCCGGGATCAGGTGAACATCGACATCGAAGATTGCCTCGGTGATTGGTTTGAGATTGTTTAGTCCTGATTCTTCCTGACCTTCCCTTAGTGCGACCTCAAGGGTGTTGGCATCGCCATCTGAGTGACCGCCGAGCTGAAACCAGGCGTCAAGCTTACGGTGGTGGGTTAGCAGTACGTGGTTGCGCTCATGGTCGATAATCCAGGCCGAGCCGGTGATGTGACCAACGCTGAGGCTGCGTTCGAAACAGTCTGGATAGTTGGCTACGAATTGTCTGATTTGCTGCAGCATGCGTGCTTCATTGGCATCAAATGCCTCGTGTGCTGCGAGTTTTGTTTCAAGCCATTGTCTATGCATGTTGGTGCCACCAGCGATCAAGGTGGCGGCATTTTATCACGGCATGAGATTGGTTTTAGCTGGCGATGTGTTTCAGACCTTTGATGATTTCTTCGGTCAGTAGATCGGCCTCAAACTTGGTCAGGGTTTCGTTGGCGCCGGCAGCCTGAGCATGTTCGGCATTGACCTGTCCGTCCAATGAGGTGTGCAGGAGGATGTAGACCCCCTCGTAGCGTGGGTTGGAGCGAATTTCACGGGTCAATTGGTAGCCATCCATTTCGGGCATTTCGATATCCGAAATGATGATGGGCAGACAGTCCGAGGCCTTGTCGTGCTCATGGGTTAGTGCCTCGATCAGCTCAAGCGCCTCTTTGCCGTCACGAGCTGTAACGTGCTGGATGCCGAGTTGGTCGAGGATGCGGCAGGTTTGGTTGCGGGCGACAGCCGAATCATCGACAACAAGGATGTTTCGGCCTTGTAGTTGATCAAGCAACTCCTGCGCCAGATTGTTTTCTGAGTTGATGGGCTTGTCTGTGACGTTATGCATGACCTGCTCAACATCCACCAGTTGTACCAATTCATTTTCCAGCTTTATGACGCCGGTGATAAAACTGCCGGTAACTCCGCCGGGCGGCGGTAACACATCTTTCCAGTCGCGTACCACAATGCGGTCAACACCAGAAACAAGGAAGCCCTGGGAGGTGCGGCTGAACTCGGCGATGATTACTTTCTGTTCGGCATTGGTTTCGCCGCTGATGGGGGCGCGGCCAATCGCCATGGCCAGGTCGATAACCGGGATGGTTTGCCCGCGTAGCTCTGCCACGCCGACGATGTTGGGGCTTGATTGAGGTATCTGTGTCAGTGCAGGGCGCGAAATTATTTCTTTTACTTTTAGTACGTTAATGCCGAAATGTTGTTTGTTGTTAAGACGAAACAGCAATAGCTCCAGGCGTGTTGTCGATGTTTTTGTTTCTGTGTGCATGGCTGTTTTTCCATAAAGTCGTATAGCTGTTTTCGGATCATTTGCCATAATCTTTACCTCTTAATTGTTCCGCGTTTGTTGTTTTTCGTGCGGTTGTGCTGCGCTGAATTTATTAGGAAAAACAGATACAATGGCGAGAATTGGCTGTTAATCGAATAAGGAGTCTGAAAATGGTTGTTTTTTCAACAACGCTAGGTGATATCAAGATTGAGTTTATGCCCGAACAGGCACCTGTGTCGGTGGCAAATTTTCTCCAATATGTGGATGAAGGTTTTTTTGAGGGGACGATTTTTCATCGTGTTATCCCCGGTTTCATGATCCAGGGTGGCGGCTTTACTGCGGATATGGAACAAAAACAGACCCATGAACCAATCAAGAATGAAGCCGATAATGGCGTATTGAATAGTCGTGGCACGCTGTCTATGGCGCGGACTCAGGTAGTGGATAGTGCTACTACGCAGTTTTTTATCAATGTGGCCGACAATGCTTTTCTCGATCACGGCGAACGTGATTTTGGGTATGCCGTGTTTGCCAAAGTGGTTGAGGGAATGGATGTGGTGGACAAGATTGTTGCCGTGCAGACGGCTAACCAAGGTGGACATCAAAATGTGCCGGTTGAGCCTGTTGTTGTGACTGCAGTGAGTCGGCTTGACGACTAGTCCTGTTTGATGGCTCTAGAACAAGGCAGTAACCCTGTATCGGCCGGTGTAGTGATTCTGCGCCAGATCGATGGCGATTGGCATTATCTGCTGTTGCGCGCCTATCAATACTGGGACTTTCCCAAGGGATTGGTTGAGGATGGTGAGTCGGCGTTCGATGCCGCGTTGCGTGAGGTGGAGGAGGAGTCGACTCTGACCGGGCTCGAATTTCACTGGGGTTATGAGTTTTTCCAGACGGCGCCTTACGGTAGATTTCGCAAGATTGCCCGTTACTACATTGCTGAATCTGTGAGTGGTGAGGTTGATTTGCCTATTTCTGAAGCGCTGGGTCGGCCTGAACATGAGGAATTTCGCTGGGTTGAATTTGATGATGCTTACGCAATGGTTGCGCCGCGAGTTAAGCAGGTGTTGGATTGGTCGGTGAGGGTGCGCAAACAGTCATAGGCATGATTGATTGCTTATCGAAGTTTTTTTCTGCAGGTAATTAAAATTTCTGATATGGATTTTGTGGATATGTGGTCGCAAGAGTAGGTAAATAGCCAATTGCATATTGTTGATAGAAAGGGCTATTGTTAGTTGGTTACATTTGTTAACAATTGACGCAAGAGTACTGGGGGAATGGGGAGCTAATAATTTGATGTACCCATTGGAGTTAATTGTATTTACTGGATAGTTATCGCTAATGCGAATTGCCATAGTTGAAGATGATCCGGATCAGGCGGCCTTGTTGCAGGTGTGGTTGTCGGCCGGAGGTGATTATGACTGCCATCTGTTTGAAGATGGTGCCAAGGCGATCAAGGCCTTTCAAAAAGACAGTTATGATCTGATCCTGCTCGACTGGTATATGCCGGTAATGAACGGTGCAGAAGTGCTGGCCTGGGTTAGAGAAAATATAGATTGGCGGGTACCGGTGATCTTTGTTACCCAGCGCGATAGTGAAGAAGACCTGGCCTATGCCCTGGAGCATGGTGCCGATGATTATGTCTCAAAACCGATCAAACCGTTGGAATTGAAGGCTAGAATCCGTTCTCTGCTGCGTCGCGTGCATGGTGATGAGGCCGATGCCAATAAGTCGCTGCAATTTGGAAAATTCCGTTTTGATACGCAAGGCAACCAACTTTATATGGATGATGAACAGGTTTCTCTGACTCAAAAAGAGTTTGAGTTAAGCCTGTTTTTGTTTCGTAATGCTGGCAGGTTGCTGTCTCGCGCCCACTTATTAGAGAGTGTCTGGGGGCATTCCGCTGAGCTGAACACCCGAACGCTGGATACCCATATTAGTCGTTTGCGAAAAAAATTGCGTTTAGGTGAGGAAGCCGGTTGGCGCCTGAGTTCAATCTATCACCACGGTTACCGTCTTGAGCCAATAGCGGCATAGTCAATAAACCTGTAAGTTCTTGCTGTGACTACAGCGCTTCATTTATGCGGCGCAGATAATTCGGAATTGTTATTCATGAAAAGCTTTGATTTGCCAAAGCCTTTGCGGCGCCTTTTAGCCTGGATTTATTTGTCGTTGGCCTTGGGGGCACCGTTGTTGATGTTGCTTATGCCCGGGCAGCCGCCTTTGTCAGTTAATGAGCCGCTGTTGCAGGTTGAGTCGGGGCGCTTTATCAATCACGCATCGGCTCTGGGACTGGGGGCGGATAAATACGATGTCGATGTATTGAATGACCTGGACGGTATTGTTGCCAGTGCGGCGGCCGATTATCCCGATGGCAGTAATGCCGTGCTGGCGTTATTTGATAGCTCAGCCTCTGCCGCATCTGCCCATGAGCATTTAAAGACAATAATTCCACATCAACATGAAGAGGCGGATCTGTGGACAACTCATTTTACCTCGGCTAGTGGTGAGTATGTGATGTTGGCCTGGGTTGAGCGTGCCTTGGTGATGATTATTAGTGAGCGTGAGACGATGGCCCGTGATCGTCTGGCAGCACTGCCAGCGCTGACATACCATCCTCGCCCTGGAGTGGGGGCGGTGTTGCAGCAGCAATCAAGCCTTATCTTTATGTTGGTTATGGCGTTTTATGTGGTGGTGCAGTGGTTGTTGCTGCGTTTGTTATTTGCCTGGGCGGGCATAGTGGCGGCGCGAACTGTAGTGAATGAGGCCGATGAGACTAACTGATATAATGCGCTGCTGATCAATAAGGGGACAAAAGATGGATAGTGATGATGCCGAACTGGATTTGCGCACTCAACTGAATGCCGAAACGGCTAAGTTGGTTTGGCCCGAACTGGAGCGTCATTTCGCCCGTGGCGCGGTGATCCGGGTAGACTCGTCGCTGGATCTGATTGAGGTGGCGGTCAGTGTTTCCGAGGATGATAAAGAAAAGGTTGAACTCTGGATGAATTCCGGTCTGGTTGCTCATCCAACTTTGGAGGACGCCAAAGACTGGGTCGAGCGTCAGCCAGATTTCTGGACGGTAGTGGTGGCGCCCTGGGTATTGATACAGGAAGTCTCTGGCGAACCCTGAGCCAGTCATTTTTGCTGGCGTATAATGCCGGGCAAGTTTCGAAAAATAGAATGTTTAATTTAAGGTGATGGTTTTGGATAAGAAGACAATCGATTTTGCATTGGCGTATTACTCGGGTGATCGTAAGACCGGTTCGGTGACAGTGGTGCGTCGTAGCGGCGGTGCTTTGGCAACAAAACGGCTACCTGTTGCGGCAGAGAGCGGCAAAGATAAGGCGCTAAAACCAATCTTCGTCGGTCTGACCGAAACGGATCAGTGCATCACCCTGGATCCTGTGAGCAAGGCGATCTCAATTAGTGATGAGTTTATTCCGGATGCCTTTCCGGCTCACATCTATACCGACCCAAACGCCAATCGCGATTGGTATATGTACGATGGTGAAAAGGAAACCGGCAATGACGCCCTAAATTGCGGTGATCAGGGGTCATCTGTCACGGTAGTTGAAAACACCGATAGTTCAGCGGTGAAGTACCTCAAGACTATCTGTGTCGGTCGTGGCCATCACCAGTGTAACTTCAGTTACCCGTCTGAACAGGCGCCGCAGGTGCCGTCACAGACGTATGTCAGCAACCTCAATGATGGCAGCCTGTCCGTGATTGCCAATGACCCGGCCAAGCCCGACAGTTATCTGCAGGTGGTTGCGACCATCAATCTTTGTGAGCCGGACAAGGAAGATTTTGATGTCGCCCAGATTCCTAATAACTCATTTCCGCATGGTCTGGTCTATTCAAAGGTTTCGGGCAAGATGTATAACCTCAACAACGGCTACGGCACCATTGCCGTGATTGATCCGCTTAGTCATGAGATTGAGCAACGGATTCCGTTCAAGGGTTTTAGCAATCTGTTTATCAGCCCTTGTGGCCGTTACATTATTGGCCGTGGTGCAGATCGTAAAACCGATCCCAATCACGTTATTGCCAAGATGGCGGTGCTGGATGTCACCACCAACGAGGTGATGGACAAGATTGATTTACCCGATGTCTATATTAGTAAGTATTTCTTCAATACTGAGGGCAGCAAGCTCTACCTGACAACGTCATCTTCTGGCAATGAGCAGCAACAGGCCAATCTGAAGTCGGGGGTGGTTTTGGTGTTGGATTTGACCAAGTTGCCAAAATTGGAGCTTGCCGACGAGTTGAGCCTGGATAGTTCGGCCGGCACGTTGGATTTTCTGGCTGTGGATGGCAAGGCGGAGCTTGTTTTTGCCTCTACCTCAGCGGAAGGTGTGGTCACCATTGTTGATGCCGAGACGGATCAGCTGATTGAAAAGCTGGCGGTAATTGAGCCTCAGCCTCATTCTCGGTTGTGGCTGCTCTCCCGTTAGTCGGTACACCAGCTTACAAAAAACGGCCCGTCCGGATTATCCAGGCGGGCCGTTTTTTTCTAAAGACATACTTGCACACTCGGGAATAATCTATTAACGTAGTCCGGCAGTTGGGTATTTCTGAGGGGGAATGCCCAGGTCACTGTCCTTAAACTAAATCTGATTCGGCCTGTGCTGGATATATGGGGAGATAGCAATGAGTGTGAAAAAACCGAAACCTTTTATGGCTCTGGGCGCAATGATTGTTGGTGTTGCGGCCATCCCTGTTGCTGCTTTTGTTAATGTCGTGTTGGGCCTCGCCATGATGGCATTGCCTATGTGGATGATCTATAAAGCCAGCTAGTGATCTTTGCCGTGGCTGCGCCTCCATGCCGGCCACGGTTTTCTCTTCTTTGCCCGTCCGGGTTTGTATTCAGAATTCAATAAAAATACTGATAATTGTTTGCTGAAATAATCGCAGCTCAGTTTGAATGCCAGACTGGGCATGTTGATCTTGTGCTGTTTTATTCGAACAGTTGTTCTGTATTGATGACGCTGAGATGTGAGGCCTCGTCCTGCAAATAGGCGCCGGTTTCAATAAACCAGACATTGGCCTTGGTGGTGATCTTACGATTGGCTGTGACCGTATGGCCGCAGACGACCCGCTCAATTTCTTTTACCGGGCTGCTGATAAAACGTTTGATGCGGCTGCGGCCCCATAAGGCGGTCTTGCGTGTGTCGCTATCGCCCAGCTCTAGCAGTCGTATAAAACTTGGCCAGCTCATGCCCTTCGGGATGTCGGCATGGACAATACCTATTGTGCCGCGGCTGGTTTCCAGTTCAATAGCAAGTGGTAGCTCGGCAAAGGCGGCGCTGATTTCGGCTCTGACATCAGCTCCCTGTTCCAGCCACCATTCGCCGCCATAGCTTTCGAACCAGTTTTGGCCTTCCGTACTATCGACGGAGGTGGTCAGGATCATCTCCTCATGGTTGCCAAGGCAGGAATGAAACCAGGGCTGCTGTAGCCAGCTGAGCACTTTATGTGAGCCAGGGCCGCGGTCGATTAGATCGCCGACGGCAAATAGGCGGTCGGTTTGGGGATCAAACTGATGTTTGTCGAGCTTGCTATTGAGTTCGTCGAAACAGCCATGGATATCGCCGGCAATAAAATCGCGGCCGAGATGGTTGATAGGAAATTTTTTTATGAAGTTATGATTTTGATGCACAACGGCATTGTATCCCTTGGCTTTTCTTTGGCAAGCCTTGCTTGTCGCCTAATCAAGTTGATAAGGCGTTTCATCAAGATAGGACAACGAGATGAAAATTCCGAAAAACAGTGCCGCAATCTGTATGCCTGGTGGTAGGGCCAGTGTGGCCAGCAGGCCGGCAGTCCAGTAATTGCGCAGTTTTCTTTTGCGCTGTTGATATTCAGCGGTGTCGCGATGGTCAATCCATTGATTATCTTTTTCACTATAAATTTGCATGTTTTTGGCCTCTTGTTTGGCTTTCCTATACAGTGAATATCGACAGGCTGTAATGCTGGCTTAGGTGGCTTGGCGAATTAATTTGTTCACACTTAATATTAGCTGCTGATGCTGCCGATACAAATGGGTTAATTGGTTGGGCTTGTTAATTTTAAAAGGGGCGGAAAGGAAGTCTTGAATCTACTCATAAATACTAGAAGTTTTGTTTTGTTGCTGGGCTTGCTCTTTATCGCCCCGGTACAGGCGAAGGTGTTTAAATGCACTGATGACGCCGGAATAGTTAGCTTTCAGGATAGGCCATGTGCTGCAGCCGAGCTTGTTAGTGTTGATTCAGAACTTGATAACAAAGCCAGGCATTTTCTCTGGCAGGCCAGCGCCGGTAGGGGAACGCTGTTCCTGCTGGGGTCGATCCATTTTGGAACGCCGCAGATGTACCCCCTGCCAAAGGTGATGACATCTTCATTCAATAAATCAGATACTCTGGTGGTTGAAGCAGATATTGGCAATGTCGATCAAATTCAGCTGGCTCAGCTGTTGGCAAGCAAGGCGATGTATCAGGATGGCTTGAGCCTGCGTCAGCATTTATCGGCTGAAACCTGGCAGAAACTGGAGCAGGTAGCAGAATCAATGGGTGTCTCGGTTGAGTTGTTGAATATGCAGAAACCGTGGTTTGTCTCTATGACCCTGACGGCCCTGGCGCTGAAACAATTGGGTTTTTCTGAAGACAAGGGTATCGACGCCCACTTTCTCAGTCTGGCTAAAGGTAAAAAGAAGGTGGTTGAGCTGGAAGGTATCGCCTGGCAGTTGTCATTGTTTGATCAGCTGACATCTGCAGAGCAGGTCATGATGTTGGAGGAAAGTCTGCGCGAGCTGGATGAAGGTAAGGCCTTTTTTGACAAGATGTTGCGCTTCTGGAGCGCTGGTAATGCAGCGGGTATTCAGAGTATGTTTGACGAAGGACTGCTGGCTGAGGATAGTGGTGATCACCTCAATCAGCTTGTCATGTTAGATAGAAACAAAACCATGGCCGAAAAGCTGCATGTCTTAGCAGAGCAAGGCGGGCAGTATTTTGTTGTTGTCGGTGCGGGTCATTTGTCTGGTGAAGAAGGAATTGTGGCGCGACTGAAGCGGTTGGGTTATCAGATTAATCAGCTTTAAGATAGTAGCTATCTGGTTGTGATTTAATTAAGATTATGAATATGTAATGATTTAGGTGTGATTATGACTAATACGAATAACGATATTGATGTGCCTGCCTGGGATGTTGCCTTGGCTAATCTGGTGAAAGAGGAATTCGGTAAGAAAAATACTCCTCTAACACTGGAAGACTTTAATCATCTGGCCAAGGAATACACCATACGTCTGGACGATATTATGGTGACCATGTTTGAAATGGTGATCGCTGGTGCATGGAAATATGAAGGTGAACAGGTCATTGTTCGCGATACGCTTAACGACCTTTATGTTGGTGGCCGCCTGCATGCAAAAGATCTGGCGCCCTTTAGTGGTGGCTGGAGTCCGCAGGTTGATTAGTTTTGTGCGTCACAAAACGTTAATCAAATAAAACTTGTGTTGCGGCGAAATTACTGGCTATACTTTCAAAATCGCAGATATTGATCGTGCTTTTTATGCTGATCAGAGCTTCTAGAAAGCCACCTTTAGTAGCTGTGTGTCGACAAGGTATAAAGTAATTTCGAGGTAATAGTAATATGGCAACTGGTACAGTGAAGTGGTTCAACGATAGTAAGGGTTTTGGTTTTATTACTCCTGCTGATGGTGGTGATGACGTGTTCGTGCATTTTTCTGCAATTACAGCTGAAGGCTTTAAGTCATTGGCTGAAGGTCAAAAGGTTTCTTTTGATACTGAAAATGGCGCGAAAGGTCTGCAAGCAATTAACGTTAGACCTGAATAAGCATTGCTGCTAATGCTTTGAAAAAGAAAAGCCCGCATAAAGCGGGCTTTTTTTATTATTGGTGTATGTGTTTTGTTAGCGGTTGTTCTGGCTCATGCTCAGGGCTGCTCGATCAGCTGCTTGATTGATGGCTGAGATCATTGCGTTGCCTAGTAGCTGAATGCCCCAGCGATACTCTTCTGATTCACATATATCGATATAGGACTGGAGTTCTGCGTCGCTGATGTTGCGGAAGGCATATAGAAAAGAAAGACGGGTGTTATTGCGCAAGCCTTCTTCAAGTGATGTGCGAACTTCGCTGACCATTTTTTCCAGTTCATCTTCGCTAATACGCATATCCGCTTCCATCACCGGTTCGATGGCAACAAAGATCGCTTTGAAAAATGCAGTCTGCATATCAATGCTGAAGTCGGTGGTGCGGGTGGCCTTGTCCAGGTGTTCAATCAATTTGCTGCGTGATGCTGCGGTCGGCTGATTTGTTAATGCTGCGCTGAAGGCCTTGATATCTTCACGGTTGGCTGGATTGTTGGTGTCGCTTTCAAGCTTAGCCATCTTCAGTGATAACGCGCTGTTGAGATGTTTGAGGTAGGCCGTTGCATGCGCCTCATTATAGTGGGCCTCAAGCACGTGATTAATGTCACGCTGTACCGCTGCTGTGGCAAAGGCCTGAGTGAATGCAGCGCTGAGGGCTGAGCCCATTTCAGGTTCAAGTGCGCCACTGCTTTGTTTTAAGACAGACTGTGAAAAATTAGGGGTGTGTTTTAGCAGTTTGTTAAAGCCGGTTTTTTCGAGGATGGCGTTGATCTGCTCGGCTTTTTTTATTGTTGGGCTGGCAGTTGCACTGGCAGGTTGCAGACTTAGCAGGCTTAACAGGCAGACTGTAATGATGGATTTAACTGCTTTCATAATGCTTCTCTGAATTGAAAAAAACGCGGCCCGTTAGACGGGCCGTTGTGGTGGATTGTTTAACCGCCGTAGATTGCCTTGTCATGCCAGAAGGAGAAACTGAATTCCTTCATCTCACCTTTGCCAATGTTGATGGTTTCGATGACTTCATTGCTGTCGCTATCAATCACCGCCAGGCTACCTTGATCCGGGTTGGGAACAAACACCAGGGGTGCAGTGCCGTTCTGTTCCAGAAATGCAATCGGGCGGCGACCTGAATTGCATTCCTCCAGTTTGATTTCCTTGATGAGCTTTAGTTCAGGCAGCTTGCTACTGTCATAGACCTGAACCATGTCTGTACGCAGGTTGTCAGCCTGAGCGCCCTTGCCTGTGGCTCCGGCAGTGACGTAGAGGCGATCACCTTCGGAGTTGAAGCGGTAGACGCTGGGGTAAAAATCCTGAATGTCGAAGCTGTTGACCACTTCCTGCTGGTTTACATCCAGCACCTGCAGTCGGCCCATGACGTGATCGGGATTGGCCTTGCGGTCAGCTCCCTTGCCGATCAGGAAATTACCGCAACGACTCAACAGCAGGTTGCTGCTGCCCTTCATTGGTATGGTGGTTTCCACTGCGTTAGTGATTGGATTGATAACCGCCACAGTGCCATAACCGTTGTTGAGGTTGTAGACACGATTGGTGATGGGTGAAAACTCCATGCCATGTGGAAAGGCGTTGTTGGGGAAGTCCGCGACGCCGTCTTTTTCAAAACGGTTGTCAAACAGGTTGATGGTGGTGAGGACCTTGAGGAAGTTGTCTTTGTCAGCTTCATCATTGCCGACCACCGAAATGGTGCCGTCGAGCAGGTTGCTGACAAAGGCGTGGTTCGGCAGTTCCTGGTTAGTCGCAGTGGGGCGGCAAAAGGTCGAGACATGGTGGCCGCGACCAATCAACAAGGTTTGCAGCACTTCGCCATGATTGCCGTTTTTGGCTGCAACAGTAACGGTGCCACCATCGGTGCCGCAATTCAGCGTGTCGTTGCCATCCTTGTCGCCATCATTGGTAAACCAGAAACGGTTTGACTGGTTGTCGCGATAGGCATAGTAATAACGGCTATCGGCTGCCATGCGGGTAGTGGACTCAATCTGCTTGGATTCGGGGTTCATAATCAGCACTTCGTCGTTGGCGTTGACACCGAGAAATACCGAACGCTGGTTGTAATCGCCGCCCTTTGCCGCAGTTGTTG
>Ga0316192_10002419_pt1 | contig 13618 bp, 16 predicted proteins | sample MerIslwburrow_MG_FD_204931 | JGI IMG/M metagenome (GOLD analysis project Ga0316192, IMG submission 204931) | Coastal sediment microbial communities from Maine, United States - Merrow Island worm burrow | ecosystem: Environmental > Aquatic > Marine > Coastal > Sediment | place: USA: Maine...
AGCATAGCAAGGAGTCAAATACATGCTTACAAACATAAGTACTGTAAAACTTAAGGTGCTTCGATGTAATATAAGAAAAAAGTTGTTTATCATCAAATGCTTGTGTATTCGTGATGGATTAAATAGGGATTTCCAATAGGACTCATGGGCATAATTATACGGAAATCATGTGCCCAGACCAAGTACTGCAATGAAATGATGCCAGTTGGTAATAATCAAGACAATAGAGCTCTAGTCTATTAAAAATGTGCTCTGTAATTCTTGCTGGTTTTCAAATTCTCTTTGTTTATTAAATAGATAGTCAGCTTCATTAAGTTCGTACAGTTGGGGTTTGAACAATTTGGTGTAAGAATGCCAACGTAATAAACTGGCCATTAAACGATTTTCTGGGCTTATTTTTAGGGTCTCCAGGTAGGTCTGAAACGCGAGAAAATAGCGTGCGGTATTTCGCTCCATTATGGCTTTAATACCTGTAATATATTTGGGCGAGCCATCCTTGTTTTGATCTATGACGGTAAAACCAAACTTATTTCGACCAATGGTTGCGAGATAGGTATTCAGTAATATTCTGGATATCCATCCAAAATGTGCGGAGTAGGCAAGATGAATAAAACTACGATTTTCCTCTATGGGAATAACTTCTACAATAAATAAATAATCCCCTGTATCGTATGGGCCTTCTTTAGCGTCCATTTTGATATATAAATAGTCTTTTATCTGACGAAAAGCTTCATGTCGGTAACGAATATGGTAGGCATTTTTTGGCTTAACATAATGTTCATCTTCAACATATAGACTTAAATATTTTAAATCAGCTGTATCCTGCTCGTAGGTACAGGTTTTGATATTGACGTTCACTATTATGGCAGCACACCAATTTTCAACTGAAATTAGCAAGTTTATTATATCTGAATAACTATGATTCACGATGCTAAAAGCATGACCTGTGGCTATATTATTTTCCATTAACGACGTAATGGAAAAATTGACATTTTTCTTGCTTATTTTTTCTTCGTTGACATAGTCAAAATAGCGTTCCAGTAATTTTGGTTTACCAAATAACAATTGAGGTGATGTCGTATTAGCCGATTGGGCCAGCGCAGAGGAATTCATTGCTAGAGCTAAAAATGCAAAACAAAGTGGATTATGTAGAAAATTAGCAATCAATTTATTATTACTTTTACTTGATATTCTATTAGAAAAAGGTTTAACCACATAAACTATGGAAGCATGGTTCAATATAAAACACTATACTATTTTATTTGGAAGCGATATATAATCCTAGACAAATAGTGGTCAACCTCATGTCATTACCGATGGATAATTATCGGAAAGGCTAAGCATAATATCAACGAAAGTAGAACAGTGACAATCAATACATCGGAATTTGAAATAGGCGCTCGAGGTTGGTTATACAGGCAGTGGTCAGGCCAATTTTATCCTGATGATCTGCCTGATGAGTGGCGGTTCTCCTATTATAGTAACCAGTTTCGTACCATTTTAGTACCAGCCGAATTTTTTTGCCAAAGCGCATCGCAAGACATCGAGGACTGGGCCGAATATTGTGATGAGGAATTCAGATTTTATATTGAGTGTTTTTCCAACACTAATTGGGAACACATTAAACTCAAGTTGGCTTGTTTGAATCGACATTTATCGGGTATTGTCATCCGTTCTGACAAAAATTCCAATACTTCGCCTGAAGCGGTCAAGCATTTGATTGGACTGGCCCTCGAGATGGCACCTACTTACATCGATGCTGATGTAGCGGGTAGTATTGACATTGGTGATATCCCCCGTTTAAGTAATGAGTTGGGTTGTGTTTGTGAATTTGAGGCCTTGCAGTCGGATTGGGTAAAACCATTCAAGCGTAGTGTTGTCTTAATATCAGCGGCTAGTGGCCAAGAGCCCAAACAACTACGTAAAATGTTTGATAGTTTCCTGTCAAATGATTCTCTGGTTGTGTATAGTTTGTTTTTTGCGGGTTCTGTGCCCAATATTAAGGATATGGAAACCATGCAAACCATTTATACGCTGTGGGCATAAATTGGAGTGGATCGTCAAATACTTTGTATTTCTAGACTTATTTCTATATAAACTGGGTGTGCAATATGATTGTAACACTTTGATTGTCTTGTAATTAATGATAGTATTCTGCTAAACAACCGATTGTGATGGGTGTGATTAATAATATTAGCAAAAATAATAACAAAGACCATAAAATGCAACAGGAGCCAATCGTAAAGATAAGAGGCTTGCGATATGCCAGGGGTGATCATGCTATTTTCAATGACATTGATATCGATATTGAACGTGGCAAAATTACCGCAATAATGGGGCCTAGTGGTACGGGAAAAACCACATTGTTGCGTCTTATTGGTGGGCAGTTAAAGCCTCAGGCAGGCAGCATTTTGGTGGATGGAGAAAATATATCAAGGCTTCGCCATAAAGAGCTTTATCAGCTGCGCAAACGAATCAGTTTATTATTTCAAAATGGAGCCCTGTTTACCGATATTAATGTCTATGACAATGTAGCATTTCCTCTACGAGAACATACCCGATTACCTGAATCGCTGATCCGTAGTTTGGTCTTAATGAAACTGGAATCGGTGGGCTTAAGAGGTGCCATCGAATTAATGCCCAGCGAATTATCAGGTGGTATGGCGAGGCGTGTCGCCTTAGCACGTGCCATTGCATTAGACCCAATGATGGTCTTGTACGATGAGCCTTTTACCGGGCAAGATCCAATCACCATGGGAGTATTGGTTGCTTTATTGCGCACTCTCAACGAGAATTTGCGCTTAACCAGCATTTTAGTTTCCCATGATGTACAGGAATGCCTGGCAATTGCGGACTACGTTTATTTGATATCTGGCGGAAAAGTAATAGAGCACGGTACTCCGGAGGCCATAAATTCTAGCCAATCCGAATGGGTAAATCAGTTTTTGCAAGGCGAGGAGGATGGGCCCGTTAGTTTTCATTATCGTGCACCTGATTTTTCGCAACAGCTACTCAGTTAAAAAATGTTAACTTTATTGCAACAAACAGGCATAAGAACCCTATCGGTATTGGATCGCATTGGTCGGGGCACTATATTTCTACTGAATATATTGCAGGGGATTCCAGGCTTATTGCCACGTTTTGGATTAGTAATACAACAGTTATATGCCACTGGTGTATTATCCTTGGTTATCATACTCGTTGCCGGGTTATTTGTGGGTATGGTATTAGGGTTGCAAGGATATTATACCCTGGTAACTTATGGCGCTGCAGAGTCATTGGGTATTTTTGTCGCTTTGACACTAGTGCGAGAGCTTGGCCCTGTTGTTGCGGCGTTGTTGTTTGCCGGGCGTGCCGGCTCTGCCTTAACCGCAGAAATTGGTTTGATGAAAGCCACCGAACAATTATCGGCCATGGAAATGATGGCAGTTGATCCAATTCGCAGGGTTATTGCCCCCAGGTTTTTGGCTGGCATTCTGGCTATGCCTCTATTAGCCGCTATGTTTAGCGCCGTTGGTATCCTAGGTGGTTATTTTGTCGGAGTTGGGTTATTAGGCGTCGATGAAGGAACCTTTTGGTCACAATTGGTCGCAAAAGTAGATTTTTATGACGATATCGTCAATGGCGTTATTAAGTCATTGGTTTTTGGTGTTGCGGTTACCTGGATAGCGGTATTTGAGGGTTATGATACTGTTCCAACCTCTGAGGGTGTGAGCCTGTCAACAACTAAGACAGTTGTGCACGGGTCACTTGCCGTTTTGGGATTGGATTTTGTCTTGACCGCGTTAATGTTTGGAGACGATTAGATGGGGATTTCTAAAACAGTTCAGATATGGGTTGGCCTGTTTGTCGTTATTGGGTTTGCATCTTTGTTTATGTTATCAATGAAGGTAAGTAATCTCAGTACATTTACGGAAACAGAAGGTTATGATTTACTTATGCGTTTCGAAAATATTGGCGGCCTTAAAGTACGTTCTCCCGTGACCATGGCGGGAGTGGTAATAGGCCGTGTCTCCAATATTAGTTTTGATCGCGACATCTACGAAGCGGTTGTTACAGTCAAGATTGAACAACAATATAATAATCTACCAGAAGACACTACGGCTAATATTTATACGGCCGGATTACTCGGTGAACAATATATTGGTCTGGAACCAGGTGGCTCTGAAACTTTTTTAAAGTCAGGTGATACATTCAAGTTGACCCAGTCAGCCGTGGTTCTAGAACAATTGATTGGTCAGTTTTTGGTTAACAAGGCTGACGAATAATGAAAATCCAGTGGCTGGCAAAAGTCGCATTTGGCTTGAGTGCCTTGCTGCCTTTAATGGATGTATCTGCTGAGACCATTCGCCTGGACTTACATGATGCCATTGAAAGAGCGCTTAATTTCGATCCTCGTATCGCTGAAAAAGAAAAAATGATTGGTGTTGCTCGTGGGCAACTACAAGAAGCCGAGGGGGCTGAAAGCTGGATATATGATTTGAATTTCTTTTTAGGGTTAGCGCCCAAGCTAAAGAGCAATTTCTTTAATTCCGATGGTTCGTTTAATTCTGATTCCTTAAGTTTTGATGGTGTGACTCCCTGGTATAACCTGGAGTTTAAAGTGGTTAGACCTTTGGAAACGTTTGGCAAAATTGAAGAATATTCAAAAGCCGCGAAAAACAGTATAAAAATTCGAGAGTGGGATGTTGATGTCGAGCGGGCAAAAATTTATATTGATGTAGTGCGCGCCTATTCTGGATATCTTGCGGCCAGGGACATTGAGGCATTTCTGCTTGATATGAAGCAAAAGTTAGAGGGGGCCATTGAATTTGTCAAGAGTTCTATGGAAGATGGAGAGGGAAGTTCTACGGAATCAGATTTGCATGCCCTCGGCTCGGGTGTGGCACTAATTGAGCGCTATGTGGCACAAGCTCGGGGCGCACAACGAGTGGCAATGACAGGATTACGCTTGGTTACGGGCACATCAACAGCAGATACCCTGGAGTTAGCCGATACCCGCTTGATTACACTACCTTTTCCCGAAGAATCTTTAAAGGCTCTGCAACGCCGAGCAATTCTGCAGCGACCCGAAATGAAACAGGTTGAGGCCGGTATGGCCGCTCGAAGGGCCTTGGTTGCCGCCGAAAACGCCAATTATTATCCAAATATCTATGCCGGGGTGGGTGGTGTAGCGTCCATTGCACCGGGTAGAGACCGAACCGATGACTTTGCCGTTTATGATCCGTTTAATACTTGGGGTATTACCCCCGTCGTCGGAATAAAATGGGATCTGTATGCCGGTGTCCAGGATGGGCGTCTTAGCCAGGCACAAGCAGAATTGGATGCCCTTATAGAAAAAAAGGCATTTGCCCAGCTTGGTATCCCATTCCAGGTTGCAGAACAGTATCATGAGGTGACAGCGCACCGTGATATGATTGCGGGATTAAAAAAGGCGTCACTGTCAAGCCGAAGATGGATGACGGCCGCTTATGCAGATTTTGAGGCGGGTATGGACAACTCAGCTTTAACCATTACGGCGTTGCAGGTGTATGTTACCTCATACGGCGATTATTTAAGGGTCGTGAATGATTATAACGTCCATGTCGCTAGCTTACGGGTGGCCACAGGAGAATTGAAGTGAAAAAACCTAAACAGATGATTCAAATCGTAATACTACTGTTTGCCTTTGGAAGTGTTAGTAATGCCTGGGCCGAACATCCTGCTGAAGTGATCGTTAAAGATGCCGTCAGCATAATGATGACGAAACTCACGGAAGATAAAGAGCTGATACAGAAAGATCCCCATCATTTATTAGAATTGGTTGAAAAGTACATATTACCCCATTTTGATTTTAAAAAAATGTCAAGCTGGGTCTTGGGAAAGTATTCTCGTAAGGCGACGGATAAACAAAAAACAGAATTTACGGAACAGTTTCGTTTATTGCTGGTACGCACCTATTCAAAGGCATTAGTGGAAGGGACTGGTCGAAAAGTTATCTATTTACCGATGCGTAAATCGAGTAATGACAGCGAAGTGGTCGTTCGCACTGAAGTTGAACAGGGTAGCGCTTTTCCACTACCCATTGACTATAAGATGCATACTGTTACGGACAAATGGAAAGTATATGATGTCTCTATTGATGGTATTAGTATCGTGTCAAATTACCGTAACACCTTTGCCAAAGAAATCAGAAAAAGTGGTATAGACAAGCTAATTGCTCGATTATCGGCTAAAAATATTGAGAGCGAATAAGTGGTAGCACAACTTATTAAAGAAACAACGGGTGAATTTCAACTCAGCGGAATTGTTGATTTTGAATCCGTGCCACAGTTGTTGCATCAAACTCATACTTTGTTTTCTGATAATCAGGATGTTACCGTAAATTTGTACGGTGTGGAACAAAGTAATAGCGCGGGCCTGGCATTGATTATTCATTGGTTGCAACTTGCCAAAGAAAAAAAACTCAGTATTCAGTTTAAAAATATACCATCCCAACTTCTGGAGATTGCAAAAATCAGTGGGATTGATAGTCTGTTTTTGTCGCAAAATAGATAATGCTAGCTACCCGGAATCTACCAATTAACTGAATTGCATCCTCTTAATCTCGCAAAAACCATTAGTTAGTACACAAACCAAATTAACAGATTATTTGCTTGTTGGTAGCAACGTTCACAAGACAAGCATCTCGTATGGATGCTTAGGTATAGTATTGGGTCGATTTGTTATAAAATGTGATTGAGAACTTTTTTATATCCAAAAATTAAATAACTGAGAGTTACTATGGAAGATTTAGAGATAGCAAAATTAATTGAAGCAGGCCTAAGCGATGTCGAAGCCACTGTAAAGGGCGATGGCAGCCATTATGAGGCACGTGTTGTAGGTCAGTGCTTTGAAGGTAAGTCTTTGGTTGATAAGCAGAAAATGGTGTATGCTACGTTAGGGCAACACATAAGCAATGGTGATATTCATGCCCTTACTATAAAATGCTTTACCCCTGGCGAATGGGATACGGCTAAAAAATTACAGGTGGGTGGAGAATAATCTTCCCTTTATTTTATTGCCTTATTAGACATAATAAAAAAAATAACTATGGACAAATTAATTATTACTGGTGGTGATCGCATAAACGGTGAAATCCGGATTTCGGGTGCCAAAAATGCCGCTTTACCCATACTGGCAGCGGCATTGTTGGCTGACGGTTCTATGACTGTGCATAATGTTCCGCACTTACAAGATGTCACCACAACTATGGAATTGCTTGGTGCCATGGGTGTGCATCTAGTCATCGACGAAAAAATGAATATTGAGATTGACGCATCATCCATAAATCATTTTTATGCGCCATATGAACTGGTTAAGACCATGCGGGCTTCAATTTTGGTTCTTGGGCCACTGTTGTCAAGATTCGGTCAAGCTGAGGTGTCATTGCCCGGTGGCTGTGCCATTGGATCACGCCCGGTTAATTTACATGTACATGGTTTGGAAGCCATGGGGGCCGATATAAAGATAGAAAACGGGTATATCAAAGCTTCCGCAAAACGATTAAAGGGCGCTGTAATCGATTTGGATGTTGTTACCGTTACGGGCACAGAAAACTTAATGATGGCGGCTACCCTTGCTGAGGGGACTACAGTGTTGAATAATGCAGCACGTGAACCAGAGGTGGTGGATCTTGCCAACTGCCTGATTAAAATGGGTGCTAAAATTGAAGGTGCTGGTAGCAGCACCGTAACCATCGAAGGAGTTGATTCGCTTAAAGGTGTTTCCTACGCTGTTTTACCCGATAGAATTGAAACAGGCACTTATCTAGTTGCGGGTGCTATTACTGGGGGTAAGGTTAAACTTAAAGATACCAGACCAGAAATGCTGGATACAGTGATTGACAAACTGCGTGAGGCTGGAGCAGAAATTCAATGCGATGAATCGAGCATCACCCTTGATATGAAGGGTAAGCGTCCAAAGGCTGTTAATATTGTGACGGCTCCATATCCTGATTTTCCGACAGATATGCAAGCACAATTTACGGCTTTAAACTCGGTCGCCCTGGGTACTAGTAATATTACAGAAACCGTATTTGAAAATAGGTTTATGCATGTTAACGAGCTTCAGCGTATGGGTGCCGATATCAATATAGATGGCAATACAGTCACCATTCATGGTGTTGAAAGCCTTACAGCCGCTCCTGTAATGGCAACGGATTTGCGTGCGTCGGCCAGTCTGGTGCTCGCTGGATTGGTGGCTAAGGGTGACACAGTGGTTCAGCGAATCTATCATATAGATCGCGGCTACGAACGTATTGAGGAAAAGTTGCAGCTATTAGGCGCTACTATTCGACGTGTGCCCGTATAATCACTATTTAAACTTCTATAGAATGATTCAATGAAAGACTTACTTGTTATTGCACTATCGAAAGGGAGGATCTATAAAGAGACCTTGCCACTTCTTGCCCACGCAAACATAGTGCCCACAGAAGATCCTGATAAAAGTCGAAAACTTATTATCGATACCAATGACCCCGAGGTGAAACTACTGGTGCTACGTGCCTCTGATGTACCCACTTATGTGCAATACGGTGCAGCCGATGTGGGGGTAGCAGGAAAGGATGTTTTGCTTGAACAAGGTGGTGATGGTGTATACGAACTATTGGATTTAAAAATTGCTCAATGTAAGTTGATGGTTGCTGGTTTTGCTGAGTCAGCCAGTGAAAAGCTTGGCCATTCTGGGCAAGCAAACCGACGAATGCGCATCGCAACAAAGTATACTAACAGTACTAAACGCTATTATTCTGAAAAGGGGCAACAAGTAGAAGTTATCAAACTCTATGGTTCAATGGAGTTGGCGCCTATTGTCAATCTGGCTGACAGAATTGTGGATGTTGTCGATACGGGAAATACCTTGAAAGCCAATGGATTGATGCCCTTGGAACATATTGCAGATATTAGTTCACGCTTAATTGTCAATAAAGCGTCTATGAAAATCAAACATAAAAAGATTAAGGCACTAGTTAAAAGTATTGAAAAAGTGGTGGTATAAAACAGCATATGAAAATTCGACGACTTAATACGCAAGATAAAAATTTTGGGACGACCCTGAAAGAACTGTTGGCTTGGGAATCTGTTTCAAACGAAAATGTTAACGCCATAGTATTGGAAATACTTGATGCAGTACGCACGCGTGGTGATTCAGCCCTAGTAGAATACACAAACACCTTGGATCGTATGTCTGTTGAGTCCATGGCTGAGCTGGAAATCCCCAAGAGCAAATGGCGAGAATCACTGGAGCTCATCAGTGTCGAACAAAGGCAGGCACTTGAATATTCAGTAAAGCGGATTCAGAGTTATCACCAACATCAAAAACAAGAAGATTGGAGTTACACTGAAGACGATGGTACTGTTCTGGGGCAAAAAATCACTGCTTTAGATCGGGTCGGTATCTATGTGCCCGGGGGAAAAGCAGCTTATCCATCTTCGGTGTTAATGAATGCCATTCCCGCAAAGGTTGCCGGTGTGCCTGAAATTATCATGACCGTTCCCACGCCCGATAATGAAATCAATCAGATGGTTTTGGCTGCGGCGCTTTTATCTGGAGTGGATAGGGTGTTTGCCCTTGGTGGTGCACAAGCTGTTGGGGCGCTAACCTATGGTACTGAAACAGTACCCAAAACCGATAAGATTGTAGGGCCTGGAAATATATACGTTGCTACGGCAAAAAAAATTGTTTATGGCATCGTTGGCATTGATATGATTGCTGGACCATCAGAAATTTTAATTTTATGTGATGGTAAGACGGATCCCGACTGGATTGCCATGGATTTGTTTTCTCAGGCGGAACATGACGAAGACGCACAATCAATATTGGTATGCCCGGATGAAAATTACTTAAACAGCGTGGAGGCCAGTATTAACAATTTAATATCTGAAATGCCTCGCGCAGATATCATAAGAGCCTCTATATCTGACCGGGGGGCTTTAATAAAAGTAAAAGACATGGCTGAAGCAATCGAAGTGGCAAACACGATTGCTCCAGAACACCTGGAGCTTTCAGTTGATAATCCACAAGAAATAGCCAAAGAGATCAGGCATGCTGGTGCCATATTTATGGGTCGCTATACCGCAGAAGCCCTAGGTGATTATTGTGCGGGGCCCAATCATGTTTTACCGACTTCTGGTACCGCCCGATTCTCTTCTCCTCTGGGTGTATATGACTTTCAAAAAAGAAGCAGTATTATAATGTGCTCGGCAGCGGGTGCTTCAACGCTTGGGCAAACCGCTTCTGTTTTCGCGCGTGGCGAAGGCTTAACCGCCCATGCGCGCTCGGCAGAATACCGCATCCTTACTAATGAGAACAATGATTAGTTAAGATTAATGTGTCAGTAATTTGTTAGAACATTTATGCAGCGATGGTAATGAATATTAACGATTGGATTCGGCCCCAGATACAAAAGCTGAGCGCTTATCATATTCCTGCTGTGAATAATGACGTTGTTAAACTAGATGCCATGGAAAATCCTTATGTATGGCCGGATGACTTGGTGTCACAGTGGTTGGAGTGTTTACGCGCAGCTAGTTTAAATCGTTATCCTGATCCTCAGGCGAAATCCTTAAAACAAAGTATCAGGGAAACTATGCGTATCCCTGACAATATGGATTTGTTGCTGGGCAATGGCTCCGATGAGATTATTCAGCTAATATTAATGGCCATGGCAGAACCCGGTCGTACGGTAATTGCACCCGAGCCAAGTTTCGTAATGTATGAGTTAATAACCAAGGCTCTGGGTATGAGCTACGTCGGCGTCCCTCTCAATGAGAAATTTGATTTGGATCTTAAGGTGATGCTTGACGTCATTAAAGAAACTAATCCAGCAGTCGTCTTTCTGGCCTATCCCAATAATCCTACTGGCAATCTATTTGACCATAACGCAATTTCATCGATAATTCAGGCCTGTAATGGTCTTGTGGTAGTTGATGAAGCCTATTTTGCATTTACGGACAGTACGTTTATGGAGTCACTTGTTAGCAATCCCAATTTGGTGGTAATGCGTACCTTGTCTAAAATGGGTCTGGCAGGGCTACGCATTGGTTATTTGGCGGGTCACCCATCTTGGTTAAATGAATTTGAGAAGATTCGCTTACCCTACAATATCAATGTGCTTAGTCAGGTAAGTGCGCAATTTGCCTTGCAAAATATTGCGGTATTAAACGAGCAAAGTAAAAGAATTGTAAATGACAGGGCTTCGGTTTCACAGGCCTTACAAAAAATTGAAGGTCTGCAAGTGTTTCCTTCAGATGCAAATTTTATTTTGTTTAAGGTGCTTGATGGGGACGCTAACATAATATATAAAAACTTGTTAAATAAGGGTATATTAATCAAAAACCTGAGTGCATCGAATAATCCTATATTGCATAATTGTTTACGTGTTACAGTAGGTACCGCAAAAGAGAATGCGACTTTTTTGTCGGCCCTAAAACTAGAATTCGTTTAGAGATTTTATTACAAGGTTTATATAATGGTACAAAGAACAGCAAAGGTACAACGTGATACCCTTGAGACCCAAATAGAGGTCAGTGTTGATTTAGACGGCTCAGGCAAGTCAAGTTTCGACACTGGTATCGCTTTTTTGGAACATATGTTAGAGCAGGTAGCGCGTCATGGTTTAATCGATATAGCCGTTTCTGCAAAAGGTGATTTGCATATCGATGCTCACCATACCGTTGAGGATATTGGCATTACCTTGGGTCAGGCATTTGCCGAAGCATTAGGCGATAAAAAAGGTATTAATCGTTATGGGCATGCTTACGTTCCATTAGACGAGTCGCTGTCACGAGTAGTGATTGATTTTTCTGGGCGGACGGGTCTTGAATATCATATCGATTTTCCAAGGGCAAGAATTGGTGAGTTTGACGTTGATTTGTTTCGAGAGTTTTTTCAGGGGTTTGTTAATCACGCTAATGTGACACTGCATATTGACAACCTGCGAGGTAAAAATGCTCATCATATAGCGGAAACTGTTTTTAAAGCATTTGGTCGGGCATTAAGGGCGGCGCTTACATTAGATAAGCGTATGGGTGATCAACTTCCTTCAACAAAAGGCAGTTTGTAGTTTTGACACAGTATTAACCATTGATAGTATAATTTGACTATGAATAGAATTGCAGTAATTGATTACGGAATGGGAAACCTTCACTCTGTTGCAAAGGCCTTGGAGCATGTGGCCAATGACGCCACGATTGAAGTGACCTCCTCACCAGAACAAATTCGTCGTGCTGACCGGGTGGTTTTACCGGGTGTTGGCGCTATAGGTGACTGCATTAATGAAATCAAACGGCTTTCCTTAGATGAGGTTATACACGAAGTAGCCAAGACCAAACCTTTTTTAGGGGTATGTGTAGGAATGCAGGCCTTAATGGAAAGTAGTGCAGAAAATGCGGGCACCGAATGCTTGAGTATCATTCCGGGAACCGTTGAAGCCTTCGGTGACGAATTAATGGATCCCCTTACTAATGAGCGTTTAAAGGTGCCACACATGGGATGGAATCAAGTCAACCAAACCATGAAACATGCAATGTGGGAAGGGATTGCCCAGGATACGCGGTTTTATTTTGTGCATAGTTATTACGTGCAGTCGAAAACACCCGAGCCTATCGCCGGCTCGACCGGGTATGGGTTTTCTTTCGTATCTGCGTTAGCGCTGGACAATGTTTTTGCTGTACAGTTTCATCCAGAAAAAAGTCACTCTGCCGGTTTAAAGTTGTACGCAAATTTTGTGTCATGGGATGGACAATCGTAACTTTTAACCTATAACCTCCAAGAAAGGAGATAGCCATGTTAGTGATACCTGCCATTGATTTGAAAGATGGCAAATGCGTGAGACTAAAACAGGGTCGAATGGATGATGATACCGTTTATTCAGAAGATCCCGTGGAGATGGCGAGGCATTGGGTGTCTGAGGGAGCCAGGCGTATCCATCTTGTTGATCTCAATGGTGCATTTGAGGGGTTACCTGTAAATGGTGAGGTAGTAAAGGCCATCGTCCAGGCTTGCCCGGATATACCTGTGCAAGTGGGTGGTGGGATACGGGATGAAGATACGGTGCAGGCTTATCTGGATCTGGGTGTGAGTTATTGCATTATTGGCACCAAGGCCGTAAACGCCCCACACTTTGTTTCCGATATCTGCTTGAATTTTCCCGGTCATATTATTGTCGGCCTGGATGCCAAAGATGGAAAAGTTGCTATAGATGGATGGTCCAAGCTGTCAAAGCACGATGTCATTGATATGGCACAACACTTTGAGCAAGATGGTGTTGAGGCTATAATTTATACGGATATAAGCCGGGATGGTATGATGACGGGCGTAAATATAGACGCCACAGTGAAGTTGGCACAGTCTATTCATATACCTGTAATAGCGTCAGGCGGTGTCACCAATCTGGACGATATTCGAGCGCTTTGTGAAGTTGCAGATGAAGGTATAATGGGCGTCATTACAGGGCGAGCTATCTACGAAAAGACACTGGATTTCGCTGGTGCGCAATCTTTGTCTGATAAGTTAGGTGAAAAATCTACAAATTAGTATGGGAAGTTTCCCTCATAAACAAATGTTCTTCAGTAGCCCGGATGTAGCTTTGCGGAATCCG
>Ga0316192_10002420_pt1 | contig 13614 bp, 11 predicted proteins | sample MerIslwburrow_MG_FD_204931 | JGI IMG/M metagenome (GOLD analysis project Ga0316192, IMG submission 204931) | Coastal sediment microbial communities from Maine, United States - Merrow Island worm burrow | ecosystem: Environmental > Aquatic > Marine > Coastal > Sediment | place: USA: Maine...
TTATTGGGCTGATTGAGCTATTTGAATCAACCAATCAACCTAATCAACTGAATCAACCATTAACATCATGCTATGCACCATGCCCTCTGCCCTATGCCCCATACTCTATCCCTCTGTCATCCGTCTTCCGTCATCTGTTTTCCGTCATCTGTTTTCCGTCATCCGGTGGTCGCCGCCCGGTGATAAATCAATGAATGTCTATCCGCATCCAGGGTCGCTTCAAGCCCCAACGGAATCGTAAGATTGGGGCTTCTATGGCCTGCGTCAAGTCCGGCAAGGATCGGAACGGGGTATTTCTCAAATAACTCCACGATGATTTCAATAACGTCCTCGATAGGCCCGCAGTCTTCAAAGGTCCCCAGAATGATTCCTGAAAGCCCTTTAAAACAACCGGCAAGCTCCATATGAACAAGCATCCGATCGATTCGATAGGGGGCTTCGCCCCGGTCTTCCAGGAATAAAATTTTATGTTCAAAGTCGGGCACATAAGGTGTTCCAACCAGGTGGCACAACATTGTCAGATTTCCACCGCAGACCTCTCCCGCCGCCACCCCGGGTTTAATTGTTATTCCACCGGACAGCTTGATCTCAAGGTTGCTTTTGGAGGTAACGTTGCTAAACAGGGAAAGCCTTGTCTCTTCGGATGCATCAGCGAGGCTGGTGACCACCGGTCCGTGAAAGGTCACCAAATTGCAGCGGGTGAACAAAACGGATAGAAGGATGGTGATATCACTAAATCCGATAAAAACTTTCGGGTTGTTTTTAATGGTGTCATAATCCAACATGGGCAAAATTCTCATCGAACCATACCCGCCCCGGGCGCAAATGATGGCGTCAATGGAATTATCCGCAAACAACTGATTTACGATTTGAGCCCGATGTTTATCAGCACCTGCCAGATAACGGTTTTTTTCAGATAACCCCGGAGGTATGAAAATTTTAAACCCCTTATCTTCAATCATACGCACCCCGCGCAAAAACGTCTGGCGGTCAAAGGGGCCGGCCGGCGCTACAATTCCAATGGTGTCACCCGGTTTGATCCGGGCAGGCACTCTGATCTTTTCGTTTTGCATTATCTGCTAAAATCCTTTGATCCTTCCTTGACAGGCTCAGATCAGCATGTTAGAAGATGTTTTTCGTGTCGGGGCGTAGCGCAGTCTGGTAGCGCACTTGAATGGGGTTCAAGGGGTCGGAAGTTCAAATCTTCTCGCCCCGACCAAAATTTATTATTTATAACAGCGATTTAGGAAATTTCCTAATTCGCTGTTTTTTTTGGTCACAAAAACCAGAGAGCAATTCCAAAAACAATCGGCAAATGTCTCGGTAAGTCTTCCCCTGTTCAACCGCTCATGCGCCGCAGTATGATGAGACTACATGCCAGTTGTCGAATGATCCCTGGGCCCCATCATGTCCTTCAATGCTTTTGAGTCTAATCATATCAAAACCAATCCAATCTGTAAATAAACATTTGATATCTTTATGTTTTAGGATGACACCCAAAAAACCTGCGTTAAAAAAAAGGTCCAAGCCGCTCGCGGAGAGCCGGTTTCCGTGGGGAGGGCGGTGACCGCCAAAGTGGTTGCGGGGACTGGCAAGAGCTTTGATATCGGGAAGCGATTTTTACCTTTACAAACAAGGATGACTTCTTTTTTGGCCGCCGCTTTTCACACCGGATAATTTCGGTTGCTGTTTTCCGATCCACGGCGATAGGCCTTCACGCTTAGGCGCTGGTGATCCGTAGTCAAACGTTGATAAGATGCGTTGCTCGATTTCAGAACCGATAATTCGATTGATAGCGCGCACCATATCCTTGTCTTCCCCGGTAACAAGGGTAAACGCATCGCCGCTGCGAGTTGCCCGACCGGTCCGTCCGATGCGGTGAATGTATGCCTCAGGGGTGGAAGGGATATCATAGTTGATGACATGCGAAATCCGGGTAACGTCAATGCCGCGAGCGGCGATGTCGGTGGCGACCAGAATCCGAAATGTCCCGTCGCGAAATCCATCCAGTGCTGCCTGGCGGCGTGTCTGGGATAGATTTCCCTGCAGTGAAGCCGATCGGTATCCGGCGGCAACCAGCTTTTTCCCCAAGCTCTTGGCGCGATGTTTGGTTCGGGTAAAGATCAGCACCGACTTGGTATTGGTATTTCCCAACAGCTTTAACAGCAGCGCCGTTTTTAAATGTCGAGCTACCGGGTAGAGTGCATGACTGACAGTATCGGCAGGTGCGGTGATTCCCACCTGGGCGGTCGCCGGATTATGCAGAATATCCCCGGTCAAGCGACGAATTTCGGAGGGCATGGTAGCCGAGAAGACCAAGGTCTGGCGTTTCTTTGGAAGATGCTTTAAAATTCGCCGGACATCAGGAATGAATCCCATGTCGAGCATCTGGTCAGCTTCATCGATAACCAGCACTTCCAGTTGGGAAAGATCGATGGTAGGACGTCCGATGTGGTCGAGAAGCCGGCCAGGACAAGCAACAACAATATCGGCTAGCTTCAGTTTCTGAATCTGCGGCTTAATTCCCACGCCACCGTAAACCGCAACGCTTCTTATGCGTGTCTTACGACCCAGGGTGTCGATAGCCTGATGGATCTGTTCGGCCAATTCCCGGGTGGGAGCGAGTATCAGGGCGCGAACGCATCCGTATTTATCCCCTAAAAGCCGGTTGAGTATCGGCAGAACGAATGCCGCGGTTTTACCTGTGCCGGTTTGGGCCAGACCCATTACATCACGACCATTTAGTACCTGCGGGATAGCCCGAGCCTGAATCGCGGTCGGAGTTTGATAGCCCGCCGCTGCAGCGCCTGCAGCAACGGAGGGATGAAAATTAAATGTTTCAAAGTTCAATAGATACCTTCTTTCTGTATTCCAATAAAAAAGCCCCGGATTATTCCGGGGCTTACGTGATTTTTAGTTACAACCTGGAACACTGCAAATTTTCGGAAACCATACAGCCAGTTGGAATTGCTGTCAAGTTAATTATCTAATATTTTTAATAAAAATAAATTATCCGTATTTATTCTTACGATAAAGAACAGTTCGTCAAACATATCCGGAAATAGCGCTGAATCGTAATGTCTAAAATTCAAGCATCCTAGCATGATACCTGAATCTCTGAATTTCTTACGATACCGCAGACAGTCAGCCATAAATCTTAGAGTTTGACATAAAACTTGACTGATAAAACCCCCATTGTTAATAGTGATTTGAAACGCTAAATTTCGGCTGATTTTATAACGAAATATTTAAAATCTGAAAGGGGAAGAGCGCATGGAAAACACCACAATGGTGGATAAGTTAAAAAGAGCCGCTGCAGTCGTCTGCAAACAAGGCATGGTTCAATTTCCGGTCAGCGACACGGCGATTGCCATTATAGATCGCGTTGTCGGAGACAACCAGGAAGAACTCGACCTGATATATGCCTTCCGCGAGAAGCCGTCGCAAACAATCGCCCAACTCGAGGGATCGAGTGGATTTTCGACAAAAAAAATTGAGCAACTGGCAACAAACCTTGCTAGGAAGGGGCTTATATTCAATCAACCGAGCTCCTCGGGTGTCATGATTTACAGACTTCTGCCTCTCATACTGGTTGGCGTGATGGAATATAAATTCATGGTTGAACTGACGGGAAGCGAGGAAGAAAAGGAACTTGCCGGGTTGTTTGAAAAGCTGCTGGAAGAACTGCGGGATGAGATCCAGGACAATTTTGATACGCTTTCGCCATTGTTCAATAGCGCCCCCGCCGTAGACCGCACCGTACCCACCCGGCAAATGGAAGATGGTAAGCCCATTCGGATAGTACCGGTAGACAAGGCCCTGGATCTTTCCGAAGAATTCGTTCTCCCAAGCCAGACGGTGGAAGAAATTATCAACAAATTTGACGACATCGCTGTTGGTTATTGCTTTTGTCGCCAGCGTCGAGGTCTACTTGGCAACAACTGTAGTACGGATGCGCCCACATTGAACTGTTTTACCTTCGGTAAATCTGCCCGCCATACGGCCGCTCAGGGATTTGCCAAAAAGATTTCGAAGGAAGAAGCACATAAAATCATGCAAGCGGCAGAGCAGGCCGGGCTGATCCACAAGGCCTTTCACCCGGGCTCCCGGGAATCCAGCCCGGAAACCAGCATCTGTAATTGCTGCAAAGATTGCTGTGATACCCTCAACCTCTGGAGAAATGGCACGCTGCCTCTGATCAATTCCACCTACCACCTGTCCGTGATCGACATCGAAGCTTGCACCGGCTGCGGCACCTGTGTGGAGTGGTGCCCCACGGACGCCATTGTTCTGAATGAAGAAGGGGTAGCCCAGCGCGATGAAAACGCCTGCTTTGGCTGCGGGGTTTGCTCCCGATTTTGCCCGGAGGAGGCAATCTCGCTCAAAGAGGGTCTACGCAGGGTGTTCATTATGCCTCCGCGAATGCGCGCTGGCTAATAATGATTATTAATGCCTGGTTGACAATTTTTCTATACAACCTAGAATCAGCTTTCAGTCATTTCTATTTTCTTTATCATACTATTTTTTTCAACTGTATCAACTGTGCAGGACAATGAACTTTTCCGCGGCATTGACGGTTACCCGCTGCCCTGTTTTCAGCATCCGGAATGAATTCTCATCGAGAGAAATAATTGGGATTTTCTTGCCGTAAAAATGGTTGCTGACAATGGGTCCCGTGGCGAGGATCGGTTCGGTTCTCACATTCACGATGGCCGCCGGCGCCTTGTCCACACGGGCCAGTTCCAACATAATGAGTGAACCGGTACTCGACCCTTTACCAAAGGGAAACACCAGCACTTTGCCCGCTATGCTCTGCCCGAAGAGATCATGGCGCGGATCGTTGATAAGGCCGGTTGCAGGGTCCACACCGCCCCAGAAACTGATGGGTTGGGAAGTCACCAGCACCTCCCCGGTTGCAATCCCCGCTACCACACAACAGCCTGCTATTTTAAGTGCCACGGTGCTTCCTTTCGTCGGATTTTTCCCCGAACGGCTGTTTCCACACAGTCTTCAATACTTCCATAGACCGCGTCAAGGCCTCTCTGGGAAAAGCAGTAGTTGGCAAATTTGGCGGAATCGGTCATGGCAGCGTTAATCTGCCAGGTCTCCCGGGGATATTGCAGTGGGCATCCATCGGTAAATACCATAACCCCCGTGGCGATCAGATCGGCCAGGATACCATTGTTTTTTATCCATGCATAAACCGTTCTATTCGTAAATACCCAGAAAACGACTGAACTGTGTATCTTTTTACCGTGTATCAACTGGACCAGGCGTATAAGCTCCGCCGTGGAATAATGCGGACAGCCGCTGACAACCAGGTCAACGCCATCGTTTTTCACCGTCCGGAGTTTTTCTTCTGTCTCCCTGATTGCTTGAGGGGTTATTTCAAGAACCGTTTGCGGTTTACTCCCATATAGACACATCTCAAGAGTTTGCGCCTCCGGCGTGATCCCCACAAGATGGCAAAGACCAACCGCGCCGGAAGAGGCCGCCGCGGCACAAAACCCTTTGAGGCTGTCGATTTTCACATTCTTGGGGATTCCGGTCATGGCCGCCACCTGATCTCCGGCCAACTCACCCAGGAGATATCCGAGCAGCGGATATATCGAATCGTTTATAAACATTGTGCTCGTGATATCTTTGAGCTGAATCAGCATCCCGGCCTTTCGATTTTCCGTGAGGTGAAGTCCGAATTTCGGAACCTTTCCGATGATGGCCGCACAGATATCCATGAGGTCTGCATAGCGGTTGGTTCTGGCTCCGATGATCGAGTTGGCAAACGCGATGGCATTGGATTCGCCCCAGGCAATCTGCTCCCCGAACCGTGGAACGATTCCGTGTTGATAGGGAGCACAGGTCCAGGTGGGTGTGGCCCGCATGTTTAGATAGGCCGCTTCCAGACGCTTGTGCCTGGATAAGATTTCAGCCGGCACCCGGTATGCCTCCCACCGTTGGAGGTCTATGGCACTGGGGTTTAGAGAGGTCGGCACTGCCACCGTGCCACCCCATTCGACCATTTTCTCGGCAAACTCCAGACCGGCATCCACCATGTATAAGGTCGCATCGATATGCACCTGGGACACCGTCATCAGCTCCGCAGCACCAAAAAGCTCCCCCAAGTCGACCAGCACCGACAGGGCGATGCGGGCCGCCTCACCCCGTTTGCCGTCGAGGATACTTTTGTCCTCATCGGTTAATCGCATAAAATTCTTTCCTCCAGATCTCGTCATTTCGTTTACAAAAGGGGCTGCGGAAAATCCGCAACCCCTTTATTCAGAGAGAGATATATATTACAAAAAAAGACTTATGTATGCAAAAAAATCCGGGTCAACTTTTGCCAGCTGGTTTGGGGAAGATTGCCATAGATGTCATCGCCCAAATAGCCGCCGTCCGCTGCAAGCGGTCCTGCTTCCTCCTCGATCACCTGGTAAAGGCTATTAATCTCCTCATCCAGATACTCACCGGCCTGCTCGCCGATCATCAGATTCTTTAGGTCCCGGCGCAAATCGTTGGAGTGCAATCGCATCACCCAGCCCTGGGTATAAGGATCCTGGTTGGCCAGGTTGCCTTTGACCCTCAACGCGGGATTGATGTCGGTGACGACACCACTGACCGGAGATTGTACTCGGGCCGTATTCGAACCCCGGCCCAACATGATATCACCCCGATCCTGTGCAAGCTCCTTTCCTATCAGCGGAGCTTCGATTCGATCCAAGGGGCCCAGCAGGCGCAGGGCAAAATCATCGAGACCGATTCTGACCGTTGATCCTTCCTCGATTTTCACCCAGGTGTGACCGCGATGGAGGTAATAGCCGTGGGGTATTTTGAAGCCTTTTATATCGAGAACATCAACCGGCTGAACCACGGCGTGAACCGTGTACTGGTCGCTGAAATATTGATCGAACTCGCAGTTGCCGCACTGATAGTCATGGGTGCAGGTTCGAAACTCAATGCGTCCTTTCATGTGATGCAGACAAGGCTGCTGCGCGGCGGAAAGTTCTCTTAGGCGGTCTTTCCAGAAAACAATTTTCCTACGCTTGCCGGCCGGGCCCTTGCCCTGTTGCCGCAATTTCTTGTTTTCACGGGCCACGCGTCCCAGGGCCCGGTCAAATCGACAGCTTTCACAGTGATAATCAATTTCACAGGCTTTGCGGCGGACGACGGCGGCCTGCATCCAGATGCAAGGCGAGCGCTTTGACTTGGCTTCTCGTTCGGCTCGGGTGGATTTCATGATGTTTCCTTTTTTCTGCAGGCAGGTTGGTTAACTCTCGTTTTGGGTCAATAAAAACTCTGCCTAACGAATGATTAAGTTCTCAAGAAAGCCTTGGTCAGATTGTTCCAGCCGAGATTCGGCAGATTTCCGTAAATATCCTCTGCCAGATACCCACCGTCGGCAGCCAGAGGACCGGCAACATCTTCAATCATGCTTTCCAGATTGGTTACTTCGTTGTTCATCCATGACAGACTGCTTTGGTCGACCATCAGTTTTCCCATGGTTGCTTTGACATCGGGGGTGCGAACCATAAAAAGCCAGCCGTCCCCATAGGGTTCCCGGTTGGCCATATCGGGTTTTTCCCTCAGCTGAGAATTAACCTCTACAATAACCCCGTCAATCGGCGAGAGAACATCCGCAAGATTGTCCTTGCGTTTTAGACCCCAGCCAACCTTGCCCTGATCCAATTCCTTGCCCATCAGCGGCAAATCAAGTGCATCGGCCTTCCCCAGCACTTTTAAGGCGAAATCGTCGAGTCCGATGCGAATGTATCCGCCGCTTTCGATACGCGCCCAGGCGTGACCGTCGTGGAAATAAAAATCCATCGGTACGTCGAAGCCTTTGACCTGCTGAACTTCACCCGGCATGCTTTTGCTTTTAGTGGTCCACACATCTTCGAAAAACTGATCAAAATCGCAGGTTGCACATTGGTAGTCATAGGCACAGGATCGTCGTTCAATGCGATTCGTCAGGCTGTGGCGGCAAACACGGTCCATATCCGGCATTCTCCTCATGGCCGCCTGCCAGGTCAACTGTTTACCCTGATCAGCCTTGATTGCCATGGCATGATCGTATTTGCAGGTGGTACAGTCATAATAATTATCGCAGCTTTTAAATTTCACTACTCCGGCTTGCATCCACAGGCAGGGATTTGCCGTTTTGGCTTTTTTATCGGGTTTGACCATCCAGACCTGTCCCTGCATCACAGATCCAATCTCCTGATGTGAGCTCAGATCCTGCCAGTTGCCTTTGCGATAGGTCGATCCGATTCCGACTTTACTTCTTCGATTGTCTCTTTTTTTGTCAGCCATTTCTCTCGCTCCTTTGTTGATTCGAGGTTCATTGAGTTAGTAACCTATAGAGCAAGTGATGTGCCAAATTGTAAATGCCGTCCTAATTAAAATTTAACATTTTGAAATTATTCAATAATTTTACAATTCCAACAGTCAGGCACCGATCCAGGTGCAATCGCTGTGAGTTGGAAAATTCAACACTTTATGAACACAGCGATCAAATTTGGTACGAATTTTGTTGTTTATTATTTATTATTAAGCATTTAGGGAGTTGTTGGAATTTCCGACACCTGTGTGGTATTATTCAACAACACTACCCTGTGGTGGTGGGGAGCAAGAATAAAAAAACAAAACTCTCAGCTGGTGGGGGTAAATCACGGCTGTTGGCAAACGGTCGTCATCCACACCTTATCAAAGGAGGTTAATTCCATCGCTCCAATATCTCACATGTGGGCATGTCACGAATTGCTGCGGATATTTCAATAGCCGACAGTTTTTATTTGCACTCTTAGCTTGTCTTTTCTTTAGCCACTTTTTTTAACTTTTCGTTTGCCCAGATGGCGACCTCCACTCTGCGGTTTTGGGCACGGCCTTCGGCAGTGTCGTTGCTGGCAATCGGGTGAGATTTACCGTAACCCTCTGTGGCGATACGGGCTGAGTTGACATTCTGGGTGCCGAGATAGCCTGCGACCGCTTGAGCGCGTCTGCGGGAAAGTTCGAGATTGTGCTGATCACCTCCGGTGGAGTCGGTATGCCCAGCCAGAAGGATATTGGTATCGGCGTACTTGTTTAGAATGGTGGATAACTCCGCCAATTCGCCTTTAGGGCCATCTTTAAGGTTCGCTTTATCGACGTCAAACAGTATCCCGGAGCTGAAGGTGATTTTGATGCCTTCGCCGACACGCTCTACTTTAGCGCCCTGGATGTCCCGTTCGATCTCAGCCGCCTGTTTGTCCATATAATTGCCGATGAACCCTCCGGCGACGCCCCCCACAGCGGCCCCGATCAGAAGGCCCGCCACCGTGCTGCCGGTCGCATACCCGATAATGGCTCCGGCGGCGCCTCCGGCACCGGCACCGATAGCCGCGCCTTTGGTGGTGCGGTTCCAATCAGCACACCCCATGGTAACCATTAAAAATGAAAGGATCACAAAACCGATGAAGATTTTTTTTAGCATCATTATTTACTCCTTTTGGCAAACCGTTTGGTTCATAACAAGCGTGGGAAAGCTTGCTCGACCGACCCTATACTCCAAACCGAAACTTATTGAAATCTCACAAGATATACTCTGGGCAACCTATATTTGCGAATCTTTCAAGAAGGCCCTCAGCGACTAAATTCAAGACCAAGCGAAGATCGCAGGCTTTATCTTAATTGATAAATTCAGAACTTTGCGGTATGATCAAATTTAGGAAATGCCTCTGAATCGGATGGGTTGAAATCTATGAATGGCTGTACAAAGTTTGACAATTATCGAATCATATCTGTTGTGTCACTATTTACGATCTTATTTTCTTATTTGCCGTCCCCAGCGACCGCCGCTACCAGAACAGACCTCCAAAAATTCCAGCGCTCCATTATAGATTACCGCCGGCATCTGAACCCGAGATTCAAAAAGGTAAAACGGGCAAAAACGAGTTGCATTATTGTCCATACATCAGAACTGGGCCTCAATCCGACCCTTAGAGTCATATCCCAAGGAAAACGGTTGTCCTCCGGCCGGAGAACCCATGGCGGTCATACCCACTACGTGATTGCCCGGAATGGCCGCACCTACCGCATTCTGGACAGGAAATACAAAGCCGATCACGCCGGACTCAGCATGTGGAACGGGCAAACTGATATCAGTAAAATTTCCATCGGAATTGAATTGGTGGGATATCACTATTCGCCTATCACGATGCATCAATATCGAGCTATTGGCCTTTTGATCGACATCCTCCAAGGTGTGTATAACTTAAGCGACCGCGCAGTACTCACCCACAGCCAGGTGGCTTATGGCTTCCCAAACCCCTGGTTTAAGAAAAACCACCGGGGCCGCAAACGCTGTGCAAAAAATTTCATTCGAGCCAAAGCCGGTTTGGGTCCCACCTGGGCTTATGATCCTGATGTTCGGGCAAGACGACTTACGGCGGATCCCCAACTTGCCGAAGTCTTTTACGGTCGCCGAACGCTTCAGGCCAAGGCCGATGAAGCCAACATCATCTCCAAGAGCAACACAGCCTGGTCGATCGCCGGGGAAGATTACGACGGGCAGGAAACAGTCTACAAATTCCCGGACGGTCGTATTTACACCGGCAACCAAATCTCAGGTAACATTGGCTGGAATAAAATACCGCCAAAAACCATCGTGCTGCTGAATCAGGAAACCGGCAGTGAATTGACCAGAAATACAGGACTCATTAAAATCATACCTGATGGCTTGACGGCATGGTCAATGGCCGGCAAAGCCTATAACCGCAAAACGACCATCTATTTTCTACCTTCTGGAAGGATAAAATATGGTTCAATGATATCCAACTGGGATGATCTGCCGGTTGAAACAAAAATTATTATTGGTTATCGCGGACCGTTCACGATTCAAAAAGACCGGACTGCCTATCAAATAGCCGGCGTTAAGTTCAGGGACCGCAAAACAATCTACTACCTGCCGACCCAAAAATTGTTAGCGGGCAATAATATAAAGGATTTTAACGGACTTCCAATCGGCACCCTGGTATTTCTTCCTATATCTTAGTTCATTTCAAATTTTAGCTCATTTTCTTATTTATCTCATTTGTCTTGATTGCAGGTTTCACATAATAGTTGAAGGTTGTCTATGGTATTATTTCCCCCATCTGATATGGGTACGATATAATCATATTGGAGATCTTTTCGACTGCCGCAGGCAGCGCACTGCCCTTTATTTCTAATCCAGACCTTACGCCTTACCACCGGAGTTATATACCCCGGGCGCAACGGGTCATGATAATCCATTGGGACTTGCTGATCTAATTCAGCCTTGCCATCTGCATTATCCGCCATTTCTTTTTCTAGCTCCGGGCCCTCGGAGAGATCTTCGGATTCTTCTTCGGGTTTAGCTTTTTCAGACCTTTGCGCTTCAGGTTCGACTTTTTGAGGTCTGTTTTTGTGACGCTTTGTTTCATGCGAACGGGTCCATATTCTATAAAAGTAGGCCAAAAAAATTACGGTTATGATTGGAAAACTAATTTTGATATATTTTAAATATTGATTTTCCGTCTTCAAATTGTGGTCTTTTGAGGTGGGTTCTTTCTGCCGTCCCGTTTCAATTTCTTTTTGCCGTTTTGCTTCAAGCGCTTTTACTGTCTCTAATTCCTTTCCCAGCTTCGGCTCCGAAAGAGGCTTTATATCTTTTGGGGCCGTGACTTTCGGATTTTCCCTGTTTGTTCGCGGCTTCTCTTTATCGTTTTCTGTCTGTTCCTTGGCATGGGTTACGGACAGCCGGTACGCCCTATCAAGTTGTGATTTCAGATTGTCGTCAATTTTACCGGTAACCGGCACCCCGGTATCCAATTGGAATGCTTTGATGGCTTTGGTTGTATTTTGACCTAATATTCCATCTATGGGACCGGGATTGAACTTCAACAGGGTTAAAAGGGTCTGAATCTTTTTGACATCCTTGGATAAATCGGGCTTTGATGATACGGATTGCCGGCTGCTTTTGTTGACGGGGGCGGATCCGTTCTCAACAACCTTATCGCTGATTTCAGCATAGCAAAACAGGAAAGGTATCAGTATACAAGCAGCAATTATTCCAAGTTTTAGACCATTTTTTTTATGTAATGCTATTTGGGACAACCTGAGGTGCCTCCTGAGGTGGTGAGAATATCTTCGCACACAGACGTTAAGCAAAATAGAAATTAGATTGACGGCGCGAAGCCTCCGGCTCGTAAAGGTTGTAGCGCCTACGCCTCGGAGAGCGATATCCACAAATATTCAATTTTCAATTCTCCGATAAACGGAATCTACGCTAGGACCGGCTAGGCTCGGCCGGGTCAGGGCGTAATTTCCGCTACAATATCCGCAATGATCGTCTCCGGCCGGATGTCATTTGGATTGGTGGCGTACCGGGAAATATGATTTCTATATATTTCCAAGCGGCTATTCAAACTTGAACGCAAACTTTCTTCCAATATCTGGTGCTGGAACAGGCTGTCCAATTGACGGTCGATGGCATCTTGTGAAAATTTTTGGCTTTCGCGAATATTCTCAAGATATGATTGCGTCAGATAATCGATCGCCGCAGCACTGTGGTCAATTTGTTCCGTTAGCCCGGATATATTCCTGTTTAATGATTCTATTTCCGACTCTGGCAGAGGTTCTGATTTCATTTTCTTGAGCATTTCCAGCTCATCTTCCATCTGGTTACGCTGAACCGTATACTTGTGTAAGGATTCTACCGAAAAGAGCCCTTTCCAGATGAGCGCTTCCAGTGAATGCGTTTGCCGACCTCCGGCCATGGCGGTAAGTCTTTTGATAAAGTCGGCCTCTGACAAAAGTGCTTCTTTTTCGGCAGCATTCGCGGTAGCAGCGGCCCGTCGCTCAATCTCCGCAATCAGGATTTTACCGCGAACTCCATCAATTGCGGACGTTGCCGCCCCGGAGCCAAGTTTAGACAACCGGTCCCGATCGGCCATCTTAGTCCATTGCCGCCTGAGCGCCTTAGTGCGGTTCTGAGGTGTGACAATTCCCGACAGGACGACCCGCACGCCCAGATCATTGCTTCGAAACGCACCGTCTTCAAGAAAGAAGGGCATCTCTTCACGCCGGCCCGGCATAATCTCTGCCCTGCTTTTACTGTAGCTCCCGCCTTTAATAACAAATCCGCCGGTCGCTCCATGCAACCGCGAGCCCTTGAAATATCGAAAAGGATCCAACATCATCTCGGCCGCGTTTCCGGCAGTGTCAAAAAGCTCCAGGGGGTTGGGGCACTTAGTACCGATCCAGGACAGCTTCTCCGGCGGTTTGGCCGCCCCCGCCCGGGTATAGACGGCAAAGTCAGCAAAGTGACGATTGTGCAGGGGAAAAAATTCTTCCCGATTCATTTCAGAAGCAGTTATCATATGTCCCCCCCGAGCGGCGTATTCCCATTCGACTTCAGTCGGCAGACGAATGAAAGCATAACGTCCGGCGGGAAAAGAAGGCAGTGCCGCCCGTCTGTTCTGCAACAGCCATTCAGTATAACGTCTGGTAAACTCCATAGCCTCAAACCACGAGATATTCGTCTGCGGTCGCGGATCTTCGGTGGTAAAAGCCTTGTCCCAGCCCGGACAATCGTCAGCCATGACGGTTTGCCATTGCCAA
>Ga0316192_10002423_pt1 | contig 13602 bp, 11 predicted proteins | sample MerIslwburrow_MG_FD_204931 | JGI IMG/M metagenome (GOLD analysis project Ga0316192, IMG submission 204931) | Coastal sediment microbial communities from Maine, United States - Merrow Island worm burrow | ecosystem: Environmental > Aquatic > Marine > Coastal > Sediment | place: USA: Maine...
CCCGTCCTCGGATTCGACGTTGACGGTGAACTCGTCGCCATCGCCGGACACGTCGAGTTCAACATCTCCCCCACCGCCGGACTCAATCGCTCGCTCGACGGCCTCCTCGCTCAGCTTCTCGGCCGCGGCGCCGCACGACGTCGCCACAATGGCGAACCCGATCGTTGCGGCCGCCAACAGAATCCTCCGCTGCATTACGCCTCCCCTTCTTCTCAACTCCGGACGCAGCCGTTCTCGGACGCAGCTGTTCTCTCGCTCGTCGCGAGGGAACACATCCCGCAGGCACACACGGGCGGGATCTCCGACCGGCAGTCGGCCGCTGCTCTGGAAGTCGTCGTCGCTACAGCCGACCCTACGCGGCTCGCAGCCCGACGGCAACGGGCAGCGTGCCCACACCGAAACACCGGGGCGAAGGGGTCTCGATCGTTCGGCGGATCTGTGTTCCTAGCCCTCCTGGGAGATCGTCACACACGTGGCGTTCACCTCGTTGGTGCTCTCGTCCACGTTCACGTCGATGCAGTCGCCGACTGAGATGGCGTCTCCGTTGTCGGTACCGATCCACATCTGGTTTCGTTGGGCGCCCTCTCCCGAGTCGAACGACAGGGACTGGGAATCCCATTCATCGCCGGATCCGGCCGTCCACTCCTCATAGAACGCCACGATCTCGTCGAAGCGACCGAGGTCGTACGTCAGGGAAGCCAGGACCATGCCTTCGGCAGCCACTGAGGTCATGACTTCGCCGCCGTCGGGGACCGGGATCTCGAGGCCGTCCGGTAGTTCGGCACCCGAACCGACGACGATCGATCCATCTTCGGTCTCCATCTCGATCGTCGCGTCGTCACCGTCGCCCGAGACATCGATCGAGAAATCGCCGTCCTCCGACTCGACGTTGATCGACATGTCCTCACCGTCACCGGACACATCAACATCGACGTCGCCCTCTACCCCAGCCTCGATCAGCTGTTCGGCCACATTGTCGGCCACCACATCGGATGCGCTCGAGCAGGCGGCAACAAGGAGCGCGAAAGCGGCAATCGCGACAGATACCATCTTTGCGGGCTTCGTGACCATGGCGTCCTTCCCCTTCACGATTCGGACGAACACAACAACGCCCTTCTCTGTTCTCTATCGTCGCCTCGAGGTCGGAACTTGTGCAGAGTCGATTGGCAGGTCGGCAATCCCTCCGATGGAAGGACCCCACAGAGAAGCAGGGAGAGGGAGCCGGCCTCGCCGACCCCCTCTCCCTGATTGTCGAACGGTCCGTCCGAGCTTTCAGCGTCCTTCGGACGTCGGCTCAGCTTCGGCCTTGGGCTTGGAGTCGGATGGCAGGGCCGGTCCGACCTCTTCACGGTCGGCGGGAAGGATCAGGTTCGCGACGACGCCGATGACGGCGGCAAGTGCGAGCCCGGAGATCTGGACGTCGCCGATCTTGAGCGGGTTGATCAGGCCGCTGAGCCCCAGTCCGAAGACGAGGATCAAGCCGACCACCAGCATGTTCCGGCCCTTCTTGAAGTCCACTTGGGCCTCGACCAGGGTTCGCAGGCCGACGGAAGCGATCATGCCGAAGAGGATGATCGAGAGTCCGCCGAGCACCGGGACCGGGACCGTGCGCAACAATGCCGCCAGCTTCGGGATCAACGCCAGAGCAATGGCGAACACCGCACCGATTCGGATGATGAACGGGTCGTAGACCTTGGTGATGGCCAGCACCCCCGTGTTCTCCGAATAGGTCGTGTTGGGCGGGCCGCCAATGAGGCCGGCCACGGCCGTTGCGATACCGTCCCCGAGGAGCGTCCGGTTCAAGCCGGGTTCATCGAGGAAGTTCTTGTTCACAACTCCGCCGTTGGCGACGATGTCGCCGACGTGCTCGATCATCGTGACGAACGCGATTGGGGCGATGATCGCGATGGCACCCCACTGGATGTCGCCGAGTCCCCAGGTGAAGTCGGGTAGGCCGAACCATGCCGCCTCGCTGACGAGATCCCACGTGAACCCCTCCAGGAAGATCGCACCGGCGATGAAGCCGACGATCGCCCCGGTCAGGATCGGGAGCATCTGGAACAGGCCCCGGAAGAAGATTGCCGCAATGACCGCGGCAACCAACGTGACGACCGCGAGCCACCAGGCACCCTCGGCCATCCCGATCGCGACCGGTGCCAAGGTGATGCCGATGACAATGATGACGGGTCCGGTGACGATTGGCGGGAAGATTCGCGTGATCACGGCGTGGCCGACAAACGTCACGATGATCGACATCACGATGTAGATGACGGCAGCGCCGATGATTCCGGCACCGATCGCCCCCCACGAGTACCCCTCGTCAACCGCGAGCAGAATCGCGGGGATGAACGCAAACGACGACCCCAGGAACACCGGGACCATCTGTTTGGTCACGAGATGGAACAACAGTGTGCCGATGCCGGCCGCGAGCAACGCGACCGATGGGTCGAGTCCGGTCAGTAGCGGCACCAGGACGGTTGCCCCAAACATCGCGATGGTGTGCTGCAGACCCAGCACCACCTTCTTCTGAATCGTCAACTCCATAGGGTCTCCCTCTCCCACAAACGATGAGAGCCACCCTCGAAGGGGTGGCTCTCGTTCTTGCCCATCGGGCTGGTCGCCCGAACCTGACTGGTGGCCGTGGCCCCGGTCAAGACTGTCATGTCTCACTCACCCGACATCGAACAGCGTGACGGTGCGCTCGCTCGCGCGCCGCGCCGTGCTGTTCTCGGATGCCTTCCACAGGTCGCGTTCGTTTCATGCCGCTCTGAACACCATCCCGTAGAAGTTCTCGTACGGTTCTTCCCGGACGATTTCGACGGTGCCCTGCACCGGCATGCCGATCGCCGGCTCATCAATGTCGAGCTGACCCAGCATCCGCATCCCGTTCTCCAACTCGACGATGCCGAGGCCAAGTGTGGCGACCTCGTACTGCGCCGGCAGGTTGTACACCTTGGTGAAGGTGAGGAGTTTCCCTGCCTTCGGGAGTGGGACGGTGTCGAACTCGAAGAAGTCGTTCTGCTTACAGCCGGAACACACCATCCGGAACGGGTAGTGCATCGTGTCGCACAGCCGGCACCGGTATGCGTAGATCTCGCGAGCCATCAGTCCTCCCTCACAAACGTCAAGCACACGACGTTGTTGCCGAATCCGCCAAAGTTGCAGGTGAAACCGACCTTCGCGTCCTCGACCTGCCGAGTACCGCCGTCTCCGCGAAGCTGCGTGACGATCTCCCACGCCTGGGCGATACCCGTCGCCCCGACCGGGTGACCGCGCCCTTTGAGGCCACCTCCGACATTGATGGGGATCTTCCCGCCGAGGGCCGTCTCACCCTTCTCCAAGGCGATATGGCCCTCACCCTTCGGGAAGAAACCAACTTCTTCGCTCTCTGCGATCTCGAGGATCGTGAATGCGTCATGCAACTCCGCAACATCGACATCCTCGGGCGTGAGGCCTGCCATCGCGAATGCGTCGGCGGCGGCTTTGCGGACCGCGAGCAGATCCGTCGGATCCTCCCGCTCGAACACGGCGTGGGTGTCGGTTGCCTGGCCCACACCGCTGATCCTGATCAGCGGCCTCCCAAGCTCTTGAGCCTTCTCTTTCGAAACCAGGATCAGGGCAGCACCGCCGTCCGAGACGGGACACGCATCGAAGAACCGCAGCGGTTCGGCAACGTACGGGTTGTTCGTCATCGCCTCCGGCGAGTCCAGGATGCCCTCCAGGGTGATCTCCTGCTGAAGATGCGCCCACTCGTTGTTGAGGGCGGCGTTCTGGTTCTTCACCCCGACCATCGCGAGGTGGCGCTCCGTGACGCCGTACTTGTCCATGTAGAGCCGAGCGAACATCGCGGCGTGGGCCGGAAGCGTCACGCCGTAGATGTACTCCGCGATGGGGTGTGTCAGGGTTGCGACGAAGTCGGTTGCCTCGAGGTTGTTGACCTCGCGCATCCGCTCTGCACCCGCTACGAGAACAATGTCGTCCATACCGGAGGCGACTGCCTGGAAACCGGCCTTGATCGCCGACCCACCCGATGCCGGACCGTTCTCGATGGCAGCGGCACCTGCCGGAGTGAGGCTGAGGCTGTCGACCACGGCACTGGCGAGCGCCGTCTGGTGGTTCACCCGGGCACCGCCCATGTTGGCCACGTAGACATCGTCGACCTCGGTCACGCCGGCGTCCTTGAGCGCCATCATCGAGGCATACGAGGCGATCTCGGAGAGCGCGTACTCCAGTCGCGTGAAGGTGGTGATGCCGATCCCGGCTACATAGACATCACGCATCCTCCGACCTCCCCTCCATCTCCCACCGCTCGATCATCAGCGCAGTTGCAGTCGGGTCGTACTTCGCGCGCGTCGCGGCGAGCGGGTCGAGTGCAGGGGTCGGAGGGTCGGACGGCGGCAAGATCGCGGCCTGTGCCTTCTCGAGGAGCTCCGGTGGCACCGGTCGGCGCCCCACAACGAGGCTGGACCGGGCACGATCGAACAGCTCACGCGTCAGCGCCCACGAAGGGACACCGCCCAGCTCATGAGGCACCTCGAACCGCTTCTCGAGTTTGTACTCGATCATCCACCGGCGGAACCCGATGGGCGATTCGGCAACGATCAGAACCTCGTCATGACCGAGCTGGTCGAAGTGGTACTCCATCTTCGCCGCGAAGGCGTGCGCACCAACACGAAGACCTCGCCGGAACGCGAGCGTGTGCAAGGACAGGCCAAGTTTCGGATTGACTTGACGGCCGTTGACGATCGCGGCCAACTCGCCGTCGATCTGCACGGCAAGCACGTACTGATCCTGGAATCGGTACTGGTAGTGGCCAAGGAGTTCGGCGTACACCCGCGACGCAACGACGTCGTAGTAGTCACGTTCGACGTGGAGGAGCGGTTCCACGTACTTCAGAAGGTCCGGGATCTCATCCCGGTCGACTTCTCTCACCACAACCGCTTCGCCGCTGGCGAGCAACATGTACTTCGGCTCGTACGGCTCCATCGGCGAATCTACCGGTCGAAGGATCTTCTCTAGATCGACGGACATCGGTGGTCTACTCCTCCTGCTGGTGTTCGGACTTGGACTTCTCGAGGTACGACATGGCGACCTTCTCTTGGGTGATCGGCATGGATTTGATGCGGACGCCGAGCGCGTTGTACACGGCGTTGGCAATCACGGGGGCGGCAGCGATCATCGTGTGCTCCCCCACTCCCCGTGCACCAAACGGCCCGTCCGGCTGGGGCACTTCGACAATGATCGGGATGATCTCGTCCGGTATGTCGAACGCCGTCGGGATCTTGTAGTCGGTGAAGGTGGGGTTCATCATCTTCCCGCCCTCGTCGAAGCGCATGTCTTCGTACAGGACGGTGGCAAGGCCTTGAACGAGCCCGCCGGTGATCTGGCCCTTGACGAGGTCCGGGTTGATCGCCCGGCCCGCGTCCACGGCCAGCGCGGCCTTGCGCACCCAGATACGCCCAGTCTGCTTATCGATCTCCAGGACTACACCTGTTGCGCCAACCGTGTAGTGGACGTTGGGGTGACCACCCTGGCCGGTTGCGGGATCGCTGTTGGCGTTGGTGAACTCGGGCATGAATTTGCCGCTTGCGATGATCGGCCCGCCGCGCCACGTGCCTTCCTCTGTCTGAATGCCGTCGATCACGAAATCGCGGAGCGGCTTCGAGAAGCTTGGGTCGGTCCTGCACTTGACCGACTCGTCTTCGAGATAGAGCGAGCCGTCCTCGTAGCCGTAGACCTGGTGAATCACGTCGAAGATCTTGGCTCGTGCCTCCACGGCGGCCTTCTCGACGGCGAGACCGGAACTCCACGTGACGTGGGACGCCACGGTTTGCCATTCATACGGATTGCGATCCGTGTCGGGCGTTTCAACACGAATCTTGTCGACCGGCACCGACAGGACCTCGCTGGCAATCTGGGCCATAACGGTGAGGTACCCCTGGCCGAGCTCCATGCCGGAGACCGTGATGTTGATGCTGCCGTCCTCGTTGAACTTCAGGAACGAAGCCGACGAGGCATTCGGCGGCATCGCCGGCGCCTTCCAGAACAGCGCCATACCTTTGCCGATCACCGTGTTGGGGTTGTCGGACTCCTCCTCCACACCCCAGTCGATCGCAGCTGCAGTCTTGTCGATCGCCTCGTGCAGGCCCGACGGGTTCATGTGGGCGCCGTAGGCCAGTTCGTCCCCTTCGACGATGGCATTCTTCTTCCGAAACTCGACGGCATCCATGCCGATGGCGGCGGCGAGGCGGTCCATGTGTGATTCGAGGCCGAAGTGGAACTCGGAGTATCCGAACCCACGATACGGGCCACCCGGTGGAAGATTTGTATAGATGCAGAGCGAATCGTTCGTGATGTTGGGAACTCGATATGGACCGGTCGCCGACAGGCCGGCGGCGTTCACCACGTTCGCCCCGTACTCCACGTAGGCGCCGGCATCCCAGTAGAGCTTGTGTTCGACGGCGGTGATCGTGCCGTCGTTCATGACCCCGACCTTGAGTTCCGCCACGACACCCTGGCGTTGGTAGGTGTTGTAGAACTCTTGCTCGCGGGTCCAGCGGAGTTTGATCGGCCGCCCCTTGACGAGTGTGGCCATGGCCGCCCCGATGATCTCCATCGAGACGCCGGCCTTGCCGCCGAAGCCACCACCGACGTACGGGGTGATCACGCGCACGTCTTTGTGGGTGAAGCCGAGCGGTGCAAGCGCCTCCGCAAACAGGTGCCGCTGGGTATGCGGGGACTGTGAGGCCGTCCACACGGTGAGCCGATCCGCGTGATCGAGTTTGCTGACCGTCACATGGGGCTCGATCGCACAGTGTGCGTACCGTGGGACGTCGTAGGTGTCTTCGAGCACGTAATCGGCCTCGGCGAATGCCTTCTCGGTGTCACCTTTGCGGACCCTGCGCCAGTGAGCGATATTCGTGTCAGGCTCCGGGAAGAACCATGGGACGTGTGTGTAGTTCGCCAGATCCGGATGGATCAGGTCGGCGCCCTCGACCACGGCCGATTTCGGGTCGAGGAGCGGCGTGAGCACCTCGTATTCGACCTTGATCAGCTTCGCGGCCTGCACCGCCTCACGATGGCTTCGTGCAACCACACCGGCAACCTGCTCGCCGACGAATCGGACGTAGTCCTGAGCGAAGATGTAGCGGTCTTCCATGTACATGCCGAACTTGTACGGAAAGTCTGCCCCTGTGGCGACGCGAACGACGCCGCTCGCCGCCTCCGCTTCCGACGTATCGATGGAAACGATCCGCGCATAGGCATGGGGGCTCTCCGCAACCGCAGCGTGCAGCAGGCCGGGACCGAAGTCGATGTCGTCGACGAACTGTGCCGCACCGCTGATCTTGTCGAGGCCATCGATCCGGATCGCTGGAGTGCCAACGGATGTGAGTTCATCGCCGGCGGCCTCGGCCTCGAACGGGTACGTCGTGGTCATTCGGTACCTCCCCCGCCGGCGCTCAGAACCGCTTCGATGATCGGTTCGTACCCGGTGCAACGACACAGATTGCCGGCCAGCGCCTCCTGAACGTCGTGCCGTGAGGGGTTCGGATTGTGCTCGAGCAACTCCGTGGCCGCGAGCACGATTGCCGGGGCGCAGAATCCACACTGGAACGAATTGTTGCCCAGCATCAGACGCTGCAGTTCGCTGAGACCGTCGTAGCCGATCCCTTCTACGGTCGTGATCTCGTGGCCGTCGGCCTCGACGGCGAGCACGAGGCAGCTACGCACCGTCCTGCCGTCCATGATGATCGTGCACGAGCCGCAGTCCCCTCGTTCGCAGCCGATTTTGGGGCTCTTGATCCCGATCCGTTCGCGCAGGACATCGAGCAACACATCGGCCGGAGCGGCGTCGAGCGTCCAGTCTTCACCGTTTACCGTGGTTATCAGCTGCATCGTCGTCCTCTCAGATCAGTCGCACGCCGTAGTCGGATCCCGTGCCGGCGAACCGCGCGCTCGCCTCCCACAAACCTCGTTCGAGCATCACCTCGGTCATACGAGTGCGGTATTCCGCAGAAGCCCGCATGTCGGTGATCGGACTGATCTCATCCGCGACCACGGCGACAACCTCGGCCACGAGCGCCTCGTCGAGCAGCTTGCCCCGGAGGGCGTCCTCGATGCGGGTCGACCGAAACGGTGTGGGTGCGACGGCGCCGAAGGCCACCTTGTATTCGTTGTTCGGATACACGACGACTCCGACGGCGGCCTGCGCCAGGTCCTCCCCGGCGTAGCGCATGAGCTTCACATAGACGCCCCCGTGCTGACGGAGCTTGATGTCAACACGCGTCACAACCTCATCGTCGGTGAGCGCCGTCTGACGGAGCCCGACGAACCAGTCGTTGATGTCGACGCAGCGTTCTCCTGCGGGCCCGGCGACGTGCACGGTGGTGTCGTAGACGAGCAGTACCGGACCGGCATCGCAGGAGGGCACGGCCGAGCAGATGTTTCCGACCATGGTTGCCCGGTTCCTGATGCCTGTGGAAGCAACGGTCTCGGCCATCTCGACCAGGAGCGGCGCATGCTCCCGAACCAGATCCGACTCGATCAATTCGGTGAACGTGACCAGTGAGCCGATGCTGAGGGCATCGTCGCCAACGGTGATGTCCCGGAGCCCTGGGACGTCCTTGATGTCGACGAGCACATCGGGAGCCACCGCGTCGTCTCGGAGCCATGCAACCAGGTCGGTACCGCCGGCAAGGATTTGCACGGATCCGGGGTACTCGGACATGATCCCGACCGCCTCTCCAAGCGACGCGGGACGCCGATAGTCGAACTCGTGAGCGATCACCAAGACAGCCTCCTCCGACCCGATTCCAGGATCTTACAACTTCGCGACCACCCCTCGGGTCGCATTCGCACCGGTATGTTCGTCGTTGTTGGGTCTCTGCCTCCTCAGTCCAACGTCGCTGCAAGCGCCCTGATGGCCTGGGCAAAACACTCCATCGGTGCTTCGACCAATCCCGCCCCGACCATCCCCGTACCGGGCACCTTCCCGGCGACCCCGGTGTTGATCTGGGGCAACACACCGGTGCGGACAACCCGTGCAGCGTCGATTCCGACCGGTGTGCCGCGGAACTCGAGCATGGGAATCTGGTACATCGGGTGCTCCGCAAGCGTGATCTCATACATCGCGAGCGTGCGCCGGACCGCCCCCGCCGCCGTGCCCCCGACGAACCCGACGATCGCAGGCGCCGCCGCCATGGCAAAACCTCCAAGGCCGACTGTCTCGGTGATTGTGGAGTCACCGATGTCGGGGCTGGCATCCTCTTCGGTGAACGATCCCAGGTACAGGCCGTCAACCGGGGGCGCCGGTGCGACGAACCACTCATCCCCGGTTCCGGACAGACGGATCCCGAAGTCGGTCCCGTTTCGAGCCATCACGGTGACGAGGCTCGATGCGGGCACGTCTGATGCGGCGTCGGAACCGAGCTTCCCCGCCGCCATGACGAGGTTGAGCATGAAGTGGTCATTGCCGTCAATGAAGCGGAACACGTCGGCTCGCTGGTCGACCGGTGCGTCGGCTCCGTCGACGAGCGCTCCACCGAGCTCGCGCAAGAACAGCGACGTGACGGCCCGGTTCCGGTTGTGCCCGTCGTCCCCCATCTGGAGCGCCTGAGCGATCAGCGACTGAAGATCAATCGGCCCTCGGCTCTGGAGAACAGCACTCAACACGGGTCCGAGGACCGCGTCCATCCAGTGGAGTCGGTCGATCGCCTCCGGGGCGAAGGCTCCGTAGCGCAGCACCTTGCCGAGCCCTTCATTCAGCGTTGAGTACGCCACGCCGTCACCGGCGCCGTCGGCAACCACCGCAACCGGCATCGACGGCGACGTAACACCCGCCATCGGACCGACCGCACCGTGGTGATGGCAGGGCGACAAGTCGATCTCACCGCGCATGGCTTTGGCCTCGGCATCCTCCGGGCCATCGGCGAGGCCTTCGTACATCATCGCCCCGATGATTGCCCCCCGCATCGGACCGCTCGCCCGGTCCCACGTCAGCGGCGGACCGGCGTGGAAGAACGTTCTCGGCGTCATGTCCGGAAAGACGTCCCGGGCAACACTCACATCGACGAATTGGGGTCGGACCGCGAGCATTCGTGCAACGGCGGTCTCATTGGCCTTGGTGTTCCGACCGTCGGCAGCCAATGCAGCGAGCGCGGCCTCGGTGCCCGCTTCGGGCGGTCGCCAGTCGGTGCGGATGACTTCGGCGCCTTGTTGTTCGATTGACTCGGCCAGTAGGTCGGTACCTGCGGTTGCGACGACCGGTTCGGTGTCGAGAAGGTTGCTGAGATCGCTCATGCTGATGTCCTTGCTGTTGCGAGACGGGCGACTTCGCGGGCTGCTGCGGCGTTCGAGAGGAACACCGAGGCGCCGGCTCGGTTCAGGATCTCGGCTTGTGCGTCTCGGCCCTGCGGGTCGCCTCGTGTCCCGCACAGCGACACCACCACGGCGGCTCCGGCCGTGACGGCCTGCTCGATGAACGGCGCAAGCTCGGTCGCCGGGTTGGCGTTGGCGCCGTATCCGAGCACCACATCCATCAGGATCACACCAACCGTCTCATCGCGAGCCGCCGCCGAGAGCCGCTCGATGCGCACCGTCTGGTCGATCATCGGGTGCGCCCGGCCTTGGGTGTACTCATCGTCGCCGTAGTCGACGAACGTGTGTCCTTCGCCTCCTTCGCGACTCCCGACCTCGCCGAGGATCGGGGCAACGACGAATTGGGCCTCCGAGCTCAATGTTCCGCCCGAGAAGAGCCCGCGCACAGATCCCGGGCGGTGATCCTCGTTCGCCGCCGGCCATGAGCCGTACTGAGCCGGTGGCTTCCCGAGCGCGGCCAGCACGTCACCCGCGCCCTCTTCCAGAGTTCTCTCCCCCATGAACGTGATCACGACGGGCTTGCCACACGTCTCGGCTGCCCGTCGTACCTTCTCTGCTATCGGAGCGGCTGGAGGTTTCGAGATCACGGCGATAAGGTCGGTCGCCGGATCCTCGTCGAGCGCTTGGAGAGCCTGGAGCGTCGAGGCTGCCCCGACGTCTTCGGACAGGTCACGACTCCCGGTTCCCAGGGCATGGCGCACACCAATCCCAGCATCGTCGAGCAGAGCACACATCTGCTGGATACCGGTGCCGGACGCCCCGACCATGCTCACCGACCCCGGTTGCACGGCGTTGGCGAATCCGAGTCCGATTCCGTTGACGATTGTGGTTCCGCAGTCGGGGCCCATCACCAGCAGGCCGTGATCACCGCCGTACGTCTTGAGGATGATCTCCTGCTCGATCGGGACGTTGTCGCTGAAGATCATCACGTGCCGCCCAGATTCGAGGGCCTCCATCGCCTCCACAAAGGCATGTTCGCCCGGCACGGATAACAACGCGATGTTGGCGTCACCGACTGCGGCGGCCGAGCCGACGGTTTTCGGATCGGGTGCGTCGAGCCCGCCCGACGGGGCGGCTTTGTGCGTGAGTGCATCATCGAGAACTAGGTGCGCCGTGGCGATCGCTCCCTCATTCTCAGCTCTCAGGGCAAGCACGAGGTCGTTGGGACCGGCGTCGGCCACGGCATCCATGTCGAACCCCATGTCCGCGAGCAAGCTCAGGTTGAGTTCGGTTGCCATGGCAACGAGGGCGTCAGTGACACCTTCGACGTTCTGCAGCGCCTTGCTGGCCTGCATCAGACGAACCGAGTCGTGGTAGCGGCCGGGGTGAATCTCAACTCGAGCGATCATTGGACACCTCCGTTGGGTGTGGCGTGGGGTTCGATGAGAGAAAGGGCGCCGAGCACGATTCCGGCGGCGAGGGCGGGACCGGACGTATGGCCAACACGCAGCAGGTCGCGATGGCTTGAGCCAACGTGCCCGCGCCCCGCGAGCGCTCGCAGGAATATCCCAGCCGGTGCCGCGACCTCGCCCCGAGCGGCGCAGCTGATCAACGCTGCCGAGAAAGTTGTGGTTCGATCATTCGCGGCATCCACCAGTGCAGCCTGCGATGCATCGAGCATGGCGAGTGCCGGGCGGGATCCGAGCGCCGTTCCAAGTGTTCGAATGGCGGCGAGCGCCCCGGCGAGGACGTCGTCGCCTTCCGGTGTCAACCCGGGACCCCGACCAAGCAACCCGGCCGACGCTCCAACCAGGTGGTCGGGTGACCCGGCGGCGAGCGCGGAGCGCAACACCCCCGAGTTGATGGCGGGCACCGTATGTGGGAGCCCACGGATCGCGGAAGCGACATCGCTGATCGACGCGCTTGGGAGAGCAGGGCGAGGATCCCACCAACGGACAAGCTCGACGATGAAGCTGCCGAACTCGAGAGCGTTGCGTCCGACCACGACCGATTCCCCGTGGGTGACCGAATCGAACAGGCCGGCGCCGGACCTCGCTGCGACCTCAACGCTGTTGGGGAGCCGGGTTGCGTCGCGCGTCGACACGACCACCACTTCTCCTCCAGCGAGGAGCCACACCGCGTGGCTCGACGCGCCCAGCACGGTGGCGTTCACGTCGCCCGGGGAGAACAGGCGCTTGAGCGCGAGGCTCGCCACCGCCGGTACCCGAATGGGCACCGACGCCGACCGTGCCTGGACCGCGCGGGCGGTCATGTCAGTTCAGCCGAGGTCAACGATGGCCGCGACTGGTCCGCCCCCACTGGGGCCCTGGTGCAATGCCGCTACGGATACAAAGACCGCGGCGTCGTCGACGGCTGATGCGACAACTCCGCCGACCGCGCCCTTGATGTGGCGGTGGTGGTGCACGTCGGAGTCGTCGAGCGAGACCTGGCGGCGCCCCCGCAGCCGGGAAGTCGGATCGGCTTCACACTTGACGAACACGTTGACGAGCCGGCCGTCGAGGTCCTCAGCACGGGCGCGCTCCGGCAGATCGAGACCCGCGGATCGGATCGCCCGATAGACACCCTCCTGGTCGAGTGCATCGTTCATCACGTCGTGGCCGATGCGGTACCGGCCGCCGGCGCCCGGCACGTTGCCAACGACAACAGTCTGTGCCTGGTCGAGTTCAACACCCGACGAGCAGGAGGCCACCGACGAGTAGAGGTCGAGATCGTGCCCGATCTGTTCTGCGGTTGGCATGTCGATCTCACCGAGTGCCACAGCGATGCCGAGTCCCGATGTTCCGTTCGACACGTTCATCGACTCGAGCGGGTCTTCGGTGAAGACCGTGTGGCCTCGCGCCTTGGCGTCATTGATGGTTTCCATCACGAGCAGCGGAGTCTTCGTCTGAACGTAGTGGACGTCGGCCGGGTCTTCGATGCCGGCTTCGGCCATCGCACGTCGCACACCTTCTGCGACCTTTTCCACCATCGCCGGACGGCCGATATCCTCAGGAAGGATGACGTCGCTCATCGCGTAGCCAACGGCAAGGCGCGGCTCGTCGGATGCTGGACCTTCGTCCGCGACCTTGGCGAAGATGGTGGCATGGGGAGTGAGGATTCCGTCCGTTCCGCCCGACCAGACCATCGGGATCTCGTCGACTTCCTCGACCGGCCTCGTGCCCTTGTCCATCAGCACCTTCCGGAAGGCCTGGTCGGCGAGGATCCGCGTGAAGTCGTTGACCCCTCCGTTGCCTTCCGTCTTCCCGACGACGGCTACAACGCCGT
>Ga0316192_10002425_pt1 | contig 13600 bp, 13 predicted proteins | sample MerIslwburrow_MG_FD_204931 | JGI IMG/M metagenome (GOLD analysis project Ga0316192, IMG submission 204931) | Coastal sediment microbial communities from Maine, United States - Merrow Island worm burrow | ecosystem: Environmental > Aquatic > Marine > Coastal > Sediment | place: USA: Maine...
CGCTGTTTATGTCAATTTTGTTCCTGAGAAAAATGATGGAAAGACAGCCTACACGCTTACTGTGAAGGACGTGCCGGTTGATGCCTTCTGGTCCGTGATCGTGTACGACAGTGAGTCCTGGATACCAAAAAATACTCGTGGCATCTATTCTTACAACGATATCACCGCCAAGAAGGCAGCGGATGGAAGTATTACCATTCACTTTGGAGGTGATCCCAAAGCAGACAACTATCTTGATATCGTGGATGGCTGGAATTACCTCGTGAGGTTATATAGACCGAGAGAAGAAATATTAGACGGAACATGGACATTTCCTGAGCCGGTAATCGCCAAATAGGCGTCCAAACGAAATTACAATAGTTAAATAAAACAAATCGATTAAAATTATGAAAACAAAATCAAGATTACATCAAATTCCGTTAGCATTGCTTATTGCAGTACTTTCAATATTTGCCTTAACACCGGTAAATGCCCAGTTTACCCCAACACCAGCGCATAAACTGGATGAAGTTAAGGTTACTCCTCAGAATTATGTTCGAGCTGAGTCTGACTATCAGTTTAAAAGTTATATTGAAACGTTCGACTGTTTTGGCAAGTTTGTCCATTGGGCAGCTTACGATGTAACGAAACAGATTACGGTACGAGGAAACAGAGATACCTATTATTCTTTTGGTGTTTTTGACCTGACCTCTCCATTGACGGTAACAATGCCAGAACCAGATGGCAGATACCAATCGGTTATGGCAAAAAATCAAGATCATTCTATTGGAGCAGTGTATGGACCAACTGAACGAACACTCACAAAAGAAATAGTAGGATCCAGATATGTGATGCTAGTTATTAGAACTTTTGTGGATCCCAATGATAAAGCTGATGAAGAGGCAGGGATGAAACTTCAGAGAGAGGTACTTGTGGAGCAAGCAGACAAAGGAACATTTGAAGTTCCTGATTGGAAGAAGGAAGAAATTGAGGCGACTCGGAATTCAATTCTGGTGGTCGCTGCACTAGCAAGCGAAACTTCAAAAATGTTTGGTATAAAGGAAGAGTTAGAACCTGTATACTGGATGCTAGGTGCTGCACTTGGCTGGGGAGGCTTACCTGCCAAAGCTGCCTTATACGAGAACATTGTTCCCGAAATGAATGATGGAAAAACGGCTTACACTCTAAATGTCAAGGACGTACCCGTGGATGCCTTCTGGTCAGTTACACTTTATGACGGGGAAGGTTGGATTCCGCTTAATGAAACTAAGAATTATTCTTTCAATAATATCACCTCAGAAAAAAATAAAGATGGAAGTATTACCATTCATTTTGGAGGTGATCCTAAGCAAGCCAACTTCCTACCCATTGTACCGGGATGGAATTACATTGTGAGGTTATATAGACCACAAGCTGAAATTTTAGAAGGAGGCTGGAAATTTCCTGAGCCGAAGCCGGTTAAATAAAATGCACATGCATAAATAGTAGCAAATCGAACATGATTTTAAAGACTAAGTTTCTCTATACAGCAATCCTGATGATGATTCCTTTTTTGGGGATGTCACAGGATCTGATCAATGATATGCAGAAGATCATGATCCGGAATGTAACCGTGATTGATCAGACTGGGAAAACAGAGGATGTGGTCATCAGTATGGTCATTGATCAAAAGAAACTTGAACTGGTGTCTCAGGATAAGATCGCCATGACCGAAGCTGATATTGCTTTTGATGCCAATGGGGGATTTATTCTTGGCAAACTTGAAGTGGGAAGCCCGGCAGCGTTTATTATCCTCGATCAGGATCCTCGAATAAATGATGACGTGTTGCTCGACACCAAATTATTTGCAGTGTTTGCTGTTTCCAAAGGTGATGTTGTATTGAACAAGTTGATCCGGATAGATGTTGATGCTCAAGAACAAATAAGTACTTGGCAATCGTATGCACCACCGGCCGTGGCTTTGCCATTATCTTATCAAAATAAACGGAAATGGAATGTGTTCAGGACTAAACCAATTACCGGGGTATTCGGAGGCGCTATCCTAATGGAAAATACCCGCTGGCTTTCACAAGACAACATTAATGAAGAACAGGTAGGAGATCTTAGCCAATTTGAAGGTGGTTCCATTCGCGGATTTCGGGTTGGATTAGGTGGTACTTTCAATTTTAAAAAGCCCTGGACCTATGTTTTTACCATGGGTACACGCGCTTTTGAACGGGGCTTTGAGCAAAGCAATCTGAATGAGTTTGTACTTTATGATTACAGAGTAGATATTCCTATAGGATCAGCTACACTGAGCCTGGGTAAAACCAAGGAAACTATTTCTATTTCAAGATTATCAGCAATGATATACGAGCCCGCCCAGCAGGAGCGCGCGTCAGTGGCAGACGGCCTTCTACCAGCGAGAAATATAGGGATTGTTATCAACAACTCCTTCCTCAAGGAACGAATGACCTGGGCTGCCGGCGTTTTTAATAACTGGTATGAAGTCGATCGATCGTTTTCTGACAATCCCACGGTGTTTACCGGGCGTATCACAGGACTTCCATTTTTATCGGAGGATGAAAGTAATCTCCTGCACCTTGGAATAGCGGGTCGGTATTCTAATGCAGCAGGTGGAATTCGTTACAAGGCAAAAACAGAAATTTTCAGTGGGCCGGTTTCAGTTGACACCGACCTGATTGATGATGCGGAATCTACCTTTCACTATGGCTTGGAAATGGCTTGGAGAAAAGGGCCTTTCATTCTAATGGGTGAGTATCTCCAATCCAATGTCCGTTCTTCTACCTTCAATGATCCCAGTTTTGAGGGGTACTATATAGTTGCTTCTTATGTGTTTACAGGGGAAATGCGGCAGTATAATAAACGGAGTGGGACTTTCAAAAGAATAAAGGTCGCCAATGGAATTAATTCAGGAGGTTGGGGTGAATTGGAAGTGTATAGCCGTTGGTCATCCATTGATTTAAGCGATGAAAACATTGATGGTGGTGCAATGAATACATTTTCAATGGGAATAAACTGGTATCCCATCTCTGCCATTCAGGTTAATATAAACTACCGGTATTCAACACTTGATCGTTATGGACAAAATGGTTCGAATCATGGCCTTGTAACACGTCTGGTATTTATCCTGGAATAATCCAACCATATCAAAGCGTATTTGAAACTTATTGTAATTGTAGATTGAATATTAAATGAATAATGAAATAATGTACAATATCAATAGCATTCTCCTGGTCACTATGCTTTTAATAGCTATTTTGCTATTCTATGAATTGGATTTCCGAATTGGTAAATACAAACCCTCCAAACATTTTTGAATTGTAATAATCGGAAGTTGATCCGCTCTAAAACAGACCTTGAACAACTAAACAATAAAACTCATAGTGCTTACACGAACTCCGTTTACTGAAGTATAGCTTTATCAACTGATTCCTTTAAATCTCTACTCGTCGTTGCAAAGGATATAACTTTATTATGGCTTAAATAATCCTGTTTGAGAGTTGTACGACAGTTACCGGTGTTGTGCTTCGTTTTCATTATGAAGCTAAGGTAGGTAAGTTACGAAAAAGCCATTTCCCGATTATATTTGTTCCTGTATTCAATAGGTGACAACCCTGAATGTTTCCTAAATGTATTTCTAAAGGCCTTTTCATCATTATAGCCAATATCATACATTACCTCATTTATATTTAGCGTTGTGGATTCCAGTTTCTTTTTTGCTGCCTCTATTTTAACGCGTTGGATGTATTCCAAAGGAGTATTTGAAGTTGCTTTTTTAAACCTTCGAAGAAAGCTCCGCCCACTTACATTCACCTTACTGGCAATCTCATCAATATTCAACTTATGTTCAAAGTTATTCTCAATATAAATTTGAGCATGTTTTATCTGTTCATCATCATGATATTTTTGCCCGCTAAATATCATGAACTGATTTTGATTGATCCTGTCAAACTCAATTTCAGAAATTTTTGAGCACCAAATAGCAGTTTCTCTACCGCAATACTTTTCAATTAAATAAAGCATGAAATTGAGAAAAGAATAGGCACCTCCGCTGGAGTATATTCCATTGTCTTCACTAATAATTTTTTCAGGAATGAGATTAACCATAGGGAACCTTTTCCTGAACTGGTCATAGATTGTCCAATGCGTGGCGCACGATTTTCCATTTAGCAGACCAGTTTCAGCCAATAGGAAAGCTCCCTTACACAAACTGGCGATTTCTGCATCGTTTTCAATTCTGTGCTTTTTAATCCATGGTATATACTCAGCATTACTATCTATTCCCTTTTCTAAATCTCCGCTGATGGCAGTAACAATGATCAAATCAGTTTTCTTAATCTCATCTATTGTCTTAGTGGGGGTAATCTGAAATAGGTTTTGGTATTGCACTGGTTCTTTACTTAAACCCACCAAATCGATTTTAAAGTAATCTTCCTTTAAATCATTTAACTGTTTGTAATACGAATTCGCCATTCTTAACAGATTATAAGGAGCGATAATGGTATCTATAACTGCGCTTCCTGATGGTACTATTATACTGATGTGCTTCATTTTCTAAAGATTAACTGCAAATATATAAAATAAATATGGCGTAAACAACCCTGTATAATGTCGATAAAGACACCTGTTAATTATATAATTAAGCCATATATTTGTGATGTACATTTTAACAATCGAAGAAGATATTCAAAAACCTGAGTCTGGAAATGGGCTCGTAAAAAGAAAAATTATGATTCAATCAAAAGAAGCACTACCACATTTTTTAACTGAAACAACTCAGATTGGGGAGGAAATAAGCATAACGGGCAAATGGATTCCAGTAAAAAAAGGTGGTTTATTCAAGAAGTCAAAGGAATCGAAAGAAATGCTAAAAGAATGGGAAGACATTCATGCAGAAGCGAAGGCGCATGATGGTATGCTTTCTACTGAAATTAACCATGCAATTGGGCAAGATGCCGTTTTAATACATCATGTATTTAAAAATGCAGATTCATTGATTAAGTATTTTTCTAACACAGCTACAAATCATGCCGAAGCACTTGGTAAGGTGGCTAAGCCAGATATTCACCTGGTGAAAGGAATGCATATTTCTGATGCCGTTAGGGATGCTCTGGTTTCTAAGAATGTACCTGCTTCTTTTGGCGAGTATCTTTTTGGATTTGTAAGGAATGACTATCGACGTCCTGATACCAGGAATGCGATTCAAGTAACTGCGAAATGGACTTGCGAGTCTGAAGAGGACTTGGATGAGTTGACCTATTGGTGGCAAAAGGTTGGTACAGACGCGTTTGATCTCGAGAAAGGATTGGTAAGATTTGAAGCGTATCGGGTAATTGGAGAACCTGCGTTGATCATCCATGAGACATTTGAAGATAGTGACGAACTGAAGTTTCACTTATCAAAAGGTACCGCGGCCATTTATAAGAAAGAACTGGATAAAATATCGGCTCCAGAAAATTATTTTTTTAGAGGTCCGGTTTCATGGACGATTAGGACCTATTCTAAATTCTTAAAACTTCCTGCAACTTATTCAAGTCAAGGAAGTCATTTTACTCAACCAGGTGGAAATATGACGGATGGAACATTTTAAATAATCATATAAATACTATAAAAATGAAAAATCAAGAAATTACCGTGGTTTACAAATGGACTGCTAAACCTGGGAAAGCAGATGAGCTAAATGCCATTTACAAAGAAGTCGAAAAACAGATGCAGGAAACAGAGCCAAATGCGCTAAAAGTGGATTGTTATTTCGATGAGAGTACAAGTACCCTGATCGTGTACGACCTATTTAAAGATGGTGAAGCATTAGGACAACATTTAGGTACTACAGCAGCCGGGCATTTCCCAACCTTGCTTCAAATTGCCGTCCCCGGGCCGTTCCTTTTCTGCGGTGATGTACCTGAAGAATTAAAACAAGCAGCAATTGGGATGGGGCTGGACGCAACATTTGCTACTCATGCTTTCGGTTTTGACAGACGATTGGGGTAATAATTAATTCTTTCGTCAATGCGATTTAAGCAATGGATCACCTTTTTGTTCCATTGTTTTTCGCGTTTATAATTTATACCTCCAATGAAGCACTACGTAAATGTAATATCAGATACCTATGGAACTTCGATCCAACAAACTATCAAAAATCCATGGCAGTTTCGGTAAATGAGGGTACTTATCCAGGAAGGCGAAAGATTGAAATTAAACAGATACAGCCCCCCTTTAGGGTTGTTCAACATATGGAAAAATCAGGTCGATCCCCCGGACAACACTAATTTGATTCCATATTATTGGCAACCGTAATTTTCCCTTTCTGCCAATCTTTGGGAAGGTATAGGTTTATTTCTGTTTCTTTTTCAATATCTATTAATTTATTCCTTAGTTCAATACTCCTTAATCCAATGCCAGCTCTGTTCTTATTTACTATTGCGAGAACTGAGTCACTTGGAATAGCTCCAAGAAATCCATAGGACGTTAATTTATGTTCATTTAAAACAGCTGTTCTCCAGTCTTCTATTATAACAAATTCAATCGGTGATACTTCTCCATTTTTAAGAGCATTCATCAGTTTTGGTTTTATTTGAAAGTACAAAGTGTCCTTTGAATTGTAATCCACAGAAATTGAGTTATGATGACTTAAAATCACAGAAGCCCACCAATTATTTCCAATAAATTGTTCACCAGGATAACCATGTTGATCTAATATTTCATTGAGCTGATCCAGTTGTTTTTCACTATGTGGTGCAAATTTTTTCTCTGCGTATTTAACTTTTGATTTTTGGCCAATTCTAAATAAAGCCCCCATTGCTTTCTTCTGATCTATCTTATACATCTCATTTACTTGATTCCTCAATGAAACATTGAGACCTTCTAAATACCGGTTATGCATTGAATCATATTCCGATAGAAGGGTTTTCCATTGCGGATCATCATGAAAAAGGCTGAGTTTATCATTCTTTTCGATGCTCTTTAAAGTCCATCCATTCATAATTCCCAACCTCATAAACATAAACACAGAATTGGTATCTTTCTCAAATGCACTTAACTGAGTTGCAACCTTGCAATCTCTTAAGAAAACAAAGTCATAACGGCTAAATAGTGAATCAAAACCGGCAATTGCTACCTTGAATTTTCCTGCGGCAATTAGTTGTTCGCACTGTATTATTTCATGATGATAATCCATGTAGTTATCTTGCCCATAGACACTGAGATTTGTACAAAGGAAGCTGAGATTGATTATTATTAGAATAAGATATTTATTTATATACTTTATTAGCATCTGCCTTTCTCAGGGTTATATTTTTTCTATAAAATCCAATATCCTCATTTTCGCATCTTGTTTTGCTTTATTATCTCCTTCATTAGTTCCACCATATTCAAATTCATAGTCTTTACCATTAATATTAATTTTTCCTGTTCTATAATCTGAATTTGATTCCGGATTACTTGAAATTAAGTGTCCGGCTTCTTCATATTTTATGTTTTGAAAAGAGTATTTAAAGTTGTTCTCTTTTATTCTCTGTTCTATCATATCCGCCATTAATGAAGATGGCCAAACCATATCATCCTTGCCAGAAAAAAGTAAAATTGGTCCATTTATTTTTTCTACTCTAATTGTCGCTTGACTAAGAAAATCAGTTTTTGCCAAACCACTTTTCCAAAATTCTAAAGTTTCAATCTTATTGGATTCATTTCCTGAAATTTTATCCATTGGAATATATGGAATGTCAATTCCTTGATATTTCCAACTGGGTTTTAAGTCATTTGAGTTATATGGTAGAACAGTATTTGACCAGGAAACCGAACTTGGTGAATAAGCTATTACCCCGCCAACGAGTTTAGGGAATATAGAAGCAATTACTAATGATAATTCAGCATTTCTTGACGCTCCCATAACAATTATTTTAGCGGGATCAACTTCTGGCTGTTTTTTTAACCATTTTAAAGCATTTTCAAAATATTCTAAATTGATTTCTTCAGGTAATTTTGGTAAACCTTCTCTTCCAGTATATTGTAGTGATAAGCCAACAAATCCTATTTCGGCAAATTGTTGTCCCCAGTAATCCCCCCATTGTCCACCACCTATTAGAACTATTGATGCTTTTTTCTCTGTTTCTTTTTTTACAAAATAATTTGCCTGAAATCCATTATCATTTATGATCCTCGGCCTTACTCCATCGAATAGAAAACTGTCTGCAATAAAATAAGCTACAAATAGGAATGCTATTATTCCAATCCAAATAATATATTTTCTGTTCTTTTTCATCTTTTATCAGGTTGTTGCCAAACGGTAAATATATGAAGTGTAGCATCCCGATAGGGTGCTTTGATTTCATATACAGTATTAGTGGCTTTTTTTATCAATTTATGTTTAATGTTATTTTTGTTCTTGCAAGGCAAAAATTCTATAGGTCTCCTCAATGCCTTTTAAAGAAACGTTTCCAAGATCTGTAAACAGAAATCCAGTACCACTTAGCAAATGTTTAACGGTCATGGTAATCAGTACTTGACCAGGTTGGGCCTTACTTAAAATCCTTGCTGCAACATGAACGGCAATCCCACCAATATCTCCAGCATCAAAAATCTCACACTCACCCGTATGAATTCCTGCAGTAATTTCAATTTCAAGTGTTTTTACTACATCCCGAATAGCTTCTGCACAACCAACTGCCCTACTAGGTCCATCAAATGTTGCTAAAAAACCGTCTCCAGTACTTTTTATCTCTTTGCCGTTAAATCTTCTTAACTCCTCTCTTACCAAAGCGTTATGCTTTTCTAAAATATCCATCCATTTTTTATCTCCGCTTCTAGATAAATGTTCGGTAGAGCTAACAATGTCCGTAAAAAGAATAGTAGACAGGACTCTGTCGAATACTTTACTTGGCCTTATCCCGGTAATGAATTCTTCAATTTCAGCAAGAATAGAATAAGAATCACCTGTCCAAAACAAATGATCATCACCTGGAAGTTCAACAAATTTTGAATTAGGGATGCGATCAGCAATATATTTAGCTTCGGCCACATTAACATCTTTGTCACCAGTTCTATGAAGAAGTAAAGTTGGAACTTTTATTGAGTCTAAGATACCGGTAATATCCACTTCAGTATTCTGGCGTTGCAGGTCTAGTGCTGCTCCTGGACTTGCGCTTGAACGCAAATAGCTGGCAAACCAGTCCATAAACTTATTGTCATCTGCTAACGATGGAACCAAGGAGCGTAGACCTTCCATATCTCCATCCGCCCATTTTTCTTCTATCATTTTATAGGAAAGTTGACGTTCAACATCAGTGGGAGCCCATGGATAATCCCTCGAATATTTACGTTTAGCAAAAACGCCGAAAGTGACCAGCGCGATTGTACGCTGTGGATAAGTGCCAGCAAATAGCACACTTGCTGAGCCACCCTCCGAATGTCCAAATAATGCTGCTCTTTCTGAACCAACAGCATCCATTACAGCACGAATATCATCCATGCGCTCTTCAAGTGTTGAATATTTGTTCATTCTATCGGAAAGCCCGGTTCCCCTTTTGTCAAACAAAATAAGCCTGGAAAATGAAGTAAGCTTTGTCAGGAAAGTCGCAAGTCTGGACTCTGTCCACATCATATCAATGTTCGAGACCCAGCCTGGGATATAAACGATGTCAATAGGTCCTTCTCCTACAACTTGGTAAGCAATATTGATCTCGCCACTTTTAGCGTACTTAGTTTTTGGTTTCTTTATCATCAAAATTACTTTTATGAAATTGCCACAAACGGCTACAATCCTTGAACCTGCCTACCGGCAGGCAGGTTTATTACTATCTCGGCTATTATTTTTATACATTCTAAGTTTACCAATCAGTTAGTTTCTAACCTATTTCTCATAATCTTTAAAATCAACAGGAATAATATGTGGAAACTTCCAGCTTTGGTCGAAGTAAGCATCAATTGGAAAATAAAGACGTAAATATGGAAACCAACCACGGCCGGGTACTGAATTAATCCAGTTTGATTCCCAACCTTTAGGTGATTTGGGTCCAACAAATATATAGGTCGTACCATCTTCATTCACTTGGGTTGTTTCATGAGCCGAACCAATTTCAGCTTTCTGCTGGTTAGTATTCATCAAACCACGTGTATCGGCATAAATATCTTTAATTGACCTACTCCCATTCAGGGAATTGAGTAATATTTAAATCTAGTTTGGCTATAGTTTGTATATCCGTTTTGGTAAGCTCAAAGTCAAAAATATCTAAATTCTCAATCATATGAGCTTTTTGAGAACTTCTTGGGATAGCAACAATACCTCTCTGGTAGTGCCACCTTAAGCATACCTGAGCAATGCTCTTATTATACTTTTTGCCTATATCAGCCAGGGTTTGGTTTGTAAAAATTCCATTACGACCTGCTGCAAAAGGAGACCAGGCTTCCATTTGTATTTCATATTTCTTCAAAGCATTATATGCATTGTGCTGCTGAAAGAAAACATGAGTTTCGATTTGATTGATCGCAGGTTTGATTTTGGCATCTACCATCAAATCATCAAGATGTTCAGATTCAAAATTACTCACGCCGATGGCTTTGATTTTACCTTCCTTATTGAGCTCTTCCATGACCTTCCAGGAACCTTTTACATCTCCCCGAGGTCGGTGGATGAGGTATAGATCTAAATATTCTAAACCCAATTTGTTTAAGGTTGTTTCAAAGGCTTTTTTTGTACTTTCATACCCTGAATCATCAACCCAAAGTTTTGAGGTTATAAATAGCTTTTCCCTGTTAATGTCACTTTGATGTATTCCTGCTCCTACAGATTCTTCATTTCCGTAAACTTTAGCGGTATCAATAAGGCGATAACCTACTGAAATTGCATCAGACACACATCGTACACAGGTAGGACCATTTAGGGTATTCGTACCAAATCCAAGCATCGGCATTGGTATGCCGTTATTGAGCGTAACCGTAGGAATTGAATTTTTTGATAGGGTAGGATTAAGAGCGCCGAATACTTTATGACCACTTACAGGTAAAAATATAGCAGAAGCGGCAAACGCCGATCCAATTTGTAAGAACTTACGACGTTTAATTCTATTAGATTGATTTTTATTTTCCATTTTATTCTTTTTAATTTATTCGAAAATAATATTTATTTATGTTGGCATCTTAAATTCAATTTATAAATTGAGCATGACGGCTCTGAGTAAAACGAGTTTTAATTCGTTTTACTTTTTGTCGTATGCACTGTTTCGTTTCTCAATAATGTTTTTGATGTTAATCAATTGTTTTTTTTGCATAATAAAGTGCAGTGGTTTAGCAATCACATTTGAAAAAATTGATATCCACCAAGGTTTAAATCCTACATTATTCCTTACAATTAATCTGGTTTTATTGTGTCCTTCTTTTTTGAGGAAAAATGTCCAGGTGGTTTTCCAGAATGCTTTTGGATGCTCATTTTGCTTTACAGGTTCAAATGATGGGAGCTTACTAAATGTGGATAAAACCAAATACTCATCCTCTTTAATTCCACTTACTCTAAATCCTACACCTGGCGGATCATTAGGCCTTGCCGGTAAAAAGTCTCCAATTTTCACTTCTTGAAATTTTTGTATGATTTCCCTTGCGCTCAGTTTGCCTCCATTATCAACTTTGTCATAGCTATACCATCCTCCCCTTCGACATCCCATTTGCTTTATCCATGGAAAAACCTCTTTGGGGCTTTCTCTGATATTAATTGCGTAGGTCAACCGGCCTTTCACATTATGAATGAAATTATCCCCGGGTAATGTCATAGATTTTTCTTCTTTTGAAGCTGTAATTTTCATATTCAAAACAATAACATTGCATACAACGGTCCGGCGCTATGCGGCGGGGCCATTTTTATGCCAATATAGTATCGAGATAGTAATAAAGCCAGAAAAATGGCCGGAAGGTTGAGATCGCGTCCCGTAGACCTGACGTATAGCGGATTGCTGTGCTTTCACATTTTCATTACTTGGTATTGGTAATTTATGTTGCTCATTGATGATGTGAGATTCAATCACTTAATTTTACAAATTCATCTATTAAATTATCTGTAAAATAGTCAACACTATTTGTAGGAAAGGCATTCACCATAACAACAACTGATACATGATATTTGGGCAAGTAAACCATGTATGTGGCAGAGCCTATATTTCCACCTCCGTGACCAAATGCATTTTCCCTGTTAACTATATTTGAAGTAAATAATTGTACCCCAAGTCCATATCCACGCATATTAAATGTTGGCTTAAATTCAATAAATTGGAGCATTTCATTCATTGATTCTTCTCCTAAAATATTCCCTTCAAACAAATAATAAGTCCATTTAGCTAAATCGATAGCTGTTGTGACAATTCCTGAAGATCCGTAAGTAATAGATTCGTGCGAAGCCCTTGGCTGAAAAGTTATATCCATTTCGGATGAACCATATTGAAAATTATCGCCAAATACATGTGCTTGATTTTCGGGTAAGCTATCGCCAAGACTTAAGTAGTAATTCTGTAAATTCAGGGGTTCCCATAAATATTTCTTAAATCCTGATAACAATGCTGAGCCTGTTGCTTTTTCAATTATCATTGCCATCAACAAGTAATTTGTATTAGAATATCCCCAACTCTCACCCGGTTGGAAATGAGGTTCATTTATGTATTCCAACACCTCTTCAGGAGTCCAGATCCTGGTTCTGTCCTTCTTTAACGCTTCCCATAAGTTATCGTTATTCCAGAACATGTAGATGCCACTTGTGTGATTTAATAATTGACGAATTGTAATATTCGAATCAATATGTGGATAAGCAGGCAACCATTTCGACAGCTTATCTTCTAACGATAAGGTTCCGTTTTCTACCAGCTTTAGCGCCAGAGCTGCAACAAAGTTTTTTGTTATACTGCCAATTCCAAACAACATATCCGGTTTCATTGAAACGGTATCATGAGAAATTCCGCTTGTCCCAACCCAAAGACTATCGGTATCGAAAACAATTGCAGCTGATACACCTCTTACATTAAATTTTTTTACTCCTTTATTAAGAACTTTCTGAAGTTTTTGCTCTAATGTTTCCTCTGATGAATCAGAACAAGCAGAGAAAATAAAAGCAAAAGTTAACAATAATAATATCCTCCGGCTATAATAATATATATCGAAATATTCTAATCCATTCATTTTTAATTAATCTTTTGACTCGTAAATGAATTTGAGACCATGATATAAACTTGGGTATGGAACATGTCCTTCATCCGGGTAAACATGAAAGTTATAATCAAGATTTTCATCTGATGAAATCACTCTCGTAAAGTTTATTATTTGCTCTTTAATAATTCCATCTGGGTCTAGAAAGTCCTTAGATCCGTGTGTCAGGAAGATCTTCTTTGTTTCATTTTGCTTAGTCCTTAACATATCTTTTGTCAAGCTGATAAAATAATCCTCGCAATCAGGAAAACCAGCACTGCAAGCAATATAGGAATCAAATGAATCAGGGCTTGTAAGAAAATAATAGATCGTAAATATCGCACTTAATGATTGGCCACATAACAACTTCTCATTTGTTGTTCTGTAAGAGCTATTGATATGAGGGATTAATTCATTCTCAATAAACAACCTGAAATTTTCAGCGCCAGGTTCTGCCTGG
>Ga0316192_10002428_pt1 | contig 13590 bp, 8 predicted proteins | sample MerIslwburrow_MG_FD_204931 | JGI IMG/M metagenome (GOLD analysis project Ga0316192, IMG submission 204931) | Coastal sediment microbial communities from Maine, United States - Merrow Island worm burrow | ecosystem: Environmental > Aquatic > Marine > Coastal > Sediment | place: USA: Maine...
GCTACTGTTGCAACATCAATAGTAATAGAATCGGTATAATAGGGCTGATTCCAAATATAAATTGGTTGTTTTGGAATTACATATCTTCCGCTATCAAAACTGGTGAGTTTGTATTTTTTGATGAGCCTGTTCTTTAAAGTATCAATGTTTAACGACTCTACTATTTCGATTTTACCTAAGCTATCCAATTGAAGTTTTGGAAATTCTACTGCGGTTTCTGCATCATCGACAATTATTTGGTAATTTATCTGCTCACCAATTCTAATTTTAGTTGTATCGGCTTTCGCCGTTACTTTAGGAAGATTTTGGGCCATCCCCAAAAATCCTATGAGCATAATAATATGTAGGATATATTTTTTCACTTGGCTCCTCTTCTTTTAAAATAACCTAATAATTTTTTTACATAACTTTCATCGATTCGAGTATTAATGGTTCCCGAACCACTTCTTCTAAAGGTATTTTCAAAATAGTCAATTGTTTTTAAATAATGAGCTTTATAATTTGTTCTAACTCTATTGGAATTAGTGTTTACCAAAATAGTATTGCCAGTTTCAGCATCCAACATGGGTACCATCCCTAATTTAGGGATTTCTTCTTCATATTTATCAAAGACTCGAATGCCCGTTACATCATGTTTTCTACCTACAATCTTTAAGGCGTTATCGTAGTCATCATCCATAAAATCTGACAATATGAATACAATAGCTTTCTTTTTCATTACATTCGAAAGATACCTTAATGCTTGAGTAATATTGGTTTTTTTACTTTTTGGATGAAATTCTATCAATTCTCGGATAATTCTCAACACATGGGGTTTCCCTTTTTTTGGAGGAATAAATAATTCTATTTCATTAGAAAATAATAATAGCCCTACTTTATCATTATTCTGGATTGCTGAAAATGCCAAAGTAGCACTTATTTCAGTAATGGTTTCTCTTTTAAACTGTTTAGTAGTGCCAAAATACTCAGATCCACTTACATCGACCATTAGCACCATGGTAAGCTCACGTTCTTCTTCAAATACTTTTACAAAGGGTTCGTTGTATCTGGCAGTAACATTCCAATCAATCGAACGGACGTCATCACCATAACCATATTGCCTGACCTCTGAAAATGTCATACCCCTTCCTTTAAAAGAACTGTGATATTCTCCTGAAAAGATATGATCAGACAATCTCCGTGTCTTTATCTCTATCTTACGAACTTTTTTGAGTAATTCTTTGGTATCCATTTTCGTTTAATTGCCATTCTGCATTATTTAATGCAAAACCAATAAAATTTGAGTTGATTAATGATGAGATTCCTGCTTTCGCAGAAATGACAAAGAAAATTTAAGGAACTTCTATTTCGTTAACAATTTTATTAATGATATCAACTGATGTTATGTTTTCAGCCTCTGCCTCATAGGTAATCCCTATTCTATGGCGCAATACATCATGAACAATAGCCCTTACGTCTTCAGGTATTACATAACCTCTTCGTTTAATAAATGCATAACATTTTGCAGCCATTGCTAGATTAATACTGCCTCTAGGTGAAGCCCCAAAGCTTATTAATGGATTTAAGTCTGGTAACCTGTATTCATCAGGATAACGGGTGGCAAAAACTATATTAAGAATATATTTTTCAATTTTTTCATCCATATATACCTCTTGAACAGCGTTTCTTGCATTTAAAATTTCTTTTAAACTTACTACTGCATTTACTTTTTCAAAATTTCCTTTTAGGTTATTACGCATTATTGATTGTTCTTCATCTAATTTTGGATAATCAATGACAGTCTTCAACATAAAACGATCAACTTGCGCTTCCGGTAAGGGATAAGTACCTTCTTGTTCAATAGGGTTTTGAGTGGCCATTACCAAAAAGGGTTCAGGTAACTTAAATGTTGTGTCTCCAATAGTAACCTGATGTTCTTGCATAGCTTCAAGCAATGCAGATTGAACTTTTGCCGGTGCCCTGTTAATCTCATCTGCTAAGACGAAATTTGCAAATACCGGGCCCTTTTTAATAGAGAAATCATTCTCTTTCATGTTATAGATCATTGTGCCAATAACATCTGCAGGTAATAAATCCGGTGTAAACTGAATTCTACTAAACGAACCTTTTACCGTCTTAGACAGGGTATTGATAGCTAAAGTTTTTGCTAAACCTGGCACCCCTTCTAATAAAATATGTCCATTACCTAGCAGACCTATCAATAATCGTTCAATCATATATTTTTGACCAACAATTACTTTGTTCATTTCCAAATTTACCAAGTCAATAAAAGCGCTCTCTTTTTCTATTTTTTCATTAATGGCCCTTATATCAACACTAGTATTTATTTCTTCCATCATTTATTAATATTAATTATAATAATATAGTATTTTTTTAGGATAGCAAACTTACTGTATACCTATAGGTTTTGCTGTTAAAATTTGGTTAAAAGTATCCTTTTTTAAGGTTAAAAGACAATCCAAAAATTCTACTAATCTCAATTCAATTTAATACAACATTCTTAAATTTATGTTAATATATTCGTTAAAATTGTATGTAAAAATTGAAGTATTAAAAAAAAAAAGTCATCTTTGTTGCATTACTAACTAATTATTTTAAATAAATGAAACGAAAAAAACTACTTAAAAAGTTGTTATTTTTCTGTGCTTTTTTGTTGCCATTGAGCATAATGGCACAAACAATTACAGGAAAAGTAACAGACACGAATGGTGAGGCGATTTCTTTTGCAACTATTGTTGAAGAGGGTACCTCAAATGGAACCACATCAGATATGGATGGTAACTTTAGTCTTACAGTTAATCAACTACCAGTAAATATTGATGTGTCATCATTAGGGTTTATAACAAAAAAGGAAGTAATTACTTCCGAAGCACCCGTTACAATTGTCCTTATTGAGGATACTGTTGGTTTGGATGAGATTGTTATATCAGGTTTAGCATCTACTATTAAAAGATCAAATTTGGCAAATTCAGTTGCTGTAGTTTCTGCCGATGATTTAGCAGGAAGAACACCACCGCAAACTTTAGATGGTGCTTTAGCTGGTAAATTTACTGGTGCCTTAGTAACTTCTAACTCTGGTTCTCCTGGTGGAGGTTTATCTGTAAAACTAAGAGGTGTAACATCTATTAATGGAAATTCTCAGCCATTGTATGTTATAGATGGCGTTTATATTGACAATAGCAGTGTCTTTTCTGCGGGTTTAAATGATGTCTCTAATGCTGCTGGTGGAGGAGCTAGCGCTAGCAGTAACCAGGATAATGCATCAAATAGAATTGCAGATATTAATCCAGACGATATTGAAAGCATTGAGATTTTGAAAGGAGCATCTGCATCAGCCATTTATGGTTCTAGGGGAGCGGCAGGTGTAATTATCATCACTACCAAAAAAGGGAAAGCGGGAAAAACAAAAATAAATTTTTCTCAATCTAATGGTTGGAATGAAGCAATAAATTTACAAGGACAGAGAGATTGGAGTTCCGCACTTGCTGAAAGTGAATTTGGTGAAGGGGCTCTTTATTCTGCTGCTGAAGCTGCAGGAACTTTACGTGATTACGAAAAAGAATTGTTTGGAGAAAAAGGATTTATTTCAAATACGAACGTCAGTATGTCAGGTGGATCCGAAAACACAACTTTTTTCGCTGGTTTAACGCGTAATCAAGAAGACGGGATAGTTAAAGGAACGGGCTATGATAAATCTTCTGTTAGATTAAATATCGATCATAAATTTACTGATAATATTAAGTTTTCATTAACTAGCAATTATATTAACTCTTCTGCAGACAGAGGGTTCTTTAATAATGATAATGCGGGAACTACTCTTGGGGTTGCTCTAACTGCTACAAGACCGTGGGATTTTTTATTACCAGACGAGAATGGTAATTATCCAGACCATCCTAACAACTCATCAAATCCGTTACAAACGAGAGATTTGATGACAAATAACGAGCGGGTTAGTAGATTTATTACTGGAGGAAGTTTAGATGTTAATTTATTTAGGACAGATAACCAAAGTTTAAAATTTGTAGCGAGAGCTGGTGTTGATCATTATACGCTCACTGCAAAAGTAATTTTTCCTAAGGAATTACAATTTCAAAGACCTGACCAAGGAGGTGTGAATGGTCTTTCGGCTATATCAACAACTACCAATACTAACGCTAATTATTCAGCCTTTTTAGTGCATAATTTTTCAACTGATAATGATCTAAAATTTACGACACAAGCAGGGGTTACAAATCAGCAATTCTCTCAAAACATTGTTAGAGTTACGGCTACAGACCTCATTGCCTCAGAAACCAATGTTGATCAGGCTGCTAATGTAAACACAGATCAAGTTAGATTAGAACAAGAAGATTTTGGGTTTTTTGCTCAGGAAGAATTTAATTTTCAAGATAAAATAATAGCAACTGTTGGAATAACTGGTGATAAATCAACCAACAATGGTGATATTAATGAATTCTTCTATTATCCAAAAGGATCATTAGCTGTGAACTTTCATAATTTTGATTTTTGGGGTGCTAATGAAGTCTTAAACAGATTTAAAATTCGCGGTGCTTATGGTGAAGCAGGTACTTTTGCTGCTTTTGGTTCGTTATTTACTATTTTAAATAATACTTTAATAGATAATAATGTAGGAATTATTGTCCCTATAACAAGAGGGAATCCTAACATTTCTCCAGAACGACAAAAAGAATTTGAAATAGGGTTTGACGCTGGACTCTTAAACAACCGCATAACTCTTGAGTTTTCATATTATAAGAAAACGGTAGAAGACCTTTTATTACGTGCAGATATTCCAACTTCAACAGGATTCTCATCTGAATGGAAAAATGCCGGTGAACTTGAAAATAAAGGATTTGAGATTGGTGTTAACCTTAAAGTTTTTGATGCCGACGATTTTACTTGGAATTCTGGCATAAGTTGGTACACGAACGAATCTGAAATGACTAGATTAGATGTTCCTACATTTAATCTTGGAGGTTTTGGAAATAGTTTAGGACAGTTTCAAATTGAAGAAGGAGCGAGCGTCACACAAATTGTTGGAACAACAGGTCCTGGAACTCCGGTAAGTGTTCTAGGTGATGCAGAGCCTGATTTTCAGATGTCATTTATCAATGATTTGCGATATAAAGATTTTACTTTATCATTTTTATGGCACTGGAAAAAAGGTGGAGACAATATTAACTTAACAAAATTATTATCTGATTTTGGAGGTACTAGTGCTGATTTTGACGATTTCGATGTTGATCCTGCGGGGCAGATCAGAAATGGTGACTATAGAATTAGTAATGGTCTTTTTGCAGGAAATGCAAGACCTTTTGTTGAAGACGCATCCTACTTGAGATTAAGGGAAGTTGGTCTATATTATACAGTCCCAAGTGAAACGCTTACCAACTGGTTTAATGACATTGTATCGAATGTTAAACTAGGATTTTCCGGACATAACCTGATCAATATTTTTGATTATAATAGTTATGACCCTGAAGTTTCTAACTTTGGAGGAAACGGTTTATCAACAGGTGTTGAGGTTACTCCTTTTCCATCTTCAAAAAGATTTATGTTCCATTTATCGGCTCAATTTTAAAATTTAAATACAGAAAAAATGAAAATTATAAGAAAGTTTAATATAATAATTTTAACCATCGGTTTTCTAGCCTTTGCATCATGCGATCTAGAAGGTGGTGAAAGTTTAAACGGAGCGAGTACTTCTTCGATCTCAGATGATTTATCTAGAGGAGAATTACCACAAGCTATTTCAGGAATACTTTCAGACATGAGGGATCGCCTGAACACTCAGGTAGATGTGCAAAGTATACTCGGAAGGGAGTACTACTATTTTACGAGCTCAGACCCACGTTTTGAGGGAGATGTTGTAACAGGTAATTTAGATAATCAAACATTTTATACTACTAATGTTTGGGCTACAAGATATGCAGCAGTAAAAGAGGCTAATTTAGCCTTGGCAGGATTAGCAAATACAACTTCTGATTTTTCTCCACAAGAGGTCGCGGCTATCAGAGGGGTACTAAATACCCTCAAGGCTCATGAACTATTAATGGTATCTAACAATCAATATACAAATGGTATTAGAATTGATGTTTCAGACCCCGACAATTTAGGCCCCATTGTTAGCTATGGTGACGCATTAACTGCCATATTTAATCTTTTAACAGATGCGGCAATTGACCTTGATGCAGGCGGATCAAGTTTACCATTTAATTTAACTTCAGGATATGATGGTTTTGATACTCCGGAAGGGTTTTTACAATTTAATAAAGCCTTATCCGCTCGAGTAGAAGCCTATAGAGGTAATTATTCTAATGTACTGTCATTATTAGATGACTCCTTTATGGATATGAGCGGAGATTTAAAAACTGGTGTTTATCACACTTTCTCATTAACAGGTGCTGATTTATCAAATCCTCTTTTTATTGCTCAAAATCAAGAGGCTAATGTTAGACTGCCACATTCCAGTTTTTTAACTGATGCCGAAGCAGGGGATTCCAGAATAAATAAAGTAACGCTAAGAGATACCCCAAGAGAGGCCTCGGGCCTTGTTGGAACTCATGATGTTTGGATTTATCAATCTCTTTTGGATAATGTCCCAATTATTAGAAATGAAGAATTGATCTTATTATATGCAGAAGCTAACATCGCAACGAATCCTGGTGAAGCGGTAAATGCAATTAATGTAATTAGAAATGCTGCTGGACTCAGCGATTATAGCGGAGCCCAAACTGCAAGTGCATTAGAAGATGAAGTTCTGAAGCAGAAAAGATATTCATTATTTGGTGAAGGGCATAGGTGGGTTGATATGAGAAGGTTTGATAAAATTAGCGAATTGCCTAATGATAGGACTGGTGATATGGTACCTTCAGCAATTCCAATTCCTTTTGATGATGATTTTTAATATTAATCAATAATTTTTTAATAAAAAACCGAAGCGATATCGCTCCGGTTTTTTTATTTTTTAAAAGTTCAATCTTCTAATACTGCTCTTCATCATTAGGAAAATCTCCACTTTTTACGTCACCAATATATTGTTTAAAAGCACCATTCATCTCATCATATAAATTCAAATATCTACGTAAAAATCGTGGGCTAAATTCATGCGTCATTCCTAGCATATCGTGCATAACTAACACTTGCCCGTCAACGCCATTACCGGCGCCAATACCAATTACAGGAATACTTAAACTTTTCGCAACTTCCTTAGCTAATTTAGCAGGAACTTTTTCCAATACGATTCCGAAACATCCTAGTTCTTGTAACAATATAGCATCCTCTATAAGTTTTTTTGCTTCTTCTTCTTTTTTTGCTCTAACTGTATAACTTCCAAATTTGTATATGGACTGGGGTGTTAATCCTAAATGGCCCATTACCGGAATACCGGCAGTTAATATTCTTGATATTGACTCTGCAATTTCTTTACCACCTTCCATTTTAACGGCATGTGCACCTGCCTCTTTCATTATTCTAATAGCTGAATCCAAGGCATTTTTAGAGTTTCCTTGATACGTTCCAAAAGGAAGATCTACGACGACTAGACATCTTTCAATTGCTCTTACTACAGACGAAGCATGATAGATCATTTGATCTAAAGTAATCGGTAATGTAGTTTCATGACCTGCCATTACATTTGAAGCAGAATCTCCTACTAAAATAATATCAATTCCGGCGTGATCAACAATCTTTGCCATTGTATAATCATAAGCCGTAAGCATTGCAATTTTTTCACCATTGCGTTTCATCTCAATGAGAGATTTAGTAGTGATCCTTTTATATTCTTTTTTAGCTGTTGACATTTTCAATAAAATTTAATTATTAGAATGATCTTCCTCTTTTTGTAAAATAGAGGGAAATAACATGGGGGCAAAGTTTTTTACCGGATTATATAATATTGATGCCTCAAAATTTTTCTGACCTACAAACGGAATAGTTCTATTTAACTTATTAAAAACAATTAAAACCACACTCAATATTAAACCTATTTTGGCAATGCCAAATGCCGCACCAAAAATTTTATTCATAATACCTAATGAGGCAGTATCGGCTATTTTTGTCAATACTTTTCCTGCTAAAGAAATTATAATAACAATAATAACAAAAGTACTGGCAAAAGCAGCGATCTGTATATATTTTTCCGACCATTCAACCTTATCTTTTAAAAAATCTGCTGCAAAATATGAAAAATGGATAGCGCCATATAAACCAATTGCTAACGCTACTAAAGAAGTAACTTCAACAAAAAAACCTTTCATAAACCCCCTAACTAATCCAAATAGTAATAGAGCGGCAAGAATGATATCTAATGTATTCATTATGAATTTTTAGCAAAGATATTATATTAATCTGTTACTTTATCAATAACAACATTTTCTCCTAAATAAACCAATAGTTTTTTAATTACCTTATAACCTAACTGTTCAATTATACTTCCATAATTATTTAATTGATCATGGTATTTTTTATCTGGTCTGCCGGTTTTATAATCTATTATTATGGCTTCATTATTATCGTTAATTATCATTCTATCCGGAATTATAATTTCACCGGTGATGCCTAATATTTCTCTTTCATTAAAAACGGTGATGTTCTGTTGATAGTAATTTTCCAACTCAGGGTGATTAATTACTTTTGTAAGTATTTTCTTTATATCATCAGCCTGAGTATTTGCTATAATCCCTCTAATTATATATGTTTCAATTATTTCGTCAATATCATCTCTTGTTTTAATATTGGCCAACAATTCATGAATTAAATTACCATAAGTAATCGAATCTTGAATTTCGTCATCCCAAAGTAATGATGAATTTGCGACGATAGTAATATTGTGTGTATGCCACGATGTACTTATTAATTCGTCGAGCTCAATACTTTTCTTAGAAGAAATAGGTCTATCAGATATCCTTTTATGGTCACCAAAACAATAATCAGCCTGATTTTCATTCCAATAATCAATGGATTGCAGATAGTGCATAAAAAGTTGCGATGAAGTTCTTAAATTTTCATTTATTTTTTTGGTCTCGAGTATGACATACAATTGTTCTACAGCTCTAGTTAGTGCCACATATAATAAATTAAAACTATCTAGCTCAAGCTCATTTCGGTGTTCTTGGTATAGTTCTTCTCCAATTACACCGGTAAATTCTAAAGATTTATTATAATTAATTAACAATGAATCAAAGTCTTTCAATTCTTCGCTATTAGGTATCTCATACCAAACTTTTGAATTTAATTCTTTGTAAATATCTAATTCATAGGGGTAAATAACAATTGGAAATTCTAATCCTTTAGATTTGTGAATTGTCATTATTCTTACTGCATTTTTTCCCTCAGGTACAAATATGCTCAATGAGTCCTTTTTCTCGTCCCAGAATTCTAAAAAAGCAGCAGTTTCTGTAGTTTTTTTCTGAGAAAATCGTAATACTTCATCTAAAAAGAATTGTAAATGAGCATCAGAAGTTGTGTTTAAATTAAAACTTCTAATAATATATTCCACACTTTCATACAAGGATAAATCAGCATAAACATGAAATTCAAAGTTGATCCTATTTGATTTTAACTGATTGAAAAATGTATTAATTTCTGAATCTAAAAAGCGCTTAAAAAAAGAATGTTTATCCTCTTTATAATGAAAGTAATCATATATAAAATAAAGAACATGTAAATGAGCTTCTTTATCAGCATTATTTTCAAGATATATCAACAAATTAATAATAAAAATGACCTTATCGGAGTTTTTTAATAATAAGGTTTCAGAACTGATAATGTCAATTCCATTATCTGTTAAAAAGTCTGCAATACCAACTCCATGTTTTCGCGTTCGTGTCAGAACACAGATCTCATTTTTATTAAATTCACCCTCTAAATCATTGATAATTTTTAGCACTTTTTCAGCATATCCCAACTCTTTTTCTTCCACCTTTAATCCTTCCTCAATAAAAGATACCTGCACATAACCGCCTTCTTTAGTATTCTGTTTTTGCTGATTTTCATTCACATAAATTTGAGCATAGGCCGGTTTATTAAAAAATTGCGACACATGTTGAAAGAACCCATTATTAAAGTCAATTATTTGGCTATAACTTCTAAAGTTTATATCTAACGGTTGTATCTTTTTTGGTATATAAAATGGGTTATAGACCTTTGAGTTTTCGTTATTGCTGAGCTTTAAAAATTGTTCTGGTTCACTTCCACGCCAGCGATAAATAGATTGTTTAATATCGCCAACCAACAATAAACTGGTACCTTCTTGAGACAACGCGTTTGCAATGAGGGGTATCAAGTTCTGCCATTGTAATATCGAAGTATCCTGCATTTCGTCAATAAAATAATGCTTGAATTTTTCACCTAATCTTTCATAGATAAAAGAGGCCGGTTGTTCCTGCAAATTTTTACTTATAATTTGATTGAATTCAGCATTTAAGCGAATATTTTTTTCCTTCTTTAATTCATCTAAGGTTTTATTAATATTACTTAAAACAGCTAATGGAATTAAACTGGAAAGAAACAACTTGTTCAAGGAATACTCTTGATATAACCTTTCCGATCTATTGTAGAGATCTAAAAGAGGATTTATAATACTATCAATAGCTGTTTTTACCTCATCAGCCTTATTTTTTGTATAAAAAATATTATTCTGAATACTTTTGGATAATCCTTTAGAAGGATCAAAACTTAAGTTATCCGGATTGTTACATAAATCTAAAAAGTGTTTAGGAAATTGTGAATAATAAAAATCTTTATGATCAAAACCATCAATTAATTCTAATCCTTCCTGACCAATTTCTATAAAACTTTGTTCAATTTTTTTTTGTTTCTTAAACAGATTGGTTTTTAGGTCAATAAAATCTTGAATCGGTTTTTCTTGAATCTTTTGTATATGGGCATTGTCATTCTCGTTCAATAAAATTTGAGCTATCTGATTCAATTCTCTAGTAATATCCCAAGACTTATCTTCATTAGCCTTTCCCAGCGAAAAATCAATTAAAATTGAAGTGAGCTCTCTGTCTTCACCGATCTTAGAAATTAACACATCAACCGCTTCAGATAGCAAAGATTTAGCATCCATTTCAACGTCAAAATTTAGAGACAATCCTAAATCAAAGGCGAAGCTTCGAATTAATCTATGTGTAAAGCTATCAATAGTTGTAATGTTAAAAGCGGAATAATTCTCTAAAATATTTTCTAACACCTTCCCAGCCCTTCGGTTCAAAACAGTATCTTTTATTGAAAGTTCTTCTTCAAGCTTTTTGAACATTTCTGTCTTGTGAGTCAAAATATCTTCTTTTGTAAAAACACGTAAATTACTAATAACCCTTTCTTTCATTTCAGCGGCAGCCTTATTTGTAAATGTTACGGCGAGAATTTGTTGAAACTTATTAGGGTCAGATGTTCGTAGTAAAATCTTTAGATATTCCTTTACCAGCGTAAAGGTTTTACCACTTCCTGCGGAAGCATTATAAACTTGAAAAGTAGCAGGATCTTGCACAAATAAAATTTATGCAAAATACAATTTTATTGGGTTAGATAATCATAGTTAAATAACATATTTCAAATTAGAAATGTCAATTTAAATTCAAAGTAAATTAAAATATTAAGAAATTAGTCTCCATAATTGCGCTACCAAAAAAGTAACCACTATCCCTAATATAACAGGTAAAATAGTTGCGACAGTTGTCCATTTTACACTTTTTGTTTCCTTATAAATAGTATAAATAGTTGTACTGCAAGGATTATGTAGTAAACTGAATAACATTAAATTTACGGCGGTCAACAAGGTCCAACCTCCTGCTCTCAAAATATTTCCAGTTTCATTTGCCGACTCTAATTCAAACATAACACCGGCTCCTTCACCTCCTGCAACTCCAGTTACTAATACGGTCAACATCAAAATAGTCGGGATTACTATTTCATTTGCCGGAATGGCAACAATATATGCCACTAAAATAACTCCGTTAAGACCCAATAAAAATCCAAAGCTGTCTAATGAGCTGATCATCCAATAGGCAATACTTTGATCTCCAATATTGATGTTTGAGATCAACCAAATTACAGCCCCAGCAGGTGCGGCAAATACCATTGCCCTCCATAAAACAATTAAAGTTCTGTCTATTAATGAGGTATAAATAGTTTTCCAAAATCTTGGCGGTCGGTAAGGCGGTAACTCTAAATTAAAAGTAGACACCTCTCCTTTAAGCACAGTTTTCGATAATGCCCATGAGCTCATGAACATAAAAAAAATGCCCAGAATAGCTATACCAATTACAGCGCCTACAGAAGCAAGTCCAGATAATGATTTCGGTACGACAGCACCAATAAAAATAGTAGCGATCAATATTTGGGTAGGCCAACGCCCATTACATAAGGAAAAATTATTAGTGATGATCGCTATTAAACGTTCTCTAGGGCTATCGATTATTCGAGTGGCTACAACACCTGCCGCGTTACATCCAAAACCCATACTCATGGTTAATGCTTGTTTACCATGGGCGCCAGATTTTTTGAATAAATAATCTAAATTAAAAGCTACCCTTGGCAAATAACCAAAATCTTCGAGTAGTGTAAACAACGGGAAAAATATTGCCATCGGTGGCAACATAACAGCAATAACCCAGGCAAGGGCCAGGTAAACACCATCAATTAAAAAACCATCTAACCACCATGGCATTCCTATACCAGAGGCTAAATTTTTTAAAATTGGGTGTATTGTATCTAACAATAAATTAGCCAACATGGAAGAAGGATAATTTGCACCAACTATCGTTAGCCAAAGAACAACAGCCAAAATAAAAAACATGAGAGGAAAACCCCATGTTTTACTGGTAATAATCTTATCTATTTTAGCATCTAATCTAACCCGATTACTCTTATCATTTGAATGTACCGAACCTTTCACAATTTCAGCCGCATCCGCATAAATACCTTCAGCTAAATTATCATGAAAATCATCTCCTATTTGCCAACGTAGATCATTTGATAATTCAATAATATCTTCTATAGATTTATTATCCATAATTATTTTCAATATTTAAACTAACTCTCCGGTTTTCAGAGCATCAATTATATGCGAATCTCCTTCCAACAATCGAAAAGCAATCCATCTGCTATTTGGTATGGTTGGAAACTGTTTCTCAATTTCAACACTTAATTTTTTAACTGCCTTATTTATATTTTCCGGTACATTCTTTATTCTATGTGGCTTGCATATTATGTTACCATTTGCAACATCGCTAATTGTTTTGATCAACTCGGGTATGCCTTCGTTGAATCTCGCACTTGTCGGAACAACGGGAATACCTAAGTCACGCGCCAATGTTCTTTCATCAATACTTATATTAATTCGTTTTGCCTCATCCATCAAGTTTAAGCACAGGACAGCTTTATCAGTAATTTCTAAAATTTGCAATACTAAATTCAAGTTTCTCTCTAATCTGCATGCATCTGCTATTATAACCGTTACGTCTGGCTTTCCGAAAAGGATAAAATTTCTTGCAACTTCTTCATCTTGTGAAGTAGAAAGCAGAGAATACGTTCCGGGTAAATCAACCAATTTATACTTTTGGGTTCCGTACTCGAAGGCTCCTTCCG
>Ga0316192_10002434_pt1 | contig 13572 bp, 15 predicted proteins | sample MerIslwburrow_MG_FD_204931 | JGI IMG/M metagenome (GOLD analysis project Ga0316192, IMG submission 204931) | Coastal sediment microbial communities from Maine, United States - Merrow Island worm burrow | ecosystem: Environmental > Aquatic > Marine > Coastal > Sediment | place: USA: Maine...
GGGGAACTCCTCGCGGCAGATCTCCTCGACGATGGAGCAGAAGTACTTGTCGGTCTTGGGCAACATGTTCGTCTTGGCCGAAACGGTGAGCTTGCCGGGATACCCCTTGGCCTTGCGGCTCCGCGCGAGCTCGCAAGCGAACCGCCCTACCTGCTCGGTCCCCTCCCGGGTGATGATCTTGGCGGCGAACCGACCTTCGGTGCCTCTCGGCAGCCGGGCCCGCGGACCGGCCAGGCCCGCGTCCAACAGATCCTGGACGTCGCCCATGACCCCGATGTAGGCGTCCTCAAGGTTCTCGCGCACGATGGTGTAGTCGATCCCCTCCGGGTGCGCCATCGGCGAGCGAAACCCTTTCCGCCACCGCACGGGGCGCACGTTGGCGAAGGTCTGCTTGCCCCAACGCATATAGACCGGGCCGGGCGACGTACCGTTGGTGGAACCGAACAGCACCGCGTCGGCCTTGTCGATCTCGGCGTGAAACTCCTCTTCCACATCGGTGCGCGGCCGATCGGCGATCTCGCGGCCGGTGGGCAGCAGGTTCCAGTCGATCGGCAGGTCGAGACCAGCGAGCACGCTCAGGGTGGCCTCCATGGCCTCGGGGGCCGCGTCGTCGCCGGGTATGACCGTCACCATCTGTCGACCACTCATCAATATGTCCCTTCGTGCGCCGGCCCCGTTCACCGCAGCCCGCGCCGGGTGCCGGCGCGTGTGCTAGCCGGATGGTAGGCCAAAGCCGCGTTAGACATCCTTCCAGGACGACCTTGTCGGGCCGGGCAGCTTCTTTATCGGGGTGCCGGACATCTACTTGTCCGGATGGATGAATCTTGACTCCGTCAGGACGAGGCAATCTCTCAGAACGCTGTTTAATGGCTCTAGGGCAGCTCTTGGGAACGACATTCCGCCTACCGCGACGGCAGATCACAGGGCATGAGACGAGAGCCAACAACAATGGTCACCAAGTGCGGGCACGGCGCGATGGGTGACAGTAAGCCAGCCTCGCTGGACACGATCGATGCGTAGATCACTCGACCTGGACATGGTGCTCGACGGCGCCGAACGCATCATCGCCGCCGAAGGCATCGACGCGCTTTCGATGCGGCGACTCGGAGCCGAACTGAACATCTCCTTTTCCGGGCTGTACGTCTATGTCTCAGGCCGCGACGATCTCCTGTTAGGCCTGATCGCCCGCAAGCTCAGCGCCATCATGCCCACGCTGCGGGCCACGGAGGGCCTTGCCTCGGACCATCGGCTGGAATCGATAATCACGACCGTGATCGACATGCTTCGCATGGAGGCGGTCGCACGCACCATCGGCCGTGAGATCGGTGGGCACCTTCTCGACGGTCATGACCGAGACCCGGAACTGCTGGTCGAGTTCCGGGGCCTGTTGACGAGCAGCTGCATCGCCTGGGCCAAGGATCGCATGGACGCCCATCCTGCCGAGATTGGCTCGATCGTGCGCGGCATCATCTTGACCACGATCTACGACTCACACCTGGGCACCCATGACCAGGAGACATGGCGCCGGATTCGTGAGCGCATGCTCGTGGCGTTGCGCTCGGCTGCCACCGCCTGATCAACGTGCCCTACGACGAGCGCACTCGGTAGATTCGCCGGAACGTCGCTTGAAAGGCACCACGGCATGCGCATCGGACTGTTCACCCCGCTTCGTTCACCGGTGGCAACACCGGAGTTCCTGACCAGGTTCGGTCGGACCTGCGAGGACCGGGGAATCTCGTCGCTCTGGCTCGGCGAGCACGTCGTCACCTTCCCGGAGTACGAATCCACCTACCCGGGCTCCCCCGACGGGGTGTTCCGGTTCCCTGAACACAGCGGACTGCTCGACATGGTGGCGGCCATCGGGTTCCTGGCCGGGACGACCGAGACCATCCGCCTCGGGACCGGGATCTGCATCCTGCCCCAGAACAACCCGGTCTATGTGGCCAAGGAGTACGCCACCTGTGACTTCTTGTCCAACGGTCGAGTTGACTTCGGTATCGGTGTCGGTTGGAGCTGGGAAGAGTTCGAGGCTCTCGGGGTGCCCTTCGAACGACGAGGGGCCCGTTGCGACGAGTACATCGAGGTCATCCGCTCGCTCTGGTGCGACGAAGTCAGCTCGTTCGAAGGCGAGTTCTACACGCTGAAGGACAGCTTGCTCTATCCCAAACCCGTGCAGAAGCCGATGATCCCGCTCACGATCGGCGGCCACAGCAAAGCCGCGTTGAAACGCACGGCGCGGGTGGGCGACGGCTGGTACGGCATCAACGCCTCGCCCGAGGAGACCGCACGGATCCTCAAAACCCTGGATGGGTATCTCGCCGAGCAGGGCCGCACCCGCGACGAGGTCAAGATCATCATGGGGGCGGTGGGCGACCAGTTCGATCCCACCCTCGTCGACCAGTACGCCGAGGTCGGTGTGGACGAGTTACTGATCCCGTATCTACGCCAGGGTCTCAAACATATGGACGCCAACCTCGACCTGGTGACCCCCTATCTGGAAGCGGCGGCCAGCATCAGCTGAGCGCCTCGACCGGCTTTCGTGGCGGCCGGTGGCAGGCCGGTCAGTAGCCCAGCACGCCTCTCAGATAGTTGGCTTGTCCCACATGCTGGAGACTGTCGTCCGCGATGCTGACCAGGCGGACACCCATCGTGACCGGCGGATCCCAGCGACGGTCCACGATCCGGTCGAGACTCTCCGCGCTGAGCGATTCGACCATCTCCTCGGTGCGACCCTGCACCGCCCGTAGATAGCCGATCAACACGTCAGGCCCCTCGGGGCGAACGGTGGCCACCTCCTCGACGGTGTGACCGTACCCAATGTTGGACGGCTCGGGTGCGAGCCCGCAACGGGCTGCCCAGTCACCTTCGACCCACACCTGGTCGGTGCCGGCCAGATCCGCCACATGGTGGTCTTGAACGCGGGCGAGATGCCACACCAGCCAGCCGATACTGTTCGCCGCGGGGGTGGGCCGGACCGCAAGCTGGACCGCGTCGAGCCCCGCCACGGCCCGCTCCGCCAAGGGCGGGATTCGCGAGTAGAGCTCCAACAGAACCGCAGCAACATCCATGCCCCGATTCCACCATGCCCGCCCGGGCCGTGTCAGACAGCGTGAGCGCGGAGGTCGGCGAGATCAACCCATTCGAGGGTACGGACATGGGTGGCGTCGAGCACCACCTCGGGGGCGGCGCCGGCCTCGAAGGCCTCGCGCCAGCGGTCCGCGCAGACGCACCATTGATCACCCGGTTTCAGGCCGACGAACCCGTATTGGGGCATGGGGGTCGACAGGTCGTTGCCGGCCTCCTTGGAAAACACGAGGAACTCCTCGGTCACGCGCGAACACACGGTGTGGACCCCGGCATCGTCCGCTCCGGTCTCACAACAACCGTTCCGGTAGAACCCGGTCATCGGTTCGGTCGAGCAGCTTTCCAGTTCGGTCCCCAACACATTTTGCGCCATGGCGAGATGATGGCCCTCACGGGCCAACAAGACCGAACCGGCCGGGGTCAACCCCGTCCTGGTCCTGCGGTCACGAGCGCGGCACGCGACCCCTTTTCGGGGGCCATGTTCCGGCCACCGACCCCGACGAGATGAGGTGAGCGACGAGGGGTTCCATCAGCTCGATCAGCCGGCCGGTCCTGTCCGCGCCGAGCCGGTTCCGTGGCTCGCTCGCCAACTCATCGGTCTGCAGTTCGATCGCGTCGCGCAGTGCCCGACCCTCGGGAGTGAATCCGTCGTCGTCGATCAGTCCCCGATCGGCCAGGCGTCGATGAGCCTCGGCCCATTCGGCGGCCGTCCAGCCCCGGATCTTTTCGATCACCGCAGGGTTGACCACCCCCTTGGCCCCCAACAGGACATGACACTCCAAACCATCGATACCCGCGGCGGCCAGGGCGATGTTGTGGCCGTCTCCTCGGTGCTCCCGCCACAGGGTGCACGCATGCCACAACCGGCGATGGGGTTCGGACGGCAACGGACACGCGGTGTGAGCGGCAAACAGGGGGCGGCCCACGACATCGGCACCGTCGATCCCTTCCCAGGCAAGGTCGGCGGCCTCTTCCAGTTCGGGGGTCTCGATAAACGCGTCAAGCGCCCGACGCAGAGCACGGTCGACACCGTCATCGCGCAGGTCGATCGCCTCGCTGGGCGAGATCGTCTCCCATGCCGACGGGACGGCTTTGGCGATGACCCGGGGGGCAAAGTTGTAGAACGTCGACGTCACCACCGAGGGCGGCACCATGCCCATCGGGGCGGACCGGTAGGCGATGTAGGCCCGCCAGTACTCCGCCAGGCCCACCTCCGCGAACGCTTTCAGCTCGGGGGCGTAGTAGGTGATGTTGTGGAACACCCCGAGCAGATGGGCCAGGGCTCGAGCCTCGGGTTTGCGCTCGGTCATGAGAGCTCCCCGAGCACTTCGTCGGTGTGTGCGCCAAGGGTCGGCGCGGGATCGAGTTTGGGCAGCGCGCTGCCATGAAAGCGCAGAGCACTGCGCATGACCGCAACCCGTCCCGACTCGGGATGGTCCTGCCACTCCAGCGTGCCCCGCTCGTGGAAGTGGGCGTCGTTCGTGACCTCGTCAAGGTCCCGCACCGGTGCCACCGGGACCCGCTGCTCGGAGATCCGTCGTACCGCCTCGTCGCGTGAAACAGTGCGCCCCCACGCGTTGATGATGGCATCGAGCTCGGCCATGTGCTGGACCCGGCTCCGGTTGTCCGCGAAACGTTCGTCCACCGCCAGCTCGGGTTGACCCATCGCCACACAGAGCCCGGCCCACTGACGCTCGTTGATGACGATCATGGCGTAGAAGCCGTCGGCAGTCTCGTAGACGTCGTACGGCGTGAGCGCGAGGGCACCGTGCTTGTTGCCGGTCCGAGTCGTCTCGCCCCGCGCGTAAAACGCCCCGAGATTCGAGGCCAGCGTGGGAAACACCGCGTCGGCCATGGCGGTCTCCACCACCCGACCTCGCCCTGTCCGTTCGCGTTCCACCAACGCGGTGACGATCCCGGCGTAAAGGTGCACGCCACCCAGGAAGTCGATGAACGCGGCACCCGACTTCACCGGAGGATTCTCCGGGTAACCGGTGACGCTCATCACGCCGGTGAAGGCCTGGATGGTGACGTCCATGGCCAGGTTGTCGCGGTTTGGACCCGACAGTCCGAAACCGGTACCCGACGCGTACACCAGACGGGGGTTCGCCTCGGTCAGAACGTCGGCACCCACGCCCAACTTGTCGAGCACGCCCGGCGCGTAGTTCTCGAGCAGAACGTCTGCGGTTCGGGCCAGTGCCACCAACTGCGCTTTGCCGATATCGCTCTTGAGGTCGAGCACGACCGATCGTTTGTTGGAGTTCAACATGGCGAACGCGGCCATCGGCCGGCGCCCGGTGGCCGTCCCACGCGTCGGGTCCCCGGCCGGCGGCTCGACCTTGATCACATCCGCACCGGCTTGAGCCAACAAGAACCCGGCATACGGGCCCTGGTAGATCTGGCCGAGGTCGAGCACGGTCAGCCCGTCGAGCGGTAACGGCCTGGAGCCGGAGTCGGTCATCGTGTTGCTCCCCTGTGATGCACGCGACGCCCGACCCTACCGAACGACGACCGACGCCATTTCTTTCTCAGAGATGGCCGATCTCCTGAATCGACAGCTTCGGCCCGTACTTGGGGGCGGAGAGGCCTGACCCCTTGAGCATGCGGACCACCCGCCCCCGGTGACCGGCGTAGGGCTCGAGCAGCTCGAGCATTCGTTCGTCGGTCGCTCGCGGCTCGGCCGCGAGCGCCCACGCGACCGTGTTCGGAAGGTGAAAATCGCCCACCGGCACGGCGTCGGCGTCACCGAGCGCCACCCACGACACCCACCCGATCGTCCACGGGCCGATACCGCGGACCTGACCCAGATGGCGGGCCACCACATCGGCTTCGAGGGCCGTGACCCGCTCGAGTCGCTTCGCCGCTTTGGCCGCCCGGACGATGGTGTCGGCCCGCTGGCGTTCGACATGGAAACGATGCAGCTCGTAGTACCCGATCTCCGACAGGCGGGCTGCGCTCGGAAAGGCCAGAAGGTCGACGGGACCGGGGGCCGGTTCTCCGTAGGCCCGGACGATGGCCCCCAGCGAACGGTTGGCGATCTTGGTCTGCACCCGCTGTCCGAGGATCGTGGGTAGCAGCGCCTCGAAGACTCGATCGGTGCGCGAGAACCGGACAGGCGATCTCCGAGCCAGGTCCCTCACGACATCGTGGTGCGAGATCAGCGTCTCGGGATGGTCCTCCACGCCCAGCAGGCGAGGTACCTGGTCCAACAGCCAGTCCGCGCCGGGACCCCATGCCTGGGCCCGAATGGCCTGACCTTCCCGTTCGAGATGCAGCGTCCCGATGCCCCCGGGGGTCTCGACCGGCCACCACACCCCACCAGGCCGGTCCCCACCACCCACGCTGATTGACTTCGTCGACGCGGCGACAGCCCGGAGATCGACCGGAAACGCCAACCGAACCAAGCGGGTGGTCATCGCCGGCTCACTCGTCGGCCTTGCGGCCACTGACTCACTCGTCGGCCTTGCGGCCACTGACTCACTCGTCGGCCTTGCGGCCACTGACTCACTCGTCGGCCTTGCGGCCGAACCCGCGAGCGATCTCCGCACGAACCTCAGCCTGGTCCGCGATCTGATAGCGCAACGACACCGCGGCCTTGGTCCTCGGGGAGGTCGGCGTCCGGTCGACCACCTCCACGTCGAGACCCCGCTCCTTCAACGCCGCCGCGATGACGTGCACGTTCAGGGCGCTGGTCCCGAGGTACACCTCTCGTTTGCCGCCACCGAGCTCGATGACATCACCGACGTTGAGGGGCGCAGAACCAGCGCCGGCCATGCGCCTCTTGTCGGCGGCGGTCGAGAGCCTCGGTAACGCCATGAGGGCGAAGCCTCCGAGTACGACCGCTCCGATGAATATCCAAATGAACGACTCCTGCATCGGCCTCGATCTTATGGGAACGCCAACCCAGGCCCGTTGCCGACCTCACAGGGATCAACCCGTATGGTGGCGGCCGTGGCCGACTTCTCCCAGACCGGGATGATCCCGACATTGCACAATCTCGGCGGCCGACCGGTCGATGAGCTCGAGGCCGAGCTCATCGAGTGGGGTCGCCGCTATCCCATGGCCCTGGTTCTGCCCTGCCTCTACTCGGAGCTGGAGGGTCCGGCACTCAGCAACATGATCGACGAGATAGCTCAGATTCCGTACCTGAACGAGATCATCATCGGGCTCGACCGGGCCGACGAGGACCAGTTCCGCCACGCTCGAGAATTCTTCGGTCGGCTGCCCCAACGCCACCACGTGCTGTGGAACGACGGCCCGCGACTCCGCGAGATCCACCGCCGCCTCGGGGAGGACGGTCTGGCCCCCGCCGAGGCCGGCAAGGGTCGGAACGTCTGGTACTGTCTCGGCCACTTTCTGGCGACCGGGACCTCGATGGCCGTGGCGCTCCACGACTGCGACATCCTCACCTACCGCCGGGACATGGTCGCCAAGCTGTTCTATCCGGTGATCCATCCGGCCTTCGGGTACGCGTTCTGCAAGGGCTACTACTTCCGGGCCGCGGCCGGAACGCTCAACGGCCGGGTGACCCGGCTTCTGGTCTGGCCTCTGATCCGGGCGCTCCGAGCGACCGTCGGCCCCAGCGAGTATCTCGATTTCATCGAGGGCTTCCGCTATCCCCTCGCGGGCGAGTTCTCGATGATGTTGAACGTGGTGCGCTCGATCCAGATCCCAAGCGACTGGGGCCTGGAGATCGGTGTGCTCTCCGAGGTCCAGCGGCGGTACACCCCATCACGGATCTGCCAGGTCGACATCGCCGACGGGTACGACCACAAGCATCAGGATCTGTCGCTCGATGACCCGACCAGCGGGCTGAACAAGATGAGCACCGATATCGCCAAGGCCTTCTACCGCAAGCTGGCCGTGAACGGACAGGTCTTCACTCCCGAGGTTTTCCGCACCCTCAAGGCCAGCTACCACCGCAACGCGCTGGATCTTGTCGATCACTATCAAGCTGACGCCATGCTCAACGGTATAACCCTGGACCGCCACGCCGAGGAGAACGCAGTAGAGCTCTTCGCCGAGAACATTGTTCGGGCGGGTGAGACCTTCCTCTCCAACCCCGACACGAGCCCCTTCCTGGCCAGCTGGTCCCGGGTCATGAGCGCCCAGCCTGACATCCTCGACGACATGAAGCTCGCGGTCGCCCAGGACCAGGCGATGGTCTGACGCGAACAACCACGCAAATGCGCAGCCCGAGCGAGAGGCGTACGCTTGGCGGCTGACGAAGGGGAAGGCCATGACCGCCACGACCGAGACCGCAGCACCCGTCGCACTCGAAGTCCAACCTCTGGCCGCAGCCCTCGGCGCCGAGGTTCGGGGTATCAGCCTGGCCGATGCCGGCGAGGCCACAGCGGGGCTGGTACTGAGCCTGCTGGCCGAGCACAAGGTGTTGTTCTTTCCTGGACAGGATCTGACGGTCGACGAGCATGTCGCGTTCGCTCGCCATTTCGGCGAGCTCGAGGCCCACCCGAACCTGTCCAACCCCAACCTTGAGCATGCGGAGATATTCGAGCTGGCGGCCAGCGCGGGAGGAATCGCCGACGAGTGGCACACCGACCTGACCTTTATGACCTCCCCGTCGATCATGTCCGTGCTGAACATGGTGACGTGCCCCGAGATCGGGGGCGACACGATGTGGACCGACCTCGGACTGGCCTACAACTCCCTCTCCGCCCCGATGAAGGATCTGTGCGACGGTCTCACCGCGCTCCACGACGCCCATCCCCACAATCGGTCCGAACAGATGGCGATCCATCCGGTCGTGCGCATCCATCCCGAGACCGGCCACAAGGTGCTGTACGTCAATGAGCACTTCACGCGCCGCATCGTGGAGATGAGCCACCCCGAGAGCGAGGCCCTGCTCGGCCTGCTCACCGCCTGGGTCCAACAACCTCGGTTCACCGTGCGCTACCGCTGGACCCCGGGAGCCATCGCGATCTGGGATAACCGGTGCACACAGCACTCGGTCCTCAACGACTTCGAGGGTGAGCGCATCATCCAGCGGGCCACCGTCATGGGGGACCGTCCCGAGGGAGTGGCGGCACCCCGCTGGCAGCCGTGGCGTCCCGAACGCCGGGGGGCTCTCACCCGCCATGACCGCCAGCTGCTGGGCTATTTGAAGTCCGAACGAAACCTGAGCGAGGTCGGACCGAAACGCGACGATGCGCCCGCCACGAAGGGAACAACCCGATGAGCACCATGAGCCAGATCGAAGCCGATCGAGCGGCGAGCATCGCTGAATGTGTGGACCATATTCGCCACCTCGAGGCCTCCTATGGGGTTACCAGGGAAGGCCTCGAACACATCGGCAACGAGATCATCGCCCTGGGCACCCAAACCCACCTGTTCGGATTCGACGATTTCCCGCTCCCCGACGACGGGCGAAACAACAAGTTGTATCGATTGTCGATGGACGCTGACGAGCGCTACGCCATCTACCTCAACGCGTCGTCCGGCCCTGTGAAATCTCCGCCCCACGACCATACGACCTGGGCGGTGGTCGCCGGGGTGCGCGGCTCGGAGCTGAACCGGTTCTACGAACGACTCGACGATGGCTCGGTCGAGGGCACCGCCCAGATTCGCCAGACCGGCGAGCTCGACGTCCGGCCCGGGCTCGCCACCCGCCTGCTCCCAGATGACATCCATGCCATCGAGTTGGACGGCGACGAACCGAAGATGCACCTGCACTGCTATGGCCTGGCTCTACACCGCCTGGACCGACGGCAAATGTTCGACATGAAAGCCGGCACCAGTCGTATCATGCCCATCCCCGACTCGGTCCGCTGAGGCCAGTACCCATGGACCTTGCCGAGCTGCGATCCCGCCTGGGATCCAACGACGAGATCGCCGTCATCGACACGCGCGACCATACGACCTACGCCGCCGGTCATCTGATTGCCGCCTCCCACGTACCCCTCGATGAGCTGGCCGAAACCATTGGACCGCTGGTACCGCGCAACGACACCCCCATCGTCGTTTCGGACGGCTCGAGCCAGCCCCTCAGTGTGCTGACCAGTCTCGGTTACACCGATCTCCATGTCCTGGCCGGCGGGTTGGATGCGTGGGTCCACGCGGGCGGCGAACTCTTCTCGGGCCAATACGTGGCCTCGAAGGCGCTGGGCGAGCTGGTCGAAACCGGCTGTGACACGCCGAGCCTCGACGTCGCCGAGGTGAACCGCCGACGAGCGGAGGGCGACGACCTGGTCATCCTCGATTCCCGACCCATCGAGGAGTACCGGGCGCGCACCATTCCCGGAGCGGTGTGTGTACCGGGGGCCGAGCTGGTGCACCGTGTCCGGGACCTCGCACCTCACCCGGACACCACGGTGCTGGTGTCGTGTGGGGGCCGAACCCGATCGATCATCGGGGCCCAGTCGCTGATCAATGCAGGCCTCCCCAACCCGGTCGCCGCGGTGGAGAACGGGACGATGGGCTGGACGTTGGCCGGTTTGGACGTGGAGACCGACGCCGACCGCATCGGGCCGGAGCCCTCCGAGGATGCCCGCATGTGGAGCGCCGAGGCCGCCGCTCGAGTCCGCGAACGCTATCGACTCGAGATCACCGACGAAACGGTTCTGGCCGACTGGGTCGCCGACCCGAGCCGGACCACGTTCGTGTTCGATGTCCGTACCCCCGAGGAGTACTCCGCCGGCCATCTGCCAGGCGCCCGCTGGGCCCCCGGCGGTCAGCTCGTCCAGGCCACCGACACCTGGATGGCGACCCGCAACGCTCGCGTCGTGTTGACCGATGACGACGGCGTACGAGCCACGATGACCGCCCACTGGCTCGACCAGCTCGGCTGGACCGACACGGTCGTTCTCCCGACCGATCCCAAGAGCCGGACCGCAACCGGGGCCGACCCGACCGCGCCAAGCCCCTCCCGGGCACCGCTGGCGGGCACGAGCACCTCCGACGATCCACTTCAGCGGTTCCGTGACTATCTCAGCTGGGAGCTCGGGCTGGTCGACCAGGTCGCCCGCGACGGCACTTCGGCGTTCAACGTGCGCTGAGGCCCCGAGCGCGAGGATGCTTTCGGCGTACCCAACCATCTCGCACCCACGCCACACCGTTCTGGAGGAACCGATGTCCAATCCCGCAGCTACCGCCGATCATCTCGCCGGTCTTCAACGTTCTGCCACTACCTGTGATGCTTTGCCCGCCGCATTGATCCCCGCCGACCATGACGCGGCCTACGCCGCCCAAGATGCCCTGATCGAGCACCTGGACGGCGAGCGGGTGGGCTACAAGATCGCGGCCACCGGTCCCGCGGCTCAGCAACTCCTCGGGGTCGATGCCCCTCTCTGGGGTCAGATCGTGGGCCCGATGGTCCACGACTCACCGTGCACCGTGTCGGTCGCCGACTTCGCCTCGACCCCGATCGTGGAAGCCGAGATCGGGCTGGTCATCGGACCCGATGGGCTCTCAGCGGTCGAGGCACGGCCGATCATCGAGCTGGCGGCCTCCCGATTCACCAACATGGCCGCCGTCGGCTCTGCGTGCACGATCGCCGACAACATCGCAGCCACCGCGTTCGCAGTGGGTCCCTCTGTCGCGCTCGACTCCCTCGGCGACCTGTCACAACTGACCGCAGTCATCACCGTCGACGGGCAAGAGCAAGCCAGAGGCACCGGCAAGGCGGTGCTGGGCAGCCCGATCAACGCGTTGGCGTGGCTGTGCGAAGAGCTGACCGCTCGGGGCCGGACCTTGCCCCCTGGATCGATCATCTCGTCAGGGGCAGTTGCCATCAAACGCGGGATGGAAGCCGGCCAACACATCGTCGCCGACTTCGGCCCCCTCGGCCAGGTTCAGGTGAGCACCACGGCCTAGGCCGGTCAGGTTGACTAACCGATCACTTCGGTGTGCCAGCGGTCCGGGACGAGGCTCACCAGAGCCTCGTCGTGATCGGGGAAGGCCGCGGCGTAGGCCGGACCGGCTTTGGGTCCCAAATAGCGTGCGGCGATGTCGGCCAACACCGCCGACTTCTCCTCCGCGCCCAACACCCGCAACGTCACCGGCCCTTCGACGGTGACGTACCGGTAGGGGCGACCTTCGTCTTGCACACACAAGGTGGCCCGGCCTTCGGCGCGCAATCTCACCGCTTTCGGCGAAGCGTTCGCCATGGCGATCTCGAACCCTCCGGCCGCGTCCCGGCGATACCACACCGGCGCACACAGCGGCCCGGCGCCCGCCCTCGCTATCGCCATGACGGCCACCCTCACCTCGCCCAGGAATGCGTCACGCTCGTCGTCGGTCATCGTCCCCATGGCCGTTCAGTGTGCCACGTGTCACACCAAGGCTCGGCATGGCCGACAGATACCTTCATTGCCCAGCCGCGAGGTCAGGTTCGCGGCAGCGATCCCAATATGCTGGTCTATCGTGTTACTGGCCGCGGAGACCAACGAGAACTTTGTCGACATCGACGTACCACCCTGGGCATGGGTCGTACTGGCGGTCTCGATCGGCGTACTGATCCTCATCGATCTCTACCGTCACCGAGACGATCACGAGCCCACCGGGCGGGAGGCCCTGACCGAATCGGTGGCCTGGGTGGCCGCCAGCGTGGCCTTCGGGTTGTTCGTTCTCCTCGTCTTCGGGGGTGAAGCCTTCGGCGAGTACACCAGCGGCTACCTGATCGAGAAATCGCTCAGCATCGACAATGTCTTCGTCTGGTCCATGCTCTTCAGCAGCATGGCGATTCCCTTGCGCTACCAGCATCGGGTGCTGTTCTGGGGCATATTCGGAGCCCTGGTGCTCCGCGCCGTGTTCATCGTTGCGGGGGTGTCGATCATCACCCGGTTTGCGTGGGTCCTGGCAATTTTCGGGGTCTTCCTGGTGTACACCGGCTTGAAGATCATCAGGCACCGCGACGACGAAGGCGAGACCACCTCGACCGCAGGGCTCGGGCTACTGAAGCGGATCATGCCGGTCACCGACACCTACGACGGGCACAACTTCTTGACCGTCGCGAACGGAAAGCGGGCCGCTACCCCCTTGCTGGCCGCTCTCGTCGTCGTCGAGTTCACCGACATCATCTTCGCCGTGGACTCCGTACCCGCCATTCTCGGGGTCTCCAACGAGTCCTATATCGTGTTCGCCTCGAACGCGTTCGCCATCATGGGATTGCGAGCCATGTACTTCCTGTTGGCCGATGCCAAGGAGCGATTCCACTATCTTTCTCACGCCCTCGGCACGGTCCTGGTCTTTGTGGGCCTCAAGATGATCGCCAGCCAGTGGATCCACCTCAACACCTGGCTGTCCTTGGCCATCATCGTGGGCATCTTGATCGTCGCGGTCATCTTCAGCGAGCAGAAGAACAAGCGCCTGGCCGCCAGCAAGAGGAACTGAGGGTTCCCGTTTCATGCCGACCGCCGTTCTGCTGTCCACCGCGGTGTTGGGGTAGGTTCTCGCTTCGTGTCGCTCGATCTCCCGACCACGCGAACCGCGCATGAAAAAAACCTGGCGCGGATCTGCGCGCTGATGGCCCTG
>Ga0316192_10002436_pt1 | contig 13568 bp, 10 predicted proteins | sample MerIslwburrow_MG_FD_204931 | JGI IMG/M metagenome (GOLD analysis project Ga0316192, IMG submission 204931) | Coastal sediment microbial communities from Maine, United States - Merrow Island worm burrow | ecosystem: Environmental > Aquatic > Marine > Coastal > Sediment | place: USA: Maine...
CACACAGATAGCGCTTGGCGGCCACGTGATGGCGCACACAGTCAATGACCACCGACGGGAAAAAACCGGCCAGCACACTGGCACCGGCCTCCTCGTGATGCCTGTCATGCGTATCGTCCATGGAGAACATGCCGAACTCGCTGGTGAAATGCCCGATATCATGCAGCAGGGCTGCGGTGATGATTGTCTCGCTTTCGCCGGCCTGCTCGGCCAGATGCGCACCCTGCAGCATGTGCTCGGCCATGGTAACGGGTTCTCCGAGATATTCCTCGCCACCGCGGCGTTCAAAAATATCCGCCAGAAAGCCGACTATCGTCTTAACGGTCAGTTTGCTCATGCCACGTTCACCAGAGTATTGTCCTCCAGAACAGACAGCGTCGACAGCAGGCCGTCCCTGTCGGCATAACACCCCTGCAGCCAGCGTGATCCGCCACTGTCGGCATAGCCGGTACGGCCGTGCAGCACCCGTGTGTTGTCAACGATGAAACACTCGCCGGGCTCCAGTTTGAACCCGACCGCCATGGCCGGATCATCGATGATCTCGCCCAGCCTGCGATAGGCCGCATAATAGTCAGCCATATCGTCAAACGGCACATCGGTGATGGCTGCCGTCGAGCGGTTGTTGAAACGGATCGCGGTCAGTTCCCCGTCCGGGCTCAACTCGATCATCGGCTTGCGGCTGACCAGGTGAACATCTCCGGTACCGCGATATTCGAACCGCGCACAATAACGTGTCAGCAACTCAAAACCGTGCGGGTCTTCGGCGCGCAGCCGAAGTGCTGCGGCAAACCCGTCGACAAGCTGGCTGTCGCCGCCTGCGGCAGAGTTTTCCAGGCAATACAGTATCTGCAACGTCGGCACCGGGTCGCGATAAGGATTGTCGGTGTGTGCCTGCAGTCCAAGGCCGGTATAGGCAAGGTTGGCCGGATTGACCTGGGTGCGAACCTCAAACCATTTGCCGTAATTGGTTTCACGCACATAGCCGAACAGGGCTGCAACATCCACCAGCGCGCCGCTTGCAACCGGGCCACCGGTCAGTTTGGCAAAGCCGTGGCGGCGCACCCCGGCCAGCCAGTCTTTCAGCGCCATGGCGTCGTGCTGGACAGTTTCGTGGGTACCGGTGACGTTCGCCACATCAAACCCGCCGTCCCAGATTGCAATATCCGGTGCTGTCCAGCCACGCGCCCTGCCCGCGCTCACATCATAGGCATGGTCACGCAGCCATTGGCCGGGAAATTCAACCTGCTTGTTCTCAGGTGCAAACCGCACGCACAGGGTGTCGGCTGCAATAGTTGCGTCGGCGATGACCGTATCAGGCGGAATATCACTCAGGGTGATAAGCCGCTGCGCATTGCCGGCAGACCGGGTCTCCGGGTCCAGTGCATTGTCCCGCAACCATATCGCATGAAACCGGGCCTTGAAGCCGTCTTCCCAACTCAAGGATAAGGCAAGCCCATCGTCGGATTTTTCTGCGGACATCAAACGTTTCATCAGGGTTCTCCAACGTCTGAGGGAGGCCATTATCGCTACTGACGGCCACGCTATGCCGGTCTTTTAATCCGGTCAATCGCTTGCAAGGAGATTTGTGGCCCTGATCAGTCGATCCATGATCCCCGGCTCGGAAAAGACATGGCAGGTATCTCCGCAGCCACGCCAATCCAATATAGATCTGCGCAAGCATTGCTCTTGACCTCCATCAAACCACGTTAGTGACAACGCTGCCATAATAGCGGTTTCACAAATCGAGGGAGCCCGCCCAGTGGACAGCTACAAAACCATCCTTATCGTTTTTCGATCACCCGACCAGGCCGAGCGTTTATGCCTGCTCGCCGACAGCCTGGCCGGACCCTGGCAGTCCCACGTCCTGGGTTTTCACGCCAGGCCCGGCATCTCGGTGAATGTCGGCCTGAGGGGCAGTGAACTTAAAGACTGGCTCGACAAGAAGCGCAGGTTCATTGATGAACAGGAGGCGGACACAAAAGCCGTCTTCGAGCACTATGCGTCGCTGTCGGAGCAAAACTGGCAATGGCGGACAATCGATCCCGACCTGATGTCTGGCGGGGAAACGTCGCTGGAACTGGCCAGATGTGCGGACCTTGTGCTGATCAACCGGCTGGAGCATGGCTCAACTCTGATGGATCCTGACATGACCCTGGAGCAACTGATATTCGAAACCGGACGGCCGGTGATAGTCGTACCGAAAGACTACCGCGGCCAGAAGCTGGGACAGCGGATAGTTATTGCCTGGAATGGAACACGCGAAGCCTCCCGCGCCGCCTTCGACGCTCTGCCATTGGTATCAGGCGCATCGCCGGACTGTGTTCGTATCGTATGTCCGCCGGTACCTGAAGACAGCCCGCGGCAATTGCCGCAGGGTGCCGGCCTGGCCGAAGCAATTGCCCGGCACGGGGTTGAGCCGGAAATAAAACCATTGCCGGGCAAGCACAGTGATGCAGGCGCAGAGATACTGGCGGAATGTGAGGAATTCGGTGCCGACCTGCTGGTCATGGGGGCTTACGGCCATTCGCGCCTCAGGGAGTATGTGTTCGGCGGCACCACCGAGACAATTCTGAATGATGCAAGCATACCTGTTCTGCTGTCGCGGTAGGCAGTGGTGTAGTCAACCTGTTGATCTTGATCATGGACGGATCTGGCTTGCGTCAGCAAGATACACTTCGTCATGCAACAAACTGAGGGACCGGACATGAAACTCAACTCCACACTGGCCAATATCACTTTGGCGGCGGCAATCTTCGTGGCGCCTGCAACCGTGTTGGGCGGCGAGCCCGCCACGACCATCAAAACCATCACAGGCGATTTTGATGACGTGTTCGGGGATCTGCAGGATGCGGTCATCAATCGCGGCCTTGTTATCGATTATGTCGGCGATGTGGGAAAGATGCTGGAACGTACCGCAGACGCCGCCACGGGGCCGGACACCAAGGCGCCTTATCTGAATGCCCGCTACCTGCAATTTTGTTCAGCCGTGCTCACGCACGAGGCAGTAGGCGCTGATGTGCACAATCTCGCAATGTGCCCCTATGTTGTGTTTGCTTACCAGACACGGGCCGAGCCGGGCGAAGTATCGGTCGGCTACCGGCAGATTACATTGGCACCTGCTGCGCCATCGCAAGCCGTGCAAGCCAAGGTTCATGATCTTCTTCAGGCAGTGGTGAACGAGGCTGTCGGCGAAAATCCATAGGAGAACCAGATCATGACACAAGCCTATCGCAGCACTATTGATCATAGCATACAGATCACCAATGAGTGGGTGCACCAGATCGACGAAATGGTAACCTGGGAAGATTCCAACCGGTCATTCCGGCTGTTGCGCGTGACGCTGCAGGCCATTCGAGACATGCTTGGCGTCGACGAAGCAGCCCAACTGGCGGCTCAGCTGCCACTTTTCATCCGCGGTGTCTATTTTGAAGGCTGGGATCCCTCCGGCACACCGGTAAAACTGCGCGACAAGCCTGACTTCATTGCACGGGTGTGCGAGGCCTTCACCGGCGATCAGCTTGACGATCCCGAAGAAGCCGTTAGCATCATTTTCAGTTTCCTCAACACCCGCATCTCGGCAGGCGAGATCAACGATGTCCGCGGGTCGTTGCGCAAGAGCCTTCGCGATATCTGGCCGGCCCCGCGCAACTGACTGTGCCTGCGCCAGATACGGAGACCTCATGGCCGCAAAAGCCGTATTCGACATTCGCGACATCACCAAGGTCTATCGCACCGGCGACGTCGCGGTGCACGCGCTTCGCGGTGCCAGCGCCCGGCTCTATGAAGGCGAGATAAGCGTCATGCTGGGTCCATCGGGCAGCGGCAAGTCGACATTCCTCAACATTGTGGGCGGTTTGGACAAGGCAACATCCGGACAGGTTCTGTTTGACGGCACGGATATCACCGAGGCCAGCGAAAGCGAATTGACCGATTTCCGGCGCAGGAACGTCGGGTTCGTTTTCCAGTTCTACAATCTGATCCCGAGCCTCACCGCACGTGAAAATGTTGCGCTGGTGACCGAGATTTCAACCGATCCGATGAAGCCTGAAGAGGCACTCGAAATCGTCGGACTGGGTGAGCGGATCAATCACTTCCCGGCGCAGATGTCAGGTGGTGAACAGCAGCGCGTCGCGATAGCCAGGGCGATTGCCAAAAACCCCCGTGTACTGTTGTGCGACGAGCCGACAGGCGCGCTGGATTCAAAAACCGGGCGCCTGGTGCTGGATGCCCTCATCGACATTAACATCAAGCTTGGCACGACAACCGCGATTATCACCCACAATGCAGTCATTCGGAAACTGGCCCACCGCGTGTTCTACTTCGCTGACGGTGCAATCATACGCGATGAGGAAAACGCCACCCGCCTCACCGCCGCCGAACTGGATTGGTGAGACACACCATGCGCGCCCTCGACAAGAAACTGATCAGGGATCTCAAACGTCTTTGGGCGCAAGGGCTGGCGATTGCGCTGGTGCTGGCGTGCGGCGTGGCAACACTGATCCTGGCAATCGGTTCATACCGGTCACTGGACGGCACGCGCGACGCCTATTACGAACGCCACAGGTTCGCCAGCGTGTTTGCAACGGCCACGCGCGCACCACGGACCCTCACCTCTCAAATCAGGAAGCTCCCGGGTGTCCTGAGCGTCGAGGCTAGGATCACGGAAAACGTGCTGCTTGACATACCGGGCCTGGCAGCGCCGGCGTCCGGATTGCTGTTGTCAATTCCCGACTACGCACTGCCGCAGTTAAACCGGCCCTATATCCGATCGGGCCGGATGCCTGATCCCGACCGCAAGAACGAAGCCCTCATCTCCGACGCATTCGCAACGGCGAACGGTTTTGTGCCAGGATCCCGCTTCAGCGGCATCGCCAACGGCAAGAAAGTAACATTCTCTGTCTCCGGAATCGCCTTGTCGCCAGAGTTCATCTATGCACTCGGTCCAGGCGAACTGGTGCCGGACGATCGCCGGTTCGGGGTCATTTGGATGCGGGAAAAGACACTCGCCGGCGTGTCTGATCTTGATGACGCATTTAATTCCGTGTCACTCACCTTGCTGCCCGGAAGTACGCCTGCGCAAACCATCGCCGGATTGAACAGGTTGCTGCAACCTTACGGCGGCACCGGCGCCTATGAGCGTGAGGACCAGACGTCACACGCCTTCCTTGACAGTGAACTGGAGCAGTTGCAGGCAATGGCACGGGTCATACCTCCCATATTCCTGCTGGTTTCCGCCTTCCTGATCAATATGATCCTGTCACGGCTGATCACGCTGGAACGTGAACAGATCGGCCTGCTCAAGGCGCTGGGGTATTCGAGCTACAATATTGCATCACACTATGTGAAACTGGTCGTGGCCATCGCCGCGATTGGAATATTGATCGGCTTCGGTGCCGGGACCTGGCTGGGCGACGGCCTGACACGAATTTATGCCAGGTTTTTCCACTTTCCGTTCCTGATTTTCGAACGCAATCCGGATGTCTATGCCCTGGCCGCGGCATTGAGCATTGCGGCCGCCATCGCAGGTGCCCTGAAAGCCGTTTACGGTGCCGCTTCGCTGCCGCCGGCAACGGCGATGCAGCCAGCCCCGCCGACACGTTATGCCAGAGCCGGCATTACAAGCCGCATCGCCGGTAAACTGTTTTCGCAACTGACCATCATGGCCTTTCGCCACATGATCAGATGGCCCTTGCGCACCGGTTTTACAGTGTTCGGAACGTCGATGGCGGTGGCCTTGCTGATTACCGCCTTGTTTTCATTCGGGTCGGTCAATTTCATGATTGATACCGTGTTCTTTAAGACCGAGCGCCAGGACGCAACGATAACCTTCGCAGACCAGTTGCCGCCTCGTGCCATGCATGATGTGAGCGGCTTGCCAGGCGTGCTTTCCGTCGAACCGTTCAGGACCATGGCAGTTGATATAGACCATGGATCTTTAAAAGAGCGGGTGTCCATCATCGGCAAACGTCAATCACCTCGACTGAGCCGTATCCTGGATCTCGATCTGGTGCCGGTAACCCTGCCTGCACAGGGCCTCATACTGTCTGAACGGCTCGCCGACAAACTCAATGTGCGCAGCGGCGACGTGGTGCGGATCAAATTGCTTGAAGAAGGCAATATGGTTGTCGAGGTTCCCGTGGTGCAGATCATACAGGCCTATATCGGCCTGACTGCCTACATGAACCTTGCCTACATGGACGCCCTGTCGCGCATCGGCCCACGTCGCTCCGGCGCCTACATCGAGTTGGACAATGTACAACTTCAGCAACTCTACCGGGCCATCAAGGCGACACCGATGGCGGCGTCGATCGCAACCCAGTCTGAATCGCTGCAGCAATTCAGGAACACCATCGAACAGAATATTACCGTCATGACAACGGTTTATGTGGTGCTGGCGGTTATCATTGCTTTTGGAGTTGTCTATAATAGTGCCCGCATTCAGTTGTCCGAACGGGCCCGGGAACTGGCGAGCCTCAGGGTTTTGGGCTTCACCCAGCGTGAAGTTGCGCAAGTGCTGGCCATTGAACTCGGCGTGGCCATGCTACTTGCACAGCCGGTGGGATGGGCGTTCGGCAGCGGCTTTTCCTGGCTGGTGGTACAAGGTTTCCAGAGTGATCTGTTCAGGGTGCCGTTCATCATCGAGCGTTCGGCCTTCGGCTGGTCGAGCCTGGTTGTCATGCTGGCAGCCATCATCTCCGGATTGATCGTGGTGAGCCGGGTGTACCGGCTTGACCTGATACGCGTTCTGAAAACGAGGGAGTAAACAGATGCTTCGCATGTTGAAAAACGCAGTGTTCGCGCTGATCGTTCTGGGCGTGGCAGGTCTTGCCTATCTGTTTTTTGCGCCGCAGCCTGTGGCTGTCGACCTGGCATCAATTGATCGCGGCAAGCTTGAAGTGACGGTTGACGAAGAAGGCGAGACCGAGGTCAAGGAGATTTACCGGGTCTCGGCCCCCATTACCGGCAAACTCGAAAGGGTGGACATCCAGGTGGGTGACCGCGTTCTGGCCGGCCAGCGCATAGCCCGGATCCGCCCGGTTGACCCACCCATACGCGACATGCGTTCCAGGCTGGAAATGTCGGCAACCACAAAGGCTGCCAGCGCCGCTGTCCTGCTTGCCCAAGCGCAGGTCAGACAGGCTGAGTCGGACCTGAAGTTCGCGCGCAGTGACCTTTCACGCGCACAGATACTGGCCGAGAAAGGCGTGATCTCCAGTAGAGCCCGCGAAGAAGCCGAACTCAATGTGAGCGTGAAGCAGGCCGAGGTACGCAAGGCGGAAGCCGGCCTTGAACTGCGCCGGCGCGAGTTTCAATCGGCGCAGATGCGCGAACTGGAACCAAACCAGATGCAGTTGCAGGGTGCTGAGGACCAGTGCTGCGTGGCGATCACGGCGCCGTCGAGCGGTGTTGTTCTCAAAATACTGACCGAAAGCGAACAGGTCGTGCAGGCCGGAACCACACTGCTTGAGACAGGTGATCCGCACGACCTGGAAATTGTAGTCGATCTTCTCTCGTCCGATGCAGTGGGAATTTCCCCGGGCACCCCTGCTCGCATCGAAGACTGGGGCGGTGACGGTGTTCTGGAAGCAAAGGTCAGGCGCGTTGACCCGGCCGCGTTCACCAAGGTATCCGCACTGGGCATTGAAGAACAGCGGGTCAATGTTGTGCTGGACTTTGTCTCGGCACCGGAGACCTGGCGCGATCTGGGCCATGCGTTCAAGGTCACGGTTCGCATTATCAGGTCCGACCGGGACGATGTGCTGCGGATACCGCTTGGCGCATTGTTCCGGCGCGACCAGGACTGGGCCGTTTACACCGTCCGCGATGGTCGGGCCAAACTGAGATTGGTAAAACTGGCTAAGTTTTCCCTGACCCATGCCGAAGCCCTTGAAGGGCTCACTCAGGGGGATCTGGTGGTCATGTTTCCCAGTGACAAGATTTCCGACAGTACCGCAGTCAAACAGCGATAGACCATTCAGATAGCGGCCGCATGCGTGCTTCTGTTGATCTCTGTCAAAACCGGTAAATTGAAGTCGGATAAGCTTTTTAGATGAACCAGTCCGTGCAAGAAATTCCGGAAACCGGAAAACCCAAGCTGAAGAGATCACTGAACCTTCCGCTGCTCGTGCTCTATGGGCTGGGCACAACCATCGGTGCCGGGATTTATGTTTTGGTGGGCGCTGCTGCAGGCAGGGCAGGCATTTATGCGCCAATGGCCTTTGTTGCGGCCGCCATCGGAATTGCGCCAACCGCTGCCAGCTATGGCGAATTGGCCAGCCGCTATCCGGTCAGCGCTGGCGAAGCCGCTTACGTCAACGCGGGCTTCGGTTCGCGGGCAATGTCACTTTTCACCGGTTGGCTGGTGATTGTGTCAGGTGTAGTCGCGTCAGCGGCCATCGCTATCGGATGTGCGGGTTACATCCGCACCTTCCTTGACCTGCCACTTCCTCTTGTCGTGACAGCCGTGATTGTAGCCATGGGACTGGTCGCCGCGTGGGGTATCGTTGAATCGGTACTTCTTGCTGCCCTGTTCACCTTGATCGAGGCTGGGGGCCTGATTGTTCTCGTCTATGCCGGGTTGTCCCATGACAGTGATCTCATCTTGCGGGTGCCGGAAACGTTTCCACCAATTGCAGAAATGGGTATCTGGCTTGGCATCGCCAATGCGGGTCTGTTAGCGGTTTTCGCCTTTATCGGTTTTGAAGACATGGTCAACGTGGCAGAAGAAACCAGGCGCCCGCGCATCACACTGCCGTGGGCGATTTTTCTTACGCTTGCAATCACCACCATACTTTACACCCTCGTTACCATGGTAGCCGTACTGGCTGTTGCCCCGGCAGAACTCGCAAGGTCCGAGGCGCCCTTGAGCCTGGTCTATTCGCGGCTCACAGGTGCTTCACCCATCATGATCAGCGGCGTCGCTATTTTTGCCACCGCCAACACAATTCTGGTGCAGTTGATCATGGCGTCCCGGGTGGTCTACGGAATGGCGGAGCAAGGCACGATGCCGAAGCTGTTCGCACGCGTGAACGCCCTCACCCAAACGCCGCTTTTCGCGACTTTAGCAATTGTGACTGCAACTCTCATTCTGGCACTGGGTTTCAATCTGGAGCGGCTTGCCGAACTGACTTCGCAGATCGTGCTGGTTATCTGGGCACTGGCCAATATGGCACTTGTGCTCATCAAATTGCGTAAAGGCCCCGAACCGGATGACGCATTCATCATTCCGCTATGGGTACCGATAACCGGCTTCGTATTCAGTTGTGCGCTCTTAGTTCTCTCAAGCATTCCGTGACAAAATGTTGTGGTCCAACACCCCGCTGCCGGCAAATCTGATGCTGTTCGCCATCTGCGCGGTCAGTGTCTGGCTGGCGGGCAGCGCGCTGGCCCGCTATGCCGACATCATTGCCGATCGCCGGAACCTGGGCAAAGCGCTGATGGGGCTGGTGTTCCTGGCCACTGCAACTGAACTGCCCGAAATTGCCACTACTTTCACAGCCGCAATCAGGAACAATGCCGCTCTCGTACTCGGCAACATGTTTGGTGGCGTTACCATGCAGACCGCCATTCTTGCTGTCATCGACTTGTTTGTTATACGTGGCGTGCTCACCCAATATCCGCGCAAACCAACCCACGCACTTGAAGCAGCATTGTTGATCATACTGCTCTCAATATTACTCGGCTTCTGCATCTCCGGCGATGTCGCGATTGGATTCAACATAGGGCTGGGAACATCGACACTGGCAATTGCCTACATGCTTTGTATAAAACTGTTGCGCAGTTATGACGAAGAAGGGGACTGGGTGCCTGTCGATCTACCGGACGAAACCGAACCCGCGAAGCAGATATTTGCGGACAGTTCGATTACTGTCTTGTCGACAAACATTTTAATTCTGCGCAGTGTCGTGGCCGCGATTGTCATTCTGGTTTGTGGCGTATTGCTGGTCCACAGCGCAGAAACAATCGCCCTGCAAACCGGCCTTGGATCGAGCTTCATCGGTGCAACAATCCTTGCCGCCTCGACGTCTTTGCCGGAACTCAGCACAACCATCGCAGCAGCCAGACTCGGCGCCTACACAATGGCCATTTCAAACATCTTCGGCAGCAACCTGATCATGCTGGTTCTGCTGTTTCCCGCTGATATTCTGTATCGTGAAGGGCCGATACTCGCCGCAGCAGGCCGAACCGAAATGCTCAACATCGTCTTCGGCATCCTGGTTACGGCCATATATGTCGTGGGCCTGCTCGTTCGCCGCAAACCCAGGGTCCTGGGGATGGGGGTGGATTCAGCATGCGTCCTCACAGTCTATGTGGGTTCACTGTTCGCTCTTTATCTTGCACGCTGAAACCGCATTGGCAGAAAATGGCAACACAACTGTCGAAATGATCATCCGACCTTGTGCTGCCTTTCGCATCAGCGGATAAGACATTGATGGTACAGCAACACGTTCAACGGAAGAGCTTACTGACGCGATGGTTTGACTCGACCTTTCGTGATCTTTTCCGTCAGTTGCGATGGTCATTCCTGCCGCCGCTCATGATCTACCTGGCTGCCGGCATATCCGGCATCACAGCCATTGTCGGTACCTTCTTCGTCAAGGAATATCTGGGCCTGTCAGCTGCGTTTCTGTCCGGACTTGCATTCTGGGCGGGGCTTCCATGGGCATTGAAAATGCCCCTTGGCCATCTGGTCGATCTGATCTGGCGCTGGAAGGGCCTGCTGGTCTACCTGGGCGCCGCTCTCGTGACCGCGAGCCTGACGATCATGTACGCGCTGGTAACCAGTTTCAGCTCGATGTCGGCCATAATGTCCGTGGAAGCCTGGTACGTTCTCGCCATGCTGCTGGCACCTTGCGGTTATGTGGTGCAGGACGCAGTTGCTGATGCCATGTCGGTTGAGGCGGTGCCGCGGGTAGACACTTCAGGAAACGCAATAAGCGAAAGTGATGCCAAGAAACTGCATACGACCATGCAGACTTTGGGTCGCATAGCCCTGATTTCCGGCCTGGTGTGTGTAGCCCTGCTCAACATTTTCATGTTCGCCGGTATGGAACAATCAAGCCAGGCCGCGAAGGCCGACGTTTACGCCCAGATATACCTGCTGGCGCTCGCCATACCAGCGATCTCGATCAGCGGTGTTTTGCTGGCGGCATTTTTGAAGCACAGGCACAAAGCCCGGTTGCGCGAAGCAGGGCTGAGTGAACCGGAAATCCGCGCCAGCATTGATCGTCCGGGAGAGCAAACCAGGCCGAACTACTGGTATTTCGGAGGCGGCATCGCCTTTGTTATTCTTACGCTGGCTGTGGGGCTGGGCGGACTCAGATTTTCCCAGGAGATCGTTTTTCTCGGATCAATGGCCATCGTGCTTTTTCTGATGTCCAGGCTTCTCAAGGAACTGGATATCGACAAGGCCCGCGCACTGGTTGGCACCGCCATCATTATCTTCGTGTTCAGGGCAGTCCCCCTGCCCGGCCCCGGCGCGACCTGGTTTGAGATTGATGTGCTCGGGTTTGATCAGCAATTCATATCCGTGCTGACCTTGATCACAGCAGGCCTGACGCTCGCCGGAATGATCGTGCTGCGACCTCTGATTGCCTCAAGAACCATCGCCTACATCGTGGCAATGCTCGCCATCGCATCGGGAGTATTGGCGCTCCCCAATATCGGCCTCTATTACGGCCTGCACCATTGGACCGCACCGCTGACATTCGGCATTGTGGATGCCCGCTTTATCGCAATCCTGGATACGGCAATCGAGTCTCCACTTGGTCAGATCGCCATGATTCCCATGCTGGCCTGGATTGCAAGGAATGCACCAGACAACCTCAAGGCCACTTTTTTCGCCGTCATGGCCTCGTTCACCAATCTCGCTTTGTCAGCCAGCAGTCTTCTCACCAAACATCTGAACCAGCTCTTCGTCGTGGCACGCGAAGTGCGCGATCCGGTATCCGGCAACATCCTTGTTGCAGCAAACTACGCCACCCTTGGCTGGTTGCTCATTACGGTGGCAGTGGTTTCCGTCCTTGCCCCGCTAATGACGATAGCCATGGTGCAGCGATCCAGATTCCGCACACAGGACTAGATCAGGACTCGGTTAATCCACCAGGCGATTGCCGCCTGTAACGCCTTTCTGCAGTCTTGACACTGGTCAATGCCCACCGGCCGGTCGACCTGCTAGTGTTGGAAAACAGGAGCATCGTGACCGTCACATGGACAAGAAACAACAGTTCAACTTCAGCTATATTCTGCTCGCGTTCATGGCCATCACCATCATGCAGTTCTGGCTTGGTTCAGGCGGTGTCACGCAGATCCCCTACAGCGAATACCAGCAATTGCTGACAAGCAAGCAGGTCACGGACATTGTGGTTTCCGAAAACCGGATCGCGGGCAAGTTCACAACTCCAAGGGATGGCAAGACACATTTCCAGACCCGCCGGGTTGATCCGGCCATCGCCGGCGAACTCGATGCTGTCGGTGTGAAATACACTGGCGCAACGGAAAACACCTTCCTCACCACCCTGTTGTCCTGGCTGGTGCCAATGGCGATCTTCTTCGGTTTGTGGATGTTCCTGTTCCGGCGTATCGCCGACAGGCAGGGCATGGGCGGCATGTTGAACATCGGCAAGTCCAAGGCAAAGGTCTATGTGGAAAAGGATACCGGCGTCAGCTTCAAGGATGTAGCAGGTGTCGATGAAGCCAAGATGGAACTTGAGGAAATCGTGTCATTCCTCAAGGACCAGGACAAGTATGGCGAGCTCGGCGCCCATGTGCCAAAGGGCGTATTGCTGACCGGACCGCCCGGTACCGGCAAGACCCTGCTGGCGCGCGCAGTGGCCGGTGAAGCAGGCGTACCGTTCTTCTCCATATCAGGATCCGAGTTTGTCGAGATGTTTGTCGGCGTGGGCGCAGCCAGGGTCAGGGATCTGTTCGAGCAGGCCCGGAAGTCTGCTCCCTGTATCATTTTCATTGATGAACTCGACGCGCTCGGCCGTGCGCGTGGTTCGTTAGGCAGCTTCGGCGGCGGGCACGACGAAAAGGAACAGACCCTCAATCAGTTACTGGCCGAACTGGACGGATTTGATCCGCGTGTCGGTATTGTCCTGCTGGCAGCCACCAACCGGCCGGAAATCCTCGACCCAGCCCTGCTGCGCGCCGGCAGGTTTGACCGCCAGGTGATTGTGGATCGCCCTGACCGTATTGGTCGGGCAGCCATCCTTGTGGTTCACATGCGCAAGATCAAGGCAGGCCCGGATGCGGATCCCGACAAGATTGCGGCACTCACGCCGGGCTTCACAGGTGCCGATCTGGCCAATCTGGTAAATGAAGCCGCCATTTTTGCCACCCGCCGCGGCGGCAAAAAGGTCACATTGCAGGATTTCACCGAGGCAATGGAGCGTATCGTTGCCGGTTCGCAGAAGAAATCCAGACTATTGAACCCGTCGGAACGCGAACGCGTCGCCTATCATGAGATGGGCCATGCACTGGTCGCGGCATCGCTGCCCGGTTCCGACCCGGTCCACAAGGTATCGATCATTCCACGGTCAATTGGTGCACTCGGCTACACCCTG
>Ga0316192_10002437_pt1 | contig 13567 bp, 14 predicted proteins | sample MerIslwburrow_MG_FD_204931 | JGI IMG/M metagenome (GOLD analysis project Ga0316192, IMG submission 204931) | Coastal sediment microbial communities from Maine, United States - Merrow Island worm burrow | ecosystem: Environmental > Aquatic > Marine > Coastal > Sediment | place: USA: Maine...
GACTGTTCTGCAACTGGTCCCTGGACGCCCGGCAACTGTCGGCCTTATTGTCCGAGAAACTGGATATTGCGGCGATTCGGGGCATGGACATCCCGCCGCCGCCGGCCGGCATTATGGCCCTTGAAACCGATAACGGACGGGTGGAAATACCGCTTTCCGAGATCAAGCCCGTTATCCCGGAAACCTGTTTCATTTGCCCGGACATGACCTCCGAATTATCCGACGTATCCGTGGGAATGTTCGAGGGACAGCCGGGGTGGAATACGCTTGTCATTCGTTCGAAGGTGGGAGCCGGCCTGGTAACCAGCGCGTGTGATGAGGGATATCTGGAAACCAAGGACATGCCGCCGGAAAGCATTGCGCAGCTTGCCCGAGCCGCAGGTGAAAAGAAGGCGCGTGCGCTGAGAACGTTGATACGACGAAAGCTGATCAATAACGAAAACGGCCAACGATCGGCACTGAGGATGCCTGCTGATATTATTGAGAAAATTTTAAGCGAGTAAATGAACGATAACTTGCTGAATCGATTCGTTGGGTTTCGCTCCTCGAAATCATATTGCTTTAAATGATTGATTTCCGTAGGTTGGGTTGAGGTACGAAACCCAACATAATAGATCGCGCTCAACCCAACCTGTTAGAAACCGGACTTTTCGCTCTGGCATCAGCGAATCGCCAACCCGGATAAACCGGAAATAACAAATTACAAGCACCAAATTATTTACCCTGTTAAATTGTTGCTGATAGTGTAAACCTATTGCTATTAAGCTCGCATTCGCTACATATACCGGAAAGTCCAAAGTGCCTATTTAACAGGGCAGGTAAATTTCAAATCTCAATATCCAAATCTCAAATAAGGTCAAAAGCCAATTGTTTGGGATTTTGCTCATTGGTATTTGTGTTTTGCTATTTGAAATTTTTTATTGCTGAAACCCGACACCTGAGACCTCAATTTTTTTAACAACTTGGCCGCAATACGGAGGAAACATGTCTGTTTTATTGGAAGGTAAAAGTGGAACCCGACATCTGCTCATGGGAAATGAGGCCATCGCCCGCGGCGCTCTGGAAGCCGGAGTCAGTGTGGCCGCCGGGTATCCCGGCACGCCCTCTTCGGAGATCATCGAAAACCTGGCCAAAGTGTCCGGGGAAAGCAAACTGTATGTGGAGTGGTCCGTCAATGAGAAGGTGGCCATGGAAGTGACGGCGGCCGCATCGTTTGCCGGACTGCGTTCGCTGTGTGTCATGAAGCAAAACGGTGTGAATGTGGCCTCGGATTTCCTGCTGCACCTGGCCGGTTCCGGAACCCGGGCGGGGATGGTCATCGTGCCCTGTGACGATCCCGGCGCCCTTTCCAGCGCCAACGAAGGAGAATCACGGCATTTTGCACGGCTGGTGGAAATTCCCCTGCTGGAGCCCGGTGACTTTCAGGAGGCCAAGGACATGATAAAATGGGCCTTTGAGCTCTCCGAAGAAATACGCAATCCGGTCATGGTGCGCAGCGTCACGCGTCTGTCCCACGCCAGCGGAAACGTAACGCTGGGGGAACTGCCCGCACCGAATGGCAGGGCATATTTCAAGCATGACGGACCGCCCATGGATCCCATGACGGGGGTGATCCTAAGCTATCCGGTGGCCTTGAAGCACGCCCGCCAGCAAGAAAAACTTCGACAGGCGGTCATGCGGTTCGAGCAGTCGCCTTTCAACACTTACAGCGGTCCGCAACATCCCGAACTTCTGATGATTACCAGCAGCGCCTGTTTTTTGTACAGCAAAGAGGCCATCAGCCTATTGGGCGTCCAAGACCGCGTGGGGCTGCTGAAACTCGGAACCACCTGGCCGCTGCCCCCCGAACTTATGGCGAAATACCTGGCGTGTTCGGAAAAAATCCTGGTGGTTGAAGAAGTTATTTCCTTTCTTGAAGATGAAGTTAAAATCCTGGCCGCCGACCTCGCACCAAAAATCGGAATCAAAACTTTTTACGGCAAAAAAGACGGCTGCGTGCCTGCGGTGGGGGAGTTAAATCCGGACCGGGTGGCCGCGGCCCTTTCAAAAATTCTGGGTATTGACTATAAAGCGGTGCCTGAAGCCTACCGTCATCGTGCCGCTGAGGTTGTCGGTGTTGCCGCCCCCGGCCGGGATCTCACCTTTTGTCCGGGTTGCCCCCATCGGGCCTCTTTCTGGTCCATTCATACTGCCCTGCAGATGGACAACCGGCATGGATTTGTCTGCGGCGATATCGGCTGCTATTCGCTGGCGATGCTGCCCAGCGGATACAGCACCCTCAAAACATTACATTCCATGGGATCGGGCATCGGGCTGGCCGGCGGTTTCGGCAAACTGGACATGTTCGGCATGGATCAGCCCGCCGTTGCCGTCTGCGGTGATTCCACCTTTTTTCATGCGGTCATACCGGCCCTGGTCAATGCAGTCCACCAGAAATCAATTATTACGCTTATCGTCCTGGACAACAGCGGAACCGCCATGACGGGATTTCAGCCCCATCCGGGCCTGACCGTGGATGCTGCCGGTCACAGTGCACCGGGCATCGACATTGCCGGCGTATGCGAGGCCATCGGCGCCCGGGTAACGGTCTGTGACCCCTTTGACCTGAAACGCACCCAACAGACACTGCTTGAGCTTCTTGAGGATGAATCCGGTGTGAAGGTTCTGGTGCTGAAACAGATATGTGCCCTGAGCCCGGAAAAAAAGGCCAAAAAGAGGTATGAAATGAAGGTGGATGAGACCGTCTGCCTGGGTGAAAATTGCGGCTGCAATCGACTTTGCACCCGGGTTTTCAAATGCCCGGGACTCAACTGGGACACAGACACGCGAGTTTCCCGTATCGACGAGGTTATCTGTGCCGGCTGTGGTGTCTGTGCGTCAGTTTGCCCTGTGGGGGCGATCGGCAAAAAGGAGGTGGCCTAGATCATGGAAAAAACAACACTGTCGAGTGATCCGTATAATGTCATTATCACCGGAGTGGGGGGGCAGGGGAATGTGATGGCCTCCCGGGTACTGGGAAATATGCTTTCCGTGAAGGGATTGCAGATCACCATCGGTGAAACCTTCGGGGCATCCCAGCGGGGCGGATCGGTGATGAGTCATTTAAGGATATCGGCCGCCGCCACCTGGTCGCCCCAGATACCCGAAGGCCGCGCCCACATGGTCTTAGCTCTGGAGCCGATCGAGGCCCTGCGGGTACTGATGGTCTACGGGAATCCCAAAACCAAGGTCCTTTGCAATACCCGGGCGATCCAACCGATTTCCGTCATTTGCGGCGATTCCGAGTACCCGTCCCTTGGCTTTCTCAAACAGCGCATTTTGGAGTTGACCGAGCATGCCTGGTTTGTCGATGCTACCGACGCCGCCCTGAAACTGGGAGATCCGATTTATGGAAACATCATGATGATCGGCGCCCTGGCGGCCATCGGCGACCTGCCCGTGGAGCGAGAGGATTTCAGGACCGTCATTTCAAAAACCATGACCTCAGAAAAGACGGAGGCAAACCTTTGCGCCTACGATACGGGTGCTCAGATGATCCACAATAACCATACGGAAATATAACCAATAAAAAGGTGATTTGAAGATTGCTAAAAGTTTTTGAAAGCCTCGGCCTTGGAGAACTGGAGTGATGGAGTATTGGAGTGTTGAAAAAAAGACATCGATCCTCTCGTCTTTGCTCCAGTACTCCAAAACTCTGAAATTAATTGAAATTGAAAGCTATCACGATGGATTACCTTCTTTGGGGTTATAGATCTGCAAAAATGAGCCGATCGGCTTGACAGGTGACCGTACGGTACATACCCTAACTTACCACTTCCGGGTGCAAACGCTCATCCTACCTCTCACTTTGCGTCCAAGATCACACCGGATCCTCAAATTTGCAGGAAGCGGTCCGAATGCTTATCATACAGATATAGTTGATTGGTTTAGTGGTCGTAAATATGGAGTTAACCCATAGTTGCAAAATAATTGAACACGTCATGTTTCAACAATCGTAACATTATAAAATTATGACTATACCTAATCAACCATTCAACCAGTAAACTATTCAACGAGGTCTGAATTGGTGGGCGAAGCGATCTAAGTTGTTACAAGTTACAACGTGGTTTCAGCTCAATTCAGGCCACGAAAAAATATATCACAGGAGGCGTACTGCAATGATCCGAATAGCCAAACAGACCCGATTAAAATCAGCGGACATCATCGGGCGCGCATCTGATTTTTTTGGTAAGGGCGGGGAAGGATTGGAAGAAAAAGAACGCAATTCATGCTGTATTTCGTTTGAAGGTGCAGGGGGATATGTGGCGGTTTCCGTGGTGGACGATGATAAACACCGGACGGTCGATGTCGAAACCAGAGAGTTTGAATACCAGGTTAAACGATTTTTAGAAAAGATTTGAAGTCTACCATTGATGTGGCCGCAAAAAGGCTCAAAAAACACAATGTTAAAATTTCAGGGCGTGTAATTTCGATGTTTTACAATGAACACAAATGGAAATTCTGACTTTTTACGAATTCATCAACATTCAGGTTTCGAACACTCGAATTTCGTTTTCTCAGCCATGATCCGCTTCGCATCTCACCCTCGATGTCAAAAACCAAGAGGTCCAACGGTTTTCGATCTATCTACCTGATTTTCTTTTTTGTAAAGTCTGCGGCATACGCGGGGCAACAAACCTATTTTTTGACTGCCTTCCAAGTACCGTTGTCCGTACTTGGAGATGCCAGGGTGTAATTTCCGCTGATTTGGTTGCCATCCGGAGACAATGATCCGGATATGCTTCCATCCGCAGGCGCCTGAAGTTGCCCATCTAATCGATTTCCTGCCACCGTACCTCTCAAAAACACGCTGATCGATCCTTCTTCGCCCGTTAAATTTCCTTCAAACCGCTGGGTGCCGTCTGTCAGCTCGAATATGTCGATTCGACAGCTGCCCGTAAATCGCGTTCCGAAAAAAGTTCCTTCGAAAGTGGCGGTTTTCGCGGAGCCTTTCGGTATATACTCTGATGACGCACAGCCAATTAATGTCGATGTAACAAGAATCAAAACTAGACCGATTGAAGGTATTTTTTTCATGACATCTGCCCTTTCAATTAATAACTAATCTCAAATCTGCACATGATCGATTTCAGCTATTTTTGCCTGTTCTGGGGATGATTTTTTATACATTCAAAGGTAGTTATCCTTCTAACCAATGTCAATTTACAACGGATTCCAGCATCGCCGTCCTCTTCAGGATCTGCTATCAATCTCTTAGCTTGCGACTTGGTTAGTCAACCTGTATTTTATTAATTTGTTTGGTTAGCTGGATCGTTTCCGAACATAGGGGTTCTTAACCCGGATAAACCGGAAAAAACAAATCGCAAATCACAAATAATATCCAATTGCCAAAAACACAAGTTCTAAAAAAAAGATGTGTCTCGAATAATGTGATTCATGAATCAATGATTGCGCCAACCCAATACGCCATGCATGGCAGGCGGGTATTTGTTTTTTCGGGTTTGGTTTTAAAAGCGTCAACGGCTTATTTGCAGGTTGGGTTGAGCATCCCGATATCTTTTGTTGGGTTTCGTTCCTCTACCCAACCTACTTGCCAGCCATTTTTGTGCTATCAGCGAAACCCAACAAAATGGCAGAGATCATCTTTAATTTCCTTTGCTTTCTATAAATACACTCTTGAAAACCATATCACTCAGTGCTGTGTTAAATCAATGAAACAGTTAATGAAATAACCATGAAAAACATACAAAGCCTTTGTGTCCCTGCCGTTAAAGAATATAAGCCGGAAAAGATCGTCGCATTCAATCTTCAATATTCAATTCCAGCTTGTCCGGGTTGGGGAACCACGAATCCTCGTGGTACCCGAAATTGACATAAAAATACATCTTGATATATCATAAATCTTGATATATATTTTGATATATGCATGAATTTGAAGCCGGAAGGTTTCACTGATTAAAAGAGGTAAAAACGATGCGTCATACTGCCAAACTATTTATGAATGGCCGCAGCCAAGCAGTGCGGTTGCCGGCGGTTTTCCGATTCGACTGCCAAGAGGTATTCATCCGACAAGATCCTGTTAGCGGCGATATCATTCTCTCTCGTAAACCGGGATCTTGGGATGATTTTTTCAAATTGATGGAAACCATTGAAGTACCGGAAGATTTTATGACTGATCGTGACAACGAGCTACCGCCGAACCGGGATTTGTTTTGATGGAGGATTGGATGCAGCTTTATATGCTGGATACAAACACCGCCAGCTACATTATTAAAGGTGAACCTGTTGTCGTCAGAAAGCACTTGCGTAAAGTGCCGATGGCAAGCGTATGTATTTCATCAATCACACAAGCAGAATTGCTTCGCGGCGTGGCCAGGAAACCGGAGGCCAAGCAGCTCCCGATAGCGGTCAAAGAGTTTTTAATTCACGTTGACATTATGCCTTGGGACTCAGACGCAGCCGAGGCATATGCTCGATTACGCACCTCTTGTGAAAGCGAGGGGACACCCCTTGGAACGATGGATATGCTGATAGCCGCCCATTCGGTTGCCGTTGGTGCCGTCTTAGTCACGAACGACCAAGCGTTTTTTAAGGTCAAACACCATTTGTCGTTAGAGGACTGGACCAGGTCTTATGACCATTGATCATAAATGGGATAGCCTTGACATAAAATTATCATCTGGATTTTTCCATACTCTTCACATACAAACCGGCTTGTCAATCGATGCCCCTGACGCATTATATTTGCGGTTATCGCCTATTGATTGCGGCCGGCCATCACCCCGCCGTCCACATTCCAAATTGCGCCCGTGACCCAACTCGCCTCGTCGGAAAGCAAAAAGACAATCGTGGATGCCACATCCTTGGGTTCTCCAATCCGGCCAATCGGGTGAAAATCATTGAATCCTTGCAGGCTCTCGTGAACCTCGTCGGGCTTGATGAAGGCATTATAGATGGGCGTTTCTACCACGGCGGGGGTGACCGCGTTGACACGTATGCCGTGAACGTCGAACATCGAACGTCCAACATCGAACGTCGAATGAATGTATTCTGTCTGTTTTAAAAAAGATTTCGCGAAGCCTCCCCTCCGGCCTGTAAGCCTATGAAGCCTCCGGGCTGGAAGCGGGCTCGTAGGGGTTCTAGCGCCTGCGCCTCGGAGAGCGTTTCCATCCCTCGACATTCAACATTCGGTCTTTCTTCATAGAAATAGCCTAGTGCCTGAATGGCATGGGGAGTGCTCTGGATTTCATCCAAAAACAAAATAGTGTCGTCGGAATTTATTTTGCTAGTTGTTGAAAATTATAGCAATTAATGAGATAAACAGGTTGTCTATGAAATTGGTTCAGCGATGCCACTTGAAACCGGAACGTCGGCTCCCTCTGGAGATTTGTTATGAAAGATGGCAAAAGTTCACAGAATTCAGACTTTCAAGTTCCGAAACATCCTGAAGTCTCACCCAATTCGATAAGCTCCCGGCGACGGTATACGGATTTTTTTCAGTTTGCCCCGGTGGGTTATTTCACATTTGATCGGGCCGGCGTTATCCTTGAGGCGAATTCAACGGGAGCACTGCTCCTGGGGGCTGACAGGAACGGGCTGTTGAACCAACCTTTCTCTCAATTTATATCTCCGGAATCCAAAAGAGTTTTCGAATTGCACCGGCTGGGACTTTTTGACACCCGCACAAAGCAAATATGCGATCTGAAGCTAATGGGCCATCACGAAAATCCCATCTGGGTCCAGTTGGAAAGCGTCGCTGCCCAAAGCGGCCAGGGCCATTCGGACCAATTTCTGACGGTGATAAAAGAAATTACGAATCGTAAGGAGGCGGAAGAAGCGCTGCGCAAGAAACATGACGAGCTCGAGCAGCGGGTGGTGAAGCGTACTGCTGAACTGGAGAATATCAACCAGAAGTTACGCCGGCAGATATTCGAATGCGAGTATGCCGAAGCAGCCCTAAAGGAATCGGAACAAAAATACAGCACCTTGGTCGAAGACGCGTTGATCGGAGTTTATATTGTTAAGGATGGAATCATAGAATTTGCCAACGATAAGTTTGCTGCCATTTACGGATACAAAAAAAACGAATTGATAGGGATGCAATCCCTGGACCTGACTCATCCTGAAGACCGGGCGCTGATCAAAGAAATGAGGGCCAAACGGTTGAAGGGCGAAAAGGTTCCGTCCGAGTATGAAATCCGGGGTTTAAAAAAAAACGGGGACACGATCTGGGTGATGCGCAGTTTCTCTCTGATTAATTTTAAAGACGGCCCCGCTATAGCCGGGATTGTGTCGGATATGACCAAACGCCGCCAGGCCGAGCAGGCTCTGCTGGAATCGGGCAAGGAATTACGGATTCTTTCCAATCAACTGCTGTCGGCCGAAGAAAAAGAAAGAAAACGAATTGCCCGGGAACTGCATGACGGCATCGGACAGGCCTTAAGTGCCATTAAATTCAGTGTGGAAAATTCTATAAGGCAGCTTCGCAATGAGGCCGAACATCCGGAAGTAAAATCCCTGGAAGCCGTCATTCCCCTGACTCAAAAAACCATCGAGGAAGTGCGCCGGATCGTAAAAGATCTACGCCCATCCATCCTTGATGATCTGGGAATTCTGGCCACGATCAACTGGTTTTGTCGTGAATTTCAAGGCATTTACGCGGGCATCCGGATTAAACGCGATATCGGCATTCAGGAAAGTGACATTCCTTCCTCCCTGAAAACGGTGATTTACCGAATTTTGCAGGAAGCCCTGAACAATGTCGCCAAGCACAGCCAGGCCGATCTAATTCAGCTGGCCCTGGAGAAATCCGACAGCGGGATCGAGCTGAAGATTCAGGATAACGGGGTTGGATTTGATTTGGCGAAAACCATATCGCTCAAGTCCTCCCAACGGGGATTTGGGCTGGCGAGCATGCGCGAGCGGGCTAAGCTGTCGGGAGCTGCTTTCGCCCTGGTGTCCACTGTTGATAAAGGCACGGCTATTCGCGTGGAATGGGAAATATAAACGATTTTGGATTTGGGATCTTCGCGATTTGGGATTTAGGATCTTCGTGATTTGGGATTTAGGATGTCGGATTTGGGATTGTTTAGAATAATGATTGAATATTTCTGATTTCGAATCCGGTACTAATTTAAAGGAGGATAACAAATTGGACCAGACAGAGATGAAAAGAAGGACTAAGGAATTTGCGAAAGAGATAATCAGACTATGTCGGAAATTACCGAATAATAGAGAAGGAAGACTAATCGGTGATCAAATATTCCGGTCTGGAACTTCGGTAGCCGCGAATTATAGATCAGCATGCAGGGGCAGGTCCAAAGCGGAGTTTATCTCCAAACTATCAATCGTCGAGGAAGAGGCGGACGAAACATTATTTTGGCTGGAAGTAATAAATGAAATGAAGATTTTTCATTATGAAAAGCTTGATGCACTAATGAAAGAAAATGATGAAATTTTAGCGATTGTTGTAGCGTCCCTAAAAACGGCTAAACTGAGAAAAAGAAATTCTTAAAATGTGACATTCAAATCAGACAAATCCGATATCCGATATCCAAAATCCCAAATCGTCTTTATCTGCTTACAAGCCCTTTATCCACGGCATAAACCGTCAACCCCGCAGCGTTGTGAAGATCGAGCTTTTTCATCAGATTGGCGCGATGTTTCTCAACGGTTTTTAAGCTGATGCAAAGATCTTCGGCAATCTCTTTATTCTTATAGCCTTCGGCAATCAGCTTCAATACCTCACGCTCACGCTGGGACAGCTTCTGCCAGGAAGAGCCGGACAGGCTGTCTTCTTTGCCCTCCAGATAACCTTCGATGACCTTTCCCGATATCCCGGGACTCAGGTAACGCTTGCCTGCCATCACATTATGGATAGCCATGACCAGTTCGTCATGGGTGGCGTCCTTGAGGACATAGCCGTCTACACCGGCCTGCAGTGTTTTCAGAAGATATTCCTCAGTTTTATGGACGGTCAGCGCGATGATCTTTGTTTCGGAATAACGTCTTTTGATCTCACTGATCGCATCCATTCCGCTCATCCTCGGCATGGAAAGATCCATCAGCAAGAGGTTCGGCTCCAGTTTCTCAACGCAACGAACCGCTTCCCGGCCGTCTTCGGCCTCGCCGACGATGTCGAAATTTGGATCTGCCGACAGTAGGGATCTCAGACCCTCTCGCAGGATGGTATGGTCATCGGCCAGCACAATACGTAATTTATTTTCCACCTTCTCCCCTTTGTGGTACCGGCGCTCGCATGGAACAAACGGAAAATACAGCCAAATTATGCCAAATATACAGTGTTTACTTTATTTATCATGTCGCAATTTTTTAGTAAACAGCCATATTTAACATCAAGTTAGTTCGCTTCGCTCGCAACCTGTCGAGAGCCTCAAGGTCGTGCGATTGGAATGATGGAAAAATGGAATAGTGGAGTAATGGGTTCTGGCCTCCGGCTCGTAGAGCCTATGGCTCGGAGAGGATAATGGCATGTTGGATTAATGGTCCCGCCACCGGCGGGATTGGCGATAAATTAAATGGCTATTATCCTTTTGAAAACTAATATTCCAGCGTTTTCTCCGAGGCGTAGGCTCTACGAGCCGGAGGCCACCATTCCATTATTCCATTTTCGGGGTAAATTCGGAAGCCCCAAAAAGCCTACATATTCTCAGTAGGTTGTAGAAATTCCGAGACGTATAATTATACCAGGTAAGCACGTCTTGAAAGCCCACAGCCGGAGCAAAGTCTATCAGCACCTTCTCATATGCCCCTCAGCAACCCGATCTTTTTAACAACCCGGTCAGGGGATGCATTCAGATGTATAAAATTTTAATCATCGATCCAAACGATCCTTTCCGGCAAGCCCTAAAAAAGATTCTGATAAATCGTTTTCCGTTCATTGACATCCAGGAGGCCTCTGACGGGACTGAAGTTATGGATAAGGTGAGCACCATGGATCCGAATCTCATTTTCCTGGAAATTCATCTGCCTGCTCAAAGCGGCCTCGACCTTGCCCGCAGGATAAAATCCGATCATCCCGACATCGTCATCGTCATTTTAACCAGTTATGATTTACCGGAATATCAAACCGCTGCGGAAGAATCAGGTGTCGAGCACCTGGTGCCCAAGGATGAATGGACAGGTGAAGATATGATAGCACTGGTTCAATCTATCTTTACAGATCTTAATATTAAAGATCAAAACCTCCATGACGGGTACCAACCGCAAGGGCATTCCTCTTAATTTCGGCATCAATTAATTGCGGTCATTTCAAATAAGGTGTTTTTTTTCAGCAAATACAGGGTTTGCCCCATTTTTTGTACCACGCAGATTCAGCCTGTATGGATTGAAGTAACGAACCAAAGCACTGCACCTTTCTGGCTTGTGATTTCCGGTTTAGATCCCGAGTATTTCCCTCATTTTATATGCGCCAGGGCAGCAAAGTGGACACCCCGCATTCATTTTTAGCCAACCCTTTTGTAAAGATGTGATTTATTTCATGACCCGCCCATTTATTGGCGACCCTTCACTTTGCCTCAAATTTTTCCCTGCGTTTCGAGTTAGTCAAATTGTCTTTGGCTTGAGCTTTTGCCTTTGCTGCCAACAATACAACGATTGCGGTAATGATATAATGGCTCATGATGATCTCCTGTGTTTATATCTTTTGATGCGTGGTTTTGGTCAATCCCTTTTTGATTTGTTCTAACTGTAATGCGGTTTTTTCAATATTGCTTGACATTACGCGCCAACCCACATACCCCTCATGCCAAAACCAAAGTATTTTGGCTGATTCATTTGTTTTGTAGAATTTCAATTTAGATATCACGATGATTCTCCGTCCCCAGCAGCGATTCAATTCCAGCTACGGCGATGAAATTTTTCCGCAAATTCCCGTTGTTTTAACCGCGATTGACCTTGATTAAATCCGAATTCTGGCCTATATTAAATCTAAAAATAAGCCCGAATAAATCTAAAGGTGCTAAAAATGAAACCGATGAACATTTCCCAAAACATCATTTCCCTGTCAGATTTTAAAAACAAAGCGTCCAAGATGCTCCATGAAATCCAGAGTTCGCGTCGTCCTCTCGTAATCACCCAAAACGGCAAAGCAGCGGCTGTCCTTATTTCACCTTCCGATTTTGACCTTCTCACAGAACAGGCCCGTTTCGTTGACGCCGTGCAAAGAGGATTGGCGGATGTTCAAAAAGGGCGGATGCTGCCGGATGAAGATCTGGACAAAGAGTCATGAAGCTCTTTTGGACCGAAACGGCCAGACAGGATCTGCAAGCAATTCGGCGATATATTGCCGCCGACAATCCAGCTGCGGCCAAAAGGTGGGTCAGTCGCTTAAGAGAACGTGCACGGAAGATTCTCCATTCGCCGCTTGCAGGCCGTAAAGTGCCGGAATTTTTGCGCGACGATATCCGTGAATTGATCGAGGGAAATTACCGTATTGTTTATCAAATATTTAAAGATCGGCTGGTCATACTGACCGTGTTTGAAGGACATCAACTTTTCCCGGAGAAAAAGATGAGTAATTCCGCCTGACAAGAACTAAAAATCGAACTCATCATATGTTTGGTTTTTCGTTTTTGACGTTTGTTACAATATAGATGCTGAGATAATAATGAAGAGCTTTATGGCTATTTGATATATCGATCGGCAGATCGTGCCAATGTGAAAATATTCGATGAACAAACCGTAAAGCTAAACTATCAATATGTTCGCAACTATTCTAATTAATCCGCCTTGAGAGATAGCACAATCAGAGTTGTAAATAGTACTTTGAAAACTGAAGAAATTTGTTAGATCGAAGCTCCGGCGGATTAATTAATTTATCTCTAACGTTGTATGTGAAATTTACGAGAAAATTTCAGATATTAAGGGGCATAATAAATGCAGCACTACAGTCACCTGGCGACCGAATATCCTCTGGAAGCTGATTGAAGCAAATGGCCATGATCCTGAAGCCTTGTATCGAAATGTTGGCATCGACCCGGATCTGCTAAACAAACCCGGTGCGCGCATTCCCTATACCTTAGTCAATAGACTTTGGGCAGAGGCAACTGAAATTATTGATGATCCTTGTTTTGGCTTGAAAGCCGCCAAATATTGGCATCCTTCGTATTTTCACGCCTTAGGATATGCATGGCTTGCCAGCCATACCCTGCGCGACGCCCTGAACCGTTTTGTGCGCTATCTTCGAATTGTTTCTGAAAAAATATTCCTTACATTAGTAGATGAACCCGACGGATTCACGTTGATATCAAGTTATGAGGTATTGGGTATGCGCGTTCCGGCGCAAATCGATATGGGAATGGCCATGTCAATTCACATTTGCCGCTTAAACTTCGGGGAGAATCTGAATCCTGTCACGGTCAATATCATGCACGCTGCACCATCCTGTACGCAGGAATATCATGCCCTATTCAAGGTACCCGTTCAATTTTCGGCAGACAGAGACAGTATGACGTTTTCATATGCAGATGTGGACAAATATCTGATCGGTGCCAATCCCCAACTCGCCCGATTAAACGATCAGGTAATGGTTGATTATCTCGGCAAA
>Ga0316192_10002440_pt1 | contig 13559 bp, 16 predicted proteins | sample MerIslwburrow_MG_FD_204931 | JGI IMG/M metagenome (GOLD analysis project Ga0316192, IMG submission 204931) | Coastal sediment microbial communities from Maine, United States - Merrow Island worm burrow | ecosystem: Environmental > Aquatic > Marine > Coastal > Sediment | place: USA: Maine...
TGCTTCTGCTTCTGCTTCCGCCTCAGCCTTTGCTTTAGCTGCCGCCTCTTCTTCAGCCTTTGCTGCTTCTGCCTCAGCTTTTGCTTTTGCTGCTGCTTCCTCTGTCTTGGCTGTTTCTACTGGCTGTTTTGGTTTAGGTGGTGGTGCGCTTGGTGTTAGAGGTTTTGGTGGAGTGGCAGCAACGGCTGGTTTTGCTGGTGTTGTTGGGCCAAGGTTGATAACCGTAACAGGTTTGATTCGGTTTAACTTCCAAGGGTTAAGGCTTCTGTAGGTTATTTGATTAGGGGGTTGGATATTGTCTATGGTTTGAAATAGGCCAAATAGCATAAGTACGATAGCAAAACCGACAACCGCTCCTGCCAAAGCCCCAAAACCACCATTGTCACCACTGATTACCTTTGTATCGCGATCCATCATGCAGACTTCTGTTGCAAATAACAGGGTCTCAGGTCTGAATTTGTCCCAGTTTTTAGGGGTGCTGCTATGTTTTTTATCCAACCTATTCATTTTTTATCTGGTACCTTAAAACCTAAAATAATCGCGAAACTGAAATCAGTAACACTGTCAGCTGTGCTTAACTATCGTGTAGTTGAGTGGGATATGTAGGCATTCTACTCTAGCCCCAGTTTTATTGTAAACGCCTTAGCAGGATTGGTTGAATGTAGTGTGAGTAGCTTAAGCTAATGTTGCGGTAGATTTTTTGCAGTTAATATGAGTATGTTATGTAATATCTTGTTTTAATATGAAAAATTGATGGATATCAATAAAGTAATCTTTAATAAATCAGATTTGATGATGGTCTTCCAGTCATTGCTTGACGCCTATGGCCCACAGGATTGGTGGCCAGGTGAAACAGCCTTTGAAGTGATGATAGGCGCTATTCTGACGCAAAATACAGCTTGGTCAAATGTTGAAAAAGCGATTGGCAACCTGAAACAGGCAGACATCTTTTCAGAGACTGCGCTACTTGATAGCTCGCATGATGAAGTGGCTCAGCTGATCCGGCCTTCCGGCTACTTCAATATTAAGACAGACCGCCTTAAACAGTTTTGTGGGTTTCTACAGCAGCAAGGTGGAGAGAATGCCTTGAGGGAGCTGGATACATTAAAGCTGCGAAAGTTGCTGCTGAGCGTAAAAGGGGTTGGGCCTGAAACAGCAGATGATATGCTGCTGTATGCATTTCAACGTCCGGTTTTTGTTATTGATGCCTATACCCGAAGGCTTTTTTCCCGTCTCGGAATGGTGACTGGTGATGAGTCCTATGAGGTATTGCGTGCGGGCTTTGAATTAGCTCTGGGGCCTGATACTGAGCTATTTAATGAGTATCATGCGCTGATTGTTTGTCATGCCAAGAATTTCTGTAATACGAAACCGAAATGCAGCGGCTGCCCAGTGGCAAACCGATGCACTATCCCTGAATAACTCTGTTGCGCCCAGCCTCTTTTGCTTCGTATAACGCTTTATCCGTACGCTCAAAAAGGGTACTCAAATCATCGCTCTTTTCAACCGCAGATACTCCAAGACTGGCCGTAATCTGTAGTGACCTGTGGGGTGCAAACGAAAGTGCCTCTATCTTTTTCCTGATACGTTCAGCCAGTAAGACAGCGCCTTCCATTTCTGTACAGCTGAGCATAATGAGAAACTCTTCTCCGCCAAAACGAAAAAGCATATCACTACCGCGGATTGTTTCGTTGATGCATTGGGCTACTTGCTGCAAGACAAAATCACCACCTGCATGACCGAAGTTGTCATTGACGGATTTAAAGTGATCAATATCCAGCAGCATGATGCACATTGGAGAGTTGTGACGGTGGGACAATTCTATTTCACGTTTTAGAGCTGCATCCATTCCAGCGCGATTTTTAGTGCCGGTTAAAGGGTCAATAAGTGCTGATTGCAGTGCGCAATGATAAAGGGTGGCGTTGCGGAGCGGATAAACCAGTGCGCACAGCAGATTCTCAATAATGGTCAGCTCTTCAGTTGCGAAAGGTGTTTTACTGAAGAGCGTGAGTTCACCCAGTGAATTATCTTCAATGACCAGTTGATAGGTGCATTTATTGGCTGACCGTCTTCCAATGGAGGTTTCGATCTCTTTTGCAGGGTTGAGATAGTGCATGCCACGGTGTTGAATATCTTGGCTAAGCTCATCAGCAAACAGTGAGATGAGTTCATGAACATCAAGTGTGGTTTGTAGCTTGCCACTAAGCTCTAGCGTTCGCTGGCCAAGTTGTGCGGCTAAGGCAGGGTCAATAGTTTGGTTGGCATCAAGTGCAGCAACAGCACCCTGAAAGTCCGCGGTAGCATGTGTTTGAATAGCCATATAATCGATCCTTTTCTCCATCGAGTGATTTTACATCTTGGGAAAAGAAATACAATATGTGTGCCAAATGTGATAAACCTATATTAAACAGTGCTTTAGCATAGGAATTAGAATCTGTGGCAAATAAATGCCGCTTATCCTGCTTGGTTTATGCGTGTCTCAATTGCATGTGCGACTAAAAAATGACGCGCATATGGGCTGGCTGTTTAGAATATTTAGAGGGCTTGGTGCTTAATTTATGGTAATTCCCACTCTTCAGCTTCGATTGCTTCTCCATGTGTTCCAATGCTGTCTTGCCCCATTAGCCATAAATAGAGCGGCATAAGTGTTTCTGGCGTCTTGACTGTGTTTGGATCTTCTCCGGGGTAGGCTCCTGATCTGAGCAGGGTTCGGGTGGGGCCTGGGTTGATGCTGTTGACTCGGATATTGCTGCTGTCACGGGTTTCATCTGCCAATACCTGCATAAAACCCTCAATGCCAAATTTTGAGATGGCATAAGCGCCCCAATAGGCCTTGGCTTTGCGGCCGACAGAGTCTGAGGTAAAAACTACAGAGGCATCTTTTGCTTTGCGAAGCAGGGGCATACAGGCCTGGGTGAGCATGAAGGGAGCATTAAGGTTGACCTGCATCACCTTATAATAGGCTTTCAGGTCATAATCATCGATTCTGGCCAGTGAAGGTGATTGCGCTGCATTGTGAAGGATGCCTTCCAGCGAGCCAAACTCCTTTTCAATGGTTTCAGCCAGTTTATAGCAATCGGTATCTTGAGCGGACTCAAGGTTTAATGGGTAGATTGCTGGCTGTGGGCCTCCCGCACCATCAATCGCATCATAAACCTTTTCCAGTTTTGGGATGGTATGACCTAGCAGGATAACGGTTGCACCATATTTTCCAAAAGTTTCAGCAGCAACACTGCCAATGCCGTCACCAGCTCCTGTCACTAAAATTGTGCGTCCGGCAAGTAGATTTTTGGGGGGGGTATAGTTATTCATAGGGCGCTATTTTAACGTTATCAGGAGTAAAGGTTCGAGTAATGATTATCGGTATTGTCGATAAGCACGCCAGCTGACCCACAGTTTTGCCAATGGGCTAAGGCTTGTGTGCTGAGTCAGCACCATAAAGCCTCTGTTTTTTAGTTTAGTCAGCAAACTGTTACGAGATGCCGCCAATGCCAGCGCTGGAATCAGGGCAGGGTGCTTTGTATTTGATAATCCAGTAAGTGCTGATGTATGCCATTCTTTGGCCTGTGCAGACAAGGTTGTTAGGATTGTACGCAACGCTGTTTCATGTTCTGGTTCAGCTAGCTGATTGGGTTGCAGATTGTGTTGTTCAATGAGGCCCAAGGGTAGAAAACAGCCTCCCAGTTGAAAATCCTGTCCAATATTTTGAATGATCTCTATAAGCCGGATATGTGCGCCTAGCTGGTGGGCGCAAGTGAGTTCCTGTTCGTTGCCGCCACATATTTTGGTGATAAGTTGCAGCAGATTGCCGTTACCCAGTTCACCATAGCTTTTCAGTGCAGATACATCCTTTGGAATAATTCCACGAATTTCCATCTCTACCGCGTCTGCCATATTCAGAAATGCTTGGGCTGGCAGCTGGAAGGTTTGCACAGTCTCTGCTAGTGCTATTAATAGCGGGTGCTGAGTCTGTTTGTCGAGCGCCCTGGAGAACTCATCTCGATACCACTGGAGTTTAGTTAAGGCCACGCCAGGGTCGGTACAGCGGTAATAGATGGCTTGCAGTTCCCACTGCCATTCAAATATGAGTGCGAGATGGTTACGCAGATTGGGGGGCGCCATACGCACACAGTAATAGCGACTGGAACCAGGCGAGGTTGCCCGGCCTGGAAAATGGTATTCACTATTCACTGGCGTACTCTATGTTTAACCACTCCAGTATCTGTTCTGGGTGTTCGACAGCATCTGTAGCTCCCCATGTTTCAGGATGATCATCAGACCCAAGGTAGCCAAAAAGAGCGACAAGTGTAGCAGTGCCTGCATTGATGCCAGATTCAATATCACGTTGAGCATCGCCAATATAGAGACACTCTTGTGGGCTATGACCTCCAGCAACCATGCAGCCATGAAGAATTGGCTCTGGATGTGGTTTGCTGTTAGCCGTTGTGTCTCCACTGACCACACAGGCAGCGCGATCCATTAACCCCATGCTCTTAATGAGGGGGTCAGTAAATCTGGAGGGTTTATTTGTGACAATGCCCCAGGCAATGCCTTGTTGTTCCAGTTGATGAAGCACCTTCTCCATGCCAGGAAAAAGGCTGGTCTCCCGATGAACATTTGCAGCATAGATTCGGAGCAGCTCCTGCAATAGCGAATCAAAGCCTTCATCATCAGGCGTGAGGTTGAAGCCTAAACGAATCAGCGCTGATGCGCCGTGAGAGACCTTTGGTTTTATTTGCTCATAGGGAAGAGGAGGGAGGTCATGCCTCTCCAGCGTCTGGTTTAACGCATAGGCTAGATCGGGTGCCGTATCGGCAAGCGTGCCGTCCAGATCAAAAAGAACGACACGTATCTGTTGTGCAGCTGCTGTAGATGAGGTGTTACTCATCAATGTTTTTACGACAGCTCACCATGTAGTTAACACTGATATCAGGGCCAAGGCTGTATTTTTGACTGAAGGGGTTATAGACCAGCCCAATAATTTCATCTGTCTCTAATTCGGCTGCACGTGTCCAACTATCCAACTCAGCCGGGCGTATGAATTTTGAAAATTCATGCGTGCCTTTGGGGAGTAGTTTGAGAAGATATTCAGCGCCAACAATAGCAAATAGATAAGCTTTGGGATTTCGGTTAAGGGTGGAGAAAAAGAGATGTCCCCCTGGTTTTGCCAGTTTTGCGCAAGCTTTGATGATAGATGATGGATCGGGTACGTGCTCCAGCATCTCCATGCAGGTGACAATGTCAAAGGATTCAGGCTGCTCTTCCGCCAATTGTTCAACAGGGATGCGTTTGTAATCAACATCTACACCAGACTCCAACAGATGCAGACGTGCGACCTCCAGTGGCGTTTCGCCCATATCGATACCGTTTACGGTAGCGCCATGCTGCGCCATGCTTTCAGCAAGAATACCTCCGCCACAGCCGACATCCAAAACCTTCTTGCCTGCCAGCTTTGCAGTTTGATCAATGAAATTCAGGCGCAGTGGGTTGATTTCGTGCAGTGGTTTGAATTCACTATTGGGATCCCACCAGCGATGGGCAAGTTCTTCAAATTTCTTGATTTCTGCTTCATCAACATTGATGGCGCGGTTGTTCATGATCTGTACTGCCTATGCCTGAAAAAGGCGGAATTATACCTGCTTGGGGAGGATGTTGGGCAAGATTTTAGCTAATAGGTAGCAGTTGAGAGGCAATAAACTGCCCCTCAACTGTGCAGACGACTATTTGCTCTGCTCGGGTAATGTTTTGATATAAGCAATAATATCAGGCAGCTTGGGTAGGATTTCCTCTTCAGAGAAGACGGGCATGTAGCTTTTATCCCAACGGTTGATATTGGTCACATAAGCTTTGACACTCTCATATGTGAGGGCTGATGCGATTTTTGGAGAACCAATTGCCACAGGCTTACTGAGCGCTTTTGCAGCCATCCAGCCTTTACCATCACCTGTCTTACCATGACACCCGGAACAATATCTCAAGAAATGGATTCTGCCTCTATCGAGGGAATCATTTTTAAAGCGTTTAAGACGTTCAGTGGGTGTAGGGCCCTTAAGAGGACCTTGATCAACGGCCAGGGTGCGTACATAAGCAACAATGGCTATGATTTTTTCGTTATTAAGATTTGACCGCCAGCCGGGCATTTGAAGGTAAGGATATCTCTCTTCTCCATAGGCAACACGATCAATGATCTCTTCATCCGTCAGGAGAGACATGTAGGCCTTATTTGAAAGATCACCCGTTGGAACACCACTCAGGTTGGAGGCTGGAGCATTGGTTCCAGAACCATCAAAGCCGTGACAATAGATGCAAAATGAGTTGAATAATCGTTTGCCCGCTTCAACCAGCATGGGGTTAGGAGCAGGCGACTGGGCATATATACTACTGCTGATAAAGAGGCTAATAATGGCGAGTGTTACTTGTGAGTGTCTGTTCATAATGAACCCCTTAAGAGAAATCTTCAGTGACATAGTGGTTCAGATATTTATGAACACTGGCCACTTGGGAACTTTTACGCTTCTATTCCTGATCGTTTTCATCAGGATAGAGACTATAGGACATATGCATCGAAATCAATCGGTTTGCAATCTGTGAAAACTGTGTCACATTACGCAAAAACAAAAGCCTAAATGTAGTATTAATTCCTCTGGTGACATTGATTTTATTAAGGTTAAGGCGCGCCAAGGTGACAGAACCAGTGGTATAGGTGTGCAGTCATCTTGAGGAGAATAATTACCATGTTCATGGCGGTGTTATTCTATACTTATATGGATTCTACTTCATTGCCGTATGCGGAGGGAGTATGCCGAAAATCATGATTATTGGCGCAGGAGCAGGTGGTACAGCTCTTCTGCCTATATTAAATGATTATAAAGAGATTAAAGTCGCAGGTATTGCTGATACAGATGGCAATGCTCCGGGCTTGGCGTTGGCAAAAAAAATGGGCATACCGACAAGTGATGACTTTCAAAAGTTATTAACGCAAATCGATGCCAATATCATCATAAATGCCTCGGGAAATATAAAAGTCTCTCAAAAATTGGATCAAATAAGAAAGGAACGTGAGCTTGAAATTATTGAAGGTGATAGTGCTAAAGTTCTCTTTGAACTTGTAGATGCAAAAATTCAAAGTGAAAAAGAGGCGCTGCATCGACTCCATGAGCATGAAGCGCTTTATAAAATAGGCATTATGCTCACCTCATCTGAAAGTGAAGATGAGCTGCTAAATACTATTATAAAATGGGCCACCCGCTTAACGCATACTCCAGCTGGCAGCATTGCCTTATACGATAGCCAGGAACACGATATGGAAATTGTTGCCTTGCATGGATTTAAAAAAGATTTTAGCGCACAAGAACGATGGCCCATACGAAAGGGCGGCTTAACAGAATATATATTAAATGTGAATTCACCTCTTGTAATAAAGGACATCAATGAATTTGATCTGGCAGATAGTTCACAGATTAAAAAGGATGGTATCAACTCGCTTATTGCAATACCGCTAATTGTAGAAAGAACAACAATTGGAATACTTTATGTTGATGATTTTATTGCAAGGGATTTCTCAAAAAGAGATGAGGCTATACTGACCTTGCTTGGCACACAGGCAGCCATTGCAATTGAAAAAATGCAGTTGTTTGAGAAGGCAAAAAGACTTGCAATTACCGACGGACTAACTGGGCTATATAATCATAGGTACTTTGTAAAACAACTTCGTGATGAATTATTACGGGCAAAGCGCTATACACATGAATTATCTGTGTTAATCATAGATATTGACCATTTTAAAAATTACAATGATACGAACGGCCACCTTCAAGGTAATGAAGCTATAAAAATAGTCACCCGTGTAATGAAAGATGTTACACGTACAATGGATGTTCTTAGTCGGTATGGGGGTGAGGAATTTGCAGTTATCTTACCCGAAACAAATAAGCAGCAGGCATTACAAACAGCAATAAGAATTTGTAAATCGGTTGAAGAAGAAAAAGTGCTTGGGGAAGAAAAACAACCGCTTAAAAAATTAACTATAAGTGTGGGTGTTGCTGTTTATCCAGAAGATGCTACTCATGGAGCTGCCCTTATAGAATGTGCTGATCAAGGGCTTTACCAGGCTAAGCATGAAGGTAGAAATAGGGTGGTTGCTTATGAATGTCAAGATGAATAAATATATCTCCCTCAAATTTTAAACGCTAAAACTTAGCAATCATTTGATAGTAACTTCAGCAGTATCACTATCGCCTTTATTATCAACCCATTTTAGGATAACGACTTCCCCCTTTTCTCCGCCTTTAAAACTGAAAGAGAGATAAGGGTTTTCTGGCATGCCAATACCCCACTGTGCAGTCAGTAAGATGCTCTCTTTGTAGCTACATCTCACTTCCTGAATAAAATGAGGAGACACTGTACTGCCGATTCTGCTGCCTGACTCCATCGGGTGGGTAATAAGCGCATTGATTGTTGTGGTGCCATTATTGTATTTGGCGCGAGCTTCAATTGTGTTTGTTGACATTAGAATTATAAGCCTGCTATTTGGCTACTGTTAAGCGCATTTTTGTCATTGCACTATAAAGCTTATTGTTAGCTTTTATAATAGCAATAATCTCTCCAGAACTTTCAATTTTTATACGTGTGATAATTGTATTTATAACACTGGGAGTAAGTTTAAAATTGGCGACAAGTGGTGAGGTATTGTTTGGAATAAAAATACTAATGGATTCAGTATCAGGAATGCTAGATTTGACTGTGATATGAGCTACACCATTTTCTGCAATAGTGGGAGCTTTAATTAATATCTTTTTTGGACTTGGAATAATTGTGCTATTGCCTGTCAGTTCTAAAAGCGCATCATCAATGCTACGAGCATTAAAGGCTTTTTTTGGCCAGGCGTTTTTGCTTTTGGTAACCGGGTTCGTGTAGGCCAATCCTGCACTCATTGCAGCACCCACTGCGCCAGAGGCAAGAGCTGTTTTTAAGATAATGCGGCGTTTTTGGCTGATATTACTCATAGCTATCCACTTTACTTTATGCGACGTTTAAGTTCGACAAGTTCAGATTGAATTTGTTTCAATTGAGCTGACATTCGTTCCCCTCGAAACAGAGAGATATTTTTCTCCTGTAAAGCAATTTCAAGTTGTTGCTTTGCCTGTTCAAGTCGGCCAGAAATATAATAGTAGCCTGCCTGGTATTCATGGGCTTGATTGGTTTCTCCCATGCTTGCCGTGGCCTGTGCCAGAAGCTTATATAGCGCAGCATCCTGTGAGCGAGCAGGTGCAATACGCTCAAGAATATTGCGCGCAGTTACAGGATCTTCGTTATCTATTAGTGTTTGTGCATAAGCCATTGTAATGGGGTAATTATCCGGTGCTTTATTTAAGGCAGTCTTGAGTTTGGATACCGCAATCTCTGGGTGCCCAGATTGGGTGTGAAGACGTGCATTTAGCAGCTGATATGCAATTTGGTCTGGATCTTCCTTGAGTAGCTTATCCAGCTCTTGTCTTGCCAGACTCATATCTTTGGCTCGCATCAAGGATAAAACATAACCGTAGCGCTGGGCTGCTTTGCTGCGGTAACGTCCGTCAGTAAGTGTCTCCTTAAAAAAACTGACAGCATCTTGAGGGTTCTCATACTGTTGTTCACGTAGTACCGCCCGAAGCAGGTAATAGCGAATATCGGCAGGGTATTGCTTGTATGGATATGTCTCAGCGCGACCTCTTGAGTCGGCGATGCGAGTAGATGTGACCGGATGAGTGCGCAGAAACTCAGGCAGCGTGGCCCCATAAAAGCGGGTGGCCCGGCCCATGCGTTCAAAAAAAACCGGCATAGCTCTAGGATCAAAATTGGCATCGGCCATTGTGTTTATTCCGATGCGATCTGCTTCATGCTCATTGGCGCGGGTAAAGTTGATTTGGTGCTGAAGCATCCCTGCCTGCAACCCCATTGCTGCTGCAGCCCCAAGGTCTGATCCGCCACCAACCAATATGGCAGCCAATGCGATAGCGGCCATTGGCAAGTTCATGCGGCTGGCATCATCAAATGTGCGCAGTAGATGCTTTTGTGAGACATGAGCTATCTCGTGGGCCATTACAGAGGCTAGCTCACTTTCTGTCTCTGTAGTCAGCACCAGACCCGAAAAAACACCTATATGACCCGCAGGGCCAGCAAAGGCATTGACGACAGGATCGTTGATAAGAAAAAAATTGAACTGCTGGCCTGCGGCATTGCTGTTGGATGCCAGTTTATCGCCGAGGGATTGGATATAGTCAGCAATTAGCGGATCTGACACCACAGGAAAATGGTTGCGCACACTGCGCATAAAGGCCTGCCCCAAACGTCTCTCTTGGGCCGGTGTCAGAATGGTGCCTGATGGGTCTCCGATCTCTGGCAGATTGTAGTCATCGCCAGCAGGAATCAGGGTAGGGAAGGTGCTTAAAAGCAGCAAAGCCAGTCCTAAAAACCTGTGATTTATGTTTTTAATTTTTAGCATTATCAATGAAATGGGAGATCTCAACACCGTTATATCACAATCCTACTTTAAATTTGTCTGACTATGCATAGCAATCTCTGGATGCCAGCTATATTATCTAGGTATTATACGGGGTTAGTTATTCGGATCACACGAAATGAAATTTGTAATACAGGTAAACGAAGGTCCATATCAGCATCAGACAGCAGACTCAGCGTATCAGTTCACACGTGCAGCACTGGCCGGTGGGCATGAGGTGCTGCGGATATTTTTCTACCATGATGGGGTCAATAATGGCACACGGCTCACTTCACCCCCGCAGGATGACCGAAATGTAGTCAACCGCTGGTCTTCATTAGCAGCAGAGCATGATCTTGATCTGGTGATATGCGTTGCAGCGGCCCAACGTCGTGGCATTCTTGATGAAAGCGAGATGAACCGTCTGGATAAAGATGCTCACAATCTCGCCCCTGGATTCAGAATATCTGGGCTAGGCCAGCTGATAGAAGGCGTGGTAATGGCTGACCGTTTGGTTGTATTTGGAGACTGATGCCATGATAAAAAAATGTCTCTACGTCAACCGTCGCGCACCCTATGGCACAAGCTATGCTTTAGAAGCCATTGATGCTGTCTTGATTGGCTCAGCCTTCGATCAGGATATATCACTGCTTTTCATCGATGATGGTCTCTTTCAGCTGAAGAAGGATCAAGACACCGCAGATGTTGAAATGAAGAATTTCTCTCCCGCCTATCGTGCTTATGATATGTATGATGTGGAAAAGATCTATGTATCAAAAGAAGCAATGGCTGCACGGGGGCTTAAAAAAAGAGATCTTATTATTGATGTTGAGGTGTTAAGTGATAGCAAGATCAAAGATCTTATGGATGAACACGATGTTATCTTCAGCTTTTAAGGTTATCCAATGAGTATTTTGCACACGGTCAACAAATCACCCTTTGAAAAGAACAATCTTGAAAGCTGTCTGCGCTATGCTAAGCCAGGCAGTGCAGTGCTGCTAATTGAAGATGGCATCTACGCAGCATTGAAAGAGACCCGCTTTGAAGAAGAAATGACCTCAGCGATGAAAGAGCTGAACTTTTTTTGCTTGGAAGCTGATATTAAAGCGCGGGGTTTCTCAGCAACCAAAATAATCGAGGGGATAAAGATGGTGGATTATGCCGGCTTTGTCGATCTCACAGTTGAATATGACAAGGTTCAGGCGTGGTTATGAGTATTGAAGTAAACGGCAAAACAGTGGAAACAGATAAAGAGGGTTATTTAACCGATCTCTCCCAATGGGACACAGCAGTCGCTGAAGCTATGGCCAAAGCTGACAAACAAGTGCTAACCCCGGAACACTGGGAGGTCATTAACTTTCTCCGTGAGTTCTACGATGAGTTTGCAATGGCACCTGCAGTACGTATTCTTACTCGTGCCATTGGAAAAAAGTTTGGAAAAGAGAAGGGCAATGCCCGTTATCTCTACAACCTGTTCCCCTATGGTCCGGGCAAACAGGCCTGCCGTTACGCAGGGTTGCCAAAGCCCTCTGGCTGTATGTAAAACAGCATTATAAACTGTGTCATTATGTGCAGCTATTAAACAATCATGTCCCATCTACTTATTTCAGCTGCTCATAAATCCTCAGGTAAAACTACTATCAGCATTGGGCTTTGTGCTGCTTTTAAACAACAAGGAGTCGCAGTTCAACCCTTCAAGAAAGGACCAGACTATATTGACCCTATGTGGCTGGGTCGTGCGGCTGATCGTGCCTGCCACAATCTCGATTTTCACGTTAGTTCCAGAACAGCGATAAAAGATACCTTTGCACAACGTATGCAAGATATGGATCTTGGCATTATCGAGGGGAACAAAGGTTTGTATGATGGATTGGATCTGGATGGCAGCAACAGCAATGCTGCACTTGCGACTCTGCTGAATGCCCCTGTGGTATTGGTTATTGATGCACGAGGCATGACGCGTGGCATTGCCCCTTTGATTCTGGGTTACCAATCCTTTGAACCTGATATTCATATTGGCGGTGTCATTCTGAACCATGTGGGTGGATACCGGCACGAAGAGAAACTAAGACGTGTTATTGAACACTATACTGATGCAGCTGTTCTAGGCGCTGTCCATCAAAACTCCAAACTTGAAATTGTAGAGCGACACCTGGGACTGATGCCCAGCAGTGAAGCAGATAAACGGGATGAAATCATTCAGCATATTACACATGCTGTTACAGAGCAGGTTGATCTTGATAAGGTAATTCAATTAGCAGGCACTGCCCCAAAAATCACATCCACAGCGCCTGTTATCAAAACAAGCAGCAATGATCCAAAAATTCGTATTGGTATCGCACAGGATGCCGCCTTTGGCTTTTACTACGCGGGTGATTTAGAACAATTTGAACAAGCTGGCGTTGAGCTTGTACCCTTTAATACACTCACCGATAAAACATTGCCTGATGTTGATGGGCTGTTTATTGGCGGTGGCTTTCCTGAGACACAAATGGCAGCGTTGGAGAAAAACCAAAGCCTGCGTCAAAGTATCTATAACTTTATAGAGTCAGGTGGCCCCGCTTATGCTGAATGTGGCGGACTGATGTATCTAACGCGCAGTCTGAGCTGGCAAGGAAAACAGTATGAAATGGTCGGTGTAATACCTACAGATTGCATCATGTGTGATCGCCCACAGGGCCGAGGCTATGTGCGATTACATCAAACACCCAATGCCCCTTGGGGTAAATTGCCAAAGACATTAAAAGATATCGCCGCACATGAGTTCCACTACTCAAAACTGGAAAACCTTGGAAAGGATATCAAGTTCGCCTATGAGGTACTGCGTGGGACAGGTATAGATGGGCATCACGATGGCATCATCTATAAAAATCTTCTGGCCAGCTATATCCACCTTCGGGATACAGATCGATATCATTGGGTCGAAGGTTTTGTTACACATGTTAGAAACCATCTTGCATCAAAAAAGTAGACCATAACCATGCCCTATAAAACACTTATCTCGACACATGATCTGGCCGATCACATTAACAATGTTGATTGGGTCATCGTAGACTGTAGGTTTGACCTTGCAGATTCA
>Ga0316192_10002443_pt1 | contig 13545 bp, 12 predicted proteins | sample MerIslwburrow_MG_FD_204931 | JGI IMG/M metagenome (GOLD analysis project Ga0316192, IMG submission 204931) | Coastal sediment microbial communities from Maine, United States - Merrow Island worm burrow | ecosystem: Environmental > Aquatic > Marine > Coastal > Sediment | place: USA: Maine...
ACGATCTTGCGGCCGCGAAAGACACAGCGGCGCACATGGACTCGGAAATCCAAGAACTCAGGGTCACATTGCAGAACGCTCGGCGTACGACACAATTCGTCAGCCAGGCAATTAAATATTACCACTCCAGAAAATATGACCAGGCAGTCGTATGGTATGACAAAGCGTTAACACTTGATGCAAAGAACCCCTGGATACTCGACCTGAAGAGCTATTCCCAATTTCGCGCAGAAGACATCGACGGCGCTATCGCATCGATAAAATCAGCTTTGGAACTCGAACCGACGTATCTCTATGGCTTTTCCGAGCTTTCCCGTTATCAATGCGCAGCGAAAGACTTTGACGGAGCTGTGCAAACCTTTGGACAGGCGCTCGAAACCCACGGACCCGAAGCCAGCACCCTTTACACCAATCTGCTCAAAACCGATGGACAATTCGAACGATTGTGTTCATCCGCGAGGAATCGCTTTCTGGAAGCAATATCCAAAAGTGAAGCAAACGAATAATACTGGTAAGTATATGCGCCGAACTCAGTGTCAGGATTCACGGTGGGCTTATTGGCGCCTGTGCATGGCGAATTACGAGTTCTTACCACGAAGCATGCAAATTTCTTAATATTGTAACCCCTGGAACTCGGTCTAATATATTTCCACATAAGGGGGTATCCACTTCACTGGCCTAATGCTACGATCAGAGCATGAACAATCTTAGCTCCTATCCAATTGGCGGGGTCAATTACCCGGAGACATTACAAGAATTCGATGAGTGGTTTCCAACAGAGCAAGCTTGTCTTGATTATTTGCAAAAACTTCGTTGGCCCGATGGCTTTGTTTGCCCAGTATGCAATGGACGCAAAGCATGGCAGATGAGCACTGGACTCTTTCGTTGTTCTGTTTGCAAACACAAAGTGTCCATTATTGCCGGGACTGTATTTCAGGGTACTAGAAAACCTCTTCGCATCTGGTTTCAAGCAATTTGGTATGTAACCAGTCAGAAATTTGGTGGAAGCGCATTGGGTCTCAAGCGACTCCTTGGACTTGGGAGTTACCAAACAGCATGGAGTTGGCTTCATAAGATGCGCCGTGCAATGGTTCGGGGTGGAAGATCGCCGCTGAGTGGAAATGTAGAAGTCGACGAAACTCTTGTTGGTGGAAAGGAGAAAGGAGGCAAACGTGGCCGAGGCGCGGGAAAGAAATCCATAGTTTTGATTGCTGTTGAAGTGCATGACCCTATGGGATTTGGACGAGTAAGAATGAAACGTGTTTCTGATGCAAGTGGAGATAGTTTGATTCCATTTGTACGTGAAAATGTGAAGCCAGGCTCCGTTGTCATTACTGACTGTTGGAAGGGGTATAGTACGCTTGAGAAGCATGGATATACGCATAAGAAAATCAACCTCTCAGAAAGTGGAGATCCTGCGCATGTACATTTGCCTGGCGTTCATAGAATTGCATCGCTATTAAAACGTTGGCTACTTGGCACCCATCAGGGGGCTGTGCGTCCAAAACATTTGGATCATTATCTTGATGAGTACACTTTTCGTTTCAACCGCCGAGCCTCAAAGGCTCGTGGGATGTTATTTTATCGACTTTTAGAACAAGCCGTGTGCATCGATCCGCTTCCATATAGAAAAATCGTCGAGGGTCAGATAGAAGGCCAGTGAAGTGGATACCCCCTTTAAGTCAATATCAAGTTTGTTATATTTGGTAGTATGCAAGCTGTTGTAATAAACTAGGAAAACAACACTGATTGTGTGATCTGACGCCTGATAAGGCTATATGGAGATATTGGAATGGAAAGTCTAACCTGGATGCATGTGTCAGATATTCATTTTGGTGTCTCGCGTCAATTACTTTGTCCGGTTTGGCGACAATTATAATGGCCGGTTGAATGGATCAAAAATACTACGTTTTCTTCTGGTGTTTTTTCCTGTAGCTAACGCCATCGATTTCAACAATCGAGGCGTGATGGATAATTCGGTCAATGGCAGCTACCGTCATTAATGTATCCGGGAAGATCTGATCCCAGTGGCTAAATGGCTGGTTCGAGGTAATAATCAGGCTGCCGCTTTCATAGCGGTGAGCAATAAATTCAAACAAGACTTGCGTCTCTGAGTCTGTTTTTTTGACATATATGGGCCTGTTAAGCATTGGAAGTACTGAGATAATTCTTATTCGAAGGGGCATCGCAAACACAATGAGCCTGAATTACAACAAGTGATATTATTGAGCCGGCAATAGATTCCCATCATTCTTGACCGATGCGAATATCGATGAGAGTTGTAATCGCACCCACTATGGTTCTAACTGGGTGGTTTGCGTGGGTAAATCCATTTCGACGATTTATAACTGACTGTTAATAATGACAAATACCAGGATAACCCCTTGAGTCACCGTCCAAGGAAAAGGTTCGGCCAGGACCGCTCCCCGGCTTTGATTACACACGTTACTCAACAAGTTACTTGCCGGGGTAACACGATTGCTGCCACTTTTGAGCACAGTTGTTAGATGCCCGAGTCGTGCGAACATGGTACAGGATCCCCGGGACCAATTCGTGGGCGTTCGACTGTTCGCTAATGCAGTTGAGTTGATGTCTCAATGCAACGATCTCGGACTACACTGCGCATCGAGATGGAAAAGCGTCGGCAAGAAATTGAACAGCATAATCACAATGGCTTTCATGGTTCCGGACCCTTTTCAGCAGCAACGACAACTGGTCATTACAGATGAGGCCGCTCCTGAAAAAGGTCAAGAATATCAGGCAGTACGAGTTTTCGATAATGACAGACAGGCGGGTAATCAGGTGGCGGTTTAGTAACCCACTTGTGCAACGTATCCGCCACACGGTCATCAAAGCCTAGTTCATGGTAAAGCAGGTCACCACTGGATGTTCACCGCCCCCCCCTTCCATTCTCCTGAAAGGAGCCATCCTTAGAAATAAAATAGCTACAACCTCAAAATATACAACTATAACAGTAGAAAAGTATCTCTCAGGTAATTGTTTAACTGGTTAGACTCGGGCTAACGACTTATCCAGTGCACTGCACTAGTTTTTCGGCTCGACTATCATTCGTACGAACAAGTCTTGGAAACCCACAACACGAGCCAGCGCGATATATTGCAAACCTGCTGCAAGTGTCTTGGTGAGTTTCAAATGGCACTCAACCACCTGCTCTTCTCCCTGTTTAAGCAGAAAATGATCTGGTTTGAAGCTCACCGGGGTCGGCACCTTGGTTTTTCCATCTTCACAAATGAGTTCCGACACCTCGAAACTGACCTCCACGTCTTCTGCTTTCTTGTTTGCGACCACAAAGGCTTCATTCTGCAACTTACCTTTTATCGCGGTGAAATGGAGATCTATATTGTTAGGCTTGTCAGTCGTACGAGCAGTGACTTTTACATCCCCCTCCGACACCCCTTGCTCGCCTTGAGATCCCATGTTTTTCGAGAGCGCTTCCACTACCTGCTGATTGAACTCAAAGGCCGCATTCATCAGCGATAAGTAGAAATCAAAACTACTTTGCACTACCTTCTTCATGGTTTCTGCGCCTTCGCTTTGGGCAAATTCCATGAATTTTTTTTGCGCCTCTTCTACCTTGTATTCGCTTTTTTCTGAATCACCCATTACCTGGAGGTAACGCTCCCAGGCACGCATGCCATCTTCCATATACTTTGTACTGGAATCTAGCAGTTTCTCACTGTACTCACGATAGTCCACATTAAACCCCCTGTTGCCACGATTCCGAACATACTAGCGGCATCTTGATTAGCCGTTTGCTTTTTTCCTACTTACTTGCCGCTTGGTGACTGCCTTCTTTACCTCCAATTCTCGCAGAGGCTTTTCATTCGCGGCGCGATGTTGCACTGGCTCGAAACATAATTCTTCGCACTGAAAATGATCATACCAATGATGAGCGACTATCCGTGTTGGAATCGCACCATGCTCGACTTTACAGTATGGCCTGGATTTCTTTCTTACATATAAAGACAGGCACACGAATTGCTCATAACGACCGGCTATTTTTATTTCAGATCGGTAGCTTTCATTGGGATCCACGACGTCTGCTATCTTGATAGTCACGTTCACCGTCTTTACATCGCCAGGCGCCAGAGAAAAACTGGAGGGGGAAATTTCTGGCTTGAGAGCGGTATTCCCATTCTCATTGCTAAAATTATTTGCACTCAATGTGAACTGACTGGCTTCCTTCTCTGTATTTTGAACGTCTATCGTCCCGGTAACCGTTTCCCTCTGACAAGCGTCCCAATCCATTTGACAAGAACAGTGGGGCGGGCATTCAGTCTCAGGGATCTCACATGATTTTCGGTACGCTTTATCGTAATTACTCACCGCACCAGAGAGGCTTTTCAGGTAAGCTTCCATAACAGGCTGGCCAACCTTCATTGATTTAGACACTGCGTCATTTGAATAACGAAACCATCGCAACATATAATCACGCATATCCATTTCGATATTTGACTGACGTCCACTTGTTCTAATTGCCATGACTAACTCCCCCAGTGTGTCTTTGTCCTAATTACGGCTGCTATGTTTATGATAATCAGGTATAAATATCCAAACGCACATCTGCTGAATAAAGCTGGATATCCGCATAATAATATCGATGCAGCTGCATGTTATCGGGTAAGTCCAATTTTACTTTTATAGTCTTTGTTTCGCCCGGTTTGATGGTTGTTTTACCCCAGGTCACTGTCACTGAACCCAGCAGATGCCTGGCGACCGCCGATATCACATCCACCAGTTGAATATCTGCTGCCGATCTACTGGCAAGCAGATCGGCAAAGCCGCTTTGCAATGAGGTCTCCAGACTCTGTTCAGACTTTAGCGGAACAAACAGCTTTTCCCCCAGATTGACATCCACGTTACCTATATTCGTGACTTTAAACTCAGGCGTATAGTTGGGTTTGGATTCGGTATTAAGCGTGATGGTATCCGGCTCAATCTCCAGCTCAACATGTTCAGCAATACTGATTTCAGCAGCCTGTTCCTCTCCACCAATCAATAGCGTCGCCTGATAGGTGCCCGGAGGGGTGGTGGGATCGATTAGATAATCGATATGCACCATACCCTGTTCATTCGGTTGCAATCGCCCACGCGCACGCAAATTGCTCAGTGGCCCATTGGCCTGGTCACGTATTTTTACGGATTCTATCGGGATTGAATTCAGTGTCAGCTTGCTTGCTGATTTATTCTGTAAATATAAATTGCCGTGTAGTCTTCCCTGTTTGCTATAGAGCAGCACGGGTTTCTTGCTATCGTGCACCAGCTTTAATTGAGCGGTATTGGCACTTATTCCCATGATCTTCTCCTAGCGACAAATCTCTATACGTCTTGGCCGATACTTTTCGGTAATGATTTGCGACTCACCACACAATGAGAAGTTTATGATTTCCACACCAAATAGCGATATGCCGAGATTATAGTGTGACGGGAGATGCGCCCGGACATCGGGTATTTCCTTGATCGATACATCCAGGGTTGAATTTGTGGTGGCATCAATTTCTATCCGTGGTAATTCATTGACGCGAATATTGGTATTGATATCAGCGAGTTCGATGCGGGGTAGTTCTTTAACTCGAGCGACAAATTCAGGTAACTTTTCGACTGACAGATGCATATTATCCAGGTCTGCATCCACATCGATATTCATATCATAGTCGCCACCCAGATTTCCGACTTTATGCCTGTATGTGGGCATGTTCGCCTCCTACGGGATCTAAATTTTAGCCTCGAATTGCCCGAGGTAAGTAAATTAATTCCTGATGCAGAAAAGCCGACTCAACATCTGGTCGCATAGTTGAATCAGCCGTCATCGTCGAACAAACAATGACAATTAACCTGTAAAAAGTACCACAAAAGTTAACCACAGCGGTTCATTGTTGTAAAGGAATTATAGCACGGATAGTGACCCTTATCAGCTAGGTTCCATTAATCACGATTGCAGCCAAACAGTTATTGTCTTCGTTAATGCTAGCTCGTAGAATTCAACCAATGCTAGATCGTAAAATCGGGGCCTCCAGTGACCAGGGTGTGAACTGAAACTTAATCGGTATGGCTGCTAAAAAAAAGACCGCGGGTAACAAAAAAACACCCCAAAAGAAGTCGGCATCAAAGTCTGCTGATGCGTCCAGGATTCGCAAGGCTGTAAAAATAATCTCAGTTAAATCTTCCAGAAAAGTCGCTCCCAAAAAAGCCAGGGTGAAAATCCAACAAAAGAACAAAAAATTAGCAGCCACCGTTCCGGATAGGGCTGTCAGCGCTGCCAAACCCTCAAATGATGTTCTACCCGCACCCCATATTGCAGTTGTATTACAGGATAATGCAGACAAATTCACGCTCCTTGATAACGTATTACAGCAATCAGGCTTCTGGTTTGCCTTGCAGGAAAAGCTCTATCGCACAGGTCTCGATAAAGATAGTTTCAAAATATTAATCAAACCTGACTTTAACGCCTGCGAACTCATCGGTTCCACCGCCACCGACCCGGAGTTGGTTGAATATCTGATTGATCTCCTGCACGACCGCGGCTTCTCCCAGGTATTAGTTGGTGAAAGCCGCAACAGTTATGACATGTGGCTGGAAAATCGTGATGTTCAAATATTGGCGGATGTACTAGGCTATCAGTATGTGACGCCCTCAGGTCGCAGCTATGATGTGATCGATCTGTCTGAAGACACGGTCCAGGGCCCTTTTGCCGAGGGCAGCATATTATACAACTCCCATTTATCTAGCGTCTGGTTGACAACAGATTTCCATATCCTGTTCAGTAAAAACAAGACCGATGATGAAGCGGCGTACTACCTAGGCCTTAACAACCTGATATCACTCTTGCCCCTTAGAGATAAGGACTACCACTACAAACATCGTCTGAATCAAGCCGATGTTCTGATTGAGCTGTTGCACCATATTGAAATCGATTTCTGTATTATCGATGCGTATGTCAGCAATCACGGTAATGCCGGCACGCGTGTTGCCCGGCCACTGAATACAAACACGCTCATCGCCGGTCAAAATTTGTTATTAACCGATTATGCTGCCGTCCTGAAAATGGGTACAGACCTGCAATCGTCGCCACTCCATAGCCTGGCACAACAAGCGTTTGGTTTACCTGCGCCTTATCGCATTGACGGAGATACGACACCATATCCAGACTGGATCGGCGTCAATCCACTGATGCTGTATTCAACCAGAAGCCGCACCCAATGGGTCGAACTCGATCAAATACTGCAACCCTGGCTACAGACAGTAGACCAGGAGTCCTTTTCCTTCAAAGACCCCCTGAATGCAAACATCAATAAATGGGTTAGCGTGTATTTGCAGGGGATTGATGACAACCCTAATGTCTTCTGGAGCATAATTTCAATTAATTATGTGCTGGCATATATTCATACTTCATTCGAATCTCTAAACGTGATGTACAGGAAGGATCGCCTCAGGCATCAAGAAGTGCCGTTAAACGTCACCATAGATGCCTATCCGCTAGAGGCGTATAAAGCCATCGTGAATTACCTGGAACCACTGGAAGCAACAACCCAGCGCCTCCAGGCTGACTCGAACGGACTGCGCTGGAAGTTCCATGAAGATGGATCGGTGTTATTTGAATTCAGTCGCGCCATACCCGTTGAGTATGAAGACTTTGTTGAGCACGTGGATATAACTAAAAGCATCCAATATATGAACGACTATATTGGCGGCTTGATTGTTCCGGTTAAAAAAGATGCTCAAGGTCAGGTAACGCATCAGGTTGAACGTAATATCTATCTACCACAACCCAATTATCTGGTTATATACCAAGGCATGGATATCGATGTCAGCAAGCTTGAATATATTCACTATGGCGAAAATGAACAAAAGATGTTGTGGCAGACTATTAAAAGTGAAAATGGCTCGGCCACATATGACGACGGCATTGTTCGTTTCACAAAAACGGAGAATGGCGAGACCCTAGTCAGCATCTTTGGTAGGCAGGAGTTTACCCTACCCCTGTTCTGGCAATTGGTGGACCTGGATAATTTCCCGGCACTCAAAGAGCGCCTGTTCAATCACGCTTACACCACTTTCTTTACCAACACCATGGCTAACTTCGAGGCGGTCTATGAAGGGCGTGATGTTCGCATCGGTAAACTGTGGAATCAGCATTTTGGCGAACCGGAAGAAGCGCATCTGCAATCACCGTCCGAGAAGATGGCATCGGTACTCACCCTGGCCCAGGAGTATATCCAGGATAATATGCCCAACAAAGAAGGCTTGCTTGCCAGTTTATTCACCGCCTATAAACCACAACCGGAGTATGTTGACGAAGCGGGTTTCGCGCACTTCAAACATGATTCGCAGTCACAAACCAGGCAAGGAATTGCAGGCCAAAACGAAACCGAGGGTTTACAGGCCATATTGTTGACCAGCAAAGAAACAGCGCTGGGCTTCTGGAAGGAATTATATGAGGCAATACTGAAAGATAGTGGAATTAAATATGGATAAAATAATAACCGTGGGCCTTTGCAGACGATGAAAGCCCTGGTCACCGGAGCCAATGGTTTAATTGGCGCAAACCTCATACGTGACTTATTATTTACCGGTCATCAGGTACGTGCCCTGGTGCGACCGACCAGTAATTTACGCAGCCTGGATGGGCTCGACATAGAGAAGGTATTCGGAGATGTGCTGCATTTAGATTCACTGGATGAGGCGGCTCAGGGTTGTGATGTGATTTTTCACTCTGCTGCGATGTTTTCCTATTGGGGGATGAACGCCGAGCAATTGGAGAACCTCGCTGTTGATGGAACCAGGAATGTGATTAATGCCGCCCATACATCGGGAGTACCCCGGCTCGTTTTAACCTCATCCTCTGTGGTGATGGGCTCCTCTCACAGACCACTGGTTCTCAACGAAGAGCATCATCTGGACGATAACGATACTGCGCCATACGTCATCGCGAAGGTGCTGCAGGAGCAGAATGCATTTGAGTATGCCGCAGACCTCGGCATTGAACTTGTCGCTGTCTGCCCCACCATGAGTGTCGGCCCTCACGGGTATCGACTGGGGCCGAGTAACGGGCTTATCGTTTCCTATCTCAACGATTTGTCGCGAGCCACCTTTCCGGGCGGCTGCAATATTGTTTCCGTCAATGATGTAGCCAGGGGCCATATCATTGCCGCCGAAAAAGGTGAGCCGGGGGAGCGCTATGTGCTGGGTTCGGAAAATCTCAAGTGGTCCGCCATTCATCAAATGATTTCTGAACTCTGCGGTATCGATGGCCCCTACTGGCAAGCGAACCACACGGTATCCTATCTCGCCTCGGCCATGTCCGAAATCGCAGCCAAATTTACCGGCAAAACGCCATTAACGACACGCACACAGGCCCGCATGGTGGGAAGATACTACTGGTACGATCATGCCAAGATTGCCGCGCTGGGCTATCAGCCACAATCTGCCCGCAGTGCTTTAGCCGAGGCCATCTCATGGCTGGTAACAAGCCCGCATATTTCGAGGCAAGTTCGCATGTCGCTGCGAATCTCGCGGGAGGTCTATCAAGCAAGGAAAGGCCTGGCGACCGCAGGTGCAACTATTGAGGCATCACAATGAAAACCTTTAAAAGCGTTATTTTGGTTAAGTACCCTCAGGATATTGTGTGGCGGGCTATCCGCGATCGCCTCCCTGAAATGGTACCATTTCTTGACGACGTTAAGTCAATCACCCAGGAATATCGCGCGCAAAATTCCGATCGCTTACAGCTCACCAACATCTGGCAAGCGGATATCGACATACCTGGCAAGGTTCAGGCAATTATCGACACAGACTCACTGAAGTGGACCGACCGCGCCGAATGGTTTGACGAAAAAAACCAGTGTCATTGGACCATCGAACCCCATTTTTTTAAAGACCGGGTACAGTGCTCGGGGTCAACTCAGTTTGAACCTGCCATTGGCGGCCGTGGCACCCGCATCACCTTTGCGGGGGAACTGGGCATCAATGCAAAAGATATTCCTGGAGTTCCTGCGTTTATGGAGGCAACCGTCACAAAAACCATCGAGTCCTTGATAACCACTTTAATTCCGAAGAATTTCCGCAAGGTAACTGACGCGCTCGCAATGTTATTGGAACAAAAATGCGCCTAGCCAAATTTGCAATCAAGTGCGGCTCACCAGGTGGCCATGATGAAAGCCTAACCGGGGGTCAGCCATTTGCCCTATGTATGAAATGTAGTTCTGTAGATCCGGCATTTTCACACGCGTGCGTAATTCATTAGATGGATAGTCATAAACGGTAATATGATTTAAGCCGCGATTTGCAGTAAACAGTAATGACTGATTTTTGGAGAGCTGGCAACCGTATACGGAATCCAGCAAGGAAAATCGACTAACCCGCAATGCACCCAGTATATGGCGGCTATTGGTAAACATCCCACCGCGAGCAAGGACGTCATACACTTGCGTAGCGACCTGGCGCGGGTGATCCATTAGCTCTGACGGATCCGGCTTTTCGTCAATAATTCGGAATTTCGCGAATGAATCGAGGTCAATGCAAATGATCGTTTGGCTCGCGCCATTGCAGAATATCAACTCACTGTCGGAAATGGTGATATCCGAATTAATATGAGCCGGCGTCTCGCGACTGGTTGCCCAATGTCGCAGGACCTGCTTATTTTCCGCATCGATTTCAAAGGCATATTCCTTAAGAAAAGCCATCGCCCATTCATGATAATCGACATAGTCCTGGGGCAAGACACGAAACGTCACCGCATAAAAATGGTCTTTCTCTGGGTGATTAACCAGGTGCCAGCAGGTGGCCGGTAATTCCATGCGCGTGGCCTCGCCAGTTTTCATATCCCAGATGCCTACTTCACGAGCCTCTCCATCGCGCCCATAAACCGGATTGTCCATCGAACCGTAGCATAAATATCGCCCCGATGTGGTCAGCTTCATGCTGTGGGGTAATTTGACTTTATGCGGCCCCAGGCGCTGCCCATTTGATAGATCGTTAATGTCAAATTTATAAAAGTAGTCACCAATTGCGGTAACAACTTCGGTATTACTTAACCAGACCACATGGGTACTGCCGCGCAATGAAGTATCGTTGACCTCGAAACGCAGCGTGGTTATGCGATTGACTTCTTCCAGGTTGGTGGCGTCGAAAAATAGTAAGTGCTGTCCAGCATTACCCAGAAATCCAACGCTCCCCTCGGGATTAACGCTAACCCAATGCCCAGCGGCAATACCGTCATAATATTTGATCTTGTAGGCGTAAGAGTTGTCTATGGAATTGTAGTGAAACAGGCAGACACCTGCCATTCCCTCTAAACCATTGATGCCATTACCATCCAGAGCTATATAAAAAGAATGGTCATAACCTTGCATGGATCCTTCCTCTAAATACTAAATTAGCTCCCGCCGGCTGTCAGAACCAGCTACCCACTGAATTGAGAATCCGTCTTGATTTACGCCGGAGTGTGAACCATTACTATCAATCATTTTGGTCAGGGCGAGAAAAATAGAACATGAAGCAAAGCGACAAAATATGCAAATCATTTCTCACCAATCCGGCACCCTCAATTCAGGTCCTGACCTCTGTCATTCAAATCCACATGACTTTCTCTGTCCGCAGCTTGGATTCCTTAAAGAATAAAGGCATCATATGCTGAATAGGGATGTACAATAAAAAATGGGAGGATTCACAGATGACGCAGACTAGCAAGGGCCCGGCTCTGGGTAACATCCATCTTATTCATGACGCTCGAGAATTGTGGCTGGAAAAGCTGTTCGACCGTCTGAATGCATTAGAAATCGGGTTTGTACATTGGGCGGTTAAAAGCTGCCATAAACCCCATATCAGAAATAGCCTAGTTTTTATAAACCACCTTGGCAACGGTTGGCTGTATTTATTAATCGCAATTTTTCTCCTTGCCACACAGGGTCAGGCTTCATGGCGCTTATTAACCACCGCTTGTATCGCAGTAATTTTGGCTCAAGGTATTTATCCAGTCATCAAAAACAGGCTGGGGCGATCGCGCCCCTGCGACTATGATCCTGCTTTGGACCTCAGCGTAAAAGTACTTGATCAATACTCCTGCCCAAGTGGACACGTAATGACAGCCACGGCGGTAGGAATCCCATTGTTAATCATGTTGCCGCAGCTAATGCTCATAATAATTATCGGCTATCTATTAATTGCCTGGGCGCGTATATCGTTAGGGCACCATTATCCCAGCGATGTGATTCTGGGTGCATTCTTAGGAGCCTCGATATCTGCGCCCGTGAGTATGGTGATCATATAGAAAATATTATAAGCTTACATGAGAGGACAAATCATAATAATCGCAGGTCATACATCTATCGGATAATCTCTCCTCACCAAATCAGCTGGCCTGGAGAAATTCGCCGCGATGCAAATGGTCGATGCCCACCTACCCACCACCGACGGACGTCACCTGATCCTGCCTCGCTACACGCTCGTATGGTGCAATAAATAGAACGTGTAGTTTCAAGCTGCCTCATGATGGTAGAAATTGAGCATACCGCCAAGGCGTTCGCGGCAATAAATCGGATCATTGCTTGAGCCGACCCTGGCAAGTGGCTCCAGCAATTGATTCCCTACACCCTGATGATTTCGTTCAGCATGATAATGTGCAACATATTCTCTAAGTGCTCGGCGAAGGGATGCCCCGCCGAAAAGAATCATGCGACTCAGGCATTCCTCCTTTATAGAACGCACAAATCGCTCAGCGTATGCGTTACAGTTGGGCGCTCGCGCGGGGCATCGAACAGGCGTAACACCCTCTCGTTTCAGATGCCCTCTGAAATCATCCGTGTATTTTGTATCGCGGTCCAAAATGAGGTACCGACTGTCTAAAAGAAAACCATCAGCCACGTCTGTCAGGTTGCGGGCTACCTGCTTCATGAAGGCACCATTGGGGGCCGTGGTCACCCCGGCAATGTGTACGGAACGAGTTGAAAGATGGATGATAAACAACACGTAATAGGTCACCAGTCCGCGGGACGTCCAGACCTCAACCGTAAAGAAATCCGTGGCGGCCATCACGTCCCAATGAGCTTTCAAAAAAGTCTTCCACGAAGTGTGTTTCTCTCGCTCTGGCGCCGGTTCTATGCCATGCCTTTTCAGTATATTACTGACCGTGTTCGGTGCAATGTTGTGACCAAGATTGGCGAGAGCCCCTTGGATTCGGTCGTAGCCCCAGGAGACATTCTCCCTTGCCATGCGTAACACCAAATCGGTGATCTCTTGCGCGACGCGCGGTCGACCCGGTCCCTTCCTGGCATAGGTCCACTTCTGCGCGATGAGCTTACGGTGCCAGGCAAGAAGCGTATCGGGTGTCACAATCGTCTCAATTTCATCAAGCAACCGGCGGCCAAGGACTTTGGCTTTCACGGCCAGTCGCATCCGCTGTTCGTCGGTGAACCGAAGCCGCTGTCCTTCAAGTTGATCCTTGAGAACACGGTTCTCTTCGATGAGATAGTCGATGACCGCCTGCTGGTGGCGATTAAGCCAACCGGCCAGGGCAATTACGAGGAG
>Ga0316192_10002444_pt1 | contig 13545 bp, 13 predicted proteins | sample MerIslwburrow_MG_FD_204931 | JGI IMG/M metagenome (GOLD analysis project Ga0316192, IMG submission 204931) | Coastal sediment microbial communities from Maine, United States - Merrow Island worm burrow | ecosystem: Environmental > Aquatic > Marine > Coastal > Sediment | place: USA: Maine...
CAGGTATAATTATTTTCATTTTAATTTCTTCTGTAATGAGTTATTTTTCTTGTACTGTAATTATTTATGTGACACGAAGAATCTAGATTGGTAATACATTTTTCTCGATCAAGTTTCCTGTTTTTTTAAACTATTCCTTCTTGCACGCTTTCCCCGGCTAAATCCCGCCTCGTGATTGTATTTCAATCCTTGATGACTTGAAGGCCTTTTCAATCACATCCATTCTCGCTTTCCTGGGATCTGGCTTGCCAACCAGTTTACCATCAGCCTGGATATCCAGGATCTCATTCTTTTTGGGTTTGTAATCAGGCCAGAGCGGTAAACCCTTACCGTTGGGATCACCGGTTTTGGCGAAGTTTGCCCAATAGGTGTTCATTATCCTGGCGACCTCTTTGTCCTCGGATGTGGGAGGGGGCGGAGGAGGCCCGAAGCCTCCAATCCCCAGGTTATTGAATACAAAAGAAATATCGGTTCCGTGTCCAGGGCCATATTGCATGCGCTCCTTCATGTGAGCAGGTACGTAAGAAAAAAGAAAAATGTAGGCCGGATCACCAATTTCGGCATAAGCACTTGCCGTAAACCGTGCCGGCTCTCCCCATACCCAGTCCGTGTTGAATTTTGTAATTACCTCCGCAAATTCTTTGATGCCATCAGGATCATAAGCTGTTTTTGCTTCATCCTTCAGTTCCCCAAACAGTGCAAACAACTCTTCTTTTGAGCTACTGGAATTAACAAAGCCTCCGCCTATTTCGGCGCTATTATTCCCGATCATGAGCGGAACGCGTGCCTGCCTACCTGCCTTGTATGCGCTCTCAGCAGTTTCTACTACAAATTTGCCATCGAGAATTGGCCCCGCATAGGTACGCGGACCTCCCTGGCCATCATTTTCCTGACCGCCATCCACAATCTCCTCTACACTCAGGGCACGCAGTTTTGCCAGTGCGGCTGCATCTGTACCCTCTATTCCATGTTTACGGGCAAAGTTGATCCCGATTGTTTCTGCTGAAATGGGGTATAGTGGATCGACATTTTCTTCACGAATTGGTCGGCCTGTCAGAACACCATCCCGACCACCTCCTGAATGACTGATTGCCTTATGAAAAATACCTTTTGCAGCTGGTATGGTAAGGAGTGAATGTACTGAGACACCTCCGGCAGAGAAACCGAAAATGGTGACATTTTTAGGGTCGCCACCGAACTCATCGATATTCTCCTGAATCCATTGAAGGGCAGCAATCTGGTCCATGAAAGCGTAACTGCCCTTGGGTTCATCAGGATGCTCTTTGGTCAGCGCAGGGAATGCAAAATGACCCAGGCGCCCCAGACGGTAGTTGATAGTCATCAGGATAACATCCTGCTTTGCAAATTCATTTCCAAATGTGCCTGGTCCAGAGCCACTGCCGCCTACGAAGGCTCCTCCGTGAAGCCACACCATGACCGGAAGCTTTGTTCCAGGCTTAGCGTTGGCAGGTGTCCACAAATTGAGGTACAGGCAATCTTCCGATGAGCCTTCTGCAATTGTTCCAGAACCACGTGGCCACCCTGCCTGCGCACAATTCGGGCCGAATTCACTTGCATCACGCACGCCATCCCAAGGATCAACAGGCTGCGGTGGGCGCCAGCGATATTCTCCAACCGGCGGTGCAGCAAATGGAATTCCCTTAAAAATTGAAACATCCTCTTCCGTTACACCACGCACGATTCCTGCTGCGGTACTAACCGTTGGCCCCGGGATTGCGGTATCATTGTCAGCTGCTTGCTGAGCGTATAAGGAAAAGGTGATTGAGAGAATTAAAATTCCAGAGAGTAGATTTTTCATGTCGATTTTTAATTACACTATTTTAATGATCACCGCGGACCGTGCGCTTTGTAAATGAGAGTGACCCTAATTTCCAGATACCGTCTTGATTGATATAGACTTCCGTTACTTCAAATGGATTGGTAACTTCATTCCCTCCAACTTCAGCCAATAGTGTAATTCGATTTAACAGTATGGCAGTGTTATCAATGATTTTCACAGACACCTCATGGATATCCGCTTTCTTGTACCAAATGCCTCCACCTTTAATGATGTTGAGTTCTTGTTCAGTCCCCCATGCTCCTCCCATATGAACAAACATTGCCTTTTCATGAAAAAGATCTGACAGTGCATCCACATTTTTATCTGACATCCATTGCCACTTGATTTTTGATAGTTCAATGATTTCCTGCTCGGTTGCAGAATTTTGTGCATAGGACCATTGTGCACTAATGATGATTAAAAAAAGTCCGAAAATTGATGTTTTCATAATGGTAATTGTATATAAGTTTTTATTTTGACAGTAAATTTCATTTTAGACTATGCACTATAATTATTATAATCTTAACCATTAATATGTCTTATCCTGAATTGATCTGTCAACTTCAAAAATTGAGACTACTAATGTTCAATGCTATGGGTGTCCCGCACGCTGCTAAACGTCAAGTCTAACAACTTCCAACCATTCTCTTGTTTTTTATAGATTTCGGTAACCGTAAATTGATTCGACACCTCATTGTCCCGAACCACAGCCAGCAGCGTAATGCGGTTCCAAAGGATGGCAGTGTCATCAAAAATTTCTATCGCAACATCGTGAACATCAGCATTCTTGTACCAAATACTTCCGGTTTTGATGATTTCGAGTTCCCTGTCCTTTTTCCAGGTTCCACTCATATGCACAAATTTTGACTTGTCGTGAAAAAGTATCGCAAGCTTGTCCACATTCTTGTCTGCCATCCATTGCCATTTCGCTTTGGATAGATCCTTAATTTCTTGTTCAGTAGTTGAATTTTGTGCGAAGGATCCTTGCGCAACCATGATGACTATAAAAAGTCCTATAATTGGTGTTTTCATATTATTGTGTATTTACAGGTTTTACGATTTGATAATTACTATTTTGAATATTCACTGATGTTTAATCCAGTCCTTTTTCTTTTAGCCATTCAGACATTAAGTCGGCTATTTCTTTATTGTTTAAATCTGAAAATGGAAAATGTGTATTACCTTTAATGCCGATTTCCGGCAGATGCACGACTGTTACATCACCTCCATGCCGGTTTATGGCATCCCTCCACAACTTTGCCATTTCTAAGCGCACGCGCCAGCCATCTATGCCCGGATTCGGATCAGGGCTGGAAGGGATATTGTCTCCATAGTAAATGATCACCGGAATTTTTGTAAGCTTTAAAAATTCTTCTTTTGAAACACTAACTGCCCGTAGCGGACCTGCCGAACTCTCTATCGAAGCGGGTACTTCGCCCTCAGGAAATGGAAAGCCTGAGCCAGGTTCATAGGAGACGACGGCACGAACATTCGAATTTTTCATAGCAGTTGACCATCCGAATCCTCCCGAATGAGAATGTGTAACGAGTATCATTGGGCCAATCTTGCTGGCAAGAGCTGAACTTGCATTTGTAATCACTTCGCTATCGAATGGACCAATGTTAGGAGTTATCTGACGAAAATATTGATTGAGTGCCTCCGGATCCTTGGAGAATTGTACACCAGGGAAATAGTCTGGCCAAACACCAATTCGAAATATGTTGTACCAAAACTGCTCATCCGGAGTCGGAGTTATCGTAGCCTCAACTGTACTGCGTCCAGCGTTTCCACGTCTCGGTTGGTCCATCAAATAGACACTGAAACCTCGTCTTAAAAAAATGTTCTGATAACCATCCCGTCCATCTGGCGTAGTCTCCCATGTTTTTGAAAACTGACCGAAGCCGTGCCAAAATACCAGCGGCATTTTCCTGGCGTTTTCAGGTATCTGATAAAATACATAAGCATGGTCACCATGAAACGTTTGACCTTCAGGAGTGCGCCTGATTGGATCAAATGTTCCTGGGTTTGTTATGACTGAACCACCAACAGCAAAACTCCCTTGTTCTTTAATAATCAATAGATTCTCCTCGGATGTTGTACAGGATGTAATGACTAATATTAACAGCACCAAGGTATTCATCCATTTTGAACGCTTCCTGAAACCATTGGAAGCAGAGTTGAACCGTATCCATGAAAAATTGTTATTTACATTTCTCATTATTACTATAATTTTTCATTATACAAATGTATGTACTACTAATTTATGTATTTGTATACAGATTACTGAATTGCAAACCATTTTTACTGAATTGGTTACTTGAATTGATATAACTTTGTATGGATATTTAAATTCGTATCAATAATGCAATACAGATAAACGGTGAGTCAAATTGCAAACGGATTAGGTTTCAAATGTTCTCAACATTTTAGTCGTATGTTTAATAGCGAGACTGATTATACAACAAATGAATACAGGTCTATGAATCAATCAGTTTTTTTAAGAGCGTTGGCAAAGCAAAAATTCTCTCAATTTATCACCTTCGTTTCTGCTCTGACAGCCTTATGCCTAAGGTCTGGCTAAAAAGAGTATGCGCTCCAATTGCCAGGATCAGTAAAGCTTGAATTTAGCAAATACCTGTCAAAGAGTTTGGTTCGCATATTCATTTTTAGCATTTGTTGTGGTGAGTTTTCATTCCAATTAACTAGTCTGTTAGGAGACCTATTTTTTTAAATAAGCAGATTGTTAAATCATAGTTCCCATGAGCCCTCTAACATCACCATCCTCATATATTTTTTGAATCATTTCACTATAGAGTTTTGTAAATCGCTCATTATCAACAAGGTTATCGAAAATTTCCTTAAATCTGAGAAATGCTAATGAATCTTTTTGCGTTTCTTTTGCAGCTTGATGCAATTCGGTTTTCATTATGTCAATAATTTCAAGTGGCTCATGATTTTTATTAACGCTTTTGTCACTATAGTAACACCATGTAGCCAATACCAGGGTTGCGTATTCAATGCTTCCTCCTTTTGCCAAATTTTCCTGTAGTGTAGGGATCAAAAATTTTGGTAGTTTGGCAGAGCTCTCCGAACATATACGACTCACACTATCTTTGATATTCGGATTGGCAAAGCGTTGCTCAATACTGTCTTTGTATTTTTCTAAATCAATACCCTCTACTTTATCCAAAACAGGTGTTGCTTCCTTATCCATAAATTGCCTCATAAACATAGCAAAAACGGTGTCTCTCATGCAGGCATTGATTGTAGGCTTATTATCAATCGCTCCTGGAATTCCCAATACAGAATGTCCTGCATTCAATAAGCGGATTTTCATTTTCTCATAAGGCGTTACATCAGGCACAAATTTAACGCCCACTTTTTCTAATTCAGGCCGGCCATTACAAAATTTATCTTCTACCACCCATTGTATGAAAGGCTCACTAATTACCGGCCATTCATCAATAATACCGTATGTGTTTTTCAAATGATCAATATCACTAATAGTAGTTAGAGGCGTAATTCGATCTACCATGGTGTTTGGGAAGTAAACTTTTTTCTCCATCCAATCCGCCAATTCGGGATCTTGTTTTTTTGCGAAGGCTAAAAACATGTTACGAGCGACATCACCATTATGCTGAATGTTATCGCAAGATAAAACAGTAAATGGTGGTAGTTCTTGCCCCCGACGTTTTCTTAAAGCGGCTGTTATAAAGCCAAATACAGTTTTTGGCTCATTAGGATGATGAAGTTCATGCAGAATATCAGGATTTTCAAAATTGAATTCCCCTGTTGACGGATTGAAATTATAACCGCCTTCCGTAATTGTGAGCGAAACGATTTTGGTATCAGAATGCGCCATTTTGTCAATCACCAAATCAGGCGTATCCACTCCCAGCAGAAAATCTGTTAAAGCACCAATTACTTCATTTTCTACCTTTCCGTCCAGATGCTTAACGACAAGGGTGTATAGGCAATCTTGTTTTTTAAATACCTCATAGATGTTTCGGTCGACTTCTCGCAAACCCACTCCACAAATGCCCCAGTCATAAGCATCGTATTTTTCCAGAAGCTGCTGAATGTAATAGGCTTGGTGTGAACGATGAAAACCACCAACTCCTACGTGAACGATTCCTGTTTTAACCTGCTGTCTATCATATTTAGGACAATCAATTCGCTGGGCTATTGGAGCTAAATTGCTCTGATTTAATTGAATGAGTTCCATACTGTTATGTTCATTAAAGATTTACACTTTCAACGTTTTTCCTCGTCGCATCGCCCAATACGCAGCAATAAAATAGATGATCGTACATATGAATCCATAGAAATAGAAAGTCTCGCGATTGGTGACATAGATACTTTCATCCGGACTTCCGAATATTACTCTACCTGCCAGGATCAATGTAACTGCTAAAGAAGTAATCGAAACGACTTGTAATACTTTAGAGAATACTGTGGTGTCTTTTACAGGTTTGGGTTCAGAACGTGCCTTTTGTTGTTGAAATAGTTCTATGTTCCTATTGCGAATTTCTTCTTTTTCTTCTTCTACGGGATATTGCTCTTTTGCTCCGTATCTGCTTGCTAAAAAAGTATAAACCAAAATTGTGAAGAACCATGTAGGAATAAAAAGATAATAAAAAGATATAATGTCCAGCATGTTTAATCCAAATCCGAACACTAAGCCTAATCCCCAGGAAGCCACAGCAGGTATGCTTTGAGTAAGGCCACGAAAGGAAGACCAGTAGCGGGTAAATCCAATCCTTGGGAATAGCTGATGTTCAGCAAATACAATAGCTCCCACTGGAACAACCAGTAATCCAGCGTATGTTAAAAGCGGCAATATTTGAGAAAAAACAAAAGGAAAACAGGCAATGACGATCATAGCCAAACCCACCAACATTGTTGTTTTCTTACGAGAATGATTACTGAAAATAGCCTGTGCTGCCAATCCTGATCTATAAAGATTTGTAATAGCTGTTGTCCATCCAGCAACAATGACAATAACAAATCCTGACCACCCCAGCGCATAATAAGCTACGTCGCCAGGGTCGAGCTCCACAATTGTTTTTCCTAAAATCACAGCAGCTCCTGCCCCCATTATGCCAGCAGCAATCCAGGCAACATAGTGTCCAAACAACATCCCTGTGCTGGTGGCCAGCCCGTAAGATTTCTTTTTTGCGTAGCGCAATAAAGCCATATCTATTAATCCAAAATGCGTAATCGTATTGGCAGCCCAGGCAAAACCAATGACCTCTAATAATCCTATTCCCGGATTACCGGTGATATCTACTCCTGTCCAAACAGATTGATCACCTATACGTATAAATTCTGACCAACTACCCGGCAAGGTTTCATTCAACACATCTAAAGACAGTGCGGGCATTAAAACAAATGCACCACTAATAAACATCGTAAATAGCCAGGGAGCGCAGATACCCGAAAATTCAGAAACGGCATTGAAGCCATAAATAGCTATAAATACTACAAATATGCCAACGGCTAACACAATCAGCACAAACCAAAAGTTGGTTGGATACCAATTCAGTTGAGCAGGTACATCAAAAGCAAATCGAACAGCTGTGGCAGACACTGTTACCATAGCAGCAGAAATTACCGTAAAGATGATGACATTCGCCCAATTGTATAATTTGGACATGTAATCTCCGCCAATCTTGTTGAGGTAAGTATAGAGACTAAGACGAGTTTCAACAGCTATCGGAGTGGTGATAAATGTCCAGCTAAGTACTGCCAGGATATTACCAATGAGTAAACCAAGTACAATGTCCATCGTTTTGGCTCCCAATGCCACAAACGTAGCACCGATAACAAATTCCGTTGCAGCAACGTGTTCTGAGGCATATATTCCTGCGAAATGTGTCCAGTGGTGTAGTTTATATTTTGGAACAGGAAGCTGCTCCTCATGCAGTTTTTCAAGCTGTTGAAAGTTTGTCGTTTCCTTCATTTTCTTGATTTAAGAGTAAAAAATTCATCTTTTGGACTGATATTTATATGACTCAATGCACCAAAACGGTGAGTATATGGCGCCTTCTATTTCACTATATACATTGTCGTATGCTGTTTAAACTACTATTAATTATTCTTTTGAGCTGTCTTATTATAAATTACTGGCATTTGTCCTTTCCATCTATTCCATATATCATTTTCTGTAATAAGTTCAGCCATAAAATGACCAACATTAATTCGACTTGTTTTTCCTGCATCAAAAATCGCACTACTAGTTGGCGAAGGATAAACTTCGTATTCAGTCACTTTGTCTTCATTTACTAAACTATCTGGTCGAACAGCTACCCACTCAATGAAATTATCTTTTTGACCAATCTTGGTCCGTAAATAATCTGCAGCCTTTTCATTATCGACTTGCGGAGGTAATAGTAATCTAAGTAATCCTATCACGAGTTTTTGGCCTGTCGAAACAGGTTCATTTAGATCTCTGTTTCGATTGCCCGTGGTATTCATCAATACAAACTTTACTGGCTTATTAGCGGAATTAGTCTTTTTAAGTGCATTACAAAGGATACTAACAGAGTCTGTCACTAGTTTTCGAGGTTCTCCATATATTCCTTTCCAACTCATATTATGACCTAAACATGAAGCGACTGCATGACAATCCTTTACGTGTTTTGCCAAATCAGCTTCTCCAAGGTCCAAAACGCTGGCTTGGATGATTGACACTCGATCATTGTTTTTCCATGATTCGGGTAAGTTTTCAGGGGAACGAACAATCACCTTAACCTTTTGCTCTCTAATTAGCAGTTGCTCTGCTAATTGTCTTCCAGTTGCTCCACTTGCACCAACTATTAATGTTGTCATATTATTTGTTTATTAATTTTTTGAAATAAGAGTTTTATTCAAATAGCCTAGTCCGGCTGTTAAACTCAGTACCGGTTTCTATGTTGAAAGTTATTGGGTAAACAGGAATTATAAAACTAATTGGGAACTATTTTAGGGATACGTTGGAATGTTTCGTGTTTATTGCCATGTCAGGACACTTGGTTATCCTCTTTATAGCGACATGTCAACATTTAAAATCATGAATTTCGGATTTAGTTTTTTTATGTGTTGGAGAAATTCTGATTCTTGTGCTGGTGAAATTAATATTTCTCCCCCATCATATTCCAATTTCAAACGTTTCAGTGCATTTGCAGGTGATCCAATGATCGAATAAGATCTACTTGCGGAATATAAATCTCTGATTTCAATTTCACTATGTTTAACAGGTCCAATCTTGATTAAAAGTTTATCATCAGTCAGTATATATTTTGTGCCAAAAAGTATGGTAAGAATGAGTGTTAAAGTAGGAATCCAAATTAGAAGTAGAATGCTGAATCCTAAGATAGACGGATCTTTTAAATTCTCAAGTATATTTAAAAAAAGTATCACAAAGAGAAAGATTAATATAGACGACCAAAAAGGGATACTTATTCTGGAACGAAAAATTTTAATATTATGTGCCATGTACGATAAGGGTTCGTATAAGAATAGTAGCCGATTGTGGGCTTCATACCTGCCAAGATACAAGAAATTTGAAGTGGGCAACAAACCTTGAAATTACAACTGTCCAGGCTATTATTCTTATACATTGTTGGTGTCTCGTTGTTTCTCTTATGTTAATTTTCTTCGTAGTTTTCATTTTCAGACAAATAATCTACATCTGAATGCTCATTTTCGTATTTTTCTTTAATATGTTCTTTTAGATTACCATCATCGTCATAATCTGTATCTCTCTCAATTATTTGATTTGCTTTTTTAATAGACATTCTAACCATGTAAATTTTTTCATCAGTTTCAAATGGTAAGGCACTTACCTTATCTCCATCTTTATTTTTAAACTCTATCAGATGGTCACTATATCCGTTGGGATACACAAGTTTAATCTGTTCTTTAATTTCCAGATTCAGTTTTTCGTAATCCTTAATAACTCTTAATTTATTAGTCTCCATTTAAGTTTAAATCAAATTACCAATTTAGTAAGTAAGCAAATATAAGTGGTGCAACAATCGTAGCGTCGGATTCAATTACATATTTAGGTGTATTTTCATCTAATTTTCCCCAGGTTATTTTTTCATTAGGTACAGCACCGGAATAGGAGCCATAGCTTGTGGTGGAATCAGATATTTGGCAAAAATAGCTCCAGAATGGTGTAGCTGTTCGTTCCAAATCCTGGTACAGCATAGGCACCACGCAAATTGGAAAATCTCCTGCTATTCCTCCTCCAATTTGAAAAAATCCAATACCCTTATCTTTTGAATTTTCGGTGTACCAATCTGCCAGCCACATCATGTATTCAATTCCTGATTTTACAGTGGATGCTTTTAATTTCCCTTTAATACAGTAGGAAGCAAATATATTTCCCATGGTCGAATCTTCCCATCCCGGAACAATTATAGGCAGGTTCTTTTCGGCTGCTGCCAGCACCCAGCTATTTTTAGGATCAATTTCATAATAATGTTCCAATACGCCGGATAGCAGCATTTTGTACATAAATTCATGTGGGAAAAACCGTTCACCCATTCGCTCTGCTTTATCCCAAGTATCATAAATATGCTTTTGTAATCGCCTGAAAGCCTCTTCTTCCGGAATGCAGGTGTCTGTTACGCGATTGAGGCCATTATCCAATAATTCCCGTTCTTGTAGGGGGGTTAAATCGCGATATTCTGGAATTCTCTTATAAAAAGAATGGGCTACCAAGTTCATGATATCCTCTTCCAGGTTAGCTCCGGTGCAGGTAATTATCTGTACCTTGTCCTTCCTGATCATTTCGGCCAGAGATTTGCCTAATTCAGCAGTGCTCATTGCACCTGCAAGGGTTATCATCATTTTATTACCTTGTTCAAGTTGTTGTTCATATGCTTTTGAAGCATCAATAAGAACCGCCGAATTAAAATGCTTGAAATGCTCAAGCATAAATTTTGAAACTTCACCCTTATTTGTCATGATACTTATAGGATAACAGTTTGTAATAAAGTTTAGCTACTAAAAAGTTAGGGGCTTCTAATCCCATTATGGGCGCAAGCTCCACAATATCAAAACCAACAATATTTTTTTGTTCAAAAACCTGACGAAGATATTTTATTGTAGTATTCCAATCCAAGCCTCCTGGTTCCGGTGTTCCTGTTGATGGCATGATGGAAGGATCAAAAACATCAAGATCAATGGAAAGATAAACATCATCTGTCATCAATTTGATTGATTCCTTCATCCAATTATTATCTTGATAAAGATCATCAGCGAAAAAGCATTTATCAGGATCGAGGTATTTTTTTTCACTAACATCCATACTTCTAATTCCTACCTGGATTAGGTTTGTTGTTTTACTTGCTGCATGCATTGCACAAGCATGATTGTAGCGGGAACCAAGGTATTCTTCTCGCAAATCGGCATGTGCATCTAATTGTAACACCGTTAAGTTTTCATAATGATGCGAAAAAGCTTCGATGACCCCAATGCTTATGGAGTGCTCGCCACCCAGGAATGTGAGAAATTTTTTGAATTGGAGTAGTTCATCCGTTTTTTTAAGAACTTCATTATACACTTTTTCAGGAGAGCTTGCCTCGTTTATTTCTTGCAAAATATGAATGCCTTTTCTGTAGACCTCCGAATTCGTTTCTATATCATAAAGCTCCATGTTTTCTGAAGCATTAATAAATGCATCAAAAGCACCATCGGCACCTTTGCCCCAAGTACTTGTACCATCATAAGGAATTGACTGCAATAATGTAGATGCATTTTGGAACCCGGAAAATTCATCTTCTATTCCAGCAAAAGAAACACTACTTTTCTTCATAGCCCAAAATTTTAAACATTTCACCAACAGATTGTTCTTCTCTGTAAACAGTGTCAATAATATTGCCTTTTTCATCTCTGTCAATAATGACATGCTTGGGTGATGGAATAAGGCAATGTTTAATTCCTCCGTAGCCACTCACTGAATCCTGATATGCTCCTGTGTGGAAGAAACCAAGGTATAGTGGCTCTTTATCCTTCGAGTCATATAAGGGCAACAATACTTCCTGGTTAAAATCTTCAGAATTGTAATAATCAGAATGATCACAACTGATTCCACCAATATTAACGCGACCATACTCGTTTTTCCATTTATTAATAGGAAGCAAAATGAATTTTTCCTGAATAGACCAGGCATCAGGAATGGTATTCATCAGGCTGTTGTTTACGATATACCAGGTTTCGGTGTCGTTTTGTTGCTTTTGTTCCAATACCTGAAAGATAATTGCACCTGATTCTCCAACTGTATATTTCCCAAATTCTGTGAAAATATCTGGTTCCAATACGTTTTCTTTAGTGCAAACCTCTTTAATATTATTAATGAGTTCATTTATCATGTACTCGTAGTTATACTCAAACCCCAGGTGGTTTCGAATGGGAAATCCCCCGCCAAGATTAAATGAATCCAGTTTCTCACTCTCCTTTTTTAGATCCACATAAAGTTTTAGTGCTTTTTGAAATTCACCCCAATAATACAGACTGTCTTTAATTCCTGAATCCACAAAGAAGTGTAACATTTTCAACTCAAAGTGATCGTCATTCTTGATATTGTTTAAATAGAATTCGGGTAATTCATTCGCATTTATTCCAAGTCTGGAGGTGTAATACGATGACTGTGCTTCCTCATCAATTGCCATTCTCAGACCTATCTTTAAAACGTGCTTATTATTTATTTTCTTTAGTCGTTCCAGCTCGTTTTTACTGTCGAGAATTATATAGACATTTTTATATCCCAGATCATACAAGTCAATAATTTTTTTCAAGTAAGAATCCGTTTTGTATCCATTGTTAATGATGATTAATTCCTTGTCAACCTTCCCATCTTTTTCAAGGTTCAAAATCAAATCAATATCAAAAGAGCTTGAGGTTTCCAAATTCACATTATGTTTCAAAGCTTCAGATATCACATGAGAAAAGTGATTGCATTTGGTGCAATAGCAAAAGTGATAGTTCCCCTTATAATCATTTTTTTTAATCGCCCGATTAAAAAGATTTCTGGCCTTTTTTATTTGATCACCAATTTTTGGAAGGTAGATGAATCGGAACGGCGTGCCGTATTTTTCTATAAGATACTTTAAAGAAATTCCATGGAAAGTGAGAAATTTTTGTTTCAAATCAAACCCTTCCTGAGGAAAGTAATAAGTCTGATCAATCAAGTTAAAATACGTGTTCTTCATCTAAGTATTTGTGTACACGCTTTTTCAATAAAGCTTCCAAATATAATTTCTGAATCAATACGTTGTACACATTAAATTTACGAAATGATAATGCCATGCATTTGCCATTATTTACAGTGTGTCCAAATGTTGTAAACGAAATCAAAAAAAAACAGAAGATATTACGATTTGAACAAAGATTGCCTAGTTTATACTTTTTTACCTCTTTAAATTTCCTGGGTGCAGCAAATGTTTGGGTTGGTTAGGACAAATTAATTGATGTATTTTTAGAACAACTAATGTTACTAACCGACAATGAAAAGAGATAAGGAATTTGATTTCGGCAATAATTCTGTTGCTGAGGCATATGAAAATTATTTGGTACCCATTTTATTTGAACCATGGGCTGTGAAACTGACAGAAGCATACGGTTCTTGGAGGGGAAAACAGGTTATAGACCTTGCCGCTGGTACCGGTGTCGTCACGAAGCGTTTGCAGCAGCTGGTTTCTCCAGATGGCAAAGTG
>Ga0316192_10002445_pt1 | contig 13545 bp, 10 predicted proteins | sample MerIslwburrow_MG_FD_204931 | JGI IMG/M metagenome (GOLD analysis project Ga0316192, IMG submission 204931) | Coastal sediment microbial communities from Maine, United States - Merrow Island worm burrow | ecosystem: Environmental > Aquatic > Marine > Coastal > Sediment | place: USA: Maine...
GCAAGCGGTCACGGTTAGGTGGGCGGCCGGTGACTACTTGGCGATACCTCGTTCCCGGAGGTCGGCGAGCTCGTCGCGGGACACACCGAGCTCCCCCACCAGGATGTCCTCGGTGTCCGCACCGAGCGGGCGACCGGTGAAGCGGATTGCGCCCGGAGAGGCTGAGAAGTGGAGCATCAGGTTCTGCATTCGCACCGTCCCGAGGTCTTCGTCCTCCACGTCGGTGAGCATCTCCATGGCCTCGACCTGGGGGTCGGCAAACAGATCAGCGATGTCATAGATCGCGCCCATCACGACCTCGGCCTTCCGGCACTCCTCGAGTACCTGGTCACGAGTCCGAGCCCCGACCCACGCTTGTACGTATCCATCGAGCAACTCCGCGTTCTCCGCCCGGCCGACACCGGTCTCGAACCATGGTTCATCGATCACCTCTGCGTGTCCGACGAGCGTCATGGCCCGCGCCGCGGTCGCCGTCGACGCCGACGACAGCGCCACCCAGGTGTCATCACTGCACAAGTAGGTATTGCGTGGCGCGGTGTTGCGGGACCGGTTGCCGAGCCGCTCAGGTACCTCACCGAGCTGGTCGTACGAGATCGGAATGGGTCCGAGCGAGAGCATGATCGGCTCGACCAGGTTGATCGAGACCTCCTGGCCTTCACCGGTCTGGTCTCGGTGGCGCAGGGCCATCAGGATGCCCGACACCGTGGTCATGCCGGCCATCGTGTCGGCCAGACCGAGCGGCGGCAATGTCGGCGGGCCGTCGGCCGGACCGGTCATCGCGGCAAAGCTGCTCATCGACTCGGCCAGGGTCCCGAACCCGGGCCGATCGCGGTATGGGCCGTCAGGACCGAAACCCGAGATGCTCATGAGCACCAGGCCGGGATTGATCTCCGAAAGTCGATCGAACCCCAGACCCCACCGCTCGAAGGTTCCGGGCCGAAAGTTCTGGATGACCACGTCAGCCGTCGCGACCATCTTCTCAAAGATCTTGGCGCCTTCGGGGTCCCCGAGATAGAGGCCAACCGTGCGCTTGTTGCGCCCCATCAGCTTCCACCAGAGCCCAACATCGCCCTTTCGTGCGCCCATGCTCCGCAGGCTGTCGCCGATCTTGGGGTGCTCGATCTTGATGACATCTGCGCCGTAGTCGCCAAGAATCTGGGCGCTCAACGGCCCCGCGATGACCGACGATGCATCGATGACCCGAAGGCCCTCCAAGGGTCCACTCATGGCGCGATCATGGCGCACCCGGCCCATCACCGCCACCGTCGCAGATCAGCGGCATTCTTCTAGTCGACGAGGAAGTCCCAGGGTTCGCCGTAGCGGTCGCCGTACACGACCTCGGAGAGCGGCGCCCGGGTTACCGTGCCGAAACGACCCATCGGATAGCCGATGGGCAAGATGGCGTAGGACAAAACCCCCTCGGGCAGTCCCAGCGCGGCATCGGCCTCCTCCGCGAAGAGGAGGTGGCGGGTGGTGAGCGTGGACCCCAGGCCCAGTGCTCGAGCGGCCAGCAACATGTTCTGCACCGCGGGATAGATGGACGCTCCCGACATGCGGGTGACCGCCGGGTTGGCACCGACATGGCGTTCTGCGCTGCCCCCCGACGCGATGCAGGCCACGATCCAAACCGGTGCCTCGTGGTAGTGGTCGGTGAGATATTCGACCACGCCGTGTTGCGCCTCGTGCTTCTCGGCCGAAACTCCCGGTGGCGGCGCGCTCTTGGCGTACATAGGACTGATGATCTCGTCGAAAGCCCGCTTGTAGATCTTCTGGACCCGCGCCTTGATCTCGGCGTCCTTGACCACCAGGAATCGCCAGCTCTGGCGATTCGCGCCGTTGGGAGCGCCGATCGCGGCCTGGAGAATCTTGGCGATCATCTCGTCGGGCACCGGGTCGGGCTTGAGGCGTCGCATCGCCCTGGTCGTCGCCATCACCTCAAACAGGTCGATCACCCCGGGCCCGTCTGTCGCCCCGGACATCTTGGTCTCCACAGTCATAACCTCAGTCTCCCTGCTCGTTGGAACGCCTCCGTGCTCATTGGAACGCCTCCCTGCTCATCGGAACACCCGGCACGCGCCTCTACGCCGGTGCCATGCCCATGTCTTCGAGGACCGAGCGGTCGAGCACGCTCTTGCGGGTCTCGCCTGGGGCCAGAGGCACCGAACCGGGCTGGCGTTCGAACGAGTCGACCAGACCGATGTCCTTGCCGTGCGCCCTCAGTTCGGGCAGCACATATTTCCCCAACAGCTCCAGGCTCCGCATGCGATCCTCGTTGGAGGCGGTGCCTTGGATGTGCAACACCATGAAGACCCCGGGGCGGATCACCGAGAGGATCTGGCGCAGTTTGGCCGTCACGGTATCGGGGGTGCCGACCACGATCTGGTAGCGGGGTTGGGCCCGTTCGTAGGCTCCCTTGAGCTTTTTGCGCACGACCCCGAGGTCGGTGCTCAGCTCCTTTTCTTCGCCCACGTTCCCGTCTTCGAGCTTCTGGCGACTCACCCCGAGCCAGCTCCCGCCGGCCGTGGCCGTGCGGGCGAGACGTTGGATCGCCGCCTTGGAGTTGTAGCCCGGCGGGAGGGCGTACTGGGGCGCCGAAAACGCGTTCTGTCCACCCCCGTAGACAAATCCTCGGCCGACCTCTTGGGCTTTCTCCTCGGTGTCGGCCACGAACACCGGCATCAGATAGCCGAAGTTCTCCGAACCGGCCTGCCACCCGTTCTCGGCGGCGATGTCCGCGTACATGTCCCACATGTCGCAAGTGGCCAACAGGTGGGTTCCGAGCCCGATGTAGGGGTAGCGGCGCTCGGCGGCCCACTCGATGGTCTCGGGGCTCAACACCCCGGGAATCCACATCTGGGGGTGAGGTTTTTGGTACGGAAGCGCCCATGGGTTCACATGCCGGTAGTGGAAATGTTTGCCCTCGTACCGCCAGGGGCCGGGCTTGGTCCACGCGTCGATGATGAAGTCGTGGGCTTCGTTGAACATCTCGCGGTTGTACGCCGGGTTGGCGTTATTGAAGAACTGTTCGGAGCCCGCCCCGCGCACCCAACCGGTGACGAGCCGGCCGCGCGAGATCAGGTCTATGGTCGCCAATTCCTCGGCCATGCGCAGAGGATGCTTGATCACCGGCAGCGGATTGCCGATCAGCACGATCTTGGCGGTGTGGGTGATACGGGCCAGGATCGCGGCCTCGACGTTCATCACGTTCCCCATACAGATCGGGTTCCCGTGATGCTCGTTCAGAGCGAGGGCGTCGAAGCCGAGGTCTTCAGCTCGCTGATACTCGTCGAGGTAGTAGTTGTAATCCTCGGCGGCGGCTTCGCGATCGAAGAGCTGGTTGGGAACGCCGAAGAAGGCCCTGTTCTCGAGGATCACGTCCTCGTCGAGGTGTCGGTACGGCCGTTCGGTGAAATACCCGAGTTGCATGCGGTGGGTCCCCCTGTCGATCCCTCTGGGAACGGGGCCGGCACCGCCGACCGCTCCCGATGAATGACCCCACCATACGGCGCGGTATTGGGACGGTGCCGCATCCGCCCTCCCAAGAGCCCCTCTAGTCAGACGGTTCGTTCGTTGCCACCGTCGACCGGGAGCTGGGCCGCGGTGGTGGCCGCGAGCTGATCACCGGCGAACAGGGCGACGGCGGTAGCGATCTGGGCTGCAGTGACATCGACGCCGAGCAGGTTTCGCCGCATGTACTGGTCCGAGGTCATGCCATAGGCCGCGGCCCGCGCGGCGATCAGCTCGTCGGTCCACAACCCCGTGTCGAAGACATTGTCGGGATGAACGACGTTCACCCGCACCCCGGAATCGGCCCATTCGAGCGCGGCGACCCGCGCCAGCTGGGTGAGTCCCGCCTTCGACACCGAGTACGCCGCCGCCCCCCGTCCTGGCGCCACCGCGTTTCGCGAGGCGATGACGACGACGGAAGCGCCGACCGGTGAGCGCGCCAGCAGCGGCCCGGCAGCCGACAACAAGGCCGCGGCTGCGGTGGTGTTCACGTCGATCGTACGGGCCCAGTCGGCCAGATCGAGCTCGATGATCGATGCGCTCGGTGGGAAGACGCCGGCGCCGACGACCACGATGTCGAGCCCACCAAAGGCCTCGACGGTCTCGCGCACCGCGTCGGCTTGGGCGGCAACATCGGTGACGTCGACTTCGCAACCGAGCCAGGCGTCACCGGAGAACATGCTCGCGATGGCGCTCGACCGGTCGAAACCGGCCACGGCGGCACCGAGGTCGAGCAGCCGGCGGGCGCACTCGCGCCCGATGCCCGACGCCGCGCCGGTCACGATGGCCACCCGGCCGGCCAGTTCGGCCGGCGGGCCGGCCAACCGAAGCTTGGCCTGTTCGAGATCCCAGTACTCGACGTCGAACACGTCGGCCTGGTCCAACGCGAGATAGCCGCCGCGCCGATCTTCGAGCCGTTCCAACACGGGGATGGTGTGCTGGTAGATGTCGGCCGCGATCGAAGCCGCGCGCGCCGTCTCGCCCACGGTGAGCATGCCGACCTCTGGATCGAGGATCACCCGCGGTGCCGGATCGAGCATCTCCAAGGGTCGCGGCCGGCGGGCGGCATGGCGTTCGAAATAGGCCCGGTAGCCCTCGACATAGGCGTCGACATCACGACCGATCATCGGGACTCGCTTGGTGCGGATCACATGATCCGGCGTGAGCGGACCTCGCTGTGTCACCTGGTCGAGGTCGGAACGGGAGACGAAGCGGCGCACGTCGGGACCCGTGTGGCGGGTGACGATGAGCGGCCTACCGGCCTTCTCGGACAACAGGCGGCGCAGATCGGCGAGCTCGGCTAGCACCGAATCCGCGCACGGGCTCACATCGAGGCCCGGCTCGGCGTACGGAGCGTGCTCATCGAGCCAGGACTGGGCTCGGCCGAGGAGCCGGACATGGGCCTCGTACGCGTCGCGGGTGCTGGCCCCAAAGGTGAACAGACCATGGTGGAGCAGGACGATGCCCACCGTCCCCGCGTGGGCCTCTGCGGCCCACCGCTTCTTCACTTCGACGGCGAGATCAAAGCCGGGCATGACATAGGGCACCACAACGACGTCATCGCCGTAGACCGCCCGCACGGACTCCTCGCCATCATCGACGTTCGTGAGCGACAGCACGATGTCGGCGTGCGAATGCTGGACCGCCCGGAACGGGAGAAACGCGTGCATCAGGGTCTCCACCGACGGTGCCGGTGCACCGGGAGAGAGCCGCGCCGCCGACAGCTCGGCCATCATCTGCTCGTCACTCAGCGCGCCCACCTCGAGCAGGGCCGCCATCCGATCGAGGGGCAGAGGGGTGAAGCCCGGCGCCTCGATGGTGGCCAGGTCCCAGCCCGATCCTTTGACGTACAGGGCGTCGACCTCGACGCCGGTCACGTCGGGCCATGGGGCCTTCACCGACGTGTTTCCCCCTCCATGGAGCACCAGAGCCGGATCGGACCCGAGCAGTCGTGACCCATAGACGCAGGCGTCGAGAGGTGAGGCGGAGTCGGGGCAATGGGCCAGATCCCAAGCGGCGGGCATACCCCCTCTTAGCCTTGGATCCACCCCGAGGCCAAGCTGTTCTGGGCAGTCCGGTGGCGATTCTGCTGTCTGATCGGCCGTGTGACCGGTTCGGGCGGCGCGGTCACCAGTGGGGGTTGGTCGACACGCCGCCGTCGACGACGAGGTCGATGCCGGTGATCCACGATGCGAGCGGCGAACACAAAAAGAGGCAAGCGTTGGCCACATCGGTGGGGGTGCCCAACCGGCCGAGCGGGGCGTTGTTCTGCCACCGTTGGACGCCTTCGGGCCAGTCCCGTTCGATCCCGTCCCGGCCGATCAGTCCCGGTGAGATCGAGTTGGCCCGCACCCCCCTCACCCCGTACTCCAACGCCACGGCCTTGGCGTGCATGATGAGCGCCGCTTTGGTCACCGCGTAGTGGGCGTGCATCGGGGCCGGCGTCGAACCCTCGATCGACGCGATGTGGACGATCGAGCCGCGGGACTCGATCAGGGCGGGCAACGCGGCGGCGGTCAGGCGGTGCACCGCGGTCATGTTGGTATCGATCATCTGTTGCCATCGGGCCCCGGTCATCGCATCGAGTGACACAAGATCCTGGCTCGCCGCGCCGTTGATCAGCCCATCGATCCGACCGAACCGCTCGATGGACCGGGAGACGACAAGGTCCGGTGCGACCGTGTCGGTCAGTTCCGCCTGGACGGCCAGAAATAGGTCCGGATCCTGGTCCGCGGGTGGCGTGAACCGGTAGGTACCGACGACGCGGGCCCCGGCGGTCGTGAAGACCCGACAGATGGTCCCTCCGATGCCACCGCTGGCGCCGGTCACGATTACCACTTGGCCGGATAGATCGATCATGCCCTCATCAACTTGTCCTCATCGGCCTCTCTGTTCTCGGGCTCTATTATCCGGGCCTTCATTGCGGAGTCTCCCTGCTCAGCGCCATGATCGTCCGGGTCATCGACGGATAGGCCGCGATGAGGGTGGCTCGATCGCCCAGCTCGAATCCTTCCACCGTGAACGGCGGTGCCATCGTCGTGCCGAGCAGGGTCCACTCGCCGGTTGTGCGGGACCCTTGCCACACGCCGCCGGCGATGGGCACCGAGGGTCGTTGACCCGCCCTGAGATCCATCCCCAGCAGATGGCGGCCGGCGGTACCGTCGGGCCTGAGCACCACCACCTCGGCCGGGTCCCCACCATAGAAGTGGTACAGCTCCATCGATAGGAGCCGGTGCAGCGCGGAGAAGTCCCCCTCGCGGAGCAGGAAGTAGATGCCGGTCGACCGCTCATCGATCCATGTCTGAGCCCACATACCACCCTCGTCGGGTAGGGGTTCGAGGCCGAGGGTGGCGATGATCTCGTCGGCGGTCACCGACTCGCCAGACGAGCGGAACGGGCGCTCAGCTCCGCGGTGGCCCCAACCATGTCGACCGTCGTGCAGCGGCCCTCCTCGACCACCTGACGTCCGGCGACCCAGACGCTTCGGACCGCGTCCGGGGAGCCACCCCACACCAGATGGGTGATCAGATCCTGCTCATCGAGCACCGGCGCCAAGGCGTTGGCCTCCAGATCGATCTCGATCATGTCCGCGGCACAGCCCGGCGAGAGTCGACCGAGATCGGGTCGCCCGATCGCATCAGCCGCCTCGGAGGTCATCATGGCCAGCACCTCGTGATGAACCAGGTCGGCTGCGTCGGACGAGCGTAAGCGGGCGTAACGCATCGCCAGGCGCGCCTCCTCGAACAGGTCCAATCGGTTCGAGGAGGCCGGACCGTCGGTGGCCACACCCACCGAAACACCCGCACGGCGCAGGTCACTGATGGGCGCGATCCCCGATGCGTGCTTGCCGTTGGATCCCGGGCAGTGGGCCACCCCGACGTGTCGCCGGGCCAGGAGATCGATGTCCTCGTCGGCGAGCCAGACCCCGTGAGCGGCGATCGCCGGACCGTTCCACAAACCGAGCCGGTCAAGATACGCGGGCACGGTCAGCCCGGTCCGTTCGGTGACGGCGTCACCCTCGTGGCGGGCCTCGGCCACATGGATATGGACCAGGAGGTCCTTGGCGGCGGCCAGCTCGGCCACACCGACGAGCGCTCCTTCGGAGAGGGTGTAGGCCGAGTGTGGCCCGACCCCGATGGTCGTAAGCGGATCGCCGGCTCGGGCGTCGGCCAGCTCGCCGACGGCCTGGAGCTGATCGGCGATGGTTCCGTACCTTGCGAAATCATCGACTTCGATGAGCGGGCCGGTCACCACCGTCCTCAGACCGAGACGGGCCGAGGCCTCGATGATCTCCTCCGCGGCGAAGTACATCTCGACGCTGGTGGTGATGCCGTTGGCGAGCAGTTCGGACCCACCGACCGTCATGCCCGCGACGACGTCGCCGCGCTGAATTCGCGCCTCTCGGGGGAACATCACCTCGTTGAGCCATGGCAACAGGGGCAAGCCCTCGCCGGCGCCGCGCAGCAAGGTCATCGGGGTGTGCGCGTGGGTATTGATCATCCCCGGCATCAATAGCCCGGCCACCTCCACCGTCGGCCTGTCCACCGTCTGCCCATCCACCGTCGCGATGGTCTGCTCCGGCGCCTGACCGGATGGGCCGACCCAGGTGATGATGCCGTCGTCCACGTCGACGACGCCCGGAGAGATGAGGGTGACGTCGCCAACCATCGTGAGCAGATGGCGAGCGCGGTAGCGCACCGAGCTCACGGTGCCGTCTCGGCGAGCGTCTCGCCCCGATCGAGGCGGACGATCCGCCGGTCGGTGACGATGGCGGTGATCAAGGCCGCAGGGGTCACGTCGAACGCCGGGTTCCGGGTGTTGGTGTCAGGCGGCGCGATGGCCGCACCGCGGACACTGCGGATCTCGGCCGACCCACGGTCCTCGATCGTGATGGCCGAGCCCGACGGGGTGTCCATGTCCACGCTCGACTCGGGCGCGACCACCACGAACGGGACGCCGGCGTGCTGGGCGCCCAACGCCAGGGAGAATGTCCCGATCTTGTTGGCGGTGTCACCGTTGGCCGCGATCCGGTCCGCCCCGACATACACGATGTCGGCCTCATGGCGGGCGAGGAGAAACGGGCCGGCGGAGTCGACGATCAGCGAGTGAGGGGCACCCATGCGGTCCAGCTCCCAGGTCGTCAGCCGGCCACCCTGGAGCAGGGGCCGGGTCTCCATGGCTATGGCCTCGGTGAGCCGGTGTTGGTCGTGGAGGGTGTGGATGACGCCCAGGGCAGTGCCGCGGCGCACCGAGGCCAGCCCTCCGGTATTGCAGACCGTCATCGCCGTCACGGGCCCTTCGCCCAGCAGCTCTGTTGTCAGCCGAACCCCGTTCTCGCCCATCGCCAGCTCGGCCCGGATCTCGTCGGTCTTGACCCGGTGAGCGGCGTCGAGCATCGCCGCGCGGCCCTCCGACACCAGCGCCGCAACGCGGTCCACCATCCGAGCCAGGTTCACCGCGGTTGGTCGCGCCGTGCGAATGGTGTCGACCAGCGCCATGAACGTGTCGCCGACCCCACCGGCCTCGTCGTGGGCGAGGACCACCCCGTAGGCGCCGGCCACCCCCAACGCGGGTGCGCCTCGAACCGCGAGCCGCCCGATGGCGTCGACCAGATCCGCGACGCGCTCGATGTCGAGCACCCAAAGCTTCTGGGGGAGCAATGTCTGGTCGATGAGGCGAACCGCGCCATCCGACCATCCGACGGTGTCCAACCCGTCCGCATCCAACCCGTCGGTGTTCACGTCGCCAACGTAGTCCGACACCGGAGCCTCTCTTGGACCAAGCTGTTGCGATGTCCACCGAATTGCCTCAGCCCGCACTATCGACCAAGCCCGAGATCATTGCCGGCTTTTCCCACTGCTGGGACTCGATGGTGCCGCTGGCTCGGTCGCTGTCCGAAGAGGAGTGGGAGACCGATTCCATCTGTCCCGGTTGGCAGACGAAGCACGCGCTCTTGCATCTCGCGGCTGCGGAGACGGCGTTTTCCCAATGGACGGACTTGTTGAAGCCCCCGTTGCGTGAGATCGACACGTACTTCAAAGCTCATGCCGAGGAGACCGGCGCCGAGATCCTCGACCGGTTCGAGCGCATCACCGAGGTGCGGCGGGACCAGTTCGAGGCGATGAGCGAGGCCGACTTCGATGCCGAGTCCTGGACCGCCGCCGGGCCGGGCACTTACCGCCGCTACATGGAGATCCGGATCTTCGACCATTGGGCTCATGAACAGGACATCCGGGTACCGCTCGACCGGCCCGGAAACCTGAGCGGGCTCGGCGCCGACTTCTCGCTCGATGAGGTTCATATGGTGTTCGGCTATCTCGTCGGCAAGCGGGCGGGAGCGCCCGATGGCTCTCGCGTGACGGTCCATGTGACCGGGCCGACCGCCCGTGACCTGCACGCCGTCGTCGACGGGCGGGCCAGCGTGGTTCCCGAGCTCGCGGACCCGACCGCCGAGGTGACCGTCGACTTCGGCACGTTCATGCTGTTGAGCGCCGGCCGCATCGACCCCGACGCCCCCCTGGCGGACGGCCGGGTCACCCTCGCCGGCGACACCACCCTCGCCCGCTCGGTCGCCACCAACCTGGCCTTCACTCTGTAGCCACTCGTCCCACGGCCACTATCGACGGCCAACCCGCCTGAGTATCCTGTCGGGTATGGCCCTCATCGGTCGAGTGGTGGTCCCTCGAGGGCGGCCGCGGTGACGTGGGACCGAATTGGCTCCTACCAAGACTCAGCGAGCTCCTCTGGACGAGAGAACCGTCGACGTCGGTGTCGACAATCCGTTCGTGACCGAGCCACCCGATGACGCACGAACCCCGACTCAGCCGCCCATAACCGGCACCAAGGTCGTGATCGACAACGTGCCAGGCACCACCCAACATGGCGGTGTCTGGCACTAGTACACGAGACCGTCTCGATCTGCACCGGCGTGTCGAGCTGTCGAATCAGCCGGGTGATGTCGCACAGGCCCGGATCGCGCGGGGGTCCGACCTGGTCGGGTACCGTCTCGGGCGATGGAACAGCCGCTTGAGGGGATCCGGGTCGTGGAGCTGGCGACCGGGATCGCCGGTCCGTACGCCGGGAGACTGCTCGCCGACTATGGCGCCGAGGTGGTGAAGATAGAACCGCCCGGCGGTGACCCCAATCGACGCATGGGTATGTGCGTCGGTGACGAGCCGGGGCTCGAGGACGGTCCGGTCCATCTCCACCTCAACACCAACAAGCGGTCGATCGCGCTGGACATCGATGATGCGGCAGACCGAGACCGCCTCCGGACCGTGCTGGCCGACGCCGATGTGCTCATCGAGTCCGAGACCCCCGGACGGCTGAACCAACACGGGCTCGACCATGAGACCCTCGCGGCCGCGCAGCCCCGGCTCGTGACCGTCAGCGTTACCCCCTTCGGCCAGACCGGCCCCTACGCCGGCTACAAGGGGGCCGAGATCGTGCACTACGCCCACGGTGGGCCGATGCACTCGGCCGGGCTGGCCCGTCGTGAACCGGTGAAGATGAGCTACGACCTCGGGCTCCACCACTGCGGCACCATGGCCGCGATGACCGCTCTCAGTTCCCTGGCCTTGGCCGAGCGCGACCAGAGGTCGGTCCATGTCGACCTGGCGACGAGCGAGACCCAGCTCGTTTCGATCGACCGGCGCATGACCTACCTGCTCTACTGGGCGTACAACCAGCAGAACGCGCTGCGCTCACCAGGACGCCGACTGGGCACGTTGCCCAACGGGCTCTATCCGGTGCGCGACGGCCATGTGCACCTGGCCTGCATGCCGGCGTGGGTACCGCGCATGCTGAAAACGCTCGGCGACGACGAGCTCGCGGCCGGCTACGACCGGCCCGGTTGGGAGGCCGACCCCGAACTGGCCGAACGCCTGGACGTGGCCCTGACCCTCTGGGGTTTCGAGCGAGATCGCTATGACGCCATGCACCAGGCGCAGGCCAACGGTTGGCCCCTGACCGCCGTCAACCATCCGATCGACGTGCTGTCGGACCCCCATTTTGTGCAGACGGGCTTCTGGCACCACGTCGACCATCCGACCGCGGGCTCCTACCGGATGCCGGGACCGGCGATCATCATCGACGACGGCTGGAAACGCCGCCGTCGGCCCCCTCTGCTCGACGAACACTCGAGCGAACCGTTCGAATGGCCCGAGCGAGCCGAGCCGACACCACCCCACGCGACATCCCCAACGCCAGGCCGGCCGGGGCTGTCGGCGCCGCCGGAGAGCCCGCCTCTGACCGGTCTACGGGTCCTGGACCTCACCGTGGTCTGGGCGGGACCGTTCGCCACGATGCTGTTGGGTGATCTCGGTGCCGACATCATTCGGGTCGATAACCCCCATATCTTTCCGTCGGCCACCCGTGGGCTGTTGCCGCGCCCACCGGCCGAAATGGTTCCCGAGCTCGGACCGATCTTCGCCACCTACCCCGACGCCGACCCCGGCGACCGGCCGTGGAACCGGGCCGGTATCTTCACCGCCCACGCCCGCGGCAAGCGCAGTGTCACCCTCGACCTGCGCACCGAGCTGGGCCGCGAAACCCTGCTCCGGCTGACCGAACACTGCGACGTCATGATCGAGAACAACGCCGCCGGTCTGCTCGACAAGTTGGACCTGGGCTGGGACGTGCTCCACGAGCGCAACCCGGGATTGACGCTGATCCGCATGCCCTCGGTGGGGCTGAGCGGCCCCTATCGCGACTATGTCGGCTTCGGGGTGAACTTCGAGGCGCTGAGCGGGCTCACCGCGATCAGGGGCTACCCCGACGAGGACCGCACCGATGTCGACCCCCTCTTCCACATGGATGCAGCGAGCGCCGGACTCACCGCCTTCGCGGTTCATGCCGTGCTGCGACGGGTAGCGAAGACCGGGGTCGGCGAGCTGGTGGAGCTGAGCCAGACCCAGAACATGATGAACCAGATCGGGGCGGTGTTCATCGACGCCGACCGCACCGGACGCACCCACGGCCCGCTCGGAAACCGTGACCCCAATCGGGCGCCCCAGGGCTGCTACCCGTGCGCTCCCGAAGCGAGCCCGGCCGGTGATGCCAGTGCGTCCGGACCACCGGATGATGACGACCGCTGGGCGGTGATCTCGGTCGGCGACGACACCGAATGGCTTGGCCTACGGATGGCGATGGGCGATCCGCCCTGGGCGAAGGACTCCCGCTTCGACACGCTCGCGGGCCGCCATGAGCACCACGACGAGCTCGACGGCCGCCTGGCCGAATGGACCGGGGCCCTGAGCGACACCGAGGTCTTCGAACGCTGCCAGAGCCACGGCGTCCCCGCCGCTCCGGTGTTGAGCGAACAGCGCTGCTACGCCGACCCCCATCTCCGGGCCCGTGACATGTTCCGCCCTAACGGCAGCGAGGAGCTCGGCACCCACGAGTACGCCGCCCATGTCTGGCACTGGGACGGCCCACCCCTGGCCTGGGGGTCGATCCCGATGCTCGGGGAACACAACGACGAGGTGTTCCGCGACCTGGTCGGCCTCGACGACACCGAGATGGCCGCCCTCGACGCCGACGGCCAGCTGTCGAGGGATTATCTCGACGGCGACGGCAACCCGCTCTGATCTCACGCCTCGCCTGGCCCGCCCGCATGACACCGCGCGCATGACACCGCGCGCATGACACCGCCCGCATGACACCGCCCCGGCGCGGATCGTAGGGTCCGGGCATGTTGTTGCCACTATCCCCCGACGAGATGCTCTCCACCACCCGCTCGGTCCGGCGCCGACTGGACATGACTCGGGACGTACCGACGAGCGTGCTCGACGAGTGCCTCGACCTCGCCCTCCAGGCCCCGACCGCGTCGCTTCGCCAGGATTGGCACTTCGTGATCAGCAACGACCGGGACCAATGCCGGGCCGTCGGCGAGGTGTACAAGCGCGTCTGGCTGGGGATGATCTCCCAGAGCTACCTCGACAAGACCGCCGGCGAGGAACCCGACGAGACCGCCCGGGGCGACTGGCTCAACATGATGGGGTCAGCCCGCCACCTCGCCGAGAACTTTCCCGATATCCC
>Ga0316192_10002451_pt1 | contig 13531 bp, 8 predicted proteins | sample MerIslwburrow_MG_FD_204931 | JGI IMG/M metagenome (GOLD analysis project Ga0316192, IMG submission 204931) | Coastal sediment microbial communities from Maine, United States - Merrow Island worm burrow | ecosystem: Environmental > Aquatic > Marine > Coastal > Sediment | place: USA: Maine...
ACCGGAAGCACGGCTCCCAACGGGGCGAACAGCCGCACAATTTTGCCAAATTATCGCCTCTCAACAGCACCTTGGCGCCCCAAATTAACCATACGAAAAGCTACACTTGCAGCGAATAGGGCGTTGAAAAACAAAGTTCGAAAAGAACCCAAAAGTTTCCCGCAGGGGAACATTCAGTTTGTGCCGTCGCCGGGCATGGCAATCGCAGGGGACAAAGCTATTGGCGCAGGGAAATCTGGTCAGACGACCGCAACGTTGGGATGCAGCATTTGGCCGTGAACGCATTCATGCCGATTGGGTCAAGCTGATCCTGTCTTCGCGGATTTTAGGTGATATCGATGCCGCGGATTTTCCAGACGATTTGTCGCTTGCAGACATCATAACCAATGACTGCGCGATCAGATGGTGTTCGCGCGGTGAAATTGTCTACGCGGCAGGCAGTTACCAGACATCGATATTCGTGGTGCTCAACGGTGGTGTGCGGGTATCGGATGAAGCCGGAACCGAGGCCGCCACAGGGCAAACGGTGATGCCAAAGCTGAACGCCTGGCTCAGCCCGCTGCTGCAGGGGAAATTCGGACGCGCTGAAACCAATGTGACACGGTTCCCGACAGTTCGCCTGGGACGTTACGAGATGTTCGGCGAGGTCGAAGCCATGACCCGCACGCCGCGCAGCAACACAGCTGTTGCCGATGTTGACAGGACAGCGCTGCTGGAGATTACGTGGCCGGGCGCGCGCGAGTTGCTGCACTGGTCGGACGCTTTCCGGTACAGTGTAGAGGAATTGTATCGCGCCCGCAGTGTCGAGGTTGGGCTGAAAGAAAGCGGATTGTTTGCCCATGTCGATCCGGAAACACTGGTAGCGATCGCGCAGCAATGCAGCTTTGAACGCCATGGCAGTTTTGACTGGTCTCACCTCTATCAGCGCGAGAATGCCGGCAGGCAACAAGGTGAACAGGTGATCGGGCAGGAGCCGTTGATCATCGAACAAGGTCATTATCTGGAGGACATGTTTCTCATTCGCGCAGGCTTTGCGCGCGTTACCGAGACTGTTCATGACAACGAGTCTTCGGTGGGATTCCTGGAAAGCGGTGATGTATTCGGTTTGACCGAGATTGAAGAAGGCCTGCTGTTTGGCAGCCATCCGCAGGCCGCGAGGGGGTTGCGGTCCGTCGGCTACACCGACCTCATCCGGATCCCTGAGCACATTGTCGGCAGGTTCATATTATCCGGTTCGAAACGCCGGGGCGGGGGTGTTGCGTCCGCGCCCGGGCAAGTTTCGCACGCTGACCTGTCGCTGCTTGATTTTGTGGTCGACAACCGCTTCATCAATGCGACCAATGCCATGGTTATCGACACCACACGATGCGTAGGTTGTGATGACTGTGTTCGGGCTTGCGCTGCGGCTCATGACGGTATCCCGCGATTTGTCAGAACCGGGCGAACCCATGCCAATCTGATGGTTACCAGTGCCTGCATGCATTGCACGGATCCGGTATGCCTTATCGATTGTCCGACAGGCGCCATCCACCGCGACGTATTCAGCGGTTCCGTGGTTATTGATGACGATACCTGCATCGGATGTGCGACTTGCTCAAGCGCCTGCCCATACAACAACATTCAGATGAGGGAAGTGACCGGACCGGATGGTGCCATTCTGATCGATGAGGATGGCAGCACACACCTGAAAGCGACCAAGTGTGACCTGTGTGCCGGGCAGAGCGGTGGCCCAGCGTGCCAGCGGGCGTGTCCGCATGATGCACTGACGCGCATCGACATACGGGACTTGGACATATTGTCTGACCAGCAGCCACGTGTGTAAGCAATATGTTTGGTGTTGCGCGCAATACTATGGTCACTCTGGGTGCGATTGTGGCCGTCTACTGGTTGATCAGTTTTTACAGCACTGCCCTGCGTGATCCGAGATTTCTCGACGGCTGGATTTTGACCGCTGCGATGTTTGGGCAGTTGCTGTTTCATGTCAGGAAGAAATTTCCTGCAAGCCCGCTTGGCAGAGTTTCCATCTGGCTGAAAATGCACATTTACCTGGGATATTTCGTGGTTGCCGTGTTTCTGCTTCACACCAGTTTCTCATTTCCTGAAACCACGCTTGAATGGGCCTTGTGGATCATGTTCGCGCTTGTTGTTGTCAGCGGGCTCGTCGGGCAGTATCTGACCAGTTCGATACCCGGCAAACTGCAGCAGCAACACGCCGAGCAAATGACGTTCGAGCAAATGACGTTCGAGCAAATTCCGACGGCACGGCTTAACCTGTTCCGTGAGGTGAATGCCCTGGTCCTGGACACGGTCACCCCTGAAGGCTCGTCGGAAGTGTCCGATTTCTACGTGAACAGGCTGCGGGGGTATTTCAGACGACCCCAGAACCTGAGAGCGCATCTGCGCGGATCGCGGCGGCCCCTGGAGAGAATCAACGGCGAGATTTCCGATCTGGAACGCCGGGTCAACGCGCCTGATAGAGAGACACTGTCTTCAATCAGGAAACTCGTGACAGCCAAATATGATCTCGACCACCAGTACACTGTTCAGGGTCTGCTGCATTCGTGGTTGTTCGTGCATGTACCTGCAACCTATTCCCTGATCGTGTTGTCAATTCTGCATGTCGCAGTTGTGTACGCTTATTCTTCAGGGGTTCAGTGACATGGACCTCCTGCAACGTTTCAAGAACTTCCGGTTCAACTCTCGCCAATCAGCGAAGATGCCCCGCCCCAAACGGGATATCGTCTCCTGGTGGCTTGCTGTGTTTACCGCAGGTGTCCTGATGCTTGCGGTTGGCTATGCGGCAGATACCAAGCTTTTCATGCCGGGTCCGCTGACGTCTTCGCATAGTACGCTGGAGCAATGTTCGGATTGCCATTCAAATGTTTCCAAGGGGCAGTTCGGCTGGCTGCATGCGGTCTTTGCAACCGCAGATCCGCGCAAGGACAGTTCCTCCTGTTTGACCTGTCACAAAATGGGGGAAGACGTCGCCCACAACCCCCATGGTCTCGAAATGTCGAAGCTTGACGCCTATGTGCGCGAGATCAAGGCGCAGCCTGATGCAACGACACTGCCGGTCAAAGCCCGGGTCCGCAAGGCTGTGTTGCCGGTCGACTCCACGTTTCAGGATGGCGTGTTCTGCGCCACCTGCCACAAGGAGCACCAGGGTGGAGACGTCAAGCTGAAGGACATGGCAGATGCGCAGTGTCACACCTGTCACCAGGTTCAGTTCGAAAGCTTCAACACAGATCATCCGGATTTTGACAAATATCCGTTCAGACGCAGAACCCGTGTCAATTTCGATCACTCCGGACATTTCAAGAAGCATTTCCCCGAGTGGAAGGCAAAGAAGGAAAATGCCGGTACGACGCCGGAATCCTGTTCCGGTTGCCATACGGTGAGCGCACAGGAAGGGCACATGAACGTCAAGCCGTTTGCCGAGAGTTGTGCTGCGTGTCATCTCGGGCAGATTGTCGGTGCCGAACGGGCAACGGGTCCGAAGGGGGTCGCCATGCTCATGCTGCCCGGTGTTGATGTTGCGACTTTCAGGGAGAAAAAAATCGACATCGGCAAGTGGCCTGATGAGTCCGAGGCGGAACTGAGCTCGTTGATGAAACTGCTGATCGGGCGCACGGCAGAAGGACGGAAAATACTTGCAGCCACAAATGAGCTGGACCTGCTTGACCTGACCCAGGCGACGCCTGAGCAGATTATCCAGGTCGGAAATCTGGTATGGGAAGTGAAACAGCTGTTCCACGCCCTGACCAATTCCGGAACTGCAGATATCCTGAAGCAGCTGGATTCCGACAAGCAAACACCGATTGACAAACAACTGCTCACAAACCTGACGGCCAGCATGCCGCGAGACGTTCTCATCGGTGCCTTGCGGGACTGGTTGCCGGATCTGGCAGAGGAAATAACCAGGCGAGGTGAAGAAAAGCGGGCCGACGTGCCGCCGGCAACAACGACTTCGGATGCGTCTGACACGGTGACAGTTGACGGAGCCAACGCCGATCAGGTGGAAAATGCCACGGTGGCACAAGAACCGGATGCAGCGCCTGAGACGACGCAGGCCGACCGGGAAAAGCCGGCCGGGCCTGTGGTGCTCGCGCAGCAAACCGAAAGATGGCGGGTAGATCCGTTTGGCCGGTTGCTCAAGGGCAACAAGCCGCCTGAGGAAGACGAAGTTGATGAGGCGGCTGATGAGCCAGGTGACGCCGACGAACCGGAAGATCAGGTGTCCGAAGATGCAGATGCGCCGGACGATCAGGATCCCGTTGAGCCGGCAGACTCCACCGCGGACGTGGAAGCTGACACTGAAGCCGATAGCGATGTGGAGGTGTCCTCAGACAATGAAACAGAACCGCTCGAACTGGATACCGATGCGGAAACATGGGCACAGTTCGGCGGCTGGTACCGTCAGGACTACTCAATCATGTACAAACCCACCGGGCATGCCGACACATTCTTGAAAGCATGGCTCGACTTTTCTGCAATCAGGTTCAGCAAGACGCAAGGCAACCTGGCAGCATCGGTATTCATGGAACTCACCGGAAAGGATGCACAGGGCCAGTGCAGCAAGTGTCATAGCCTTGATGCAACAAAAGACCAGGCCCGGGCCGTGAAGTGGGCACCTTCATCGACCGAGACCAGCGAAAGCCTGTTCACGTCCTTCAGCCACGAGCCGCACCTGGGTGTGGTGAGCGCGGAAAAGGGCTGCCTGACCTGTCACCAATTGAGCAGCGCCAAAGGGTATCTGGATACCTACAAGGCGAATGATCCGAAAAAGTTCGTGTCAAACTTTATGCCGGTGAAGAAAGAAACATGTGCATCATGTCATGGTAAAAAAGAGGTCCGCCAGGACTGTGTGCTGTGCCATAAATACCATGTGACAGACATCTTCACACCGCTCATGCAGACCAAGATTCCGGAGAAGTGAACCAGAGAGACACGGGGTTTAGGGGGCAGTCTAATTCGCAAAACTGACCCAGCCCCGGGCAACGCGAAAATATCACGTTGTGCACAAGCAAAGATGATCAGATTTTCCCGAGATTCGGCGGATCACATATCCAGCACAAGGTCGCTCTGGGGCTGTGCTACACATGGCAGGCATTTGCCGGGAGCCGGTGTCTTTTCCGGTGTGCGCTCATATTCGACACTGCCACCTTTAAGTGCAATTGCGCAGGTGCCGCAAACTCCCTGCCGGCAACCGCAGCGCGCCTTGATGCCGTTTGCAATGGCAAGCTCGAGAAGTGAACCGTCGCCGGGCACCCACTGAACTTTCTTGCCCGACCGGGCAAACTCTATCTGAAAAGCCTGTTCAGCATTGTTTTCGAGTAGTTTTTCAGGTGGTGGGCCCGCGGCTACAGTGGGAGAAGCCGGACCGAACGCCTCGAACCTGATATTATGGGCAGGCACGCCGATTTGCTCAAATCCCCTGGTGAGCGTGTTCATCATTGGTGCCGGGCCACACAGGTAAATCTCACATTCCCTGCCTTCCAGGATGGGCCGGACAAGGTCCTCGGTAATGTGGCCTCTAAGGTGGTAATCGACCTTGTGCCGGCACGTATTGGTGGGCCGGCTGTAGGCGACGACCATGCGCAGGTTGCGTACCTGGCTGACTACCTTTTGAAGATAGTCATACATGGCATGTTCGGCACGGTTGCGAACACCGTAGAAGAGCCAGATTTCACGGTTAGATCCAGTCGCGATCAACCAGTTCACCATGCTGAGAATTGGCGTGATGCCAACGCCGCCGGCAATCAGGACAATCGGTTTATCGGAGTCTTCCTGAAGGCAGAATGATCCTGCAGGCGCATAGGCATCCACAACCGAACCTACTTTCAGATGGTTGTGGAAATAATCCGACGATTGTCCCGGTGGAGTTCCTTCGGGCGCATCGAAAGGCGGGTCAATTCTCTTGACCGTCACGCGGTAGCAATTTCTGGCAGCCGGACTGTCGGAGAGAGAATAGCATCTGGTTATCGGTTCGGCTTCGCCGGGAACAGTCATTGAGAATGTAAGAAACTGGCCGGGCCGAAACGACGGGATCGAGCGGCCGTCATTTGGCTCCAGGTAGAACGAGCAGATGTCCTGGTTGAGGTTCTCGTATACCCGGTTGACGACCCGGAATTTTCGCTTGCCCTGCCACAGGAGGTCGTTTTTCTGGCGCTGGATTTGACCGTCTTCAAAAACACCGGCCGTCACGTGCCGAAACTGTGCGATGTACCTTTTCTCCTGCCGGGCAAACTGATATCTGCGGCCGGCAAAAGACGCTACGCTGATTGCCGCGCGCATGGACGCGGCACCTGCCACCATAATGCCGACCAGCTGTGTGAGTTCCGTCAACTCCATTGCTATTCCCTCTTCATACTCGTCGCACAGCAGTTGCAAATCTTCTGCGCGAGGTCAGTAAACAAACTGAAATTCTGCCCGGCCGCCGAAAGCATCGTCGCTATCTTCATTGATTGTGTAAAAGGTCTCGAACGTCAGCTGGATGTGCTGGCCTATCGCCTGCTGCAACTGAGCCCCGAAACCGAGGCTGTCAGAACCGTCACCGCTGAGATCGTGGCGTCCGGCGATTTCGAGGATCAGATTGCGGCGCTTGTCATCCCAAAAAGCCTGGTAGCCGATAGCGCCGCCAACAACGCTGTCAGAAGTAAACGGATCGATCTCGGCGAGATAGTTGCCGAGGTTCGGAGACGCAAACAGGATGCCGGTATTGGCCAGCGGGCCGCCGACAATGGCTTCCCGTCCGGCCTGGGTGAAATTGCCCAGGCCCAGGAATGAATTGAAATAGACGATATCGTCGGATCCGGTCACGGTCTTCGACAGCTCAGAGGTTATCAGGGTTCCGGTACCGACCACGTTGCCCTCAATTTCCTCATCGAGTGCAATCGACGTGTTGACCCGGAACGCGCTGCTGATGCCGCCAAGCCCGGGAAGGCGCTGGATCGCCGAGACCCCAAAATACAGGCCGTCACCATTGTCGGAATCGTCGACGTAAATCATGTCGTAGTTGAATGTCGAGTAGTGAGTATCTGCGGCAATGAACAACCCGAACATGTTTTCATCGCTGCCGCGGGCACCATCGTTGCGGTCAAGCCGGTTCCAGCCATACATGGCCGAGATGCGAAGGTTGGAAGTGCCGGGGAATGGGATGTTATTGCGGACAAATCCGACTGCATCGATGGTATCGTTTATCAGGATGCCTTCCTGGAATATGACCGGTTGACGCCCGACGGTGAATCCAAAATCAAGTGGCAGTTGCCCCTCTTTGTCGAGATTCGGGAACAGGCCGCCCAGGTCGCCTTCGAAAAACAGGGTTTCCACCTTGAAGTTGAACTCTTCGTTGAAACCCTCATTGTCCCCGTCGAATGTGTAACGCGTGAACTCGCCGGGCCGATTGTTATCTGTGGTGCGCAGCCCCAACAGGATCTTTTCGGTTCCGGTGAGCTGAAGGTTGGCAAACAGGTCCATCCGATTGGCGATCTCGGTTTCGCGTCCGTTTCCGTTGCCATTGTCGAATGACTGAAACGCGGTACGGTTGATCATGTATGCCCACAGCCGGGGTTGCCAGACCGCACCTATGTAGGGAATTTCAAATCCCGGATGCAGGTTGCCGGTATCGAGAAATCCATTGCCGAGTTCATACAAAAGCTTTGGCCGGCTGGGGAGCCGGTCCTCCTCTTTTTCGGTTTTCTCCGTTCTGAACTCGACATATTTGTCTTTCAGGCTCGCAACCTCGCTCCTGTCGCCCAGCGGCCAGATAGCGGAGTACCAGTGCTCGCCCGTCCGCTCTGCCGGTTCGCCGCCAGTCGGCGTTATCAGCGTGTCTGCCTTGTTCTGCGCTGTCACATTGTGCTGGTAGTTTGTCCTGGCCAGTTCGGTTGCCGTGGCTGAAATTGAATACAGGATTCCTGGGGTCACGACGGTCAGCATCAGCAGCGTGCTTCGCGAAAATCCCGTGAAATGAGTCACGTTTTTCATTGATGTTGCCTGCTCCGTTTTAGTCTTTTTCTGGTTTCATATGCACGGGAGATCTCCGCTGATTGCCGCAGAAGCGTCACTTCACGGGGTCTGTTAGCCGCGGGCGGCGGGCGGGGACCGGTTTGGCGGGTATCACGTTTGTCGCCGGGGCCACATTTCCGGCGGGAACCACGGCGCCGAACGAGGCGGCTGGAGCCAGCAGGACGGGGCCGGATCCTGAATTCGAAACGCTGGCACCCAGCGTCACTTCCTTTTTCCAGAGCATCTGGGTTCCGGCGATCAATTCATTGCCGACCTCGCGGGGCGTCATGTGGAAGTCGAAGCCAACGCTTTGAATGGACGTGATCAGGTTTATCGGTACCGCCTGCGCCATCAGCTTGACGGTCGCCTTGTACGGGGCGTTGCCGGTCAGCTTGCTGCTGTCGACGCTGTAGGAAGCCCAGCGATGGCCGTTCGGCTCGATACCCTTCTTGTGGTTGCGTTCCGTGGATGGCTCACCGCTGAATATGAGCGATGTTGTCGAGGGCAATACGCGGGGCAGGGCAAATGTCGGGAACGGTATCGGAATGACATGCTCGATTTCGCCGCCACGTCCGTTCTGGGTCACGAAGATCGACTGCAGGCTGAACAACTGGCTGTCGAGTTTGGCCTTGCCGGCATGAACGAAAGAGGAATGTCCGTCTCTGAGATCACCATTGGCGTCCCTGTCGCCGGAGAGGAAGACAACCTTGCCATCGCGGTCGGTAACAGTGACCTGGAGCCATACCAGGCGCTCACCTGTGAAACCGGTCGGCACATTGTGCCCATCGGTGCCATTGCGCACCTTGACCCGGAAGGCGAGGCCGCCCACATCGGCGCGGTCCACAATCACATCGTCAAGTTTGTATCCGTTGCGCAGGACCTCGAGACGTGCCCGCTTGGCAAACTCAAGCAACTCGAACTGTTCTTTCAGTATTTCGCGCGCATCGTAGCGGTCGTCGACTGACTGCCAGGGTTTGGGGAATTTGTATCCGGCAGGAACTGCGTTTTCAAACTTGTCGGTGCCCCAGCCTTCCTTGTGCTTGAACTGCAGCCATTCGCGCATGGTCTTGAACTCGGCTGCCTTTTGATTGTGCGGGAAGATACCAGGGTGAATGATCGGGTAGTCGGGCCCGGAGAACAGGTGACGGGTCAGCTTCCGTGACTTGGTGGGAACGTCGCCGATAACTGCAGCCGGTCCTTCGGCATAGCCTGAGGGTTTGCCCTCGATCTTGCCCATATGGCAATCTTGGCAGGTTACGCCCTTGGCTGCTGCCGGTGACATGCGGTATTCGCTGAAGGCTTCTTCAAGCCGGAAGCCGTTGAACAGGGTCACATCATGGCAACTGCCGCAGAATGTCGATGACTTGATCGGAGCGAACACCTCGGCTTTGTTATGGATTTTGCGTCCCGGCTCTTTTTCATCGGTGACGACGCGGAACTTTTCCGGCTTGTCGAGCACGTCCTTGACGCCGCTATTGCCCTCGGGGCCAAACACCGGTGCGGTCAGTCCGCCTTCAACCAGCGCCAGGCGGCCGCTGACCTTGTTGTAGGCCTTGTTGATCCGGTGGCAGACGACGCAGGTAATTCCCTCGCGCGAAGTGGGATGACGGTCAAGATTTGATTCGAATGTGCTCTCACCGAGATTCGCCCCTACCGGGCTGTGACAGCGCAGGCAAAAGTCGCCATTTGAGCCGTTGCTCAGCTCATTGATCTTGTTGTTCAGCGACAGGTAGATCGGGCTGAGCTGGGCATAGGCGTGCTGGGAGACCGACCATTCCTTGTAGTGCTTGGGATGGCAAATTCCGCAGGTCGCGGCTGCCGGATACCGGTTCTCGACAAACAACTGCAGGTGTTCCTCAGCGGCGGTAAGCTCTTTTTTGTCCTTGTCGTCCTTGCTGGCTGTCTTTTGGTCGGCGGGCTGTTTTTCCTCGGGCTCGGCGACTTCGCGGTCCGGTTCTGACTTGTTATCCTGCTTGGGTTTATCGCTCTTTGCACCGAGCGCTTTTTCGGCTTCGATCAGCAGATCGTCGGTCTGGTCCGACTTGCCTGACGTATTGGCCTGGGCCACCTGAATCCTGCCATGCGGGGATTTCATGTTCAGCTCAGACAGGTAATTCTGCAGTTCGGCGGTGACCGGTGACGCGCTGCCGGTAACCGGGGGATGATTGGGCGCCCTCTGCTTCAACTCAGCAAGGTAGTTTTGCAACTGTGCCGACACTGGTGACACGTTGACGGCAGCCGATGGACTATCAAGGGGGGGATGTCCTGCAGGCAGGGACAGACGTGTATCCGCCTGGGCATCACTGACAAATGGAAGTAAACCTTGGTCGTGAACAACTCCAACACCGGATACGACCAGACATGCCGCAACGACGGCACCTAACAACTTCCTCACTTCTACACCCCTTAATGCCGCCGGTTATCATCACCCCTCAAGTCGCCGCCGTTCATTCGGGTTCTGGTTAACAGAATGTTAATGTTTGCAGCCGTTCCAGACGAGAATTTGGCAGGGGACTGGCGCAATTGCGGTGATTCCGTGTGAATTGTGGCCACCCGGAAAAGTTGCAACCTGCCTCGTCAATTCGCCTGGATACACATGTCAGTTGAGTTGCATCGACCATCCCAGATTTTGCAGAGTAGAACATCCACTGCCGGCAAAATTCAGGGTAAGGCGAGGATGAAAGCAGACTATTTTTCCGCCTGAACATTGTTACTTGTTTGTAATGTTACTTCACCCAGTTGTGCGACTGTATACGTGTAGATGTCACCGGGGAGCGGAAACCGGGTTTTTAGTGCGCTGCCGGTCATGACTATTTCTCCGGCCAGCAACCTGCGTCCGCGGCCTGCCAGATGGTTTGTGACCCAGGCAAGGCCGTTGAGCGGATGGCCGAGGGCATTGCCGGTGTTGCCGCTGTCGAGCGATTCTCCGTTCAGGGTCACCATGCCGGCAAGATTTCCAAGATCGATGTGCTGCCAGTGTTCAACCGGTGTCCCTAAAACCACGCCGCCACACCAGCACCTGTCGGTCAAAATAGAGCTGGCATCAAGATCGCTGTAATCGGCATTGCGATCCTCAATGATCTCGAAAGCCGGCATCGCAGACTTCACAAATCCGGAGATAGCCTTGCTGTCAAAAGGTGCGGCATTCATGGGCACGTCTTCACCGATTTCCAACGCGATCTCAAACTCAACACCCATGCGGATGAAGTCTGCGTGGTTTGCGACATGCGGCGTGCGATGAATGGTGTTTGCGAATATGCTCCCGTAGACAGGTTGCTTCACACCGCACAATTTCTGTATTTCAGGCGAGGTGACCGCAATCTTGTGGCCCGCGACCGGACCGGCGCCACCCTCTGTCTGCATGATACGATACAGCGCATCCTGGATGTCGTAGGCAGTGTCGAGCGATTCAGGTAGATTGCCTCCGCGCAGCGGTTTGAACCGCTCGCGCCGTACATTTGCCCCGTAGATTTTGCGCGCAACGGCTTCCGTCTGTTTCTGATCCATATGGTCGGTCTCCCATTGCGCATACGTGAACTTGCATGCGTCAGGTAGTGATGTGGTTTGACTATAGGCTACTGCCAGCTCTCGATCACCATGTGCGCTACATTAACCAAACGATTGGTGTGTGGACATATCAGACAAAGCATAGGCATATTTGCCAAGTCCAAGTGCGCAGCCCGACCGAGAGGGAAGAGTGACCCGAGTATTGCTTGCAGGTGTTGCCGTGGCAGATTTTGTGTTCAATGTGGACACCATGCCGCGCAAGGCCGAAAAGTACCGTGCGACCAATGCCCATATCTGCGGTGGTGGAAATGCCGCCAATTCGGCAGTAGCGGTAAGCCGGCTTGGGGCGAAGGCCATGCTCGCTGCCCGCGTCGGTGATGATCTTGTCGGCCGGTTTATTCTGGATGAACTGGCCAGACATGAAGTGGATACCTCGCTGGTAAACTGCATCGCCGGTGCTGCCTCGTCGTTCTCCTCAATTTACATCGACAGGGCAGGCGAGCGTCAGATCACCAATTTCAGAGGTCATGGCTTGGGCGACGATGCCGGGTGGCTGGACGATGTCCCCCAGTTTGACGTGTTGCTGGCCGACAATCGCTGGCAGCCGTTGACCCGTCGGGCACTCCAGGTAGCCCACGACAGAAACCTACCCGCCATTGTTGATGCAGAACCGCCGTTTGATCAAGACACGGTCAAACTGGCCAGCCATGTGGCGTTCTCTGCCCAGGGCATATATGACTTTACCGGTATCGAGCATCCGGTTGCTGCGCTACAGGCTGCATCCTCAAAACTGGATGCCTGGGTCTGTGTCACCAACGGTGCCGAGGGCACATACTTCATTGAAGACGGGCGCGTTGAAAACCTTCCCGCCATTGCCGTCGAGGCAAGAGAAACATTGGGGGCAGGTGATGTGTGGCACGGGGCCTTTGCTGTGATGATCGCCGAGGGCCGCGAAATTCGAAGCGCCATTCGGTTTGCAAACGCGGCAGGCACATTGAAAAGCATGCGCTCAGGTGGCCCGGCAAGCGCCCCGACCAGGGCAGAGACAGAACAGTTTCTGAACATGCATGACCAAAATAGTGTCTAAGACAATCGCATGAATACATTCGACTACATAATCGTGGGGGCGGGATCGGCCGGTTGCGTTCTGGCAAACAAGCTGGGCGCGGACGGGCGCAAGTCGATCCTTGTTCTGGAAGCTGGTCCCATGGACCATGACCTGATGATCCACGTGCCGGCCGGTGTCCACCGGACGTGGCATGAGCCCAAGCTCAACTGGAACTATCACACCGAACCTGAACCGGAACTGCATGGCCGCAGCGTCTTCATGCCGAGGGGCAAGGTGGTTGGCGGTTCATCATCCATCAATTCCATGGTCTACATGCGCGGGCATCCGCTGGATTATGACCGCTGGGCCGATGAATGCGGTCTGACACAGTGGAGCTATGAGCATTGCCTGCCATATTTCAAGTCGGGCGAAACATCTGATCGCGGAGGTGATGACTGGCGCGGTGGCAGCGGTCCGCTTGGAGTGTCAAAGGGCAGTTTCGAAAACCCGTTATACGATGCATTCATCGAGGCCGGTGAACAGGCGGGACAGGGACGGTCGGATGACCTGAACGGGTTCAATCCGGAAGGTGTCGCACGCTTTGACGCCACCAAGAAAAACGGCAGAAGATGCAGCGCCGCCGTGGCACATCTCAGGCCGGCATTGAAGCGCGGAAACGTAACCTTGCTGGTCGCGGCCATGGCAAAGCGGGTGTTGTTTACCGGCAATCGCGCCTATGGCATCGCGTTCGATCACAAGGGCGCTGAACGTATCGTTCACGCCGGCACGCAGGTGATCCTGTCCGGCGGGGCGATCAATTCACCTCAGCTCCTGATGCTGTCCGGCATCGGCCAGGCCGACCACCTGAATGACAAGGGCATCAAGCCGTTGGTCAACCTGCCGGGCGTCGGAAAGAACCTGCAGGATCATGCCAGCATCATTCTGCAATACGAGTGCACAAGGAGCTTT
>Ga0316192_10002452_pt1 | contig 13530 bp, 11 predicted proteins | sample MerIslwburrow_MG_FD_204931 | JGI IMG/M metagenome (GOLD analysis project Ga0316192, IMG submission 204931) | Coastal sediment microbial communities from Maine, United States - Merrow Island worm burrow | ecosystem: Environmental > Aquatic > Marine > Coastal > Sediment | place: USA: Maine...
GTGAACAGGTAGCTGCCTTCACCTCCGGTGATCAGCAGCGGCTCGGGGCCGGGGACGAACAAGCTGGCGGCGAGCCGGTTGGTAGTCATCTCTCGAACTGTAGTTGCTCTGATCACCGCAGAGCTTCAAGCGGCATCGCCAACCATGCCACCCGGCCTGGCCAGGCCGATCTGGCCATCGATGGCCAGATCTGATCGAATGCCTATGATCGCGATCAACCACGCAGAAGGAGATGTTAGGTAGATGGACAGCTATGTGCCGCCGCTGGGCGATATGAACTTTGTACTTGATGCCGTTGCCGACCTCCCCGGCCTGCTGGCGGCCCCACCCTTTGCCGACATCGACCGTGACCTCGTGGCCCACGTCTGCGATGAGGTCGGCCGGTTCATGGCCGAGGTCATTGCTCCCCTCAATCGCACGGGCGACCAGCAGGGAGCGGTACGCAACGATGATGCAACGGTGACCACCCCCGACGGCTTCAAGCAGGCCTATGCCCGCTACGTCGAGACCGGTTTCGGCGCCATCCCGTTCGATCCCGCCTATGGCGGCGGGGGCTTCCCGTGGACGGTGGCCATCGTCATCCAGGAGCTGTTCACCAGCGCCTGCATGTCATTCTCGCTGTGTTCGCTGCTGACCCAGGGAGCCATCGATGCCCTGGAGCACCACGGCTCCCCCGAACAGCAGGCCCAGTACCTCCCCAAGATGTTGACCGGGGAGTGGACGGGCACCATGAACCTGACCGAACCCCAGGCCGGTTCCGATGTCGGGGCGCTCACCACCAAGGCTGAACCGGTCGGCGACGGCTCGTTCCTCATCAGCGGCCAGAAGATCTTCATCACCTATGGCGACCACGACATGGCCGACAACATCGTGCACCTGGTGTTGGCCCGAACCCCGGGCGCTCGGCCCGGCACCCGGGGTATCTCGATGTTCCTGGTCCCCAAGTTTCTGCTTGAGGCCGACGGCTCCATGGGGACCCGAAACGACGTGAGTTGTGTTTCGTTGGAACACAAGCTGGGAATCCACGGCAGCCCGACATGTGTGCTGAGCTTTGGCGATAACGACGGGGCCGTCGGCTGGCTCATCGGGGAGGAGGGCGACGGCATGCGCAACATGTTCACCATGATGAACAACGCCCGCCTGTCGGTCGGCCTTCAGGGCCTGGCCCTGGCTGAGCGGGCCTACCAGCAGGCGTTGAGTTACGCCAACGAGCGCATCCAGGGCACCGCCGTCGGTGCCGAACGGGGCACGTGGAGTCCAATCATCGACCATGCCGACGTGCGCCGGATGCTGATGACGCAGCGCTCATGGATCGATGCCCTGCGTTGCCTGGTCTATACCAACGCCGCGTCCATCGACCGAGCCGATGTCGAGGCGGGCACACCGGCGGGGGAGCGGGCCCGGGAAAGGGCCGAGTTGTACATCCCCCTGTCCAAGGGGCTCGGTACCGATGTGGGGTGCGAGATGACCTCGTTGGCCGTGCAGATCCACGGCGGCATGGGGTTTGTTGAGGAGACGGGGGTGGCCCAGCACTTCCGCGACGTCCGCATCGCCCCCATTTACGAGGGAACCAATGGCATCCAGGCCGCCGATCTGGTTGGTCGGAAACTGCCGATGCGTGGGGGTGGGGTGGTCTTCGACGAGCTGAACGAGATCTCGACCCTGGCCAGTGAACTGGGCGGCCACGAGCAACTGGCACGGTTCGGTCAGAGCCTGGAGACCACCGTTGGTGCCGCCCGTCGGGCCACGGAATGGTTGCTGGCCAACGGGGCCGAAGACCCGAACAATGCCCTGGCCGGGTCGTCGCCCTACCTGCGGCTGCTGGGCACCGTGGTCTGCGGCGGTTTGATGGCCCGCTTGGCGCTGGCCGCGGTGAAGGCCGGGAGCGAGGCGACCGAGGGCAGCGACGATGCCGATTTCTACCAGGCCAAGGTGGTGTCAGCGCGATTCTTCGGCGAGCAGATCCTGCCGACGGTTATCGGTTTGGAGGCCACCGTTACCGCAGGCGCTGCCGATCTGTTCGCCCTCAGCCCCGATCAGTTGGGCTGAGGGCTTGGGCGGCGCTTCCCAGGTTTGGCCGTTTTGGTCAGTCGAGATCGGGCGGGCGAGGAACCTGCACCCGCTCGATGTCGAGGCCAAGGCTCTTGAAGTTCTCGATTGGTTTGTTGTAACCGCGGTCGAGGTGATGGGTTCCGGTGATGGTGGTCGTTCCCTCAGCCGAGGCGGCGGCCAACACATAGGCGAAGCCGCCTCGGATATCGGGAACCGTCACCTCGGTGCCCTTGAGCGGCATGCCACCCCGGACGATCACCGAACAGGGCGTCGATGAGCCGACGAAACGCCCGGCGACACTGCCGAGGGGGGTGTTGTAGGTTTCAATCTGGGCCCCCATCTTGTTGAGGGCGGGCACGTAGGTGAAGCGGTTCTCGTACACCGTTTCGTACATGACCGACAGGCCCTCGCAACGGGTGAACAGCGCCACCATGGGGGATTGCCAGTCGGTCATGAAACCGGGGTGGGTGTCGGTCTCGACAGCGGCCGGTTTCAGGCGCCCGGCCCTGGCCGAAACCGAGGTGTCGGTGATGTCGAACTCGGCGCCCATACCGCTCAGGGTGGAGATGGCGGTGACGAGCCGATCCTGGCTGCAGCCGTAGACGGTGACCTGACCGCCGGTGATCAGCCCGGCCACGAGGTAGGAGAACGCTTCGATACGATCGCCCTGCAGACGATGGGCGGCGCCGGAGAGTTTGTCGACGCCGTCGATGATGTAGCGGCGCCCCGGTCGCATCTCGATGCGGGCCCCCATGCGTTGCAGGAACAGGGCAAGTTCGATGACCTCGGGTTCCAGGGCACCGTTCTCGAGCACGGTGCGTCCCTCGGCCAGGGTGGCCGTCAGCAGGACCGTCTCGGTGGCCCCGACAGAGGGATAGGGCAATTCGATGTGGGCACCCCGAAGGCGGGTGGTCTTGGCTTCCATGCCCTCGTCGGTGAAGGTGATTTCAGCCCCCATGGCCCGCAGCGCGTCGACGTGGAAGTCGACGGGCCGAGAACCGATGTCGTCGCCCCCCAGGAGGGGAACAAAGGCCTCGCCGACACGGTGAAGTAGCGGCCCCACCATGAGGATTGGTATCCGGTTCATTCCCGTGAAGGTCAACGGCACCCGGCTGGAGGTCAACGACCGGGGATCGACGGTGGTGATGCCGTCGGCCCGGTCAATCCCGCAACCCAGGGCTTCGAGCATCTGGGCGGTGATGTCTACATCGCCGATGTCGGGAACGTTGGTAATGGTCGACGGCGAGTCGCCGAGCAGCGAGGCCACTAGGTGTTTGGTCACCGCGTTCTTGGAGCCTCGCACCACGATGTCACCGGTCAGGGGACCGACCGGATCGACGACCCAGGCCGGGGTGGTGTCTGCCTTGGTGGCGGCCGCTCCGGCAGCCACGTTCTTTTCAGAAGCGTCGGTCACCCCGCCAACCTAGTTCGCCCCGCCACAAAACTTTCGGAGAGTGCGGTGTTGGTGGTGCTGTCGACCTGTTGGTTGACGAGGGGCGAACTTGAGGCGCCCGTAGGGCGCACGTAGTTTCGCCCCGCCACAAAACTTTCGGAGAGTGCGGTCTTGGTGGTGCTGTCGACCTGTTCTAGACGGATACGCCGACCAGGTGCAGGGCGTCGGAAAGGTAGCCGCCACTCGACAACAGGCTGACCAACCGGTTGTAGGGCAGAAGGGGGGATTGGTCGGATCGGTCGACCGGCCGGGGTGATTCCAGCACCTGGCGGACTTCGAACGACAGGGCGTAGATCATGAGTCGTTCGCCGAGGTGGGGATGGCTGAACAGACCGGGGTAGTCCTCGGCCAGCCAGGCAACGATGTTGGCGTAGTCGCTTGCCCTGGTTCGTTCCTGGTGGGCGGCGGCGACGTGGGCGTCGGGGTGCTGGCAACATCTGAGAAGGACGTCGAGGTCAAGGTCGGCCGGTGCCCCCCGGCACCACTCGAAGTCGATGACGGCGCTGATCGACTGTCCGTCCCACAACACGTTCTCAAACGTCAGGTCGCCGTGAATGAGCCGGCGGTCCGGGAACCGATCGAGGTGGGAGTAGTTGGCAACCACATAGGAGCGGGCACTGGAGATGATCCCGGGATCGACCTTCGGGTCCTCGGCCAATCGGTTGATGCCGTCGAGCAGTGGTCTCACCGCGGGAGCGCTGCGCGGGTCGAGTAGGTGCGGAGTGACCGCGAGATGGGAGATCCCTCGCGGCGCTGGGGTGGCATGGATCTGGCGGAGACATTCGGCCAGCTGTCGTACGGCGTCACGTCGTTGGCCCATGGTCAGATCGGGCCAGAAGTGGGCAAGCGGGGCCCCTGGTTTGCGCTCGACGATCAGGTAGTCGGCGCCAACCTCACCACCGACGGCGACCATTCTTGGGGTCCACGGCCCTTGAGGAAGGTGGGGATAGATCTGCGCCTCGCGTTTGAGCCGCTGATTGGGTTCGCGATTGATCCGCACCACGTGACGCGACGACAGGTAGATCTCGTTGCGGGTGCTGCTGGCCCGCTCCAGATCGTCGGAGAACGAGAGGCCAGAAGCGCGCAGAGCCTGGCGGGCACGGGCTTGGGAGAGGCGAGAGGCAAAGGGTTCCATAGGTCCGCTTAAAGCATCGGCGCGCCACGGCTGGACTTGATGTTCAATTGGGCCACCGGGGGGTGGGCGGGGTGCAGAGTCCGGTAGGAAGCGGCCCTCAGGTCGGTAGTGTCGCCGCGTCCGACAACACCGAATCGGCGAAGCGGGGCCAGGCGGCAATGGCCCACGGCCCGAAGTCGGTGGTCGTCAGCGCCACACAGGCCACCTGCACCACAGGATCGACCCAGATGAACGTGCCTGAACGCCCGAAGTGGCCGAACGTGGTTGGTGAATTGGCCGAGCCGGTCCAATGGGGTGACTTGGAGGCCCGAATCTCGAATCCGAGGCCCCACGGGTTCGGGGTCTGACGCCCGTAGCCGGGCAGAACCCCATCGAGTTCGGCGAACTGGGCCGAGGTGGCCTGGGCCATCGTCGTTGGTGAGATGAGGGTCGGTGCCAGCCACTCGGCCGCCACGGTGAGCAGATCCTCGACCGAGCTTACGGCCCCATGGGCCGGCGAACCTTCGAGCACGGTTGAGGACAACCCGAGGGGCGCCGCCACCGCCTCGTGGAAATACTGGGCTGCAGGCATGGCCGCCGCCTCGGCCAGGATGCGGCCCAGCCGCTCAAACGCTGCGCTGGAGTAGATCCGTCGACGACCGACCCCGGCCAGGGGTTGTTCCAGGCTCTCGCCCAGGCCTGAAGCATGGGCCAGCAAGTGGCGCACCGTTGACGATGGCGGGCCCGCAGGTTGGTCGAGGGCGAGAGTCCCCTCCTCGATCGCTACCAGTATGGCGTAGGCGAACAACGGCTTGGTCACCGACGCCAACGGGAACCGCTGTCCGGTTGGGCCACCCCGATGGCGCTGTCCTTGGGCGTTGATCCAGCCCCCCGCAGCTAGGGAGACGGGCCACTCTTCGAGCTGTGAGAGAGCCTTCATGTCCGAACAAGGGTACGGTGGGAGTACCGGGTCCGCGCCCCGATGCCTGAGCGTGGATAGCCCTGATTCGTGGACGGCCAAGGTCTTAGCGCGGGCGCTGACTGGAAAACGCCGATCGAGAATCAGCCAAAGTCAGGACAAAGCAATTGAGTAAGACGTTCGTCGAGCTAGGTGTTGCTTCGGCAATAGTGAACGCTCTGGACGCCCGAGGTATTGATCGGGCCTTCCCTATCCAAGAAATGACCATAGCCGACGCTCTCGCCGGCCGAGACGTGTGCGGTAAAGCCAAGACCGGCTCAGGTAAGACGCTGGCCTTCGGTGTTCCCGCCGTCCAGTTGTTGGCCGATGCCGACAAACGAGAGGTCGGGGCGGTGATTCTCGTGCCGACCCGGGAATTGGCGACCCAGGTCTACACCGAGCTCGAACCGCTGGCCAAGGCCGTCGGAGTGTCGAGTCTGGCTGTCTACGGCGGCGCCGACATCGAGAAACAGATCAGCCGGCTGAACAAGGGTGTGCAACTCATCGTCGCCACCCCTGGTCGGATGATCGACCTCATGGAGCGCGGCAACATCAGCGTGCAGAACGTGCGCTTGGCCGTGATCGATGAGGCCGACCGCATGGCCGACATGGGGTTCCTTCCCCAGGTGGAATGGATCCTGCGCCGGGTTGAGGGGGTGCATCAGACCCTGCTGTTCTCGGCCACCCTCGACGGAGCGGTCGACGCCCTCGTCACCCGCTACCAGAACGACCCCGTTCGCCACGAGGTCGACGCCAGCGAGGTGACGGTGGAGGAGATGGCCCACCGTTTCGTCAACGTGCACGAGATGGACCGCAACAAGGTGGTGGCCGCCATCGTCGGCTCGGTCAACCGGACCATGGTGTTCTGTAACACCAAACGGGCGTGCGATCGTTTGGCCTCGGACCTGGACAAGCTCGGCGTTGATGCCCAGCCGATCCATGGCGATCTGCGGCAGCGGCAGCGTGAGAAGGCGCTTGGCGATTTCAGCAACGGCAAGCTGCAGGCCCTGGTCGCCACCGACGTTGCGGCCCGTGGCATCCACGTCGACGACGTCGATGTGGTGGTGCACTTCGATCCCCCCGATGACCACAAGACCTACCTTCACCGCTCGGGGCGGACCGCCCGGGCCGGTGGTTCCGGCGTGGCCGTGACCCTGGTGCTGTGGAACCAGGAACTGGACGTCAAGCGGATCCAGAAACGACTGGCCCTCGACATCCCGATCGTTGAGATGTTCTCCAACGACGATCGCCTCGGCGATCTCGCCGCTTGGGATCCGACAGAGGTCGTCTGACCCGATCGAGGTTGGAGTCGACCAATCGCCACCGCAATCGTTGGGTGGCGGGCCTGGTCGGCGCCAACGAGCTGCGGCCGCCGATTGACTTGGTCGGGGCCGTTGTCGATCTGGTGTCGACCGGGATTGGCGGCCCACCGGTAGTCGGTGGTGCCGCGCTGGAGCTGGGCCCGATCGGCCCGCCCGAGCCCTCGTGGCTTGATGAATGGCTCGTCGGGCTGGTGCATGAGCAGAGCGTGGCCATTGAGGACCGTCGCCGTCGCGGCGCCTGGTACACCCCTCGTTCGGTGGTTGAGGGTTTGGTCCGGGTGGCCACCGATGGCTGGAGCGAACCACCGGCGCTGATCACCGACCGGACCTGCGGTGGCGGCGCCTTCCTGCTGGCCGCTCTCGACCGTCTGGAGGCCTGGGGTGTTGGCCCGGCAACGGCGGCGACCATGGTGGCCGGAATGGACCTCGATCCGCTTGCGGTGCAGGTGAGTCGTTGGTCGATCGAGCTGTGGTTGCGACGCCGCCTCGGACCCGACACCGCAGCCGGCCTGGCGGCGGGACTCGATATCCGCCTTGGTGATGCCCTGGCCGAGCTTCCCCCCAGCTGGTGTGCCCAGGTAGTGGTCGTCGGCAATCCCCCCTTCGCCAGCCCCTTGAAGAAGGGGACGATTCCACCGGCGGCGGCCCGCTACCGTCACGCCCGGGCTGAACTGCTCGGCCCCTACGCCGATCTGGCCGCCATCCACCTCCTCAACGCCGTGGACACCGTGGCGTCGGGCTCCACGGTGGCCCTGGTCCAGCCCCAATCGGTGCTGGCCAGCCGTGACACCGAGGCATTACGCCTCCACCTCGGGTCGGTCGCACCCCTCAGCGCCTTCTGGGCGGCCCGGGAGTTGTTGTTCGACGCCGGCGTTCGGGCCTGTGCCCCCGTGCTCGGCGTTGGCGCTGAGGAGGGGCCCGAACTGGCGTTGTACTCCGGGCCCGATGTCGTGTCGACCGGGGCGACCAAGGGGGCGACGGGGGAGCGCCGCTGGAGCGGTTTGGCCGCTGATGCTCTGGGCGCTCCGCCGCTCGGGTCCCTGTCGACGCTCCGGCTGGGCGAGCTGTGTACGGCAACGGCAGGTTTTCGCGACGAGTTCTACGCCATGGTCGGCGCCTGCCGCCAGGCCGAGCCCTCCGAGCGGAGCGGGCCGCTGGAGGCCGGGGTGGCCCGGGTTGTAACGGTGGGTTCGGTCGACCCCCTGGTCGTTGGCTGGGGTACCGAGCCAACCCGATTCGGCGGCACCGCCTGGTCGCACCCCGTCATCGATCGCGACCAACTGCCGCCCAAGGTCGTTCGCTGGTATGACCGCCTGAGGCGGCCCAAGGTGCTGCTGGCCACCCAGTCAAAACTGTTGGAGCCGGTGATCGACCACCACGGCGATCTGGCTCCGGCCACCCCGGTCATTGCCGTGCTGGCCGCTCCCGGGGACTTGGAGCGGGTGACGGCGGTGCTGCTGGCACCGCCGGTGGCGCTGTGGGCCTGGCGTCGCTGGTTCGGCTCGGCGTTGTCGGTCGATGCGTTGAAACTGGCGGCCAAGCAGGTGGCCGAGTTGCCCCTGCCCACCGACAGCGAACGCTGGGCGGAGGCGGCGGAGTTGATCGCCCGTCGGGATCAGGCCGCCGGGGGTGGCCAGGACGCGGCGCAGGCCTGGGATCTTGCGGTCGAGGTGGCCACCATCATGACCGAGGCCTATGGGGTGGGGCCCGAAGTGCTCGGTTGGTGGAAGACCCGACTCAAGCCCCGCCCCGCCCCGGTTGATGGCTGATCTCGGTCGACGCTACTGGATTCTGTGGTCGGCGTTTTCCTCCGCCAACTTCGGCGACGGGGTCAGCCTGGTCGCTTTCCCCCTGCTGGCGGTCGGCCTTACCAACGACGCCCGCCTGGTGGCCCTGGTCGCGTTGTTCCGCTTCCTGCCCTTCATCGTGTTCGGCCTACCGGCCGGATTGATCCTCGACCGCTTCGACCGGCGCCGCATCGCCATCGCAGCCCAGATCGTGCGGGGCGGTGTGCTCGGCGCGCTGGCCCTGGTGGTGCTGGGTGGCGGGGCGTCGATCGCGGCGTTGTCCGTCGCCGGTTTTGTTGTCGGCTCGGGAGAGGTGCTGACCGACGGCGGCCTGCCCGCCATCGTCCGGGATCTTGTCCGGCCTGAGCAGTTGGAGGTGGCAAACTCCCGGCTCTCAGCCAGCCAAACCGCAACCAACGCCTTCATCGGTCCACCGCTCGGTGCCTTGGCCTTTGGCATCGATCCCGCTGCCCCGCTCCTGATCAGCGCGCTGGCCTTTGTCAGTGCCGCCGCCGCCCTGGTGACCCTGCCCGGTCGTTTCCGACCGTTGGTGGCGAGCTCGGACGATTCGTCGTCACCATCGCTGCTGGCCGAACTCACCGTTGGTCTGCGTTACGTCTGGGGTCATCCCGTACTTCGACCCCTGGCGGCGACGGTTGCGGTCTTCTCCTTCGCCGGGTCGGCGGGGAACACCGTGTTCGTGATCCTGGCCACCGAACGCCTCGGTCTGGGCCCGCTGGGGTTCGGGTTGCTGATCAGCCTCTCCGCCGTGGCCTCGGTGACGATGTCGTTCTTCGTGGCTCGGCTGGTGGTGAAGCTGGGCCATGCCGGGAGCATGCGCCTGGCTGTTGTCACCTTCACCGTGGGGGCGGTGTTGCTGGGGACGACGACATTCGTCGCCGTCGCCGCCGTGGCCATGGTGGTGGTTGGTGTGTCGCAACCGGCCTGGGACGTGGTGAGCAGCACCATCCGCCAGCGGCTGGTGCCCGACGAGGTGTTCGGGCGCATGATGACGGCCTATCTCTTCATTGCCTGGGGTCTGCAGCCGGCGGGGGTGATGGTCGGCGGGTTTGTGGCCGAGGCGTGGGGTCCACAATGGGTCTATGTCGGTTCCGGGGCGCTGGTCGGGTCGTTGTTGCTCATTGGTCGACCATTGTTTGTGCAGGTAACGCGATCCATGGCCCCGGTCGAGGGTCCTGGATCGGTTTGATAGTCGACCGTTTCGGTCGGGTTCGGTAGGCTTGGCAAAATGTCTCCCTTCAGTCGGCCCCTGGTCGAAGTTCAGGAGCCGATTCCGGCTACCGGTGCCTGGTTGCCCGGTGACCCTCCGGCGTGGCGCCGGTTTGCCTCATTGTGTGCCGGGCGCTGCTTTGCCCTCGAGGGGGGAGGTCGTCTCGATGACATCACCATCGCCTATGAGACCTGGGGAACCCTTGACGCCACGGCATCCAACGCCATCCTGGTGTGCCACGCCCTCACCGGCGATGCCCATGCCGCAGGCGACTCGGGAACGGGCCAGCGAACCGATGGCTGGTGGAACGACCTGATTGGTCCGGGCAAGGCCCTCGACACCGACCAGTATTTTGTGGTGTGCAGCAACGTACTCGGTGGTTGCCAGGGCACCACGGGGCCTGCGTCGCCCCACCCTGATGACGGCAAGCCCTACGGCTCACGATTCCCGGTGGTGTCCATCCGTGACATGGTCCGGACCCAGGCGTTGCTGGCCGATCAGTTGCAGGTTGACCGATGGCTGTCGGTGATCGGCGGCTCGATGGGTGGCATGCAGGTGATCGAGTGGGGCGTCATGTACCCCGAGCGGGTGGGTTCGCTGGTGACGCTGGCTTCGGCTGCGACCGCCAGCCCCCTGCAGATCGGGTGGAGCGAGGTCGGTCGTCTCGCCGTTGTTCAGGATCCGAAGTGGAATGGTGGCGACTACTACGATGCCGAGCCGGGGCAAGGCCCGCACGAGGGTTTGATGCTTGGTCGGCGGATCGCCCAGATCCACTACCGCAGTGACCTTTCCTTCGCCAACCGGTTCGGCCGGTCGACCGCGGACCGCATGGACCAGTTCAACCTGTGGGACCGGTTCCAGATCGAGAGCTACCTCGACTACCACGGTCAGAAGCTGGCTCGACGTTTTGATGCCAACAGCTACCTGCTGCTCAACAAGGCCATGGACCTGCACGATGTTGGCCGGGGTCGGGGAGGGGTTACCGAGGCGTTGAGCCGAATCACGTCGCCAACGCTGATCGCCTCGATCGACAGCGACACGCTGTACCCGCCCCGCCAACAGCTGGAGCTGTACGAGATGCTTGACGAGGACAAGCTCGACGTGGCCTATGAGACCATCCGGTCCGACCACGGCCACGACGGCTTTCTGCTGGAATACTCCCAACTGTCACCGCTGCTCGAGTCCTTTCTCGCCGATCAGGTCAAGGCTGGGCAAACCGACGGTGTCGGAGGTGCCTGAGGGGGTCGAGATCGAGCTGTACCGGCGAGCCACCGAGGCCGTTGTCGGGCGGACGATCAGCGGGGTCGAGGCCAATGACGACTGGTTCCTCAAGGGCGGAGTGACCGCTCGAGAGGTGACGGAGGCCGTTGTCGGCCAACGGATCGATACCGCTCGGCGCAAGGGGAAACTCCTGGTGCTCGATCTGTCGAACGGGGTGCGCCTCGGATTGCGCTTCGGGATGACGGGCCGCCCCATCGTCGATTCGGTGATGGCCATCGACGATTTGGAGTACGCCAGCAACACCTACAAGCCGGAGTGGGATCGGTTCGAGTTGTCGTTCGCCGAAGGGGGTGACCTGAAGATCCAGGACCCCCGCCGCCTGGGTGGCGTTGAGCTCGACCCCGACGAGGACGCCCTCGGGGTCGATGCCTTTGGTACCACCCTCGGTGACCTGCGACGACGGGTGCTTGTCGGCGAGGTTGCGCTCAAGGCCCGATTGCTGGACCAGAAGCGTCTGGCCGGGGTCGGCAACCTGATCGCCGACGAGGTGCTGTGGCGGGCCGGACTTGACCCGGCCCGGGCTGCCGGAGGGCTCATCGAGGCTGAGGAACAGAAGCTCCATCGTCATTTGCGGAAGGTGTTCGGCGATTTCCTGGCCAATGGTGGGTCGCACACGGGGAGGCTCCAGCCGGCCAGAGTGCGGGGCGGACACTGCCCCAAAGATGGCTCGGAGCTGTTGCGCCGAGAGATCGGGGGCCGTACTACCTACTCCTGCCCCGCCCATCAAGTTTGAGCGGCTAACGTCGTACTGGTGATAGCTGTCGCCTTGGCCGCCGAGGCCCAAAATACCGAGCAGATCATCACCGTGCTGATCCTGCTGCTCTTAGTGATTGCCGTGCTGTTGACCGCGCTGACGGTCTGGTATTGGCGTCACACCAGCCCCAAACGTCGTCGTCAGGCCATCCATCAGCCCCAGGTCAACCTCAACGTCGGCCACAACGTTCCCAGCGCCCCCTACGTGAACCCCCCGGTCGGTTATCAGGGTGGTGGCCCTTCAGCGACCAGGGTGCAGCCGATCCTGCAGCAGGATGCCCCCATGCAGAGCACCGGGGGCCAACACCGGCCTTTCCAGTAGGTCTGGGCGATGGCTGATCTGCTCACTCGACTGAGAAGAATCAGCGTGTCGGGCGGGCCTGGTGCCGCTATGATCGGTACTCGCATGCGGACGTAGCTCAGCTGGTAGAGCATCACCTTGCCAAGGTGAGGGTCGCGGGTTCGAATCTCGTCGTCCGCTCCATGTAACTGCTGGTCAGCGGCCCTCTTGAGGGTCGCTGACTTGCTTGCTGGCTGTGGTGCTATACCATTCCGCTATACCGTTGGGCTTCTCCGGAGCCCAGATCGGATACGTGGAGGACCGAGCCATGGCCGACACCGACGGTGGCGAAGCGAGCCAGCAGCAGTCCGGTCGGCGATCGCCGTCACCACGACGCAAGGGGAGCGGCGGCATCTTCGCGGTCCGGGAAGGGGTCTGGCGAGTCGACATAGAACTCCCGCGTGATCCGGTGACCCGACGTAGACGCAGAGCGACCCGACAAGTTCATGGAACTCGCAAAGATGCAGAGATCGCTCTCTCCAGGTTGAGAGTTGCACAGGAGGAGCGGCGTCTGCCGAGTCACGGCACCCGAGCCCGAAGCGTGCGCGATGTCTTTGATATCTATCTGGCAGCAGCAGAGTCCGGCCAGATAGAGCTCGCACCTCGCACCATTGTCACAACGCGTTCTGCAGCGAACACGATGTCGTCGACAGAGCTTCTGGGCGGTCGCGAGTTCGGGCGGATACCGCTGAGCAAACTGAACTGGCAGACGATCGAGGAGCTCTACGGGGAAATGAAGTCTGCTGGTCTTGGATCTGACTGGATCCGGCGATGCGCTACGGTCCTCTCGCGGGCGCTCGACTACGCCCGCAAACGGGGCCTGATCGACTCCAACCCAGCTAAGGACGCCACGCGCCCGAAGTCGACCCGGACGAAGCCCTTCGCTCCAACGGTCGACGAAGTCGGCACGCTACTGAACACCGTGCGGGACCAGGATGAAGAGTTTGCCGACGCTGTCACCGTGCTAGCGGGTACGGGCATGAGGAAGGCGGAGCTTCTCGGGCTCCAGTGGGCCGACGTCGATCTGGACCGCGAGGAGCTCCATATCGCGGCTGCAATCACCGACGCCGGCCCGGGTCAGGGGATTATTCGCAAATCGACCAAGAAGAGCGATTGGCGTGACATCCCACTGACCAAACAGACCAGGAGTGCGCTGGTCCGACAACGAAACCGGAGTGAGTGGACGCTGGACGACGACAGTGCCAGCTACGTGTTCTCCAGCCCCAGCGGTCCAGACGT
>Ga0316192_10002454_pt1 | contig 13527 bp, 11 predicted proteins | sample MerIslwburrow_MG_FD_204931 | JGI IMG/M metagenome (GOLD analysis project Ga0316192, IMG submission 204931) | Coastal sediment microbial communities from Maine, United States - Merrow Island worm burrow | ecosystem: Environmental > Aquatic > Marine > Coastal > Sediment | place: USA: Maine...
ATCAACGACAAAATTAGATTGGTTCCGTATTTTTGTCGTCCCCCCCCTGTATCCGGGTTGTTGGCAAGCTCGTTGAAAGCCTCGCGGCAGGTTGTCATAAAATGATCCGGCGCATGAATGGCGATGCTCAGAGTACCTCTAACGGCGATCGCCTTCAAATTTTTGGATCCCATGACCGCGCCGGCGCCGCCCCTGCCCAGTGCTCTGTATTCGGAAATGATGGCGGCAAAAACGACGCCTTTTTCCCCCGCCTCTCCGATGCAGGCGACCCTAAACTCTTTTCCGAGGGTATCTTTTATTTGTCGGTGAGTTGTTATGGTGTCGACCCCCCAGAGATCGCCGGCCGGTTTCAGTTCGAATCTGTTATCCTCGATGACAAGCATCACCGGTGATGCGGCTTTGCCTCTGACTATAATCATATCGTATCCGGCAAATTTCAGTTCGGGTCCGAAGAAACCACCGCAATTTGCATCCAGCCACAAACCGGTCGCAGGGCTTTTGGTACAGACTTCAAAGCGTCCGCTGGATGGCGCCAGGGTGCCCGTCAGCGGTCCAGTGGCAAAGACCAGGATGTTTTCCGGTGAGAGAGGATCGCAGTGCGGCGGCAACTGGTCATAAAGGATCTTCGCACCGAAGCCTTTGCCCCCCATATAATTTTTTGCCAAGGTTCGATCCAGTTCGGTTTCCGATAAGGTTGCGGATGTAAGGTCGACATCCAATATTTTGCCGGTATACCCGTGCCAGGTTTTCATAGGGTTCTATTCCTTTATTTGAATGGCTTTGGTGGGACACCATTGCACGCACTGAAATTGGCCTTCACACGTGTCGCAGATCAGCGGCAGAGCGGCCTGTGAATCCATATGAACACCGTTTACCGGACAGGCCTCTATACATGCCCCGCAGCCGTCACAGCGCTCTTTATCCAGTTGAATCCAGTTCTCCCAGGCCAGGGCATCATTCGGACAGGCTGTGACGCATTCGTGGTTTGGACATGCCAAACATACTTTAATTGCCGGTATCTCCGGCCATTCAGCGTCCACAAAAATTCGCGAGCGTTTGGTGGTGTTTTCTCCAAAATGGGTCCACGAGCAGATCATCATGCAGATTTGACATTCAGTGCACAGGGCGCGATTTAATTTTATCATCAGTTACCTCAGCCGGGATAAACCGGAAATTGTGATTTGTCATTTGGATTTTTTTAATCACTCCAGATCTCGTTGAATAGTTGACTGGTTGAATGGTTGAATGGTTGACTATGTAAATTATAGTCATAATTTTAGAAGGTTACGATGGTTAAAATAGGAAGTGCCCAATTATTTTGCGAATATGGAATACATCCATATTTACAACCAATTAACCAATCAACTAATCAACCAGTCAACGATACCTGTTTTTATCGGTTGACCCCGGGCTTGGTGCCCGCCAGCAGGGCCTCCACCTCTTCTTTAGTACACCAGTTGAAATCTCCGGGAAAACTGTGTTTCAGGGCCGCGAAAGTGACGCCGTAATCCAGACCCTTCTGCACCTCACCCGTTGAGATATAGCCGGATAGAAACCCGGCTGCGAAGGAGTCTCCCCGGCCGACCTGATCGACAATATCGATGGCATAGGTTTGGGTGTTGAAGGTTTTATCCCTGGTTTGGGCGAGGGCACTCCAGACGCACCGCCAGACCGTGTCTCCTTCTCGATAGCTGACCGCCACTACTTCAAACGGGTATCGTTCCAGCAATTTCGCAGCCAAAGCCGAGTCGGTTTCTGCGCTTAGGCCCAAAATCGTTTGCGTATCACCCCGGGTGGTGATCAGAATATCGACATCATCCATCATGGCGGACAGGGTCTTGCCAGCTTTTTGCCGGCTCCACAGTTTGGCCCGGTAATTCAAATCCAGGCTTACTTTGCAGCCGCAGGCTTTTGCCGTTTTCATGGCTTCCATGGCTGCTGCGGCCGCCGATTCGCTGACGGCTGGTGTAATCCCGGTTAAATGGAAGCATTTGGTATCTTTAAGAATTTTTTGCCAATCCAATTCCCCCGGTTTGATAGTGCTGAAAGATGAATTTGCACGATCGTAAAGAACGGAACTGGATCGGGGGGAGGCGCCAAATTCCAGAAAATACAGTCCGGCCCGACCCTCATTTTGCCAGATAACCTGTGAGATATCCACCCCGAGTTCGCGTGCCTTATTAGCGATCATTCTCCCCAGAGGATTGTCGGGCAATTTGGATACCCATGCACATTTCAGACCGAGGCGGCTGGCTCCGACGGCCACATTTAATTCAGCCCCACCGATGTGCAAATCGAGGGTGGTCGTTTGCTCCAGTCTTTTGAAATCCGGTGGTGACATCCGAACCATGGCTTCCCCAAAGGCAACTATATCGTACATGGCCGCTGCATCCTTAAATCGTTCTAATCTCACAAACTTCCCATTCAGAGCCCACGAATCAACCGTCCAAAACCCTGAACCTTGAACCTCTCAACCCTTGAACGGGTGCGATAATTTTTTGTTGATACCTTTAACTAATTGAAATATATACCCCTCATCTTTACAGCAGTACGCACGTCAATGTCATTAACTTAGAGATTTGGGCTTATCGTTGATGTTAAGTTAATGACCTCGGATCGCACGCAGCAACAAACATATAGCAGAAGGGAGACCAAAATGAAATACTGCTTTTTAGGAAAAACCGGGATCGAGGTGTCCAGTTTGTGTATGGGAACCATGACCTTTGGCCGTGAAGCCGATAAGGCTGCTTCCAAAGACATTTTTAAGCGCTGCCGGGATGCCGGCATCAATTTTTTTGACTGTGCCAACGTCTACAGCCAGGGCCGCGCCGAAAGCATTTTAGGCGATCTGATTTCCGATTGCCGCAACGAACTCGTTGTCAATTCCAAATTCGGTTCACCGATGGGTAGCGGTCCCAATTCCCGGGGAGGGTCCCGGCGACACCTGATGTCATCTTTGGAGGCCAGCCTGAAACGTCTAAACACCGAATACATCGATATTTATTTCCTGCACCGGTTTGACGAGCATACCCCCCTCGAAGACACCCTGCGGGCTTTGGATGATGTGGTGGCCCAGGGAAAAGTCCGATACACCGGCGTCAGCAACTTTGCTGCCTGGCAAATTGCCAAGGCCTTGGGCATATCCGCCTGCAGCGGCTGGACCTCCTTTGACTGCATTCAGCCCATGTATAATCTGATCAAGCGCCAGGCCGAGGTTGAAATTCTGCCCCATGCACGATCTGAGAAGCTCGGGGTCATCACCTACAATCCGCTGGGCGGTGGGATGCTCTCCGGAAAATACACCGGGGATCGTCAATCGGACTCCGCCCGTTTGAACGACGATGACATGTATCAGAAGCGCTACGGTGATGAATGGATGTTTGACACCACCCGGCGGTTTACCCAATTTGCCGCAGAACATGGATACCATCCGGTCTCCTTGGCCGTCGCATGGGTATCTCATCATCCGGCGGTGACGGCCCCGATTCTGGGTGCCCGCAACGTCGCGCAGTTGGAAGACGCGCTGCGATCGGTGGACATCCAAATGAGTCCGGAGCTCTACGCCGACATATGCAGGCTCACGCCGACACCGCCCTCGGCAACCGACCGCTCGGAAGAAATTGTTCAAGCGCAAGAAAAAGAGGCTCAGCGCATAAAATGACCGCCACTGATAAAAAGAACTTCCAGGGTCGTACGTTTTATTAAAAATACTGACCGCTCAGGGTCTTTACGGCTGCAACTTGTCTTGTTGACGACTTCAATTTTTAAGGATTGATTTCTGACTGCGGATATCGAAAAGATGCATGTTATCAAAGATCGGAACCAGATTGAGAGAACTGTGGGGTTTTATAACTGTTCTTCTGCCCACCGCCGCAGTTAAGGTCACATCCCCGGCAGCCACATTGACGTAGGTTTCGTTGCCGATGGGTTCAACCACCTCTACCGTGACCGGGATGGTTTTCCCCGGGCTGTGTTCGTCGGCCTGCTTGAAATCCTCCGGCCGAATGCCCACGATCACTTTTTGTTCAGCGTAATCCTGAAAATATTTCGCCTTTTCAGGCGGCAAATCGAGGGTGAAGTCGCCGGCCCGCAGGGAAACCCCATCTCCGGCTCCGTTTAACTCCGCTTCGAATAAATTCATGGCCGGGCTGCCGATAAACCCGGCCACAAACTTATTGGCCGGCCGGTCGTAGAGTTCCAGTGGTGAGCCGACCTGCTGAATAAACCCATCGAGCATGACCACGATACGATCCCCCATGGTCATGGCTTCAATTTGATCGTGGGTCACATACACCGCCGTGGTGGCTAGCCGCTCATGAAGTTTTTTTAACTCCAGCCGGGTCTGAGCCCTGAGCTTGGCATCCAGGTTGGACAGGGGTTCGTCAAATAGAAACACTTCGGGCTTTCTGACGATCGCACGTCCCAGGGCCACCCGTTGTCGTTGGCCGCCGGAAAGCTGTTTGGGCCTGCGAAACAAAAGCCCCTGGATGCCGAGTATTTCGGCAGCCTCCTGTACGCGTTGTTTGATCTCTTCCTTAGATCGTTTGCGCATTTCGAGGGAAAAAGCCATGTTGTCGAACACGGTCATGTGGGGATAAAGTGCATAATTCTGAAATACCATGGCGATGTTGCGGTCCTTGGCCGGCAGCTTGTTGATGAACCGGTCACCGATGTAGACATCCCCGCTGGTGATGCTCTCCAGACCTGCGATCATCCGCAACGTGGTGGTTTTGCCGCAGCCACTGGGCCCCACCAGGACCACAAATTCCTTGTCCCGGATGGACAGGTTGAAGTCATCGACCGCCACGACGTCGTCAAAATGCTTGCATACGTTTTCTAAACGTACTTCTGCCATATGTGTTTTACTCCTTCAATGCGCCGGTCATGCCGGCGACATAGTGTTCGACAAAAAAAGAGTAGACCAGGGCGACCGGCACCGAGGCGCATAAAGCACCGGCCATCAGCGCCCCCCAATGGTATACGTCTCCTCGGACCAGTTCGGTGACCAGACCGATGGGCACCGTCTTTTTAGCGGTGCTGGAAATAAACGCCAGGGCGTAAAGATATTCATTCCATGATAGCGTGAAACAAAAAATGCCGGCCGACAGAACTCCCGGCAGACACAGGGGCAGTATGATCCTGCGGAAAATCTTAATCCGGCTGGCACCGTCGATCATGGCGCATTCTTCCATCTCCTTGGGAATGGATTTGAAGTAGCCCATCAGCAGCCAGGTACAAAACGGGATGAGAAAGGTCGGGTACGTCAACACCAGCGCCCACAGCGAGTCCCACAGCCGCAACTTGAAAATAATGTGGGCCAGCGGGATGAACAAGATGGTTTGGGGGATTAAATACCCCAAGAAAATTGCCACACCCGTTGGTCCTGAGGTCTTGAATTGGAGTCTTTGAATCGCATAAGCGGCCAGCAGGCTGGCCACCAGTGAGATTAGCGTGGCCATAATAGCGACAAAAAACGTATTGGCCATCCATCTGAGGAAAATTGTTTCTGTAAAAAGTCTGACAATATTGTGTAACGTCGGTGAATGAATATAGAAAGGATTTAAATCGAGATTGTAAAGTTCGGTATTCGATTTGAAAACCGTATTGACCATCCAATAAAAAGGAAACAGAAGAAATATAAGGTAGGCCGCCAGGGGCACATAGAATTTTATCACTTTTGATCCGACGCGTTCGATTACCATTAGCTAATCCTCTTTTCTCATAAAAACAAAAGCGATAAACACGCAGGTGATAAGGATGGGCAGCATTAAATTGGAAATGGCCGCACCTTCACCGAATTGCCCGCCTTGCATAGCTCTCTGATAAGAAAGGGTTCCGAAGATGTGGGTGGCACCTGCCGGTCCGCCCTTGGTAATAATCCAGACCAACTGGAAATCCGCAAATGTCCAGATAGTGGAAAATACGGTCACTATTGTTAAAAGTGGCGTAAGCAGCGGCAGCGTAATTTTGCGAAATTTTTTCCAGGCACCGGCGCCGTCTATTTCGGCTGCTTCATAAAGGTCCGGGCTGATCGTCTGCAGTCCTGCCAGCAGACCGATGGTAAAAAACGGGACACCACGCCATACATTGGCCGCGATCAATGACCATCTGGCGTTCCAGGGATCTCCTAAAAAGTCAATGAAATGATCAATAATTCCCAGTTTCATCAAAAACCATGAAATACCGCTGAAGGTTGAATCATACAGCCACCAGAAACAGAGGGCACTCAAAGCCGTCGGGATAATCCAGGGCAGTAGAACGATGGCTCGCATGAATCCTTTGCCCTTGAAATCACGATTCAAAATCACGGCCAGACCGATCCCCAATACCGCCTTGAAGATAACCGCCACAAGCGTGTAAAGAAATGTGTTAAAGCAGGTCAACCAAAAGGTGGGGTCTTCCAGCAGCCAGGCGTAATTCTCGAATCCGATAAAATTTCCCTCCCGGCCCACGATGGTATCGGTAAAACCCAGCCACAAACCCAACAAAAGCGGGTATGCCAGGAAGATTAAAAGCAGGAATTCGGCCGGTGCTACGAACAGCAAACCAAGGACGGTCGGATTTTCCAGAGCCCGGGAGATGCGCCCACGCAGGCCGGTCGCTTCCCGTGTCTGTTCTGAAGCGGCAATCGCATCCACCCGTTTACCTCCAATAGCTGTTTTGAGTTATTCGTTATTTTTTAATTGCTGAAACCTGAACACCGACACCTGAAACCTTCAGTTTCTTACAACATGTTGTCAGAAAAAACGGACTAAGGGCTCAGGGGTAAGCGAGGGATGGCCCTCCCTTTCGTGACGAACGGCCATCCCCCATATTTCTACTAAATGCTTGCCGGCATCACTACCTGTATGCCCGGGAGATTTGCTTTTCCGCCCGCGAGATGACGGCATCCTTGGACATTCCTCTGGTGCAGTAGTTGGCAAACATATCGACTACCACATATTCGGCCATAACTGCGGCCGAGCCGGGCCCGATGGGCCCGGGATAGCCGTTCCACTTCATGTTTTTGACGCAGTCACGGTAAGCGGTATGTTTGGGATCACGGGTCCACACGGGCAGCTTACGATAATCCTTTAGCCCCGGGGTTACATAGCCACTCATGGCATCCATCCACGGCTCGGCCTGCTCTTGTTCCAGCATGAACATCAGGAAATGCTTGGCTGCATTGGGAACGGCCGTGTGCTTGAAAATAAAGGCCTGGTTGTACAGATGCAGTTGGGTGGGTATGCCGACCGGACCGATGGGCAGTTCAGCGTGGTAGGTGTCTTCTGTGATCCGCGCCAATTTCGGATCCTTCTTAAGCGGCGTATCTCTGTTGACACAAATAACCGGTGTTGATACTGGGTACTGGATGATGGATTTTGGATACTAGTTGCCGGATGTGGACTGGACAATGGGTCTCAGTACCGCCGCTGGCCACCGTAGCGGCAGATTTAATCGAGAAAGAGACTGAAGTTTCACACGAGGTTTCAGGTATATGGTGTACGGTAATTATGACGACAATTTACCTAACCCGGATAAACCGGGAAAATTGGCACAAAGACCCAAAGGCACAAAGAAAAATTGTTTGGTAAAACCTTCTTTTGTGTCTTGGTGGCTTGGTGGCGAAAATGTTTTGCCATAGAATGCAAAAAAATTATTACTAACGTATTAATCAACCAGTCAACTATTCAACTAAGGCCAATGAAAGGAGTGACCATGAACTGGCGCAGTAAAAAAATACTCGAACGACCGGAGTGGTCGATGCACCGCGCACTTTATAAATCCATGGGATACAGCGATTACGACCTGAAAGGTCCTATGATCGGCATTGCCAATTCCTGGAATCGGGTGGTGCCGGGGCATTACAATCTGAATCAGGTTTCGGAATATGTGCAGCAGGGAATCCGCCAGGCCGGCGGGACGCCGGTGGAATTCGGCGTTATTGCCGCCTGTGACGGCATTGCCCAGGGCCATGAAGGCATGCATTATATCCTGCCCACCCGCGACCTGATCGCCAACGACATTGAAATGATGGTGCAGGCCCATCGGCTCGATGCCGTCGTCCTATTGGGCTCCTGTGACAAGATCGTTCCGGCCATGTTGATGGCGGCAGCCAGATTGGATTTGCCGGCCATTATCGTCGTGGGAGGGCCCATGGAAGGCGGCTGCCGCTTCGATGACCGTTCCGCCGATATCACCTCCGTGATGGAAGGCCTGGGGATGCTGAACGCCGGCAAGATCGATGAAGCCACCTACCGGGCGCTTGAAGACTGCGCCGGGCCGACCTGCGGTTCCTGCTCTTTTCTGGGAACGGCCAATACCATGTGCTGTGTCGCTGAAGCCATGGGACTCTCGCTGCCCGGAAGCGCCACCATTCCGGCAACCTATGCCGATCGCCTGCGCGTGGCCCAGGATTCCGGACGACAGATCGTGGCGCTGGTTAAAGAGGGCATAACGGCCCGCCGGATCCTTAATCAAAAAGGAATCGAAAATGGTATTCGCCTCAGTACCGCCATCGGTGGTTCGACCAATGTTGCCTTGCACATCCCAGCCATAGGATACGAAGCGGACTGTGAAATTACAATGGACCTTTTTGAGAAATTGTGCCGCAGCACACCCCACATCGCTAAAATGAACCCGGCGGCCGCTGCCAATGTTCCCGATTTCCACCAGGCCGGCGGTGTATCGGCGGTTATGAAAGAACTGCTTCCCATCCTGCATGGGGATGCGTTAACCGTTACCGGCAAGACCATCGCGGAAAATCTTGCCGCCGTGGCGGCACCGGACCGTGCGATTATCAAAACGATCGAGGATCCCTGGCGTAAAGAAGGCGGGCTCGCTGTTCTGCACGGCAATCTGGCACCCAATACCGCTGTTACCAAACCGGCTGCCATTCATCCAGACATGCAGACCTTCACCGGCAAGGCGCATTGCTTTGATTCCGAGGAAGCGGCCAACGAAGCCATTCTGCAAGGCAAGGTCATCGCCGGCGAGGTGGTGGTGATTCGCTATGAAGGCCCCAAAGGAGGGCCCGGCATGCGGGAGATGTACAAGGCCATGAAACTCCTTTACGGCAGGGGATTGGCGCTGACGACGGCGCTGATAACCGACGGCCGCTTTTCCGGCACCAATAACGGCTGCTTTGTCGGGCACATCTCTCCTGAAGCCGCTGAAGGCGGCCCGCTTGCCGGCGTGGAAAACGGAGATGAGATTACCATCGATATTGCCGAACGAAAGCTGCACTTGCACCTCCCGGATATCGAAATCCAAAACCGGCTGGCCAAGTGGCAACGGCCCGCCCCGAAATTCAAAAGCGGCTATCTGGCCTTGTATTCGCGTCTGGCGGAATCGGCTGATAAAGGCGCCATTATCGGGCATAAGATGGAGTAAATATCGAATGAAGATTGAAGATTGAAGATTGAAGAATTAAGGAATCCTATCGATTTTATGAAAAAGATGGCACGAAGGGATTTCATCCTTCGCCCCTCATCCATCGTCCATTATCATTTTAACGCTATGAATCAAATCGTCATTATCGCGGATGATTTAACCGGTGCTGCCGACACAGGCGTACAGTTTTGCCCATTTAATGACAGCACCGTACTGATGTCTTATCTTCAATTGCCCCGTGCGGAGGCGTTGACTTCAGGGCAAGCTGTTGCGCTCTACACCAACAGTCGCGCTCTGGAAATGATGACCGCTCGCAAGCGCCTCCAATCCGTCGCTCAACGACTCGCAGAGTTAAAACCATTATGGATATACAAGAAAATGGATTCCTGCCTGCGCGGCAACCCGGGTGCCGAGGCTGAAGCGCTCATGGATGTATTGGCCTATGAAGTCAGCTTCATCGCACCGGCGTTTCCCGAGATGGGACGTACGACAGTGAACGGTATTCATTTGGTTGAAGGTATTCCGGTCGGACGAACTGAAATTTCCCGGGACCCGGTTACCCCGGTTACCGAATCTAATCTTTGTATGGTTATCCAAGGCCAGAGCCGATACCCGGTCGGGCACATCGCTTTGAATTTTCTCGAAGGTGAGGAGGTTGCACTGCGCGATGAGATCGAGCGCCAAATTCGTAGCGGCAACCGACACATCGTCTTCGATACGACCTGCCGGGAACACCTCGATCGGACTGCTGGTCTGATCTTTTCGTCTTCTCACAAGATTCTCCCGGTGGGCTCTGCAGGTCTGGCAGCCGGTCTTGGCGGCCTTATGTCCCCGGGGCCGATATTGAAAAGTCATGATCGCCGTTCTTTTAAAGACGGCAACCATCTGCTGGTGTGTGGGACGAATTCTGAGATAACCCGGCGGCAAATTAAGACCCTGGTGGAGGGTTATCCCTATGAAGAGATTGCCCTGGACCCCGGGATGTTGACAGATGAACATCGGCGAGATGTATTTTTGGAAAGCACGTCTCTGGTTCGCTCGAAGTTGTCCGCTAAACATATCGTCGTTACCATCGATGTGTCCCAACAATCAGGGGTCTCTGCCCGACAGCTCAAACAATCACAGGCGGCGCAAGCGATGATCAGAGGGTTGGGGCGTTTTCTGGCAGCAGTAATGGCGGAAACCAGACCGGGACTTCTTTTTCTCACCGGTGGGGATACCGCTGACGCGGTTATGACTGCTGCCGGTGCCGAGGGGATCAGGATACTCGGAGAAGTCACTACCGGTGTGGTACAGGGAACGCTTATCGGCGGCCCCCAGGATGGTCTGCCGGTTGTGACCAAGGCCGGCGCATTCGGTGGAGATGACACCCTGGTCGTTCTGCATGAAGCCTGGCAAGGAAATGGATAGGGGTTCAGGGTTTGGAGGTTCAGGGTTCAAAGGTTCAGGGTTCAAAGGTTCTGAGTTCAAAAGTTGGGGATCGTATTCAATCTTAACCTCTGGATATCGAATGACGATTTACGATTGACGATTGACGAATTGTGGATGTCGCTTCGCTCTGCTCTTTTAAATAATAAAATAGAAAGAATTCCTTACCATAGAATATAAAACTATGGAACTCAGCATCTTATAACCTTTGAACCCTGAACGCTGAACCGATCACTTTAGGAGAAAACACATGGACGATGACAAACGACCGGTCCTTGGTATTTCCATGGGCGATCCCGGGGGAATCGGACCGGAGATTACGGCCAAGGCCTTAAATGAAAAAAAAATTTACGATCTGGCCCGACCACTCGTGGTGGGTGATTATCGGGTCATGGAAGATGTCCTGCGATTCACCGATCTGAAGTTAACGCTCAATCCGGTTCGGAAAGTACAGGATGCCTTTGGTGTGCACGGCTCCATCGATATTCTGGATTTAAAAAACATGCCGCTGGATCGGTTGCGGTACAAGGAAGTTACTCCAGCGCAAGGCAAGGCATCCTTTGAATACGTGGCCAAAGTCATCGAGCTGGCCATGGAAAGAAAAATTGATGGAACGGTTACCGGTCCGATCAATAAGGCTGCTATTCATGCAGCCGGTCATCGATATGCAGGGCACACCGAGATCTACGCTACCCTGACCGGCACCCGGGACTACACCATGATGCTGACCCACGGCAATTTTCGTGTCACCCATGTTTCCACCCATGTCAGTCTGCGCGAGGCCTGTGAGCGGGTTAAAAAAAATCGGGTTGTGCGCGTCATCGATCTGACCTGGGAGGCGCTGCAAAATTTTGGGGTATCCCGGCCGCGCATCGGTGTGGCCGGATTGAATCCGCATTGCGGGGAGGGCGGCATGTTCGGTTATGAGGATGACGAGGAAATCATACCGGCGGTGGAATCCGCGCGCCGCAAAGGGTATGGCGTCGAAGGGCCCATTCCGGCGGATACGGTATTTTCGAAGATGAAAGGCGGTATGTATGATGCCGTGGTGGTGATGTACCACGACCAGGGACATATCCCGATGAAATTCCTCGGGTTTCAGTATGATGAGAAGACCGGTCAATGGGGAGAAATGTCAGGGGTCAATGTCACCCTGGGACTTCCCGTCGTCCGTACTTCGGTAGATCACGGAACTGCTTTTGGTAAAGCAGGTGAGGGCAGGGCCAATCCGCAATCAATGATCGAAGCCATTCAGCTCGGGGCCATGCTGGCTAAGACGAAGGATGATTGACGAGTGACGAAGGACGAGTGAAGAGTGGCGAAAGATGGAATTGCTCCGCTCTATCTCTCATAAATAGATAGAATTCATTCATTCGACCTTCGATGTTGGACGTTCGATGTTCATTAGTTTTATTTTCGTTCAGACAGGCCGCTTTTCTATCCAGCAGCTGGGCTGAACCGAGAACCATGGACCCTATAAGGAACCAAAGCAATGGATAGACTGCCCTTGCATTATCAGACCATCACCGACCTTGCCGACGGTATCCGCAAGGGTGATTTTACTTCAACCGAGCTGGTGCAATATTTACTGGACCGCATCAAATCACTGGATGGCCGACTGAATGCCTTCAGGTTGACGTGTCCTGAACGCGCCCTGGAACAGGCGGCCGCGGCGGACAGACAAATTAGAGATGGAAAAGATGCGGGTATTTTGCACGGCATTCCCTTCGCCGTCAAAGATCTATTTGATGTCAAGGGGCTTCCGACTACAGCCGGGTCAAGTCTACTGGAAAAAAATATTGCTGCCGCAGATGCCCATGCGGTTCAGCGGCTTAAGCGGGCCGGAATGATCCTGATTGGCAAAACCAATACGGTCCAGTTTGCCTATGGCGGTGTCGGCATTAATCACGATCACGGCACCCCCCACAACCCCTGGAAACGGGTCCAGCATGTCCCCGGAGGGTCCAGCAGCGGCTCGGCAGTGGCCGTGTCCGCCGCAATGGTACCCTTGGCCCTAGGGAGTGACACCGGCGGATCGGTGCGCATTCCTGCCTCTCTTTGCGGCACAACGGGCTTGAAAACCACCGTCGGCCGGGTCAGCCGTGCGGGCGTGTATCCCTTGAGCTGGAGCTTGGATTCGGTCGGTCCCCTGACACGCTCGGTGGAAGATGCCGCCCATGTATACCAGCGCCTGCAGGGCGTCGATGCCGGCGATGAGACCACCTGGGGTCTGGCGGACCAGGACGTATTGACCGACCTGAAAGCCGGGTTGCGGGGGATGCGGCTGGCCTTTGCCGAAAGCGTATTCTGGGAAGATGTTGACCCCGAGGTTGAAAAAGCGGTGCGGGGATGCGGCCGGGTGTTTGAAGAACTGGGGGCTAGGGTAAGCAGCATCGAATTTTCTGAAGCGCAACAGGCCCGCCAACTCAACGCCAAAGGCTTGATTATCGCCGCGGAGGCTTATACCCTCAACAAAAAATGGCTGGAAGAGCATTTCGACCGGCTGGATCCGATTGTGGCCCATCGGATGATCAAGGGCAAAGCGGTTAAGACCGGCGAATATCTGCAAAACAATTTGACCTGGAGCAAACTGAGGTCCAAAGCCATCAATACCTTGGTGGACGTCGACGCTTTGATCGTCCCCACCACCGCCATCCCGGCCTTGCCGACAGCCGCAGTTGATGCTGATATCGAAACCTACACCGAACGAAACCTGAGCTATCTGCG
>Ga0316192_10002456_pt1 | contig 13516 bp, 9 predicted proteins | sample MerIslwburrow_MG_FD_204931 | JGI IMG/M metagenome (GOLD analysis project Ga0316192, IMG submission 204931) | Coastal sediment microbial communities from Maine, United States - Merrow Island worm burrow | ecosystem: Environmental > Aquatic > Marine > Coastal > Sediment | place: USA: Maine...
GCTAGTTTGCTCGTCGTTCGTGCGTCCCGGCGCGATCGAGTCTTGAAACACGACGGACACCAAGAACCACAAAGAGACCACGAAGAGTTTTTGGACTCATCGCAAGGCCCAGGAGCAGGGACTTGCGTTCATGACCGGAGAGGGTCCGGGTCAAAGGTGCGCTGCTTTGTGAAACCCTGGTGGGTCTTAGTGATCTTTGTGTTTCAAAATGACTGCACGAGCATCGCCTGACGATAAGCCGGAGGCGATCACCCACAGGTTCCGGAAGCCACTCTGTGTGTCTGCGTCGACAGCCTGCCTTAGAGCTTCTGCGAGCCCTCCTGGAACATGGCCAACGGCCAGGTGTCGCCGGTGTTGCAGATGAGGGCGCGATGGCGCAGGAACCGGAGCAGTCCGCTGGCGCCCATTCGCGACCTGCCACAACCCGATTCCTTGGTCGAGTCCTTCTCGGCGTCGTGGACGAAGGAGGTCATTCCGGCGTCCCCGATGCTGATACCGCCGGCCTCGATGCGGCAGCCGATGGCCTCGGCCTCCTCACGCGAGCCGGCGATGACCGCTCCCGAGAGCCCGCAGTTCGAATCGTTGGCCAAAGCAACTGCCTCGTCGATGGTGTCGAAGGGCATCAGTGGCATGAGGGGGCCGAAGGTCTCCTCTCGCATGCAATCCATTTCATGCGAGACCCCGGTGAGCACTGTGGGTCGGCACCAGGCGCCGCCACCGTGGTTCAGGATCTCACCACCGGTGTGGACGGTGGCGCCTTTTGCGACGGCGTCCGCCACGTGGTCACGAACGATGTCGGCCTGTTCAGCGGCGATGAGGGGTCCCACCTGGCCCGAGTTGATGTCGGGGTAGTTGAGCTGGGTCGCCTCGGCCTTGGCGACAAGCTTGGCGACGAACTCATCGAAGACCGGCCGCTGGACATAGATGCGCTCGATGGACTGGCAGGCCTGACCGGTGTTGGCAACTGAGGCGCGGAGCAGGGCGGTGGTGGCCCGTTCGATGTCGGCGTCGGCAGTGACGATGGCAGCGTCCTTGCCGCCGAGCTCCAGGAAGGCCGGGATCAGCCGCTCGGCGGCGGCGTGGGCGACGATGCGGCCGACCGGGATGCTGCCGGTGAAGGCGACCGCGTCCGCGTAGTCGATCATCACCGAGCCGATGCGGCCGACGCCGCGGATCATGCGGAAGACCTTGTCGAGCTCGGGCACCCGGGCGATCGACTCGGCAAGGGGCTCGACGAAGCGGGGTGTGACCTTGCTCGCCTTGGCGAGGACCGCGCAGCCGGCGGCCAGCGCCGGTACGGCGTCGATGAGGGTCAGGATCAGCGGGAAGTTCCACGGCGAGATGACGGCCACGACAGGGTAGGGCGAGTAGGCCCAGCTGAGCTCGATGCCGGGCATCTCGGAGGCACGCGGCTGCGGCGGCTTCAACAGCTCGGGCGCCTGCCGGCACCAGCGCTCCGTGGCGGCGATGATCACGTCGACCTCGGCGTACGACAGGGCGCGACGGCCGGTATCAATGGTCAGGGCCTCGGCGATGTCGCCGCGGGCCTCGACGAGCTCGTCCTTCCACGCCTCGAGGGTGGTGATCCTCAACTCGAGGTCGGCGGCCCAGGCCGGTTGGTTCGTCCTGACGTGGGCGGCTTCGCGCTCCACGTCCTCGCGGCCGTAGGGCTCGATGGCGAAGTCGTATTCGCCGGTTCGTGGGTTTCGAACTGGGGTGGCTGAAGGCATGAAAACCGCTCCCTTATTCCGAGTTCCGGGTTGTCTTGACAGCCCCTATGCCCGATGTTAGCATATTGTTCGTACAATCTAACGACTCGGCCAGAATGGCGGGGAGATGCCCATAGCCGACCACGGCGCCCGATACCAGATTTCAACAGCTCCGACCTCGGGCTTGGAGCTGAGTATCGCTATTGATCCCAACACCTTAATCGAAATCAAAGAGGAGAGAAGGGGGAGGAGATGAGTGTCATGATCAAGCGAACCGCTGTCTGTCTGTTCTCCGTGTTATTGGTTGTGGGCGCAGTGTGGGCCCAGGAGGAATCGCCCGTCGACCAGGTCGAAGGCGTCGGCGAGGAGCAGGAAATCGCCCAGCAGGAAGAGCTGGGTGAGTACGGCGACTCGGATACCCGACAGATCGAAGAGATCACCGTCACCGCCCGCAAGACCCAGGAGTCCCTGGATGACGTCCCGCTGACCATCCGCGCCATCACCGCCGACGCGGTCGCCGAGTTGGGGATCTTCGATGTCGAGAACGTCGCATTGAACACCCCCGGAATCCACATCAGCAACTACTTCGGCGCACGCGACGATCCCAACATCGCTTTCCGCGGCATGGATGCCGGAACCATCGATCGGGTCGCCCAGATCTCATCGTCCTATATCGACGGCGTCTACCTTCCGGGCGCGACCTCGTGGATCAGCGTTGGGGCCATCGAACGCACCGAGGTCGTCAAGGGGCCGCAGAGCGCACTCTATGGCCGGTCCGCCTTCGGTGGCGCCATCAACTTCGTGATGCGGAACCCGACCCCGGATTTTGCTGGAAATGCCGCCTTGACTGTCGGCGAGAACGGCAGAATCGACGGAGCGGTCGGTTTGGGCGGACCGATCTCCGACAAATTCAGCTACCACGTTTTCGGTCGGTACTACGACTACGACGGCGGCTACGACAACCCGGACGGGGACACGTTGGGTGCGCAGTCCACCAATGCCATCGAGGGTGCGCTCCAGTGGGACATCTCGGATCACGTCGGTCTCAAGTTCCGCGCCTTCTACTCCGCCGATGACGACGGACCTGCGGCCTTCGCCTGGTGGGACCAGAGCATCCACAACTGCGGTCCCTTTGAGACCGATGGCCAGGCGGGTGTCTCGCAGTACTACTGCGGCGTACTTTCTCCGGATCTGATCACAGACTACGGCTACGACACCAGCACCGAACCGGCCGAGGGAGCCGACTGGCCCAAGGACAGCTTCGGAATGACCCGTGACTTCTTCCTGGGGTCCCTCCACCTCGACGCCATGCTTGGCGAAAACACCGAACTCGTGGCCATCACCGGCTACGTCAAAGAAGAGCTCGAGGCGATGCAGGACTTCAGCGGCACCAACACGCTGCTCCAGTACTTCAACACCATCGACACCCTGGTGTCCCAGGAACTTCGGTTCCAGGGCTCATCCTCCAAGATCGATTGGATCGCGGGCGGGTACTACCTCGACGCTGACTATGAGAGCAAACCCAACGGCTTCGGTTGCTCCGATCCGAGCTATGTCTTTGGCGGCTTCCTCCCGGGTTGCCTCCTTTTCGCCGGTGGCAACGTTCGCGGGTCCTTCGACCTCAGCGTGACAACTCCCCACAGATACGTCGAGAACACGGCCGTCTTCGGCTCTTTGACCTGGCACGTTTCCAACAAGGTGACCCTCATCGCCGACGCCCGTGTGGCACGAGAGACACTGGACTTCGGTTCGGTGATGTCGGTTGACGGTGTCGAACGCGAGCTCAAGGACGACTTCGACAGCTTCACCCCTCGCGTGGTCTTGGATTGGAAACCCAACGACCTTTCGACCATCTACGCCAGCGTCTCCACCGGCAACAAACCGGGTAACTTCAACGCCGAGATCGCCGAGATGTGCACCAGCTGCATCGTCGAGTTCGAGCAGGAGTACGGCATCGGTGTCGCGGTCCCCGAATCTGACGCCATCAACTACGAGGCCGGTTACAAGCTGGTCACGCGCAACGGCAAGCACCGCTTCAACGCGGCCGCGTTCTACTTCGACTGGGAGAACCAGGCGTTCACCCAGGCCGTCTTCGGTTTCGACACCAACGGTGACGGCGTGATCGACGAAAACGACGAGCTCTCGGTGGACTACCAAACGGTCGCGGGTCAGAGCGAGATCAAGGGCCTCGAGCTCTTCTACAGCGGCTGGTTGGGCCAGTACTTCAACGTGTCGGCTTCATACAACTACAACGACGCCAAGTACGTGACCTTTGAAGACTCCACTCACGGCCGGGTCTACGGCAGCAGGGATGCGTCCGGGAAGACCATGCCTCGCAGCCCGAAAAGCTCCGGAACGCTGGGAATCGGCTTCATTCTGCCCGTCGGCAGCACCTGGGAATACAATGCGCGCGCCGACTATGTCTATCGCGGTTCGTCCTACACCTGGGCGGTCAATCTCGCCGAGACCGGTGCGACCAATCGCCTGAGCCTTCGGACCGGCTTCCGCAACGATCGCTGGGATTTCAGTATCTGGATGAACAACGTCACCGACGACGACACCCTGATGGCCATCCGGCGGTTCTCCGCGCTTGAGAACTTTGTTCAGCCCACCTGGTGGGGCGGTCTGCCCGGTGTCCAGGAGATCGGCGTGACCGCGCGGATCAATTTCTAGCGCCCAACCGAAAATACTCGAGGATCTCCGCCGTCCCGCAAGGGGCGGCGGTTTTCTTCGTCCTCCTTTCCCTCTCCTTCTCCCTCTCCCTTGCGGCGCCACAGCATCGGGAGAGGGAGAAGGAGAGGGAGGAGGAGAGGGAAAGGAGGAGAGGGTTGGAACCGAGTTCGCCTACAGCTCCATCACCAATCGCACATCCTCGTCGATCTCGGGTTCCTCATCGCGGCCGGTCCACCACGTCACCGCGAAGAGAACCGTGAAGGATGCCGCGAGCGAGACGGCGGTGGGGAGCACGCCCGTCTGGAACGGCGGCTTCGGCAGGGCCTCGAAGAATGTCTGTTTGGCGAGGAACTCGAGCACGAGGTTGACCCCCATCCCGGTGGCGATGGAGGCGGTGGCCGCTGCCGCCGTGACCCGCCGCCAGTTCAGGCCGATGGCCAGCGCCGGCCCCAACGCCGCTCCGAAGGTGCCGAAGGCGAAGGTGCCGAGCAGGGCGATGAGATCGCCGTAGACATAGGCGAAGACAGCGGCTGAGAAGGCAACCCCGACGACGGCGATCCGGCCCCAGAAGAGTTCGTTACCGACCCTGCGTCCGAAGGCTTTGGGCAGGTCCCGGACCAGGGCCGCCGAGCCGATGTTCACGAAGCTGTCGGCGGTGGACATGATGGCAGCGAGGATTCCGGCGAAGACCACGCCGGCGAGGATCTCGGGGGCAAAATTGAGCAGAAAGAGAGGCGATGCCTCATCGGGATTTGAAAGTGGCGCCAGTCGACCGGTGGCAACAAGAGAGGGGACCGCGAGTCCGATCCCGAGCCAGATCAGGACACACAGGGTCTGGGTGACCCCGACGATCATCGGCATCCACTTGAGCTTGCGCGGGTCGTCGAGCATGAAGAACTTGTGCAGCATGTGCGGCTGACCGAGATTGCCAACCGCGAAGACCAGAAAGAAACCCATGGCGGTGAAGACCGGAATGGCGCCCAGCGGGTCGAGGTGGCCGGGGCCGAAGTGATCGGACGCAATGATGGAATGGGCCATCTGTTCGAGTCCGCCTCCCGCCTGGAGTGCGTAGTAGAAGACCGCGATGGCGGCGCCCACCATCAGCGCGCCCTGGAAGAGATCGGTGTAGACCCCCGCCACCATGCCGCCGGCGGTGGCGTAGAAGACCACGATCACGAGACCGATCAGCATCGCGATGGCGAGGCTCCACTCGCCGAGGAATTCTCGGGTGCCGAAGATCGATTCGATGAGGATGCCGAGGGCCTTGAGCTGGGCGCCGAGATAGCCCACCGTCCCGACGATGACCGCCGCCGCCGCCAACCCGGAAGCCGACCGGCTGCGGTAGCGGCAGTAGACGACATCGGGAACCGTGTAGATCTCGCGGATCCCGGCGAGGAGACGGAGTCGTTTGGCCACCACCCAACACAACAGACCTGCGGTGAAGCTGACGGGGATGCAGATGAAGAGCGAGGCGAGCCCCATCCGGTAAGTGAGTCCCGGGCCACCGATGAAGACAAAACCGCTGAAGGCCGCCGACATGGTCGCCAGAGCTGTGACCACGAGTCCGATGCCCTGGCCGGCGATGAAGAAGTCCTTGGCGTTCCGGGTGCGACGGGCCGCCCATATTCCGATGACAACCACCAGCGAGAGATAGATCAGGGCGGTCCAGATAATCTCGGGTTTGGCGAGGATGGGCATCATTCCTCACCCCCCGGTCGCCGCTTGATCTGCTCGAGCCGGTCGAGGTCGTCCTGCTTCATTTCGAAGCGGTCGAAGGTGAGTGCGTAGGTCAACGCCACCAACAGGAGCGGCGTCAGGAAGAGCCCATAGAGCTGGATGGCCGCCGCTAGCGGAAGGCCCCCGAACCAGGGGCCGTCGGTGACGTGGCCGCGCAGGAGGAGCATGCCGATGGCGCACGCCTCGAGAAAGATCAGAAGAAGCGTCAGTGGGATCCCGAGGTGGCCCAGTTTTCCGTTCCGCGCCACAGCGACGACGATCAAGGCGACTGGGTATCCCATCACGAGCAGCGCGAAGAGGACCTCGGCGAACGGCCACGGCACGAAAAAGAGGACCAGCATCACCGGTGAGGCGATGGCGAGGAATGCAAGCGAGAGTTTGCGCGCCATGGTCCGAGATCTTAGCAGCCGCTAGAACCTCCAGAGAACTCGATTTGAAGAGGCGTTCGTGGCCATTCGGCTCGTCGACACGAGGGACGTGAACGGTGGTTTTTGAAACACGAAGGGCACAAAGAGCCACAAAGAACCCACAAAGGGCTTATTGGTGGGCCATCGCAACCATTCCGGAGTGGGTTCGCCTTCCGGTGCAGAGGGAGCCCGGGTCATTGTTGCGGTGCTTTGTGGAACCTTCGTGGTTCTTCGTGTTCTTTGTGTTTCAATCCGCCGCCCAAGGTCGGTGAATCGATGAGACGAAGGCCTGGAGAGAGCGTTCGCCGAATCGTTTCCATCGAAAAGGAATATGCGATAGCGAGAGTGGATGCGATGGCAAATCAACAAGCCGAAGGGTTTGAGAAATGATACTATTGTCCTGACGTTAGGACATACTTTCGAACGCTTCAAAGACCCACAGGAGGGACCATGCGTCTTCCCGCCGAGCTTCGTCGATTCGCGCCCGTTTTCCTTGTTTTGATCGCGCTGGTTTGCGCCCTTGCGTGCGCGCCCGCCGAGCAGCCGGCCGCACCGGAACCGGAGACAGAGAAGAAAGTCTCCGACGCCCTCGCTCCTCAGACATCGGACGCGGATGCGGTGACCAAACAGCTTCACACAACGACCCTGTGCACCACCGATCTTGAAACCGTCAAGGCCTTCTACGGTGACGGCCTCGGTCTTCGGATCACCGGCCCCTTGGATCTCGATCCGGCCGCCCGGGAAATCCAACGTGCGCTCTGGGGAATCCCGGATGACATCGGCTGGGAGCTCTACATCATGGACCGGCCGGCAGTGCCGGGGACCATCCAGATTCGGGTGCTGCTTCTCGATCGGGAGACCCCGGTGATCCACACCACCTGGAACCCGCAGGAACCCGGGCCGTTCTCCATGGGTTTCTCGACCATCGATCTCGACACCTGGGATCCCGAGCTTCGGGGCAAGGGCTGGGAATCGCTGATGCCCCTGGCGAAGTACCAGATTCCGCGGCCCGACGGGACGAGCTACGAAATCGGGGAGACCATCTTCAACGCGCCCGACTTCATGCACTCGGTGACGATTTCGCGAGGAGACGGGATGCCGCAACTCGGTCCCGTTGACCCGGCAACCGGTCGCGGCGGTCCCATCTACTCGGCGCATATCATCGAGAACTCGGACGAGGTCCTCGAGTTCTATGTCGGTGTCCTCGGTCTCGAGCTGCGCAGTGATCGCCAGTTCAAATCGAGCGGAAGCAAGGGCGCGCTCGGTGTGCCCGACGGCACCGAGTTCCGCTTCGCCATCGTCTACGCCCACGGCGCCACCTTCGGCCACCTGCTCTTCCTCGACTACCAGGGCCGTCTCGGTCTGCCGAGCCCGGGAATCGACTGGCGGCCGCCAAACCGCGGCATGGCCATGTGGAGCTTCCCGGTTCGGGAAATGGACGAAATCCTGGGTCGTATGGAGGCCGCCGGTGTCGAGCTGTTCTCGGGCCCGGTGGAGTACGACAGCCCCTCGCTCGGTCGCCACAAGAGCGTGACCGTCATCGACCCCAGCGGGTTCATGGTCGAGCTCTTCCAGTCCATCGACTAGGCCCGGCGAACAGCGAAGCGAGGTTCGACATGGACATCAAGACCGCCAATCCCGATCTCCACCGAGAGCTGGTGGACATTCTCGGCGCCGAATACGTCCTCACCGACGACGAGGATCGAGAATTCTATTCGCAGGACATCTATCGATCGGCCGACGATCCCGTCGCCGTCGTGGTGCAACCGGCGAGCGCCGACGAGGTTTCAAAAGTCGTCGCGGCGGCCACCGGCGCCGGTTTCTCGGTCATTGCCCGCGGTGGGGGATCCTCCTACACCGGAGGACTGCTGCCGGACCGGCCCAACTCGGTGGCCATCGACACAAAGCGGCTCGATCAGGTGGTGGAGATCAACACCGACGACATGTACGTGGTGGTCGAGGTGGGCTGCACCTGGCAGGAACTGCACCAGGCCCTCAAACCTCACGGCGTCCGGCCGCCCTTCTGGGGTCCGGCCTCCGGAGGTACGGCGACGGTGGGCGGCAGCCTGTCTCAGAACGCGATCCTGCACGGTTCCGCCCTGTATGGAGCGTCAGGCGAAAGCGTCCTCGGCCTCGAGGTGGTGCTCGCCGACGGCAGCATCGTGCCCACGGGTTCCTGGTCGACCGTCGGCGGCAAACCCTTCTTCCGCCACTACGGCCCGGACCTGACGGGCCTCTTCCTCGGCGACACCGGCGCCCTCGGCATCAAGACCCGGGTCGCGCTCAGGCTGATGCGGATCCCGCCCTCGGCTCGATTCGCGTCCTTCGAGTTCAAAGACGGGACGCAGTTTGCCGAAGCCATGGGCGAGGTCGCGCGATCCCGGCTGGTCAGCATGTGCTTCGGGATGGACCCCGTCCTCCAGCACCAGAGGATGAAACGCACCAGCCTGACCCAGGACGTCAAGGCCCTCAAGGGAGTCGTGACCTCGGCCAAGAACATCGGCAAGGGTCTCAAAGAGGCGGCGAAGGTCGCGTTGGCCGGACGCTCGTTTCTGGAGGAGCACAGCTACTCGACACACTACATCGTGGAGGGTCGTACCGAGGCCGAGGTCGACGAGAAGCTCGAGACATTGCGCAAGATCTGCCTCGAGCACGGGCACGAAGTGGAGAACACTCTGCCCAAGGTCCTGTACGGCGATTCCTTCTTCCCCATGACCACCGCCATCGGCCCCCAGGGCGAACGGTGGGCTCCGGTGCACGGCATCGTCCCCGTTGGGGACGCCCCCGGCGCCATCGCCAAGATCGAGGGGCTTTTCGCGATCCACGCGGAAGAGATGGAACGCCTGGGTGTCGTGATCGGAATCCTGCTGTCCACCGTGGGCACCAACGGCTTTGTCATCGAACCCGTCTTCTACTGGCCGGGACCCCAGACCCTCTACTACAAGCGGGTACTCGAGGCGTCCTATTTGGCCAAGCTGAAGCAGTTCGAACGCAGTCCTGATGCCGAAGCCCTGGTGGCGGAGATCCGCACCAAGCTGATCGCGACCTTCGAGGAACTGGGCGCGGTCCATCTCCAGGTGGGCAAGACCTATCCCTACCGACAGGGCCGAAACCCCAACACGTGGAAGCTGCTCGATGCCATCAAGACGGCGGTGGACCCGAAGAGGCTGGTCAACCCGAAGAGCCTCGGGCTCGATTGAGGCTCCGGGCGAGGAGAAGGAAATGATGAAGAGATTTCTATTGGCGAGTTCGCTCGTCCTCGTTTTGGTGCTGTTCGGATCCGCCGCGATCGCCGCCGATCTGCCCGACACCGGCGTGAGCGGTGTCTACGAGGCCATGGTCGGAACCGATGACGCCGAGCAGCTCACCCGGTACTTTTCCGAGTTCGGCTTCACGGTCGTGGCCGAGGCATCGCTGACCGCGGCCGATGCGGCAAAGATCTATGGCGTCGAAAGCGCGTTGAAGTCTGTCCGGATGCAGAACGGCGACATCGACAGCCACGGTCTGGTGCGGATTCTCGAGTGGGAGGAGCCTCTCGGGCCGGGCGTCGGCTATGCCCCGCCGGAGACCGTCGGCCAGCGGATGCTGGTGATGCGGACCGAGGACGTCTTCCGGCTCGACGATGTCTACAACGACCTCAGAGACGGGGGCGAGCCCGTGCTCGCCATCCCGCCGGTCTACGACGATCTCTACGGCATGACCGAGGGCACACCGGATTTCTTCCAGCGGCGGGTCGGTGTCCGCGAGATGGCGGTCTACCAGAACTCGGTCAACCACGTCTTCTTCCAGCGCTACGGCTACCAGATTCCCGGCTACGGCACCATCGGCGATCACTCGCCGCTCCGCACGAGCGAGCTCACCCACCACGATTTCGTCATCTCAGGCGACATCGACGAGGTGACGGCGTACTACAGTGCCGTTCTGGGGTTCAAACCCGAGGCCGAGGACGCCACCATCGACGGTGATTGGCAGGCCGGTCCCCAAGCCGTCTTCGGGATGGTCCCCGGTTCGAGCCACTGGTACCGTGGCTTTGTCTCGCCCAACAACATCTGCGGCAAGCTCAAGTTCTTCGTGCCGTTGGATCAGCGTCCGGATCGGTCCGAACACCAGCGGCCCGGCGAGCAGGGGATCACTCTCCACTCGGTGACCATGCCGAATCTCCGGATGGTCCATGATCTCGCGTTCGAGCATCGGCTCGTAATCACGCCGATCGTCGAGAACGAGTTCGGCGAGAAGAGCTTCGTGATCAGGGGACCCGACGGGTCCACCTGGCAGGTCATCGAGAAGGCTGACAGCACCAACCAGCCGGTGACTGAGTTCAAGCTGGTGACGGTGAACAACTGAAGGTCGAAGAGATCGCCGCAAAGGCGCAACGAGCGCAAAGACTTCGCACACGAATACATCGCGGTTGAACCACAGAGACGCAGAGCCGGTACAGAGGACACAGCGACATCGCAATCGTACCGACGATGAAGTTCGCGTTCTCCTGGACGCCGACCGGCCGGAGTTCGCCACCTCCCGATGGGTCGGAGACCTGCGATTCAATGCGCAAGCACCGGCCGCGTGTGCGAGATCTGGATCAGTCCGGCTGGTCGACACCGAGCTTGGCCGCACGTTCGCGCCAGAGGTTGCGGGCGAGCTGCTGCATGTCCTCGGTGGTATCGAACTCATCGACGATCTCGAGGCCGAGCAGGGTCTCGATGATGTCCTCCAGGGTCACGACGCCGGCCACCCCGCCGTACTCGTCGACCAGCACCGCCATGTGCCGGCCCTCGTCGATCAATACCTCGAGAAGGTCCGTAATCGGCATGGTCTCGGAGACCGCGGTCAGCGGTCCCGCGAGCTCGGACAGCGCGACGTCGTGCCGGTCGTGGGCGGCGGCGAGATAGAGGTCGGCCTTGAGCAGCACCGAGTCGATGTCGTCGGGATTGCGTCTATAAAGCGGGATGCGCGAGAAGGGGACCTCTGGATGGCTGCTCATGGCCTCGGCCACCGTCGTCGATTCGTCGAGGGTGAACATGACGATCCTCGGTGTCATGACGTCTTTGGCCTGGATGGTCCTGAAACGGACGAGGTTGGTGACGACGCGGAGCTCCTCGGGGAGCAGCTCACCTTCTTCGGCGCCGACCTCGGCCATGGCGGTGAGTTCCTCGCGCTTGAATCTGGCGATCGGCCTGCCGCGCGCGATGATCCCGGTCAGTTTCTCGGATAGCCATACCAGGGGCCACAGCAGCTTGACGAGGAGCCAGACGGCTGGTGCGAGCGCGGGGGCCAGAGTCCGCCACCAGGCGGCGCCCACGGTCTTTGGGATGATCTCCGAGAGGACGAGGATGAGCAGGGTCAGCACCGCCGAGGCGATACCCACATACGCGCTGCCGAAGACCCGGGCAGCCTCGGCGCCCACGCCGACGGCGCCGACGGTGTGGGCGATGGTGTTGAGGCTGAGGATGGCGGCGAGAGCCTGGTCCATATTGGCTTCGAGCCGGGCCAGGAGCTTCGCAGATCGGTGGCCCTCACCCACCAGGTTCTGGACATAGAACGGCGTCATGCTCAGCAGCGCCGCCTCAGCCAACGAGCAGAAGAAGGAGAAGCCGAGCGCGACCCCGGCGTAGACGAGCAGGAGAGTCATCTTCCCCAATCAGCCGCGAACCGGTGTTGAACCTCGAACACCTCGGTCACCATTTCTCATCATACTTCGTCCACAGCTGGTCGCCGAGCCGCCAGTAGGCCTCGGTGGCCTCTTCGCAGGCGTCATGGCTCAGCTCGGTGAGCCATGCGCGGGCGGCTTCCGGGTCTTCCAACAGGAGTTCGGTCGCCCGCCGGTCGATCTCGGGCTGGCGATCGCCGACGCCGGGCTCGATTCCCATCCAATCAGCGGGTTCGACCATGACGCGCTGGTTGCCGAACTCGACATCCCGGACAACTTCGTGGTGCCGATGATGCTTGTCGTCGGGCACTTCGATGAGAAGCAGACGCTCGGCCCGGCAAAGTGGCGGAAGAGCTACCAGGAGATCGTTCGCCAGGAACTCTGATCTCGCCTGCCCGTGCTTCTGCTCGGTGGGCCGCCCGGGCGATTCGAACCGATTCCTCTCAGGAGCTTTGGCGCCGGCTTCATTCTGGATGAAGTGCAACGGACGCCGGATCTCTTCTCCTATATTCAGGTCATCGTCGATGAACAACCGCACCCGGCTCAGTCTGTCGTGATCGCGTCGGCGAGCCAATCGAGGGCGCCGGGTGTCTCTTGCCATGCCTCGGCAGCTTCCAGGAAGTAAAATATTGCCTCCTCCATGCTGCCCAAGGTGAATCCGTCCGGCAGTTCTTCCGGTAGATCGAGTTCGCCAAACAGCAGATCCGGTACGTAGCTATTGGCCTCGAGGGCCGCCCGAAGACGTTTCTCGGCCGTCTTGCCTTTGCCTTTTCGGCGGAAGGTCACCAGCGCGTGGTTGAAATGATGCGCCGCGGTAATGTCCTTCGCGTATTCTCCGAGCAGAGTCTCCGCAGCCTCGTCTTTTCCCATGGCGATCAGCGCCGGCGCCAGCCTGTCGCGGATGCCCTGGTTGTCGTTCGGATTCAGCCGCAGGAGTTGAGCGTAGTGCTCAACGGCCTCGAGACGTTGGTCGTCCAGCCAAAGCGAATCGGCGAGGCCCTTGACTGCTTCCATGTAGGGCCGGGTCTCGCTGATGAGCCAGAACGACCCCACCTCGTCGTTGAAGTACTCCGGACCGAGGGCGCGCTCGGCTACATCCGCTGCCGTCCGGTAGCGATCAATCGCCGTCTCCAGGTCGCGCGAGCGAAGCGCCAGCGCCAGGTGGGCGAAGGGTGAATCCGGGTCCAATTTCAACGCCCGGCGGGCAAGAGCTGTTCCTCGTCGTCCGGGGGTGTCCATGGCCTCGATGGCGAGCTCGCGAGCCTCGTCGCTCGGGCCCTCGATCTTTGGATCCGGGATTTTCCTGCCGACGATCTCGGAGTCGAGAAACGCCCGCATCTCTT
>Ga0316192_10002460_pt1 | contig 13511 bp, 14 predicted proteins | sample MerIslwburrow_MG_FD_204931 | JGI IMG/M metagenome (GOLD analysis project Ga0316192, IMG submission 204931) | Coastal sediment microbial communities from Maine, United States - Merrow Island worm burrow | ecosystem: Environmental > Aquatic > Marine > Coastal > Sediment | place: USA: Maine...
ACGAACTGCTGCAGATATACCTTCGCAAAAATCCGGAACTGAAGTATTTCGTTACATCGGCTGACTGCGCTCTGTTGCAACTGGAAGTAGAGACCTATTATATAGTCAGCCAATTCCAGAACGTCGTTGAGTTGCAAATGATATGATGCCCAACCGTTTACGAGAGGATGAGCCTACTCGCACGTGTGGCTGGCTCATGTGGTCCAGCGCAGCCACTATGAAAGTCAACTATTGGCCGCAAGCCGTCCTTTTTGAGCCAGGCTAAATGCCTGCTCACGACTGTGCATTCCACCTTTCTGGTTCATCACAATCTCCACAATATGTTATATATCCAAACACGTAAAATTTCAGGATGTCATCAGATATTGTTGATAAGTAATAATCTTATGAGGCTTTCGGTGTGAGTGGTTGTTGCGATGACGATTGTTCAATTGACGTCCTGCGTGAAAGGCAGCAAGGAACACTGCGAATTGTTCTCGCTGTCAACGCTGTTATGTTTCTGGTGATACTGGTAGCTGCGCTGTATGGCAGTTCCACCGCTCTACTGGCTGATAGCCTTGATAACCTTGGAGACGCCTTGACCTATGGTCTTAGCCTGTTCGCGGTTTCGCGGGGCGTTAGTACCAAGGCTAAAGTCGCATTGTTTAAGGGCGGACTTATATTTTTAGCTGCCTGCGCAGTGGCTGCTCAAATAGTCTATAAGCTCTTTGTCCCAAGCATCCCCATCTTCGAAGTTATGGGTGTGTTCAGTCTTCTCGGTCTCGCAGCAAATTCTCTTTGTCTATACTTACTTTGGCGACATCGTCATGAAGATGTGAATATGAGTTCAGTGTGGGAGTGTTCACGAAACGACATCGCATCTAATCTTTCGGTTTTTGTTGCGGCTGGTGCGGTTTGGCTAACAGGTTCAGGCTGGCCTGATACAGTGGTCGCGTTAGGGCTGGTCTGGCTTTTTCTGCGCTCTTCTATTCGCGTCATATCATCTGCCATGTTGCAGCTTCGTGCAGCAACCTAACGACGCCATAAAAGGCAACTACTAACAAACAGCGGGCATTTCGCGCTACCTGGCTGCCTCCAACCAATTAATGGCAGCTCAATCCTAAAGCAAATTCAGTTCAAGATTTTGATGAATAGATAATGACAGGTGCCGCCATCATGCTAGAATTTAATTCCCACACTAAATTCAACATTTCAGGTGACTCATATGGACGCTCTACTCGCAAAATCTTACACACTTGATGCTTCGCCAGAACAAGAACTGATTACAATAACCTTCCAACAGCAAAACGGAGAAACAACAACGCCTATTGTGCTTCCTTTTTCTCTCGCTCAAGAGTTGATAAAGGAATTGAATCCAACGATGGAACGGTTCTCTAGTATAGACCTACTGTAACTTTGCAGCCTGCTGTTTACTGTTTGGCTACCTGCGTAACCTGGATTTAGCCAGAAATAACTTCTACAGATTTTGCCTCATCAAGTAACTCAGCCCTCACTATTTCCACTTCATCCTGTGCTTTAATACCAATTCCCATTATCCAGAGCGGTAACAGTTATTGGATCAATATCCAGATCACCAGGAAAGGCGAAAACAAGTGATTCGCCAGGACGGCGTGTAAGCACTAGCATAACAATCTCCTTTTGTTAGGTAGGTACATCATGTACCAGTAAGCATTCTAGCAAACTGTCACATCTTTTCTGAAATCAGCCTGGTAGATTAAGTAAAACTAAGGAGAGTTGAATCATGCTAGTACTGACCAGAAAACCAGGCGAGTCCATCATACTGAAACACCCCGATATTGAACTCATCACCATCACGGTATCGGAGAACGGCAGGGTAGGTATTGATGCGCCAGCAGAGGTGCAGATAATCAGGGAAGAACTGCTGCAGGATTAGGCTGATTGAGATGTCCGCAACCCAGAGCGGTCATTTTCAAGTTAGTTAGTGATATTTTTTAAGTGTTAGTATCTTAGTTTTGTAGTAAGCATATAGTTAATATAAGTTTAACTAAAATAATCCGTAGTTCTGATATATTTCAAGCTCATCATTTTAAGTAAAGCGACAAAAATAGAAGCGTGTTATTTTCCAACCATACTGAGGAGATAAGTATGAAACAACTATTTAGCTGGCTGGCGATGCTGTTACTTTTGCCGAGTATGCCCGCCATTGCACAACAGAATGACAAGCCTAACATCCTCTTAATCGTATCCGATGACACCGGATATGGAGACCTTGGTCCCTACGGAGGAGGTGAGGGGCGTGGTATGCCGACACCCAATATTGACCGCATGGCTGAGGACGGCATAACGCTGCATTCATTCTATGCTCAGCCGAGTTGCACACCGGGTCGAGCTGCCATGCAAACGGGCCGTATTCCCAACCGCAGTGGAATGACCACGGTGGCCTTTCAGGGGCAGGGAGGGGGTCTGCCTGCAGCGGAATGGACTCTGGCGTCGGTACTTAAAAAGGCGGACTACCAGACCTACTTCACCGGCAAGTGGCATCTGGGCGAGGACGACTATGCGCTTCCAAATGCTCAGGGTTACGATGAGATGAGATATGTCGGTCTCTACCACCTCAACGCCTACACCTATGGCGATCCGACGTGGTTCCCTGACATGGATCCGAAGTTGCGCGCCTTTTTCCAGAAAGTCACCAAAGGTGCGTTGTCTGGCAAGGCAGGTGAGAAGCCTACGACAGACTTCATGGTCAATGGCCAGTATGTCAACGAGCCTGATAAAAGTACTAAAGAATACCCCGATGGCGTCGTCGGCATCCCCTTTTTCGACAGTTACGTCGAGAAAGCGGCGCTGGAGTTCCTGGACACGGCGGCCAAGTCCGACAAGCCGTTCTTCATCAACGTCAATTTCATGAAGGTCCACCAGCCCAACATGCCTGCTCCCGAGTTCGAGCATAAATCGTTGTCAAAGAGCAAGTATGCGGACTCCATCGTGGAGCTTGATACTCGCATCGGACGGATCATGGATAAACTGCGTGCGCTTGGTCTGGATAAGAATACGCTGGTGTTCTACACCACCGACAACGGTGCCTGGCAGGACGTTTATCCTGATGCCGGCTATACGCCGTTTCGCGGTACCAAAGGTACTGTGCGCGAGGGCGGAAATCGAGTACCAGCCATCGCCATATGGCCTGGCAAGATCAAGGCCGGGTCGAAGAATCACGACATCCTCGGCGGCCTCGACCTGATGGCGACCTTTGCGTCCGTTGCAGGCGTCGATCTGCCGAAGAATGACCGTGAGGATCAACCGATTATCTTCGATAGCTATGACATGACACCCGCGCTGACCGGCACAGGCAAGTCTAAGCGCAACGAGTGGTTCTATTTCACCGAAAATGAGCTGTCTCCCGGCGCGGCGAGAGTGGGCAACTACAAGGCGTTATTCAATCTTCGTGGTGACAACGGCCAGGCTACCGGTGGACTCGCTGTGGACTCCAACCAAGGCTGGAAAGGTCCTGAGAAGTACGTGGCCACGGTACCTCAGGTGTTTGACCTTTGGGCGGACCCCCAGGAACGCTATGACATCTTTATGAACAATTACACTGAGAGAACATGGACGTTGGTCACCATCTCTCAGGCGATTGAAGAGAAAATGAAAACCTATGTGGAGTATCCGCCGCGGAAACTTCAGAGTGAGGGTTACTCGGGTCCGATCACGCTCACTAAGTACTTCCGCTTTAAGCAAATCCGCGAACAACTTGAGAAGGAAGGTGTCAAGCTTCCGATGCCTACCGGAAACTAGGGCTTTATTAACCGACCATCAGGTGGGCGGACTTTGACTTTGCGACCGCTTACAGATGATAGACGAGCCGCCCTTCGGGGCGGTTCTTGTTTCTGCAAAATTTGACCGCTCCTGGCTGCAGTTTCAACCGATCGATACAACACATTGGTTAAAACGTTCTGCTGGTGTTTCAAAGTTTAACGTTTTTCTTGGTCGTTCGTTAAGTCCCCTTGCGACCGATAACGAAATCAGCCCTGTGAGTTAATTCTTGCAGGGCTTTTTTTGTGCTAAAAAATTTTGTGGCACAACGAGTTCCGGCACAATGGCACAATCAGCAGTAGAATTAAAAAAGGACTCACACCTAAATGGCTGTAAGTCCTTGCTATATATGGCTCCCCGAGACGGGCTCGAACCGCCGACCCAGTGATTAACAGTCACTTGCTCTACCAGCTGAGCTATCGGGGAATTGTGGAGCGCGAATATTACTGATACAGGCTTAACTGGTCAAGCCGTTGTAACTGAATTACTGAATATAATAACAACTAACCACTAAATCTTACTGGCTTAGACCTAATTCAATTCGAGACAACGCCTGGTTGAGGTTTTCCATGCTTGTTGCATATGACAGGCGCATGTAACCCTCTGCACCAAAGGCGGAACCCGGCACCAATGCAACTTTAGCTTCATTTAGCAGGTAATCAGCCAGCTCAAGATCATTATTGATACCATCCCTGTTGGCTATAGCCTCGCGGAAATCGGCAAAAGCGTAAAAGGTGCCGTCGGATGGCAGACATTTGACGCCATTTATTGCGTTCAGCCGCCCAACGACAAAATCATGCCGTTCTTTGAAGGCCTTTAACATCGGTGCAATGCAACCCTGGTCTCCATTCAGCGCTGCTTCAGCGGCGACCTGGGAGATAGAGCAGGGATTTGATGTGCTCTGGGACTGGGTCTTCTTCATTGCTGCGACCAGGTTGGCCGGGCCACCACAGTAACCGATGCGCCAGCCTGTCATCGAATAGGCTTTCGAGACACCATTCATGACGATGGTGCGATCATAGAGTTCTGGACAGGCATTGACGATATTGACGAATGGAGAGTCTGTCCAGAGAATATGTTCGTACATATCATCTGTAGCAATCAGGATATCAGGATACTTTTTTAGCACTTCACCGAGAGCCGCGAGCTCTTCGCGGCTATACACGGCACCCGTTGGATTGGACGGGCTATTGATAAATATTAATCGGGTACGATCTGTAATCGCGTCTTCTAACTGCTCTGGCGATATTTTGTAGGCCTGCTCAATACCAGCAGATACGATTACCGGCACACCTTCCGCAAGCAGCGTCATATCGGGGTAAGACACCCAGTAGGGAGCTGGTATGATAACTTCATCACCGGGGTTGATCAGTGCCTGCAGCAGGTTGAAACTGGTCTGTTTGCCGCCGACAGAAACCAGTATCTGGTTCATTTCATAATCTAGACCGTTGTCGCGCTTGAACTTGTCGATCACGGCCTGTTTCAGACCTGGCGTTCCATCAACCGCGGTATACTTGGTGAAGCCGTCACGGATTGCCTGAATGGCTGCTTCTTTAATATGATCTGGTGTATCGAAGTCAGGCTCGCCGGCACCAAGACCGATTATATCGAGGCCCTGGGCCCTAAGTTCCTTGGCGCGGGCGGTGATGGCAAGAGTTTGCGAAGGCTTTATGCTTTGTACGCGGTTTGAGAGACTGATGCTCAAGTTATCTGCTCCTGATATGCAGTTGATATACGGTTGATATACGGTCGCTGTTATACTGCTGCTGGTTGAAAATTAACTGCACAATAATACGACAATTATCACCGATCATCTATAACGAAAATGAATCTGAAATATATATTTTCACGGTAAACAATGAGTGCCTTCAATCTACATACAGAGTTCGAACCTGCCGGTGACCAGGTCAATGCGATTAGAGAACTGGTCGAAGGCCTTGAGAACGGGGAAGCGTGGCAAACATTGCTCGGAGTAACGGGTTCTGGCAAGACCTTCACGATGGCGAACATTATTATGCAGACCGGTCGGCCTGCAATTGTGATGGCGCATAACAAGACGCTAGCAGCACAGCTGTATTCAGAATTTCGTGATTTTTTTCCTGAAAATTCGGTCGAATATTTCGTCTCTTACTACGATTATTACCAGCCCGAAGCCTATGTGCCATCATCTGACACGTTTATCGAGAAGGATGCAGCGATTAACGATCAAATAGAACAAATGCGTTTATCTGCTACCAAGGCACTGCTGGAGCAGGATGATGTCATTATTGTGGCAACTGTATCGGCTATTTATGGTCTTGGTGATCCTGCAGCTTACCACGATATGATTCTGCACCTGAAGCAGGGCGATATACTGGATCAGCGAGCAATTCTAAAACGCCTGGCCGAGATGCAATACACACGTAACGACCAGGTGCTGGAGCGCGGGAATTTTCGTGTGCGCGGTGATGTGATCGATATCTTCCCGGCCGAGGAAGAGCACACCGCGACCCGAATCGAGCTTTTTGGTGATGAAATTGAGCGTCTTAGCGAGTTTGATCCGTTGACAGGTGAAACGCTAGTTGAGCGGGTACGCACTACCATCTACCCGAAGTCGCACTATGTGACTCCCCGTGAGCGAGTGCTGGATGCTGTGGAGCAAATAAAGATTGAATTAACAGAGAGGCTGTCCGAACTGCGTTCACAGAACAAGCTACTAGAGGCGCAAAGACTCGAACAGCGAGCAATGTTTGATCTCGAAATGATGCAGGAGCTTGGATATACGAATGGAATAGAAAATTATTCTCGCTACCTGTCTGGCCGTGCACCGGGCCAGCCACCACCGACACTGCTGGATTATTTGCCACCAAATGCATTGATGTTTATTGATGAGTCGCATGCCACTATCCCGCAGATTGGAGGGATGTACCGGGGTGACCGGTCGCGGAAACAAACGCTGGTAGAGTATGGATTCCGGCTGCCATCTGCGCTCGATAACCGGCCATTGCGATTTGATGAATTTGAGGCACTGATGCCGCAGACGATTTTTGTCTCAGCTACCCCTGCGCAATATGAGGCAGATCACAGTCAAAGTGTTGTCGAACAGATTGTGCGTCCGACAGGGTTGCTGGATCCAATAGTGGAGGTGCGTCCGGTAGCTTCCCAGGTTGACGATGTGATGTCAGAGATCAACCGGCTTGCCGCCATTGGTGAACGTATCCTGGTGACAACGCTGACCAAGCGCATGGCTGAAGACCTGACCGACTATTTGCAGGAGCATGGGATTCGCGTCCGCTACCTGCATTCTGACATTGATACCGTTGAACGTGTCGAAATTATTCGTGATTTACGTGCAGGGGAATTTGACTGTTTGGTTGGCATTAATTTGTTGCGGGAAGGTCTCGATATTCCAGAAGTCTCAATGGTCGCAATACTCGATGCCGATAAAGAAGGATTTCTGCGTTCGACCCGCTCATTGATTCAGACTATCGGTCGTGCTGCCCGCCACATCAATGGCAGGGCGATTCTGTATGCAGATAAAGAAACAGATTCGATGAAAGCGGCAATCTCAGAGAACAGGCGACGCCGACAGAAGCAGGAAAAGCACAATATTGAACACGGAATTACACCAAAAGGCGTTGAAAAGAAGGTAAAGGATATTATTGAAGGCATCGGCGGCAGGCGCAGTGGTCCATATAGCAGGAGATCGCCGGCGATGGTGCAAGCCGCGGAGGAGACAGCTGCCTATAAAAAGCTTTCTCCTTCAGAGAAGGCAAAAATGATCAAGCAGGTAGAAAAAGAAATGCTCGACTGTGCACAGAACCTGGAATTTGAAAAAGCTGCTGAATTGCGTGATCGAGCAGAATTACTCAGGTCTGAATTACTGGAACTACATACCTGAGAAAATGTCAGTTAAAGCATGGCTCGAAGTTTTCTCTATAAAAGCATAGAATCTCCTGTTTTCCCATCCATGCATTTGATTGCATGGCGGGTGAATCGCACATTTGGCAATCCTGCTTTTAATCCTCCGCAAATTCAGACTTAATCCTAAACTCGAATAACAACATGCTTGAAGTCAACAACCTGGAAGTTATACGCGGTGACCGCAGCCTGTTCTCGGAATTGGGTTTCAGCCTCAACACGGGGGAACTGCTGCATTTGCTGGGGCATAACGGCAGCGGGAAAACGACCCTGCTGCGCACCCTCTGTGGACTAATTAAGCCAAGTCAGGGTGTTGTTAGCTGGAAAGGAACGAATATTCGCCGACAGCGCGATGAATTTGCGCAGGAGATGCTGTTCCTTGGGCACCTGAATGGTATCAAGGCAGATCTTACCGCTGTAGAAAATCTGCGCATACTAAGCCGGCTCGATGGTCTGGATGTCAGTGACGATGAATTATGGCAGGTGCTAGAAAAAATGGGGCTATACGGCCATGAAGATCTTGCTGTTGGCGTCCTTTCGCAGGGACAAAAACGGCGAGTTAGCCTGGCAAGGCTATTACTCAGCAAGTCACCCTTATGGTTGCTAGATGAGCCGTTTACTGCACTGGATAAGGCAGCTGTCGATTTTCTACAGACGGTAATTGCCGAACATGTTGAGAATGATGGGATGGTTATACTTACCACTCATCAGGATGTTGGCCTGACCACCGGTGAAGTCAAGCAATTAAGGCTTGGCTGGAAAAAGGATGGTGATGTTTAAGGCCTTCTATACAGTTGTTATGCGCGATTTACTGCTGGCAATGCGCAACCGCTCAGATATCCTGACGACGGTGTTTTTCTTTATCATTGCAATAAGTTTGTTTCCTTTGGGTGTGGGTCCTGAGCTGAATACCTTGCGTGAGATTGCACCGGGTGTGTTCTGGGTGGCAGCATTACTGGCTTCGATGCTTGCACTGGAGCGCTTATTCGCCATAGATTTTGCCGATGGCACCTTGGAGCAAATGCTATTAACACCGCAGCCCGCAACAATCCTGGTATTAGCCAAAGTACTGGCCCACTGGTTGATAACCGGCGTGCCATTAGTGCTCCTGTCACCTTTGCTTGGGCTGCAGTATGATTTGTCATCGGATGCGATACAGGTGTTGATGCTGACATTATTACTGGGGACACCTTCATTAAGTCTGATTGGCGCTATTGGTGCTGCGTTGACGCTCGGATTGCGTGGAGGCGGAGTGCTGGTTTCCTTACTCGTGCTACCCCTGTATATTCCAGTCCTGATTTTTGGCTCCGGGGCGGTGGAAGCGACGGTTTCCGGGCTTGGCGGTGCTGGGCATATTTTTATGCTGGGCGCAATTTTCCTGTTGTCACTGGTGCTGTCACCGCTGGCAACGGTAGCCGCTCTTCGTGTGTCGGCTGAATAGGGCAGTTTATGCATCGACAGTAGACATCGTGTTTAACTAACAAATATTAATTTTTTATATAATTAAATGAGCTCAAACAGAATTAACTGGTTTAAATATTCCTCACCAGCAACCTTTTATCCGCTGGCCGGCAAGTTGGTGCCCTGGTTCTCTGCCATTACAGTCATTTTAATCGTAGTCGGGTTGTATATGGGTTTCTTTGTGGCACCGACAGATTACAAACAGGGCGAAGGTTACCGTATAATTTTTGTTCATGTGCCTGCATCCTGGATGTCTATGTTCATTTACCTGGTGATGGCGTTCTGGGCTGCCATGGGACTGGTTTTTAATACCCGCATGTCGGGCATGATGGTGCAGTCTCTTGCACCAACCGGGGCGATGTTTACTTTTCTCGCCCTCTGGACCGGCGCTTTCTGGGGCAAGCCAATGTGGGGAACATGGTGGGTGTGGGATGCACGCCTGACATCGGAGCTGATCCTGTTTTTCCTCTATATCGGGTACATTGCTTTGCATTCATCTATTGATGACAAGCGTCGTGCTGACAGGGCTACAGCAATCCTGGTATTAGTCGGGGTTGTTAACATTCCAATAATCTATTATTCGGTAAAATGGTGGAACACCCTGCACCAGGGGGCATCTGTCAGCGTTAAATCCGGCTCCAGCATGGCTTCGATTATGCTGATCTCAATGTTGATTATGGCGTTTGCCTTCTGGGCATATACCATTGCTATTTCTCTCGCCAGGGTTAGATCGATTATCCTCGAACGAGAACGTGACACCCAGTGGGTTAGTGAATTACCAGAGATAAAACAATGAAAGAATTTTTTAATATGGGCGGTTATGCCCTTTATGTTTGGGGTTCTTTTGGTATGACTGCATTGTGTATGATTGCAGAACCCATACTTGTTCGACACAGACGAAAAGTCACACTGCAGCGAGTTTCACGGCTTGTACGCAGTAAGACAGCGAAACAATCAACTAACTCATCAGGTGATATGTAATGAAAGCCAGGCAAAAAAGACTGATATTTATCCTCGTTGGCTTAACAATACTGGGCCTTGCTGCGTGGCTGGTGTTCAAAGCACTTGGCAATAACATGTCCTATTTCTATTCACCGACTGAAGTCGTGCAGAAGAAGGCACCTGAAAATCACGTTTTCAGGCTAGGTGGTATGGTCGTCAATGACAGTGTACAAAGAGGCAAGGAACTCACAGTGAGATTTGCCGTAACCGATACTGCGAATGTCGTCAATGTTGAATACACGGGAATACTGCCTGACCTGTTTGAAGAGGGGCAGGGCGTCATTGCCCAGGGCAAGCTTGCCGACAGCGGTGTTTTTGTCGCCTCTGAAGTACTCGCCAAGCATGATGAGAATTATATGCCTCCCGAAGTCGCTGATGCGCTGAAAAAGGCAGGCATGAAACCCGGAGGTGGTAAACAATGATTCCTGAAATTGGCCAGTTTGCACTGATACTGGGGCTGGTGTTTGCACTGGTGCAGACAGTATTGCCACTGGCTGGTGCTCATCGAGGGATTGCCAGCTGGGTGGCGGTGGCAAAACCTGCGGCCATGATACAGTTATTATTTGTCGGCATTTCATTTGCCTGCCTGACCTGGAGTTTTCTGACCCACGACTTCTCTGTCAAGTACGTCGCAATGAACTCTAACACTGCCTTACCGACGATGTATCTGTTTTCAGCTGTCTGGGGTGCGCATGAAGGGTCATTGCTGCTGTGGGCGCTGGTACTGTCCATCTGGACTGCCTGTGTCAGTGTATTCAGCCGCAGCATTCCGCCAGTGATGCTAGCGAGAGTGCTGGGCGTGCTGGGGTTTGTCAGCATTGGTTTTATGCTGTTTATCCTGGTGACATCAAATCCTTTTGAACGGCTGGTCCCTGCTGCACTAGAGGGACGGGACCTTAATCCGCTATTACAGGATTTTGGGCTAATCATACATCCTCCCATGCTGTATATGGGTTATGTAGGCTTCGCTGTGCCTTTTGCCTTTGCCATTGCCGCCATGCTGGGCGGCAAGCTTGATGCAGCCTGGGCAAGATGGTCACGCCCATGGACACATGCTGCCTGGGTATTCCTTACCATCGGTATCGCTCTTGGTTCATGGTGGGCTTACTATGAGCTGGGCTGGGGCGGCTGGTGGTTCTGGGACCCGGTTGAGAACGCATCATTTATGCCATGGTTAGTAGGCACAGCTTTAATGCATTCATTGGCGGTGACTGAGAAGCGGGGGGCTTTTAAAGCCTGGACAGTGTTGCTGGCAATTTTCACCTTCTCACTTAGTCTGCTCGGCACCTTCCTGGTACGCTCCGGTGTACTGACTTCAGTGCATGCCTTTGCTTCTGACCCGGAGCGTGGTGTCTTCATTCTTATTTTCCTTTGTGTGGTGGTCGGCGGTTCACTGCTTATTTATTCCTGGCGCGCAGCGCAAATCAGGAGCCACGTCTCATTCGATCTTTTATCGCGTGAAACCGGGCTGCTGCTGAATAATGTGTTTCTTGTGGTTGCCTGCTCCAGTATTTTGCTTGGTACCCTTTATCCATTAATTGTTGATGCCCTCGGAATGGGCAAGATTTCTGTTGGCCCGCCTTATTTCAACAGTGTCTTTATTCCGCTAATGGCGCCCCTGGTGGTACTGATGGGAATAGGGCCGTTATTACGCTGGAAACACGACTCATTTAATCGCATCCTGCCAAAAATATGGCTGGTTGCAGCAATCAGCCTTGTAGCCGGTCTGCTGTTTCCACTGCTTGTTATGGACTTTTATGACATTGCTGCAGCGCTCGGTATGGTATTGGCAATCTGGGTGCTTGGTATGACGCTGAAATCTCTATTTGAGCAGGCAAGAGGACGCAGTATATTTAACGTTTCGCGGTCATTCTGGGGCATGAGCCTGGGTCATATTGGTATTGCGGTCTTTATTGTTGGTATTACTCTAACGTCTATCTATAGTACTGAAAAGGATCTGCAGGTTAATCCTGGTGAAAGTTATGAACTGGCCGGTTTCAATTTTACCTTCGTAGGTGTTGAGGACATTGTTGGGAAAAATTACCGGGCAGCGAATGGCAAACTGACGGTATCCAAAAATGGCACCCATATCGCGACCATGGAACCGGAAAAACGTGAATACCTGGTGCAGAAAATGCCGATGACTGAAGCAGCGATTGATGCCGGACTGTTTCGAGACCTGTTCGTGGCACTCGGAGAACCGCTGGGTGATGACGGTGCCTGGAGTGTGCGCATCTATCATAAACCATTTATTCGCTGGATCTGGTTAGGTGCTTTGATCATGGCGCTGGGTGGACTGCTTTCTGCCACTGACCCACGCTATCGCAAACTGGCACGTGCTAAACAGAAACAGGCTGCCGTCGCTGCAGAGGCACTGGCATGAAGAGATATTTAATTCCGTTGGCAGTATTTATTGTCCTGGTGGTCTTCCTGGCAATAGGATTAAAGCTTGACCCGAAGCATATTCCTTCGCCGTTTATTGGTAAACCGGCACCGCAATTTGATTTACCGGTATTGCACAATCCTCAGCAGCGTATTACGACGGCTGATTTAAAGGGGCAGGTGTGGCTACTGAATGTATGGGCATCATGGTGTGTGTCATGCCGTGCTGAACATGAAGTGGTAAAGCGTTTCGTCGCTATGGGAGAAACGCCTGTCTACGGATTGAATTACAAAGATAAACCTGAAGATGGCAAGGGCTGGCTTGCGGCGCTAGGGAATCCTTATAAAGCCAGCTTGATGGATATAAACGGTGATGTTGGGATTGACTGGGGGGTGTATGGCGTCCCGGAGACCTTCGTCATCGATAAGAAGGGCATCGTGCGCTACAAGCAGGTCGGTCCACTGACAGATTCGATTGTTGATGAGAAAATTATTCCGCTGTTGCGGGAGTTAAACACGGAGGCAGGTTAGCGTGTGGATTAGAAGAGGGCTATTGCCGGTAACACTGGTTTTATTGTTTTTCGTTTCTTTTTCCTCGCAGGCCGCTATTGATGCCTATCAGTTTGATGACCCGGAAAAGGAAGCGCTTTATAAAAAACTGATAAAGGAATTGCGTTGTACTGTCTGTCAGAACCAGGACATTGGTGATTCCAATGCTGAGCTTGCCAAGGATCTGCGCCGCAAAACCTACGAAATGATTTCCAGAGGTGAGGATGAAGAGTTTGTGCTGGACTACATGGCACAACGCTATGGCGATTTTGTTCTTTACCGGCCGCGCCTGAATACAAATACTCTGATGCTTTGGATAGGTCCGTTTATTATCCTCATCATAGCTGTGTTCTTATTGATCAGGTTTATCCGTCGTCCCGGCGATGAAGTCCCATTTACCGAAACAGACAAGGCGCAGGCTGAACAGCTGCTGGAGCGAG
>Ga0316192_10002467_pt1 | contig 13497 bp, 10 predicted proteins | sample MerIslwburrow_MG_FD_204931 | JGI IMG/M metagenome (GOLD analysis project Ga0316192, IMG submission 204931) | Coastal sediment microbial communities from Maine, United States - Merrow Island worm burrow | ecosystem: Environmental > Aquatic > Marine > Coastal > Sediment | place: USA: Maine...
ACTGGCCCTGGAACGAATCGGGGCCGTGGTCAACCCGGTGGCTCCGATCTTCCGCTCCAACGAGGTGGCGGTGATGTCCGAGCTGGCCCGACCACGGGTGGCGATCACGGCTGAGGAATTCCGTGGCTTCGGACTTGCCGCCATGCACCGGGAACTGGCTGAGCGCAGTCCCTGGATCAGCGACGTCATCGTCGTACCCGACTCGGATTCGTCGGTGGCGTCGGCGGCCGCTGGTGGTGTCACCACCTGGGACACCCTGCTCAATCTCGGGTCGGCGTCAGATCTGACCCCGCAGACCCTCGACCTGCTCCGCCCCGCAACCAACGACGTGTGCGAGGTGATCTTCACCTCGGGCACGACCGGCCAGCCGAAGGGGGTATTGCACACCCAGAACACCCTCAACGCCGCCACCGACCTCTGGCTGGGTCGCATCGCCCCCGACTGCGGCGTGTTCCACATGGCCTCGACGCTGGCCCACCAGACCGGCTACCTCTACGGCATTCGGGCCCCCATCACCGCCGGGGGCCACGTCGTCTACCAGGATGTGTGGGATCCAGCCGAGTTCGCCCACCTGATCGAGCATCACGGCATCGAAGCCTCGATGGGGGCCACACCGTTCCTGGCCGACCTGCTGGCCGTCGACGGGCTGGACAACCTCGATCTGTCGACGTTCAGGGCCTTCGTCTGCGCCGGTGCCACCATCCCCCTACCGGTGTTGGAACAGGCCAGGGACCGCCTCCCGTGTACGGTCATGCCCGGTTGGGGAATGACCGAGACCGGCCTCACAACCACCGGACGCCGCGACGACCCGTTCGACAAGCTGAAGACCGACGGTTCGGCCGTCGATGGCAACCAGGTACGTGTCGTTGACGACAACGGCCGCCCGTGCGACACCAGTGTTGAAGGTGATCTGCAGGTTCGCGGCTCAGAGGCCTTTGTCGGCTATGTCCAGGGTCGGGAGCTGACCGAGGCTTTTTGGCGCGACGGTTGGTTCGATACCGGTGATCGGGCGGTGATGGACCTCGACGGCTACATCTCCATCAGCGGCCGTACCAAGGACATCGTGATCAGAGGGGGCGAGAACATCCCGGTCAAGGAGGTTGAGGACGTGCTCCTGCGCCACCCCAACGTGGCCAATGTTGCCGTCGTGGCCAAGCCTCATGAGCGCTTGGGCGAGGTCGGCTGTGCGGTGATTGTGGCCAACGGCCGAAGCCCCAGCCTTGCGGAACTCACCACCTTCCTCGATGAGCAGCACGTCACCCGCCAGTTCTGGCCCGAGGACCTGGTGGTCGTCGACGCCTTCCCCATGACCCCGAGCGGCAAGATCCAGAAGTACCGGCTGCGGGACCTGGCCGAAACCGACGCCACCACCTGACCTGCAACCGGTGCTGACTGCCGGCCCTCACCAACTCGGTGTCAGTGGCCTGATCAACCGGACATGGAGCACCGCACCGGCAGAGCGAAAGGCGGAGGTGGACTCAGATCGGAATCTGGGTCCACCTCCAGCCCACCTTTGGCTGGGGTGGACGATCCTTGGTCACGACGAGCCGGCCACGGTGCCGGTTGCGCCGAGATGAAAATGATCTTCGTGGTCGCCGTCGTTGAAGCTGCCGGGGGCATCACCGGCGAGATCGCCAAAGGGATGGCCGATCGACCAGGGCCGCAGGAAATCGGTTTCGCGGTCCATGCCATGCCAGACCAGTAACTGGTTGCGAGCGGCGCGGTTGGTGTCGGTGACCGGGCTGCGATCAAAGATGGCAATGTCGGCGCCCCGGCCCGAGGCGTGACGGGAGATGCGGCAGTTCGGGTACTGCCCGGTGCGGGCCACGCACAACGAATGCCCGCTCTTCAGCGAGGAGATGTAGATCTCATGGGTCTGGGCCAACGACAACAGGATGGCGATGAGCTGGGGGTCGATGACGCCGGCCTCCAGATCGGCCAGCTGGGCCGGCCCCATGGAGACGTTGGCGTGGTTGATGAGGTCGGTGGCACTGGCCCCGGCGAAGATCGGGGCCACCCCGTAATCAGCGGCCAGGCTCAAAACCTCGTTGACGTACACGTCAGAGCGGTTGTAGATGAAGATCGCATCGCGCAGGCTGGTGACCTCCCCACCATCACCACACAGATAGCTGACCGCGCTGTAGATGGCGTCGATGGCGTTGTGGGGCGTGGCAACCCCGTTGCCGTTGCCGTCGACGCCGTGTTGGCGAAAGGTGTCGGTCAGGAACTGCATCGACCCCAGGGCCCGGTCGAAGGTTGGATGATCGTGCCATGGCGAGCCGCCGACCGGGATCGGGATCGCCCGGGTGCCGGGGGTGGAACCATCGAGCACAATGCCCAGGATCGGCGGAGTGATGTCGCCGTTGGCGGCGGGGGAACGACCACCGAAACGCCCATGATCCGACTCGACCTTTCCAATGGCGGCGACCACCGTCCACGGCAGACCGGGGCAGCTCAGCGAAGCTGTCCGATAGTGATCGAGCAGCAACTCGGGGATGTCCTCCAGGGCCAGCTCACTCGGCTCAGGGTTGAGGGGATTCGACATCGACTCAACCACCCCACCCAGCGACAGCACAACCATGAAGAACCCGATCAGAGGGCCGACGACGATCACCACCGTCAAGGCCAGCCCGGCCTTGATCATCGCCCATGGCCCCGATACCTACGTTCGATCCGACAACGAGGAGGGGCGGGAGCGCTCATCGAAGATCCTCGACGACGTTGTTGCTGTCGACCACCACGACGAGGGTCTGAGACCAGTTCTGCTCCTCCGGCTTGCTCTCCCCGGCCCCGACCCGTGACTCGTTCAGCTCGAACGACAGCTCATACACCCCTGCACCGTCGGGGCGTTTTTCAACACCCTCAATGGCAACGAAGGTCACCGTGACCATGCGCTGCTCGGCCGCCAGCGTGCCAAACAAACTCGGTGGCAACGGTGCCACCAACTCAACGAACAGCTCCGGGGTCATTGCATCCTCGACAGGGGCGAGGCGGGCCTCGGGGGTTACCCGGTAGTCGTACTCCAGGTAGGCGCGGCCGACATCGATCACCGCCTGTTCAGCCACGGCGTCGAGCACCACAGGAGGAAGGAGGCTGTGGGCCGAGTCAGTTCCTCCCTCAGTGGCCGAGGGCTCGTTCTCGCCGGGGTCGGTCGCTCGCTCGACCCGCGCCCCGAGTCCAGATGCAGGAGCTTGCCGACCAAGGTCGGGCGGTTCGGGCTGACCGAGCTCGCCCCCACTGACCGTGGTGGTGGATCCGCCTTCATCGTCGCCCGTGGCCGACCCGAATGCACAACCGAACGTCAATGGCCACAAGATCATGGCCAAGGCAACAGTCGCCATCCTGAACCTCCAGTTAGCCATGGTAACCATGATTAACCCAACTTTCATTGCTTTTCAACACTTGCGGTAGGTAGCGTGCGGGTGCGAAAGTGGCGTAAGAGGAGGCAAGCTCATGGCAAATCTTCTTGCACAAAGCCTTCCGGGCACAAACATCTTGGAGGGCCTGGGAACCGGGCTGCAGTCCTGGGGCGTGGTCGTCGGCGTCATCGCCGTCGTCGTCTCGGCCCTGCTGTGGGCTCTTGGTGCAGGCTCCGACAATGCCCAGCAGGCAACCAGGGGCAAGCGCGGCGTGCTGTACGCCCTCATTGCGGTGGCCCTTATCGGAGCGGCACCGGTTTTAGTGCAATGGGCGTTCGATCTCGGACAGAGCGCCAGTGCCGGCGGCTAACCTCGCCCCCCGAGCCTGGCGGTTGGGTTTCATCCTGGCCGCGGTTGCCGTTGGCATGGCCATCGGCGGTCTACTGGCGGGCGGGTTCTCGGGTGACGCTACCGCCGGAGCCACCGAAGCGGTCGGGCCCGATGTCGGCGACATCCGGCTCGGCGTCACCGCTGCGGGACCGTTCGACAAGATCGACGGCGTTGGGGTCGGCTTCAACCAGAGCGAGGAGGGGGCGGTTGCAGCCGCCACCAACCTGATTCTCACCCTGGAGCAAGCCGGCAATACCGAACGCAACATGGCCGTCCGGTCCTATGAGATCCTGGCCGCCGAGGGATCAAAGGAGTTCCTCAAGGCTGAGATGGCCGAGGCCTGGGACGCCCTGCACGGATCGATTGTGGCCAACGGCCCGGCCCGCTCATCGTTGTTCCTGCGAACGGTGCCCGTTGGCCACCAGCTGACCCGCTACTCCAACGAACGGGCGACGGTTGAGGTCTGGACCTTGACCATTGTCGCCGCCTCCGGGATGACCGAGCCGTTGGCGACATGGGAGACGGCAACGGTCGAGGTGGTCTGGGAGGCCGACGACTGGAAGGTCTGGTCGGCCCGGTCGGCGGAGGGTCCGAGCCCGGCATGGGCCGCCGAAGAGGTCAGCGCAACTGATCCGTTCCTGATCAGTGTCGATCAAATGGAGGGCTATCGTTATGTCGCCGACTAGGTTCTTCAGGCGAGCGAGCGCCGCATCGGTGAGCCGCGGTCCAACCCGGATGCAGGCCATCGCCATTGTTGCCCTACTGCTGCTCGGCATCATCGGCCTACAGGCAGCGACGGCTCGCCCCGCCGTGGCCCAGGACGCACCTGGTGATCTGATCTGTGGCAATCTGCCGGTGATTTCAGAGTCGTGTTCGGAGTTGTTCGATTCCGCCGCCTGGTTTGCAGGGCAGACCGAGGGGGTAAGCGAGTCGGTGATCGCCGGAGCGTTCGACTATTTCGCCCGCTGGGTGGCAGTCGGCGCCGTTGGCGCCATCGACCTGGTCTGGAGCGGCATCAACGGCACGACGACACCGTCGATCTCCGCTGACACGTCGGTGTTCAACACTTCAATGGCGGCAGCCAAATCGTTGGCCTTCCCTCTGCTCGTTCTCGCTGCGATGTATTCGCTGCTGAAACGCGATGCGGCCATCGCGCTCAAATCCGCCTTCCTCTACTTACCCGGCTCGGTGCTGGGCATGGTGATGTCGGGGTACGTCATTACCGCGCTCCTGGCGGCCACTGACCAGCTGTCGGCGGCCTACCTTGATGACGGTCAAACCGGGGTGGCGGCATGGCTTGACAACGTCGGCGGCCTGATCTCGTCCGGGGTGGGATTGACGGCACCGATCCTTCTGGTGATCTTCTCGTTCGTGTTGATCGCCGGGTCGATCCTGGTCTGGTTGGTGATGATCGTCCGCTCGGCGGCCATCGTCGTCACCTATGCCTTCATGCCCCTGGCGTTCGCCGCCATCATCTTCCCTGCCACCAGGGGCTGGATCAAACGCCTGATCGAGATCCAACTCTCGTTCATCCTGGCCAAACCTGTGATCGTCGCCGTGCTGGCATTGGGCTCGCAGACCCTCACCGATGTCGACAACGCCCTGGTGGCCATGATGCAGGCGGCGGCATTGTTCTATCTGGCTGCGTTCTCCCCGTTCGCCCTGATGAAGCTGCTTCCCTTCGTTGGCGACGAGGCGGTGGCGGCGATGGAGCAACCATCAGGGGCGCCGAGTCGAGCCATCGCCACCGCCGCGGGTGTCGTCGGCGGCCAACGGCTGGCCGGCTTCCTGGCCGGGTCACAGCACGGTGGCCCTAGCGGCAGCAGTGCGGGTGAGGGCGTCGCCGGGAGCGTGGTCGCAGGCACCGCGGCCGGCGGCACAGCGGGCGGCGGCGGTCCCGATCTGGCTGGCGGTGCCGGAGGTGGTGGTCCCGGTGTCGGGGGTGGCGACCGTGGTGGAGGATCGGGTGGGGGATCATTGACCGGAACGGCCCCACTCGCCGGTGGGGGACTACCCGGCGGTTCGGCCGACCCCCCAACCTCATCGGGCGAAGATTGACAATGCGACACAGACCACCGACGTTGAGAAAGGTGCAGCATGGAAAGCAGCGAAACCCGTTTCCAGTTTGGTCCTCCGATTCGCTCGGTCTTCCTGGGCGGGTTACGCCACGCCCAGGCGGGGTTCCTGCTGGTCGGCTTCGGTTCATCGGTGTTGTTCCTGCGGTTCGTGCCGGGCCAGATCGGGGTCGGGATTGCCATGCTGACCATGGTCGGAGGCGTGGCCGGGGCCTTCGGCACCATCGAGGGGCGCCCGTTCGACGACTGGGTTCCCGCCTCCTCCCATTGGGCCATGATCGTGCTCGGCCGTAAACGGCGCTGGAGATCCGATGCGCCCGGCCAGGGGCAAACCATGCCCGTGGCCGAGGTGGCAAAAACCCACGGGCGGGCCGCCCGCAAGGCCGCCAAACAGTCACCACCACCGCCGGCGCGCGATTGGCAGCTGATCTACACCTCGGTCTCGGGGCAGACCATGGGGGTTCTGCGGGACAAGAAGGCCAAGAGCTGGGTGGCCGTGATTGGGGTGCAGGGCCAATCGTTCATGCTCCTCGACGAGTCCGAGCAGGTGCGGCGCCTGGCGTCGTGGGCTGCGGTTCAGGCCTCGATGGCCCGCCAGGGCAGCCCGATCTCGCGTATGCAGTGGCTGGAACGCACCCTTACCGAGGTCGGCGACGAGATGCGTGCCTTCTTCGATGAGCGGGCCCGTTCCACCAACGGCACTGCCGCAAACAAGTCCTACGCCGATCTGCTGGTCTCGGCTCAACCCGTGACCCAACAACATGAGACCTATCTGGTGTTGCAGGTCACGGCGTCCAAGGCGGCGCGGGCCATCAAGCACGCCGGCGGTGGCGACCGGGGGGCGGTCGCGGTGCTCTACCGGGAGCTTGAACACCTGCAGCGGCGACTCCGTGAGTCTGATCTCACCGTCGGCGGTTTCCTGTCCGGCGACGAGTTGGCGCTGCTGATGCGAACCCAGTTCGATCCCGAGGACGCCCTGGCCCTTTCCGCTCACCAGGCCCGGAGTAGCGAGCCGCTGGTTTCGGCCCGCAGTGCCTGGCCCATGGCCACCGAGGTCTCCTGGGGCCACTATCGCACCGACAACATCTACCACATCACCTACTGGATCTCAGAGTGGCCGAAGCTCGGGGTTCGCCCCAGCTTCCTCGCCCCCTTACTGCTGACCAGCAACGGGGTAACCCGCACCATCTCGTTGGTGGCGGAGCCCATCCCGACAGCCCAGGCGGTGAAGAAGGTCGAACACCAGCAAACGGCCCGGCTCTCCGACGACGAGATCCGCTCCGGTGCCGGGTACCGAACAGGGGCCCGCCGCCGTCGCGAAGGCGAGGCCCTGGATCGCCGGGAGAACGAACTGGCCGACGGCCACGCCGAGAACCGCTACTCGGGTTACGTCACCGTGTCCGGTTCCGACCTCCACGAGGTCGAGGTGGCCGCAGCCACCATCGAACAGGTCGCCTACCAGTGTCCGGTTGAGCTACGGCGGCTGTGGGGCGAACAGGACACCGCCTTCTACTCCACCATGCCCATGGCCCGAGGACTGGCATGACCGCCGCCCTCATCATCCTGGCCATCGTCATCACCGCCTATTCCGCCATCGTCATCGCCGTCGGCCTGCTCTCCGCCTCACCCTCGACACCTGCCCACCACTCGACCACCGCTCACCTGCAGGCCCTCTACCCCTTCCAATCTCCGGCCGGTCTCGGCGGGCGAGGCTGCTACATCGGGCAGGAGGTGCTTGGCGGGTCGTTCTGCTACGACCCGTGGGAGCTCTACCGACTCAACAAGGTCACCAATCCAAACATCGTGATCGCGGGCCAACTCGGCCGGGGCAAATCATCGTTGGCCAAGACCTACATCTGGCGGCAGTCGGCGTTCGGTCGTCGGGCCATCGTGATCGACCCCAAGGGCGAGTTCGCCCCGTTGGCACAGCAGATGGGAGGGACCGTCATTCGCCTCGAACCGGGTTCATCGGTACGGCTCAATCCTCTCGATCCCGGCCCGGTCGGCGAGGTGCTGAGTCCGGAGGACATCGGCCGGCGCCAGGATCAGGTACTCATGGCCCTGGCCGAATCGGCCCTGCGGCGTGACCTGCTTCCCGAGGAACGAACCGCCGTCGGCCTGGCCCGTCACGAGGCGTCGAGAACCTGTACCGAGCCGACCATTGGTGATGTTGTCGATCTGTTGCTGGCGCCGACCCCAGAGTTGGCGGCCAAGGTCAACACCACCCCCGCTCGCCTGGCTGAACGTTCAAGAGACGCTGCACTGGAGTTGCGTCGGCTCTGTGAGGGTGATCTGAACGGTATGTTCGACGGTACAACGACCGTTGACGTTGACTGGGACGGCCCCATTGTGGTGCTTGACCTGTCGGCGCTTGGGGGTTCGGGCGACGCCCTTGGCCTGGTCATGGCCTGCACCATGGCCTGGCTCCACTCGGCCATTGCCCGTGCCGATGGGGTGCAGCGCATCCTGCTGTTGGATGAAGCCTGGTATCTATTGTCGAATCTGGCGCTGGCCCGCTGGATGCGCTCGATGTTCAAACTGTCACGGCAGTACGGGCTGTCGAACGTGATCGTGGTCCATCGCATGTCCGATCTCGAAGCGGCGGGGGGTGAAGGGTCCGAAGCCACCCGAATCGCCCAGGGGCTGTTGTCCGATACCGAGACCAGGGTGATCTATGCCCAATCCGAAGGCGAGGTTGCCGACACAAAACGACTGCTCGGCCTGACCGATGCCGAGGCCGACGTGCTGCCCCGCCTGGGCCGTGGTGTGGCGTTGTGGAAGGTCCGACAGCAGACGTTCATCGTCGATCACCGGGTCGGCGACCTCGAGTGGGAGATCATCGACACCGACCATTCGATGCGGTCCAACCTGACCGATCTCGGCCAGCAAGAGACACCGGTGTGAGAAGGCTGGGGATGCCACGGTCAGGTGGTCGCCCGGTCCCCGCGACCTGGCTCGATCCGGTGGCGGCGTCGCCGCTTGAGATCGCCTTGGGCGGATTCCTGCTGGTCGGGCTAGGTCTATTGGGGCTCGTCTGGGGGGCGGGCTTCTTTTCCGCGTTGCTGATCAACCAGGCGGCGCCTGAACTGAGCGTAGGCGATGCCGGCGTGGCCATCGCCCGGATGGGCTCCAATCGGCTCTCATGGAGCGAGGCCTGGTCGCCGGAGGTGGAGGCGAGTCTGGCCGGGCCGGTGTGGTTCTGGATCGTGTTCGTGGTGGAGACGGTGTTGCTTGGCGTGATCTTCTGGCCCCTGTGGCGCATGCTCGGCCCCCGCGTCCCCGATCCCATGCCGGTGATCATCCTCGATACTCCGGAGGTGCATCCTCGCGCCGCCCGGCGTCGAGCGGCCCAGCAGGCCCGCCAGGAGCGACGGGCAGCTCAGGCGGCCGCAACCGGACAGGGCGTCGGCTACGTCGAGCCGACCCCAGCGGCGCCCGATGAGGTCGACAAGATCCTCATCGACCAGCCCGATGGTTCGCGCCTGGTGCTTGGCCGCAGCGGCAGCAAGTTGGTGGCGACGGAGAAACATCATTCGGTGCTGGCTTTCGGTCCGAGCCAATCGGGCAAGACGAGCGGGTTGGCCCTTCCCGCCATCCTTGAGTGGAAAGGACCGGTCGTGGTTACCGCGGCCAAGTCCGACCTGATCACCCTGGCGTGGAATGAGCGGGTCAAAAGTGGGGGAGTGACCTGGCTTTTTGATCCCTCGGGCTCGATGGCCCTACCCGGATCGGGATCGGGAGCCGAGTCGGGCGCTGTGCCCCGCCTTCCTGCCGGTGGTCATGGCTGGTCACCCCTTCAGTCGATCGAGTCGGTCGCTCGCCCTCGAAACGAGCCCGAGCTCGACTTCCGGGTTCGGCAGTGGTCGCGGGCGCGTCGCGGCGCCCGGTGGATGATCGCCGGCGCTCGGGTCGGCCCCGGAACCAATCAGTTCCCCGGCCCCTGCTACGGGGTGGCCGAGCAGATGCTGGCACCGATGTTGTTGGCCGCTGCCGCCGCTGAGTTACCGATCAACCAGCTCTCAGAATGGGTTGACCGTCGAGAGGACCGCGAGGTCCGACAACTTCTGGAACGAACCGGCGTTGCCGAGGCCCTGGCCGGGTGGGAGGGTGCCCACCTCCAGGATGCGGCAACAACGGCCGGCTGCTACCAGATCCTGACGGCCGTCATGTATCCCTTTGGCGACCCCAACGTGACGGCCCAGGCCCAGAATCCCTCGATCGACACCGGGAAGTTGCTCGATGGCCGATCAAACACCCTGTTCATTTTGTCGCCCTCACATCAACAGGAACGGCTCCGGTCGCTCCTGGCCACGATCATCTCCGAGGTGGCCGAGGAAGCCATGAACTCGGCCACGGCGTCAGCCCATGGAAAGTTGAGCAACCCCCTGCTACTGGTGCTCGACGATGCCGCGGGTTGCACCCCGGTCGAGCTGATCGATCAGCTCGCCGCCATGGGGGCCGGTATGGGCATCCACCTTCTGACCAAGTTACAGGATCTGGGCCGGGTAAGCCAGGCCTACGGACCCCAGAGCGCGATCAGCCTCGCCAACAGCCATCGTGCCCGCCTGGTGCTGCCGGGAATCACCGACGCCACGACGCTTGACTACCTCAACTCGACCATCCGCGGTAACCGCCTGATCGACCACGACTCCGGGGCCAGTGGGATGGACGGCGCCGAAGAGTCCATCGTGTCGCCGGCCGCCGGCTGGATGCGCACATTGAAGGACGGGGCGGCGGTTGTCATCTACGGCAATCTGGCCCCGATCCGCATTACTCTTCGGCCCTGGTTCGAGGACCAGACACTGCACGGCCGGCTACGACCGACAGCAACCCAGGACCGACGTTGGCCCTGGCGTCCGAAGCTGCGCAAGCGTCGATCGAGCGCATCGGAACGCACCCCGAGTCCATTCGATTCCGAGGCCAACGACGCCGAGTCCGCCCGCTACTGGGAGTCGGTGCGGGAGACAGGGCTCTTGCCTGAAGCGAGACCCTATGACGATGGAACTGGACCTGATTCCCGTCCCGGGAGCAGCATCGTCTGAGTAGCCGGCCTGCCGCTCCCAGGCCACGACGGGTGAGCGCCAATCTCACCCAGCAGCAGAGCGCGTCAGACAACTCCTGCCAGCCACGCAATGATTGTCTCAAACCGCTTCCGGCTGAGTGCGTGACCTCCACCAAAGTGGAGGCAAGATATCGTTGTGTCGCCCCCGAGAGAGGACTGCCACGCATTCACCCGCTGCGCGATCTCCGGAGCGTCGGAAAGAAGCACCGACAGCCCGGTTCGAGCGTCGTTCAGGACACGTGCGACATCACGAATCGAAGGCTTGGTCTGCGATGGTCCGGCCACGTTCACCGCGCATCAAGGTCGCAGGTACCAGCCCGGGCGAGCCACTCCCCGTCGAAGGTGCGCTACTCGCCGAATACGTCGGGCAGGGTGATGCGCTCGGCGGGAAAGATCATGTCCGGATCGCCGGACTGGATCGTGTCGCGGTTGGCCTCGACCAGCCGAGCCCAGTAGTGGCTGAGCTCGTCCTCGGTGATCTCCCGGCCAACGGTTGAGCGGAGATGGTCGCGGGCGATGGTCCACATACTGTCGCCATCGGAGACGGCGTGAAAGGCGCTGGCCGCCTGGGGCATCTCAACGACCGTGGGCCGCCAGAAATCGCCACTGGCCTCGACCTCAGGCCACCCGGCGGCGTCTGGTACGTATCCGTCGGATGGTTGATCCTCGACCGTGGTATCAGTTTCGTCGCCATCAGCCACGACGGCATCTTCCTGGGCAAAGGCCGGGCCCACCGAGACCACCGCAGGACCCAGAATCGCAGCGCTGGTGAGCGACACCGCGGTGACACCGTGCACGACCCGACGGACCACGGGCAGGGTGATCCACCGCATTGCCTCGGTCACGCCCACCCAGCCAAGCTGATGAGCCAAGGCGTAGACGACGGTGGTGAGCAACAACCAGTAGCCGATGGCCAACGCCACCAACCGCGCCACCGATGTAAGGGCCGCGGCCGGATCGGCCGTCCGCATCCAGTCGGCCAGGGAGCCAATCGGAATCGCTTCAGTCCCCCCGGCCGACCAGTGCAGGGCCCCCACCAAACCTGCCTCAGCCAGCAACACCACCAGCAGTCCGCCCCGGAACGCCCTATCGGTGCTATCAGCGCTATTCACACCAACACGTTAGTCGCTGCAGCGCACGGGAATCAATGGAGCGCCATGTATCGGTCCTGTTGTCGCCGAGCCGCACGGGGAGCCGTCGGATAACTCATTCGATGGAGCCGTTGCATTCGTCGCCGCCATCAGCGAACATATGTTCGATGCCCAGAATACTCCATGCCGACCTCGACGCCTTCTACGCCTCGGTTGAGCAACGGGACAACCCCCACCTTCAAGGTCGCCCGGTGGCAGTTGGCGCCGGGGTGGTACTGGCCGCGAGCTACGAGGCCCGCCGGTTCGGTGTTCGAACAGCCATGAACGTGGGTGAAGCCCGAGCGCTCTGCCCCAGGATGATGGTGGTCGAGCCTCGGATGTCGGCCTACAACGAAGCGAGTCGAGCGGTGTTCGAGGTGTTCAATGACACCTCGCCCATGGTGGAAGGTCTCTCCATCGACGAGGCCTTCATCGACGTGACCGGCCTACGGCGCCTGGTCGGCCCCGACTCCCAGATCGCCGACACCCTGCGCCACCGGGTGGCCGCTGAGGTTGGGCTGCCGCTGAGCGTTGGCGGTGGATCGACCAAGTTCCTGGCCAAGGTGGCCAGCGGCGTTGCCAAACCCGATGGGGTGAAAATCGTGCGCGACGGCGAAGAACTGGCCTTTCTCCACCCCCTCCCGGTTGGTCGGCTGTGGGGAGTCGGCCCCGTCACCGCCGAACGACTGGCTTCGGTGGGCCTACGAACGGTAGGGGAGATCGCCGCCCTCGACCGAAACTGTTTGATCAGCCTGTGCGGCAAGGGCACTGGTCATCACCTCCACGCCTTGGCCAACAACCTCGACCCCCGCCAGGTGGTGATAGGTCGACGACGCCGTTCGATCGGCGCCCAGCGCTCATTCAGGGTCAACTCCGTCGACCGGGCCGGTGCCGAGCAGCTACTGCTGGAGGTCGTCGATCGGGTAGCCGGGCGCCTTCGGGCGGGGGAGCGGGTGGCCAGAACGGTGGAACTCCGCCTCCGGTTCGGCGATTTCACCCAGGCCACCCGATCAAAAACCCTCTTGGAGGCGACAGCCTCGACGGGGCCAATCCTGCGCACCGCCAACGAACTGCTGTCCAGCGCCTGGCCCATGATCGGCGAACGCGGCCTGACGAAGGTGGGCGTCGCCGTCAGCGGCCTCAGCACCGACGGCGCAGTGCAGCTACCCCTGCCCTTCACCAAGGTCAACGAGGCGGCCATCGACGAGGCCGTCGACGCGATTCGCGATCGATTCGGGAAGTCATCGTTGACCAGGACCACCCTCGTCGGTAGACGGGTGATCGAGATGCCGCTCCTCCCGGACCCCCACTAGAATCGGGCAATCAAGATCGCAGCCCTTGTCACCGCCGCAGGATCGGGCAACCGGTTCGGCGGGTTGAAGCAGTTCGCCGAGTTGACCCCCGGGGTACGGCTGGTCGATCGAGCCGTGGCCACCCCACAGGCCGGGGCCCCCAGGGGCGGACGGATATTTCCGCCCCGG
>Ga0316192_10002468_pt1 | contig 13494 bp, 10 predicted proteins | sample MerIslwburrow_MG_FD_204931 | JGI IMG/M metagenome (GOLD analysis project Ga0316192, IMG submission 204931) | Coastal sediment microbial communities from Maine, United States - Merrow Island worm burrow | ecosystem: Environmental > Aquatic > Marine > Coastal > Sediment | place: USA: Maine...
CGTGGAGTTGGCCCGCAATGCCGAGATACGTCGGAGGCTCGGCAGCGCAGCAGCCGATCGAGTGCGATCACAGTTCTCGGTCTCGGCCCACGTCGATCGGTTGGAGCGAATCCTCAGCGAAGCAGCGGACGGATGACCGCCGCGGCCGCGCGGTCGGGTGCCGCCGCGAGTTGAGCTTCGAGCCAGTCGCGATAGCCATCGGCGTCGGGATGATTGGCCAGGAGTTGTGTCTGGAGCCCCCGCAGTTGAGGGTCGTCCGGGGCCCCGTCGAGACCGATCAGGAGTCGTTCGGCGGCCTCGTTCCACCGGCCCAGCTGAATGAGCGCCGAGACGGTCACAAAATAGCCGTTGGCGGTGAAACCGTGGCCGATTTCGGCGATGCGCTCGTGCTCGAGAGCCTCGGCCGGGCGGCCGAGGTGGAGCAGGGTGGCGGCGAGGTTGTGGCGCGGCCGGTAGAGCCCGGGGGCGATGGCCAGAGCCTCCGAGTAGCAGCGAGCGGCGTTGGCCGGGTCATCGACCTCGACATAGTGATTCCCGAGCCACTCCCATCCGTCGGGCGCATGCGGCTCGAGTTCGATCGAAGCGCGAGCCAGGTTCTCCTGCGAGTGATAGACCTCGAGGGCGTGGCGCAGACCGAGCGTCTCGACCGAGAGAAAGACGAGCACCACCGCGGCCACGGTCCAGCGGAGGCGGGGGGCGCGCTCGTCGAGGCGGCGGATGAGACGACGACCGATCTCGGCGGCGGCGAGCGCGGTGAAGCCCCACGGCAGGTAGAGATAGCGGCCGAAGCCGCCCCAACCCGGAACCGTCGCGATGAGGGCCACCGGAACCATCATGCAGGTGGTCACACCGAGGGCGGTGGGTGTCAGCGGCAACCGTCGACGGCACCGCCACGCGAGAACCGACAGCACGAGCACGATGGCGGCGGCGCCGACACTCGCGGCCCACGACAGATCGCGGTAGTCCCAGTAGAGGTGGCGGATTCCCACCGGCCACAGGCTGAGCATGGCGCGCAGACCGTCCAGGATCAGCACCGGGAAATTTCTGAGGGCGTCCGTGCGCTGGCTCATGCCGCTGCCGGTGGCCTGGAGCCCCGAAAGGGCGTGAACCCGAAGGGCGAGAAAGACGGCGACGGCGATCCACGGTCCAAGCAGAGCGCGGAGGCGAACCCCGCGGACCCGCCACAGGAAGAGCGAGACCACCGGCAGCGCGGTGAGGACGGCCTCCTTGGCCAGCAAACCGAGCAGCATGACCAGGCCCGCGATGGTGACGGCGACGATGTTGGTCCGATCCCGGCCACACCACCGGTCGAGGATGAGGACCGAGCCGAGCAGACCGGCGGCCGCCATGGGCTCGGAGACGGCGGAGGCCCAGAGGAAGGCCTCGGCGGTGACCGGGTGGAGGGCAAAGGCGAGGAAGACACCGGCCGCCGCCAGATTCGACTCCACCCATCGGCGTGCCGCGGTCCAGAGCAGCAGACCGACGCCGAGATGGGCCATGAGCACCGCCAGGTGGAACCAGAAGGAGTCGGCGCCGTTGATCTTGTGGACCAGCCACATCGTGATGAAGAAGAGCGGCCGGTAGGTGTCCACGCCGTCGGCGCCGCGGCCCTCCGAGCCGTAGGACTCGACGACGTTCAGAGAGAAATAGCGTCCGGGTGCGGTGGGATCGGCGATGGTAGGCGAATCGACGATCTGGGAAAAATCGTCCCACACGAATCCCGCACCGAGACTCGGCGAGAGAATTGCCGACACGGCGGCTGTCAGCAGTACGGCCTGCAGCCACGGGCGGGCGCCGAGGACGGTGCGGAAATTTGCAGCCTGCCTGCTCACCGGTTCCATTGTGGCAGGGCGCCGGCGAACAGTGAGATAATTTCTCCGATGCCGGGCCAATGTCCACTCCATCAGCGACCCAAATTTCGAGTCGCCGCCGCTCGACCCAGGCGTCGATGGTGACGAGTTCCGTCAACGTGGTGGTGGTCAGCTTCAACTCGGCGGACGATCTGCCGTTGTGCCTCGAGGCGCTGACGGCTGCGGACGGGGTCGCAAAGGTGATCGTCGTCGACAATGCCTCCACCGATGGCTCCCGTGATGTGGTGTCGAGGTTGGCGGACGGCCGGGTCGATCTTCTCGCCCTCGACATCAACACGGGTTTTGCCGGCGGCTGCAACCGGGGCTTCGCCGCCGTTGCCGACGACTGCGGGATCGTCGCCTTCGTCAATCCCGATGTTGCCGTCGCTCCCGACTGTCTGCGGCTCGCAGCCGAGGCCCTCGCCGCCGAAACGTCTTTGGCCGGGGTCGCGCCGCGACTCATGCGGGGCGACGGCGTGACGGTGGACAGCGTCGGTCAGGTCCTGCACCCGCTCACCCTCGAGGTCCGCGATCGCGGTTACGGTCGGGAGCTCACCCCCGAGCTGCTCCGTCCGCGACCGGTGCTCGCCGCCTGTGGGGCGCTGGCGGTGTTTCGGCGTGACGCGCTGATCGCGGTGAGTGACGGCAGCGGGCCGTTTGCGGAGGAGTTCTTCTGCTTCTGGGAGGATCTCGAACTCGGTTGGCGCCTGGTCAACGCAGGCTTCCGGATTTCGAGCCTTCCCGATGCCGTGGCGGTCCACGGCCGTGGGGCCGGCGCATCGGATGGCCGAGGGCCGCTACGCTGGCGCCGGCCGGTGGAGCTCGAGGCCTGTGTCCTCACCAATCGCTGGATGACCCTCCTTCGACACCTCGACACCCTTGATCTTGCCCTGCGGCTACCCCTACTCTTGGGATGGGATTCGGTTTTGACGACCCTCGGCGTGGTGCGGCGGCCGAAGCTCCTGGCGGCCATCGCTCGGCGGTGGCGGTTGGTGATCAGCGAGTGGCGGTCGCGAAACCGCCGCCCACGACGGAGGCTTGCAGACTTGCCATGGTGATCCAACTGATGCTCGGGTTCTTTCTCGCCTACCTGCTGGCGCTGGTCGGGACACCCATGGCCCGAGACGCGGCGCTTCGGTTCGGGGTCGTCGATCGGCCGGATGGTCAGCTCAAGCTCCACGAGCAGCCGGTGGCCTATCTCGGGGGACTCGCGGTCTTCGTCGCCTTCCTCCTGTCCATCGGCATGACCTTCGAGTTCGACGAAGAGCTCCTCGCCCTGATGCTCGCCTCGACCATCGTCACCATGGTCGGCCTCGTCGACGACTTCGGAGCGCTCACACCCAAGCCCAAGGCCATCGGCCAGGCGGTGGCGGTCTTTGTCCTGCTCAAGGCAGGGGTCATGCTGCACATCATCTTCATTCCCTGGTGGGCCCGGATCGCCCTCACCGTCTTCTGGCTCGTCGGGATGTCCAACGCATTCAATCTGAGCGACATCATGGATGGGTTGGCGACGGGTCTCGGATTGATCGCCGGGACCTACCTTCTCGTCGTGGCGCTGCTCAACGGCAGGATGGTGGTCGCCTTTTTCACCGTGGCCATGATCGGCGCCCTCCTCGGATTCCTCCGTTTCAACTTCCATCCGGCGGTCATCTATCTCGGCGACTGCGGCAGCCTCTTCATCGGTTTCACCCTCGGCGCCCTGGCCATGGTCATGGACTACACCCACCACAACGAGCTCGGTTTTCTGGCGCCGCTCTATATCCTCGCCCTGCCCGTTGTCGACACCTTTTTCGTCATGTTTCTTCGCGCACGGGCGGGCCGAAAGATCTACTACGGCAGCCCCGATCACATCCCGCTGCGCCTGCGCCGCCGTCTTGGCGGTTCGACCACCCGTACGGTCCTCACTTGCTATGGGGCGGCCGTGGTGCTTGGGGGCGTCGGACTGGTCGTCATCTACCTCGACCCCGTGGCGACCCTGATCGTCACGTCGGTGGTGGGCGTCATCGTGCTCGCGGTCCTGATCTGGTTGGGGCGAGTCGACATGGAGGCCGAGTGAAGACACTGGTTGTGGGTGGGGGCTTGACGGGTCTCGTGGCCGCCGAGCGACTGGCGGCAGCCGGCATCATCGCCCCGGTGCTCGAGCGCGAGTCCGAACCGGGGGGCGCCTGCCGGAGCATCGAGGCCGATGGCTACACCTTCGACCACACAGGCCATCTCCTTCACGTCGGGCGGCCGGAGACCGAGGCGTATCTGACGGAGATCGGTGTTTGGGAGCAACTGCGGGTGTGGGAGCGAAGAGCCGCCATCGTGGTCGGTGACCACGCCACTCCTTATCCGATCCAGATCCACACCCACGGTCTCGCCCCCGAGGTTCGGCGCGACTGTCTCCTCGGTTTCATCCGTGCCTGGGGGGGGGATGGCAAAGACGAGGCCACGACCTTCCGCGAATGGGTCCTCGAACGTTTCGGCGCCGGTCTCGCCGAGCACTTCTTCTTTCCCTACAACCGCAAGCTCTATCGCGCCGAGCCCGAGGAGCTCGGTCTCGATTGGGTCGGGCGGTATGTCCCGAAGCCGGATCTCGAGGCTGTCGTCGACGGTGCTCTCGGTCTCCACGACGAGAAGATCGGCTACAACGCGGTCTTTCGTTACCCGACCTCGGGCGGGATCCGACTGCTGCCCGATCGGGTGGCGGATCGGGTTCCGGATCTGAGAACCGACTCCGAAGTGGTCCGACTCCACCTCGGAGAACACTGGCTCGAGCTCGCCGGGGGCGAACGTCTCGCCTTCGACACCGTGGTGTCCACGATTTCTCTGCCTGGGTTGCTCGACATGGTCTGCGACGAGCTCCCCACCGATGTGGCCGAAGCTCGACGGGCCCTGCGCTGGGTTCGGGTGCTCAACATCGCCCTCGGGGTCCGGGGCCCGGCGCCGGTCCCTGAGCACTGGCGCTACTTTCCCGACCCCGAGGTCTCGTACTACCGGGTGGGCTTCCCCTCCAACCACGGGCGCCTCGCCCCTGACGGCTGTCACACGGTGTCGGTGGAAATCAGCTTCGACCCCGGGAGGGGCGATGTGGTCGCCGAAGCGGCCGAGGCGGAGGCCGCTCTGGTCGGTGCGGGCTTGCTTGACCCGGAATCCGTGGAAGTCCGGCAACTGACCATGGTCGATCCCGCCTACGTCGTGTTTGACCATGATCGGAGGGATGCGGTCTCGGTGCTTCGCGCGTGGCTTCGAACACACGACGTACGTCTGACGGGCCGCTGGGCCGAGTGGAAGTACTCGGCCATGGAGGACGCCGTTCTCGACGGGATGGCGGCGGCGAGACGCCTTGCCGAGGAGGCGGGTTGAATCCACCCATCCGAGTGCTGACGGTGATCACCCGCCTCGAGCTCGGCGGTGCTCAGCGGGTCGCCCTCCACACCGCCTCCCACCTCGACCGGGAGGTCTTCGACGCCGGTCTTGCCTGGGGCCCGGGCGACGTTCTCGATGAAGAAGCGCGGGCATTGACCGATGTCACCCGATTCGAAATATCCGATCTCGTGCGCCCGGTGTCTCCCATGAGCGATCTTCGGGCATTGGCGGAGCTGCGCTCGGCGATCCGTCGTTTTCAGCCGGATGTGGTCCACACCCATTCGTCTAAGGCGGGAGTCCTCGGCCGGCTCGCGGCCCGTCTGGAGAAGGTCCCGGCGGTGGTCCACACCGTGCACGGCTTCGGCTTCACACCGCTTCAGTCGCCGGTCAGAAGGGCGGCATTTTTTCTCGCCGAAAAGCTCGCCGCCCGCTGGACCAACCACTTCGTCGCGGTGTCCCGAGCCAACCTCGACCGCGGTGTCGAGCTCGGGCTGTGGAAAGCCGAGGAGGCGTCGGTGATCCGCGCAGGGGTCGATCTCGATCGATTTCGGACTCCGGGAGACGGTCTCGAGGTGCGCCGGCGGCTCGATGTCCCCGAGGGGGTGCCGCTGGTGACCCAAATCGGTAACTTCAAACCACAGAAAGCCCCTCTCGACTTCGTTCGTGCCGCGGCGTTGATGGCCGAGGAAGTGCCGGATCTTCGTTTCGTCATGGTCGGAGACGGTCCTCTGCGGGGCGCGGCGGAGGCCCGGGCGGCCGAGCTCGGTCTCGCCGGCCGCGTCGTCTTCTGCGGCTGGTGGGAAGATGTTCCCGGGCTTCTGGCGGCAACCACCGTGTCGGTGCTGTCGTCGCGCCACGAGGGTCTGCCGTGCTCCGTGGTCGAGTCGCTGGCGGCCGGGGTCCCGGTGGTCGCCACCGCGGTGGACGGCACGCCGGAGGTCATCCGACCTGGAACCAACGGCGATCTCGTCCCGCCGGGCGATCCCGCGGCGCTGGCTCGAGCGGTACTCGCGATCCTCGCCAACGACGAACGCCGGCAATCCATGGCTGCCGCGGCCGCCGACGGACTCGACGATTTCGGCCGAGACCACATGGTGCGAAAACTGGAGGAGCTCTATCGATGGATGGTTGGATCCAACCCCTGCTGATCGTGGGAGCCTTCGTCCTCGGGGCGGTGGTGGGCTCCTTCCTCAACGTGGTGATCTACCGTGTTCCGAGGAGGATGTCCATTGTCAAGCCCCGGTCGGCGTGTCCCTCGTGCGCGACTCCCATCGCCTGGTATGACAATGTTCCCCTCCTTTCGTGGCTGGTGCTTGGCGGGCGGTGCCGGAGCTGTCGTGGTGCCATCGCCTTTCGCTACCCCCTGGTCGAGGCGGTCGCCGGGGCACTGGCGGCCTTCGGAGTCAGCCTCTATGGTCTCGAGCCGGTCACCGTCGAAGTGGTGGTCTTTGCGTGGCTCTCTCTGGCCCTCGCCCTCATCGATCTCGAGCACCAGATCCTGCCCGACGTCATGACCTATCCCGCCATCGTCTTCGGTCTGGTCTTTTCCCGGTTCGGCGGCTTCACCACTTTCGTCGATTCGGTGGCCGGGGCGCTGGTCGGCGCCGCCCTGCCGACCGGCGTCATCCTGCTCTACCGCTGGTTGCGCGGCATCGACGGCATGGGTTGGGGCGATGTCAAGTACCTTGCGGCCATCGGTTCGGTGGTCGGGCTTCATGGCTGCCTGATGGTGCTGGTGGTGGCGGCGGTCCTGGGTGCGGTTGTCGGGGGATTCCTCATTGCCATCGGACGCGGTTCGGGCAAGACCGCGCTGCCCTTCGGGACCTTCCTCGCTGTCGCGGTGATTTTCTGGCTTTACTTGCCGTCGTCCTGGCGATTGATGAGTCCGCTGTAGGCCGACGTCACCGATCGCTCCAGGATCGGGTCCTGTGACGGCCGGACGCTTCTGAGATCGAGGAGGACCTCGTCATCCTCGAGCCTGCCGATCACGGGGACAGCGCTCTCGCGCAGCAGATCGTGCAGGGCCTGGCCGCCGCCGATGGCCAGGCCGTAGCTCGGCATGGTCTCCTCGGGGGTGGTGCCGCCACCGAGGGCTGCCCGAAGCCGACAACCCCGGGCCGGGATTCCGGCCTTGCGAAGACGGCCGCCCATGCGGCGGGCACGCCGGGTGAGGCTGTCGAGGGAAGCGGACATCATGGCGTAGAGCGGGATTTCCTCGAGGCGGTCGGCGTGGTGGGCGGCGAGCACCTGGTCCATCAGGGTGAGCGCGGTCTTGTCCGGCCTCAGCGCCCGGTAGAGCGGGTGGCGGCCGAGCGGTTCGACCCACTCGCGGCGGCCGACGATGATCCCGGCCTGGGGGCCGCCCAGAAGTTTGTCGCCCGAGAAACAGACCAGGTCGGCGCCGTCGGCGAGCAGTTCACCGACCGTGGGCTCGGCCGGCAGACCCCAACGACGGAGGTCGTGAAGACAGCCGGACCCCTGGTCGACGATGAACGGCAGCCCGTGGCGGTGAACCATATCGGCGAGATCGGGAGTTGTGGGTTCGGTCGTGAAGCCGACGATGCGGAAATTGGATTGATGGGCCACGAGGATTGCGGCGGTGTTCTCGCCGATGGCGTTTTCGAAGTCGGCGAGATGGGTCCGGTTGGTGCAACCGACCTCGACCAATCGGCAGCCCGAAGCTGCCATCACGTCGGGCAGGCGGAACGACCCACCGATTTCGATGAGCTGGCTGCGCGAGACGATCACCTCCCGGCCGAGGGCGTGGGTGCTCAGAATCAGGAGCAGCGCGGCGGCGTTGTTGTTGACCATCACGGCCGCCTCGGCGCCGCAGATCGCCGCGATGCGTTGCCTCAGCGGTGCGAGCCGCTGGCCTCGCCGACCGGTGGTCAGGTCGAACTCCAATGCGAGGTATGATCCGAGGGAAGAAGCCCGGTCGACCGGCAGCGGTGATCGCCCGAGGTTGGTGTGGATCAAAACGCCGGTGGCGTTGACGACCTCGCGGTAGGCTGGACGGGTTGCGTGTTCGAGATTGGCGAGAATATCCTGTTCGAGGGCCTCGACCGCGGAGGGCACGTCCGTTTCATCGATGGCGCCATCGGCGATGAGCCGGCGGAGGTGGTCGACGGCCGACCGGCAGGCCTCCATGACCGGAGGTCGACCGAGGCGCTCGACCGCCTCGAGCAGCGAAGGGAGTTCGAGGAGGCGATGGATGGCCGGGATGGTGCGATACTGAGTCTGCACGAGGTCATTGTATCTCGGGGCGTCGCGACCGTCATCCGAGAGTGAGAGGGGGTGGAGATGGATCTCGAACAGAAGATCCAGATGCTCGAGCGAGATCTGAGAGAGCAGGTGAAGAACTGGGAACGTTTCTTCTCGGGCGGGCTCCGCGTACCTCCCGAGGTCGAACGGACCCGCTTTGCTCAGAGGCTTCGGACCCTCGCGGAGCAGACCTTCAACCGCCGCGCCGACCAGTTCCGGGTCGAGCAGCTCCAACATCGGTTCATGAGCTACTCGCAGAACTGGGAGCGCATGCTCAGGGATCGGGAGGAGGGGCGGTTGGCTCGAGATGCCAAGTTGTCTTCGCCGAGGACGCGGCCCCACATCGAAGAAACAAACGGCCCGACGGTGACCTCCGTAGACTCCCCTGGACGTGGATCCCTGTATGACCGGTATGTTGCAGCCAAGCGTCAGCTCGGCCTTGATGTTCGGATGGGACGCTCCGAGTTCGATCAGCAGCTCGACCGACAGCGGGAGCAGCTCCAGGAAAAGCTCGGCCGGCAGGTCCAGTTCGAAGTGCGGGTGGAGGATGGTAAGGTGAAACTCGCGGCACGGAAAGTGCGCAAACGGGAGTCGGGAACATGAAGCTTGCGACCACAGTCAAGATCCTGGCGACCGGTCTTGCCCTGCTGATGCTGGTCTTCGAAGTGGCGGCCAACGATCCCATCTTCGTCAAGTGGCTCGTCATCGACGACCCAGGTGACGAGACCATTAGGGTCTACTGGCAGCGCGCCGAAGCGGGCGAACTCGATGCGGAAGAGCTGGTGGATCTCGGCACGATGCTCTTCTACCGGGGCTGGCCGAACGATGCCGTGACCTATCTTCGCCAGGCGCTGGATCTCGATCCTGAGCTGTCGGACGCGTGGTTCAGAATCGGGCTGGTCGAACACCACAGCGGTGATCTGGGCGGGGCGCGTTCGGCCTACAAGAAATGCCTGAAAAAGCAGAGCGGCCACGCCTGGGCCAACTTCTACCTCGGGCTGCTCGAGGAGCAGACTGGATATGCCAAGTCGGCCATGCAGCACTACGAAATGGCCTTCAAGCATGCCCCCGAGCTCGCGAATCCGAAGATCAACCCCGAGATCCTGTCGTCGAAGCTCCAGCTGGGCGCGCAGGTCCGGCACTTCGACAGCCAGCGATTCAGAAACACGATGCCCATGCCGTTCATGGATCCGGCTGCGGTACGCCAGGTAGAAAAGCAGTTCGAAGAGACGCCGCCTCCGACCTCGACACCCGAGCAGGAACTGGCAAGCCAAACCGCGCCGGTACCGGTGCCTGCCGGTACCACCAGCAGCGGTTCGCGGACCACAACCGTGCGACGGCCGCAGGGCTCGACGGCGGATCCGGTCGCCGGGGGTGCGGCAAACGGTACGGTGCGTGGTGGCGGAGAACCGGCCACCGAGCTTCCTGACCGCGACAGTACTCCCTACGGTGTCCCCGAGGAAGCCGGCGGGACCGGTGGTCAGAAAAGCTCCCCGACGATCGGTGAAACCTCGCCGGAGGCCTCTCTCCTGCCTGTGTGGCCCGGTCTCTACGAGATCGCCAAGGCCCTCGTCTGATCAATTAGCAGCAGACGGTTGCCGGGGAGTGATGGCGACCGTTTTCAGACGTTGAACCGGAAGTGAACCACCTCGCCGTCGAGCACCTGGTAGGTCTTGCCCTCGAGTCGCAGAGTTCCCCGTTGCCGGCATGCGGCCAGCGATCCCGCCTCGATCAGCTCGTCGAAGGGAACAACCTCTGCGCGGATGAATCCCCGTTGGATGTCGGAGTGGATCTCGCCGGCGGCTTCCAAAGCCTCGGTGCCGTCCATGATCGACCAGGCGCGACACTCGTCGTCGCCGACGGTGAAAAACGAGATCAGACCGAGGAGGCGGTAGGACTCACCGATGATCCTGTCCAGCGCTCGATCCTCCAATCCGAGATCCTCCATGAAGATCTGCGTATCGTCGCCATCGAGCTCTGCGAGCTCGCCCTCGAGGGTGGCGCAGACCCGGGTGAAGGCGAGGCCGGGCCGTGAGGTCCATGCGTCCCAGCCCGGATCCGAAAAGGGATCCGACGCCACGTCATCCTCACCGACGTTGACCACCACCAACACGGGTTTGAGAGACAGAAAGGTGAACCCCCGTAGCTTCTTCCGCGCGTTCGTATCAAAGCTCTCGTTGCGCAGTGGCGTCGCTGACTCCAGGATCAACAGACAGCGCTCGAGCAGATCCCGCTCGCGTTCCAGTTCCGGGTCGCGCCGTTTCTGAATGTCCTTGCGCAGTCTCTCGAGCCGCCGCTCGACCACCATCTGATCCTGGAGAATGAACTCCTCTTCGATGTGTTCGAGATCGCGCAGAGGATCCACCGATCCTTTGGGGTGTGCGATGGCATCGGACTCAAAGCTCCGAAGAACCACCATGAGTGCGTCGGCGGTTCTCAGCTCGGGCAGGTTGAAACTGGTGTCGCCGCGGTGTTCGTCGGGGATGCCGGGGACATCGGCAAACCGGATCGTCGCCGGGGTGAACTTCTTCGGCTGATACATCTCGGCCAACACGTCGAGTCGAGGGTCGGGCACCTTGGCGATGCCGACCAGACTGGTTTCGCGGCGCCCACTCGCGGCCGATGGATCCAGTCCGGTAAGGAGGCTGAAGAGTGAGGTCTTGCCACTCGCCGCCAATCCCATGATGCCAACTTCCATTGCTGCCTCCATCGGGTGCTTCGATCTCGAGACACCAACTGTCGACTGTCAACTGTCGACTGTCAACTGTCGACTGTTAACTATCCCACCACCGGCTGCCGGCGAACAAGCAGCGACGATGCGCCAACGAAACCCTGGGCCGTCTGGAACCAGCAGAGGTCGGTTCCGACCGCGTCGATGCGTCGCAACAGGGTTCCGAGGCTGCCCGAGAGCTCGACCACGGGATGCCATCCCCGGACCCGTTGCCGGTCGAGCCAGACTCCCGACGCGATGAGGCTGTAGGTGTCGTTCCTGAGGTCGGCGGCGACCGGGGCGAGCGGGCGCAGCAGGTACAGCGCTCGCTCGCTCGCTGAGAGCAGCTCACCCGCCGCCATGCCGTCGTCGGTGAGCACCCGAAGGTTGGCCGGTCCGGAGGACGGCCGGTCGCGGTAGGACAGGCGAACAGCGCCGCCGCGTGGGGTCTCGTCGAATCGCCGGGCGTCGGCGAAGCTCGCGATCCGGTGGCGCGGCGCGCCCTCCTCGAGCAGAAGAATGCGACGCGCTGGAAGACCTTCACCATCACACGGGCTGACCACCGGAGCCGTCGGATCGGAACGGTCGTCGACCAGGGTCAGAGCGTAGGCCGAGAGCAAGCCGTCGGGGCCGAGCAGACGCGGGAGCGGGTCCCGGTCGTCCGGGCACGCGAGAAAGAGGGGTGAGATGGCGGCGAGAAGTTGGGAGCTCACCTCGGGGTGGAGAATCAGGTCGTGAAGACCCTGATCGGTGGCGATCCGGTGGCGGGTCAGCAGGACGCGGTTGCCGATCCTGGCTGCCACGGCTTCCGCCGCGAATGACTCGGGGTCTGCGATGTGGACCCATTCCCGCCAGATCCCGGGACGTTCGCTGACCAGCACTTCAACCAGCATGGAGGCCACCGTTCGGTGGTGCTGAGCCGACCAGTCGTCAACGGTGCACAGCCGCCAGGCGTAGTGACCTTCCTGGACGACGGCCCGGCCCAGGCGAAGACGTCCGTTCGACATGGAGGCGAGGGTGATGGCGAGCTCTCCGGTGACATGTTGAGCCCAGCCCCGCGGCGGCATCCGGGGTCCGGGCGGTATCGCGGTCAGGCCGAGCAGACGATGCGGCGGCAGCGGATCGGGGCCTGGAGCGGCACCGGCCCGCGCCGCCGCGACCGCGGACCGTGCCGCGGATCCGTCGAGTCCCGAAATGGCGGCAAAACCGGCCCGGGCCCCATCCCAGATCCGGACGCCGATCCCACTCTCCTCGATCTGCACCGTCCGCCGCAGTCGACCGTCGATGAGCTCGGTCTCTCGCGTCAGCGAGCTCTTTGCGAAGACCTCCCATCGTTTGGTCTTTCCCGTCGCGAGCTGGCCGCCACAGGCCTCGATCGCGCGCGGCAGCTGGGCTGGGAGATCGTCCGGTCGCGAATGTGACGGCATCAGAGAACCTCGAGGCGACGGACCATCAGGGTCGGTGCCTCCGAACCGGTGGGCAGGGGGAGGCCATCCTTGACGCACCAGCCCAGCCGCCAGTCCGGGCTCGGGTCGTCGCCCACCGCCGGGTCGATCGCGGCGAGGATCTCGGTGACCCCCCCGGTGAGCTCCAACGGGGCGAGGGGTCGCCGCCGTCGGCCGTTTCGGATCTCGAATCCCCGTTCCACCCGGAGCACCGTCCGGCTCGACACGGGATCGACGGTGGCGCCCGACAGGCGGGTGACGACGATGCCGTGGGACAGATCGGCTTCCATGGCTCCGGGCGCAGCGGACCCGGCCGGGATCACCAAGTTGGACAGACGCGGCACCGGAGGGTGTCTCCAGTCGGCGCGGCGCCCGCGACCTGGAGCGACCCCACAGACCTCGGCGGTTTCGCGGTCGCACAGCAGACCGCAGAGTCGACCCCCTCGCATCAGGGTCACGGCCTTGGCCGAGATCCCCTCGTCGTCACAGTCGAAGGCACCGGGAAGATCGGTGCGCCCGGGGTCGTCCGTCAGATCGATGGCGGCCTCGGTGAGGTTCGCCCCACCGAGGCCGGCGAGGGGTGACCGGCCGTTCGCGATGAGGTCGCCCTCCACGAGATGTCCGACGAGCTCGTGCAACAGGGCGCCGGCGGTGCCATCGGTGAAGATTACCGGGGTTTGGAGGCCGGGAGAGGGGCCCCACCCACGGGTGGGTAGGGGCTCGGAGAGTGCCCGAATCCAATCGCCGAGCCGCGGATGTCCCCATACCGCCAGCAGCGCCGTGCTGCCCATGTTGCGGCTCTCCAGTCGCACGAGTGAGGGACTTGTCACCTGCCGCCATCCGTCGCGGCGGATGACCACGGCGCGCCGAGCCAGAA
>Ga0316192_10002474_pt1 | contig 13484 bp, 10 predicted proteins | sample MerIslwburrow_MG_FD_204931 | JGI IMG/M metagenome (GOLD analysis project Ga0316192, IMG submission 204931) | Coastal sediment microbial communities from Maine, United States - Merrow Island worm burrow | ecosystem: Environmental > Aquatic > Marine > Coastal > Sediment | place: USA: Maine...
TCTATGAGGAAGGAATTTTTATCCCCCCTTTAAAATTGTATGCGGCCGGGGTCCTCAATGAAAGCGTTTTAGAATTGATTCGCTGGAACGTCAGAACACCGGAGGAGGTAACCGGAGATATCCGTTCCCAGGTGGCTGCCAACCATGTGTGTGCCCGGAAAGTCATCGAAATGCTGGAAGACGAGGGCCTGGATACCCTGGATGATCTGGCCGATGAAATCATTGACCGCACTGAAATGAGCATGCGGGCCGCCATTTCAAAGATCCCCAATGGGGTTTATCCCTATGGCGGTATCATCGAGGGCGCCGGAAAACGGGAAGATATTACCATCAAGGTGACGGTGGAAGTCAAGGACAGCGATATTCTTATTGATTTTGACGGCACCTCATCCCAGGTGGATTGGGGCGGCAACGTGGTGTATAACTTTACCTACGCCTATGTATTTATGGCTGTCAAAAGTGCATTCGATCCCGATATCCCCATTAATGAAGGTGCCATTCGTCCGGTCAAGATGACTGCTCCCGAAGGTACCGTGGTCAATTGCAAATTCCCGGCGGCGGTGGCCGCCCGGATGCAGATCGGACATTTCATGACCGAGATGGTGTTCAAGGCCCTGGCCGCAGCCACTCCGGACAACATCATCGCTGAAAGCGGCGGGACACCGGCTCAGACGAATATTTTTTACGGCAAACGGCACAACGCAGTGCCCTGGCTGACCATGATTATCCGGGGGGGCGGACTCGGGGCCGGAAGTCGCATGGACGGCCACCACTGTGCTATTTTTCCGGCCAACGGCGCCAATACGCCGGTGGAAATTTTTGAAAGCGACACCCCTTTAATCGTGGAAGAACGCAGCCTGGTCTGTGACTCCGGTGGACCGGGGCGAATGCGGGGCGGCTTGGGCCGCAAGATGACGATCCGGGTTCCCGACGATGATTACGCTCCCCAAGGACCGACTTCGATTGCGGTTCAGGCAGGACGTTACAAATATCCACCCCGCGGTCTGTTTGGCGCGGGACCGGGTTCCGGTGCCCGGTTTTTGGTCGACGAACAGCCCGGGGACCCCAGTGGTTTAACGCTGTGTCAGCCCGGTAATGTCATTCAATTTGAAAGTGCCGGCGGCGGCGGATACGGCAATCCCCTGCAGCGGGATCCCCAGGCGGTGGCAGCGGATGTGGTCAATGGTTATGTAAGCATCGAAAAGGGCCGGGAAGATTACGGCGTTGTGATTGATCCGGTGACATTGAAAGTGGATCTAGAAGAAACTGATAGGATTCGTGGTTCGAGAGAAAATAAGTAAGTGGGTTGATCGTGGCGCAATGGATTCTTTAAAATTGGGATTTTATAACTTGGTGACCGGTTAGGTTTCATACCTGTTGCACTTTATTGAAATAGGAGAAAAAAATGGGTAAGACCTTCATGCCCTCTTTTGAAAATCTTGATGAACTTCACCAGCACCAGCTAGAAGGCCTGCAATGGACGGTCGACCATGCCTACCGGGGATCTTCCCATTATCGCAATAAGCTGGAAGCAGCCGGCGTCCGCTCCAAAGACATTCGAACTCTGGCAGACATTCGGAAATTGCCTTTCACCACAACCGATGACCTGCGCATAGGCTATCCGTTCCCTCTTCTTTCGGTTCCTGAAATTCAGGTGGTTAGAATTCACGCCTCTTCCGGTTCAACGGGCAAACGGAAAATTTTAAGCTACACCCAAAAAGATATCGACGATTGGATCCACTTCTTTGCCAGATGCTACGAGATGGCCGGGCTTAGCACCCAGGACAGGGTGCAAATTGCCGTGGGATATGGTATCTGGACGGCGGGGGTCGGGTTCCAGCTGGGTTGTGAGAAATTTGGTGCCATGGCCCTTCCGGTGGGGCCGGGGAACATCGACTTGCAGTGCCAGTTTCTGGTTGATCTTCAGTCCACCGCAATGTGCTGTACGGCCTCCATGGGGCTTCTGATGGCCGAGGAGATAAACCGCCGAAATCTGAAGGACAAAATTGCGCTCAAGAAAATGATTTTCGGCTCGGAGAGAAGCAGTGATGCCATGCGCACCCGGATCAAAAATCTGCTGGGTCTGGAAGAGATGTTCGATGTCCCCGGAATGACCGAGCTGTATGGACCGGGGACGGGCCTGGATTGTCCCAGGCATGAAGGAATTCACTACTGGGCGGACTACTACATCCTGGAGATTCTCGATCCGGAGACACTCGAACCGGTGTCACCCGGTGAAATCGGCGAAATGGTGGTCACCACCCTGTGCAAGGAAGCCGCTCCCCTGATTCGTTACCGGACCCGGGACTTGACACGGTTGATCGATAAGCCATGTTCCTGCGGCAACATTCTTCCCATGCATGACCGTCTCCAAGGCCGCTCGGATGATATGATCATCTTCCGGGCCGTGAATATCTATCCGGGCCAAATTGATGAAGTATTGTCCGGGATTTCAGATGCCGGCTGTGAATACCAGGTCCATCTGACACGAAAAGATGACGGCAAAGACTATATGACCATCCGGCTGGAGTGCTGTGATGATTTAGATCCGTCCCAAAAGCCTGAACTCGCCGCAAAGGTGCAGGCTGAGATAAAGAAAAAAATTATGGTCAGCTGTGAGGTGGATATTGTGGACTACTGTGCTTTGCCGAGATCGGAACGGAAATCAAGGCGGTTTTTCGACAATCGCCCGGAGTGATTACTCATTCCAGAGAGGACACGGATCAGACGGATAATTAATATAACCAACTGAAATATTAATTCGAGTAGAATAAATTACAAATTACAAGCACCACCTGATCTTAAAATTGGGCAAATAAATCTCAAATCTCAATGTCCAATTACCAAAACCTGGTTTTCCTTTTCCGGGAGAGCGCGGTTATTTTGACTTGGAATTTACAATATAGGAGCAAAATTAAGGCTTTTTCTTGTCGAGAAGTAAAATTTGAATATTAAAGCATAGACGATAACGAACTACTAACTATGAAGGAGATTGCGATGTTGACGAAGGCGTATATTCCGTACAAAGGTTATTACAGTTCTCCATTCTCGCGCTGGCAGGGGAGCATGGCCAATGAGAATTCGATCGTACTGGCTGCCGAGACGGCCAAAAGATGGCTGGCGGAAAAAAACTGGGACCCGAAGATTTATGATTACCTCTATCTGGGAATCACCGTTCACCAGCTTCGCGGATTTTACGGTGGCCCCTGGGCGGCGGCCATGATGGGAGCTACCGGAATACCCGGAATTCTGGTCAGCCAGGCCTGTTCTACCTCGACCATCGCTGTTTACCAAGCCAGTGTAGGGGTCGAGACCGGTTTATTCCAAACCCCTATGTGCCTGATGACCGATCGATGTTCCAACGGACCCCACGCGATCTGGCCCAACCCCAAGGGTCCCGGTGCCCAGGTGATTTCCGAGGACTGGCTGATGGACAACTTTGCCAAGGATCCTTGGGCCGGTGAGGCCATGATTAAAACGGCTGAAAATGTGTCTGCCGAAGCCGGCATTACCCGGGAGCAGTGCGATGCCGTGACCTTGAGACGGTACCAACAATATCAGGATGCGCTGGCCGACGATCGGGCTTTTCAGAAACGCTATATGTATCCGGTGATGCTTCAGGTTTCCAAAAAGAAGACGATTATGCTCGCAGAGGACGAAGGTGTCATGGAAACCACCGCCGAAGGACTGGCCAGGCTCAAACCGGTGTTACCGGACGGGGTTCACACTTACGGTGCCCAGACCCACCCGGCTGACGGCCACTGTGCCATTACGGTCGCCACCCGTGAAAAGGCCAAAGAACTCAGCGCCGATCCGGATGTCGAGATCCAAGTGGTTTCATATGGATATAATCGCGCCAAACCGGCGCATATGGCGGCCGCTGTTTATCCCGCAGCCCAAATGGCCCTGGATAATGCCGGGATCAGTGCCGCCGACGTCAAGGCGATTAAAACCCATAATCCTTTTGCCGCCAATGATGTCTACCTTGCAGATAAACTGGGTGTCGACGTCAACCAGATGAACAACTACGGTTGTTCGCTGATATTCGGGCACCCCCAGGGGCCCACCGCCGGGCGTCTGATTATCGAGGGGATCGAAGAAGTGGTCATGGCCGGCGGCGGCTACCTGCTCTTTGGCGGTTGTGCCGCCGGGGATACGGCTGCCGCTATTGTGTTGAAGATCGGATAGACGCGTTGCGGGTTGCGGGTTGCGGGTAACGTGTTGTGGGTTGCGGGTTGCGGGCAAAAAGGGCAAAGGACATAGCGCATAGGGTATGACCTAGCTCATTGGAAGGTGCAGAAGAATCAAGGGGGTTGCGAGAATATTTGGTTGATTGGGTTGACAGGGTTGAATAAGTTGATTGAGTAAAAATTAAACTTGACCTCTGTCTTATGCCCTCTGATTTCCGGCATCTGTAATCTGTTTTCTGTTCTCTGCAATCTGACTTCTGTTTTCAGTACTCTGATATCATTCCAAAGGGGGTTTTATGAGAAAATTTACCTACCTCGTTCCTAAGAACCTGGACGAAGCCATTTCACTGCATGAATCCTATGGTGATCGGGCCAAATATATCGCCGGCGGCACCGATGTGCTGGTGAAGGTAAAAGAAGGCAAGCTGGCGCCGGAGTATCTGGTTTCTCTAAAGCATATTCTCGGGCAGGATCGCCCTTTCCTGAATCACGAAACCGGGGAGCTTTTTATCGGTGCGTTCATGACCCATCGCACAATAGAAAAGTCATCCATCGTTCGGCTGAACTATCCGATTCTGCATGATGCCATTAAAAACATCGGTTCCGTTCAGATTCGCAACGTTGCGACCATTGGCGGCAATCTGGTCAACGCCGTTCCCTCGGCGGATGGGGCCATTCCGTTGATAGCACTGGACGGCAAGGCGCATATATATGGAACCAAGGGGCACCGGTCGGTAGAGCTTTTACGATTTTTTCTGGGACCGGGTCAATCCGATCTGACGGGCGGCGAAATCCTTCTTGAAATTATTATCCCACCGCTGCGTCCCCGCACAGGCGGCGCTTATATCAAACACGGCCGGCGCGAGGCCATGGAATTGCCGATGCTGGGTGTCGGTGTCCTGCTGTGCCTGGAGGAAGACATGAAGACTTGCGCCAAGGCCCGGATCTGTCTGGGTGTTGCCGCACCCACACCGCTGCGATGTCTTCAGGCGGAAAATTATCTGGTTGGCAAGACCGTCGATAAAAAAACACTCGCAAAGGCCGGTAGGCTGGCCGGCGAAGAATCAAGGGTCCGAGACAGCATTCGGGGCCTGGCATGGTACCGGCGGGAAATGGTTGAGGTTCTGGTCAAACGGATGGGGCTCAAGGCGCTGGAAAGAGTGAAGTAGAAGGCGGAAAGAGAGCTCAAAGCTGAATTCGGAAGGCGGAAAAAGGTCATGTCTCACGCAACGGCGCAACGACGCAAGGAGACAGATTTGGCATTTGTTTTTCGTAGCGTTCTTTGCGGCGTTGCGTGAGGCAAAATTAAATAGCGTACGTTTTGCGAAGAAGTATTGAATTGATCAGAAGACAGAATTTTCGAAGTCGGAATGCGGAATGTTTCGATTGGGGTGTTGGGATTTTGGATTGCGGATTTAAGGTATGCCGGTATTTAAGCTTTCAAACCGCTAACCTAATCAACCCATCAATTATATGACCAATTAACGAAATCCGGGAGGAATTCTCGAATGGCAAGAGAAGTGTCGTTTGTGTTTAATGGAAATAAAATGAAGATGACAATTGAGGATCATTGGACGTTGCTGCATTTGATTCGCGAGGAACTTGGATATACCGGAACGAAGGAAGGCTGCGGCAGCGGCGAATGTGGTGCCTGCACCGTTATTGTCGATGGCGATGCGGTGAATTCCTGTCTGTATCTGGCCAATGAAATAGAAGGCCGTGAATTGTTGACGATTGAAGGACTGGCTTCCGCTGATGGGGCGCTGCATCCGATCCAAAAAGCATTTGTTGAAAACGGCGGCATTCAATGCGGGTTTTGTTCACCGGGAATGATTCTGTCCGCCAAAGCCCTGCTGGACGAGAATTCCAATGCCAACGAAGAAGAAATCAAAGAAGCCATCGCCGGCAACCTTTGTCGATGTACCGGCTATGTGCAGATCATAGACTCCATCAAATCCGTCAGCGGTTACTACCGTCAGGATGAACCGCAGGTGGTCGCCTGGAAGACGGAGGAGGGCGATCGCGGAGAGTGAGGTTAATAATTGAAGATTGAATATTTAAGGAATATTGTCGATTTTAATTTGTGGGATCCCGTCAGCGGGAGAATATCGCATAAGCACCATGCTGCCAAAGTTTATCTTGGCTGAGCGCAGTTCCCAAAAAATGACGGAGCGACACGCGGCGCAAGCGCTTGCGCTGCGCGAGCGACATCCACAAATATTCAATTTTCACTCTTCAATCATCAATACCGGCCCGTCCGGGCTGGGTAAAGGAGAAGTACTGATGCAAGATCTGTGTTCAGTTGGAAAAAGAATCCCGAAAATAGATGCCGTCGACAAGGCAACCGGCCGTACTCAATACATACAGGATTTAAAGCTTCCCGGGATGCTCTATGGCAAGATTCTTTACAGCAAATTCCCCCATGCCCGCATCGCTAAAATCGATACCTCTAGAGCCAAAGCGCTGCCGGGAGTACGGGCGGTGATTACCGGGGCAGATGTTCCTGAAATTAAGATGGGCGTCTATAAGGACAACCGGCCGCTGAAGGCCGGCAAGGTGCGCTCCTACCGGGATGAAGTCGCTGCGGTGGCTGCCACTGATCTTGAGACCGCCCAGGAAGCCTTGAAGCTGATCGAGGTTATCTATGAGCCCCTGCCCGGAATTTTTGATCCGGAAGAGGCCATGCGGGAAGGCGCCGCCCTGGTGCATGAAGAACATAAAACCAATGTGCTCAGAATGCCCTGGAAACTGCATTACGGCGATGTGGAAGCCGCCAGAAGGGACGCAGCCCATGTGGTCGCAGAACGCTTCAGCACCACCTGGGTAACGCACTGCTGCATGGGTACCAGCGGTGCCGTTGCCGAATTCGATCCGGCCAACAATCTTACCATCTACACCAACACCCAAATTCCTTCTCTGGCCCAGAAGGATTTTCTAGGCGCCCTCAAGTCCATGGGAATCACGGACCGTCGTGTCCGGGTAATCAAGCCGTGCATCGGCGGCGGGTTCGGCAGTAAACTGGACACCTATGCTTACGAATATATCGCCATTCTTTTGTCCTATTACACCCGCAGACCGGTGAAAGTCGAATTTGATCGCGCCGAGGAATTTATTGCGACCTCCACCCGGCAACCGACCATCACCCATATCTCCCAGGGATGTGATAAAAACGGTAAACTGCTTTTCAGAGACATCTCCATGATTCTGGATAACGGTGCCTATACCTCGTGGGGTGCCACGACCCCTTCGGTGATGATGATGCCCATTACCAGCCTTTACCGGGTGCCCAATGTGCGCTATGATGCCAAATGTGTCTACACCAACAACACCTATTCCCAGGCAATGCGGGGATACGGCAATCCCCAGGCGACCTTTGCCATCGAAAGCACGATGGACATGCTGGCTGAAAAAGCGGGCATCGATCCCATTGAGTTTCGCCGGATCAACGCCAACCAGGCCGGGGATGTTTCCCCCCAGGACCTGCGCATCACTACCTGCGGCCTTGAGGGGTGCATGGATACCGTCAAGGCAACGCTCGAGTGGGATCGGCCCAAAGAGAAAGGAGAAGGTGTCGGCATGGCTTCCCTGATTCATGTTGGTGGCGGCGCCAGGGTTTACAAATCGGATGGCTGCGGCACGATCGTCAAAATGGATGATTTCGGGAAAGTCGATCTTTTCACCGGGGCCACCGACATGGGCCAGGGATCGGATACCATTGTCGCTCAGATTGTGGCCGAAGAACTCGGTTTGCAGGTTGACGATATTCATGTCATTCACAGTGACACGGACGTTTGCCCCTGGGATGTGGGGGCCCATGCTAGCCGAACAACATTTATTGCCGGTAATGCCGCTCTGGGGGCGGCCCGCAAAATCAAATCCCGCCTCCTCGAGCTGGGTGCCAAACAGCTTGAAGCACCGCTGGAAAAACTTATTATGCGTGATCGCTGTATCGTTGACAAAGAGGATCCGGATAAACGCATCGAAATTGGCAAACTTTTGAGAAAAGCCCATTTCAGCCATGGGGGGCAAATGCTGATGGCCGAATACTTCTATGATCCGTCCAATGAGAATATGGGCAAAGATTTTAAAGGAAACATGTCCATGACATACACTTTCGGCACCCATGGTGTGCGGGTCAAGGTGGATGAAGAAACCGGTAAGGTCAAAATATTGAAATATGTGGCCGCCCACGACGTCGGCAAGGCCATTAACCCCCTGCTCCTGGAAGGACAGGTGTATGGCGGCGTGATGATGGGCATCGGCTACGCCCTCACCGAGCAGGTTGTGATGGAGAGAGGCGAGAACATGAATCCCAACTTCAGGGATTACAAAATCCTAACTGCCAAAGATGTCGTTCCCATCGAGGCACCGGTGCACGAGACCTACGACGAAGACGGCCCCTATGGTGCCAAAGGGATCGGCGAACCCGGTTGTGTGCCGACGGCACCGGCCGTGGCCAATGCGGTCTACAATGCCGTTGGGGTGCGGATCAAAGATCTGCCGGTGACCCCGGAAAAGGTGCTGGCGGCGATCCGGGAGAAGAAAGGACTGGACCCGTGTGGGCAGCAGTTGGGCAAAGATGATGCGGGGGTGTGCGTAATAGAAGAATGAGTATGGCAAATGTCGAATGACGAATGACAAATGTCGAATTAAGGAATTCTACCTATTTTATTTGTTAAAAAAGCCGAGCGAAGCCTCCGGCTCGTAGGGGGTTGTAGCGCCTACGCCTCGGAGAGCGACATCCACCATTCGTCATCTCATGAAGTTTCATAGGAGCGGCGCCGCTGGCCTGAAAAGCGGGCAGTCTAATCGAGAAAGAAACTTTGTAGTTTTGAATCTGTTGTTTTTGATTGTGGGAGCGGTTTTTAACCGCGATTGCCCGGGTAAATCGCGGCTGAAAGCCGCTCCCACCAGCCATTAATCACAGCTTAAAGGACATTGGATTAAATGTAGTTTCATAAGAGAGCTTCAGACTTTACGCCAAACCTGATTAATTGATTGGTGAGTTTTGTGACCTTCTGCGCCAGTGACACGTCATGGAAGGATGAAAATCGCGTGAGAATAACTTGACAGCCTATGAGCAAGGTCAACGCAAGAACGGTAACCCTGAACGGTGAACTCCCTGGCCCAGACCTGGCTTTACATTGCTCTATTTTTGAGATTCATATTTGGGAACCTGACATGGGCCGTAAATATGATCTTATTAGTCGCACTCTCCGAGGCGTAGGATCTATGAGCCCGCTTCCAGCCCATAGGCTTCATAGGCTTACAGGCCGGAGGGGAGGCCAGGGCGGGCTGAACCCGCAACGCTTATTTAACTTCTAACCCAATAAAAAGGAGGATCGAATGATGAAACGAGGGACTGGATTTCTTATTCTGGGGATTTTTGTGGTAACTGCACTTTTTACAACTTTTGTTCCGGTTTGCGCCGCAGCCGGACCGATCAAACTCAGCTATGCCAATTTCCCGCCGGCACCCACCTTCCCATGTGTCCAGATGGAGCGCTGGAAAAAAGAGGTAGAGAAGCGAACCAACGGGAAAGTGGTTGTAAACACTTATCCGGGAGGAACGTTGCTCGGGGCCAAAAACATGATGGATGGTGTGATCGCCGGCCAGGCCGATATCGGCAACTTGTGCATGGCCTATCAGCCGGGCCGTTTTATCGTCACCAATGCGACCAGTCTGCCCCTTGGAATACCCGATGCACGCAAGGGTAGTCTTGTGTTGTGGGATCTGTGGGAAAAGTATCAGCCGGAAGCTTTCGCCAAGGTAAAAGTCCTGGCCATGTTTGCCACTGCACCGACGAACATTATGTCCAAGGTTCCCGTCAGGACGCTGGAAGACCTTAAAGGAATGGACTTGAGAGCATCCGGCGGAGCCGCCCAAATTCTCGCAGCCTGGGGGGCGAACCCCGTCGGCATGCCGATGCCGGCCACGGTCGAAGCCTTGCAAAAAGGAGTGGTCAAAGGGCTGTTTTCTTCGCTCGAGGTGATGAAGGATTTCAAGTTTGCCGAAACCTGCAAATATGTGACCATGACCGACACGGTTATTTATCCCTTTGCGGTGGTCATGAACATGGACAGCTGGAATAAATTGCCCGAAGATGTGCAAAAGGTGATGGATGATTTGAGAGTCGAACAATCGGAATGGACCGGCACCTACATGGACAACCATGTCAAAGCAGCCATGGAATGGGCTCAAACCGAGCAGAATGTCGAAGTTATTACGCTATCGGCTGCAGAAAAGGCCAAATGGGACGCAAAGCTGGCGCCGCTCACCGAGAAATGGGCCGTCGATGCCAAGAGCAAAGGGTTCCCGGCTGATGCCATTGTCAACGATATCAAAGTGTTGATTAAAAAATAATGCAAGTATTGGAGAAAATCAGCCGGATTTTGAACCGGACGTTTTTGTGGATTGCAGGGGTGTTTATGGCGGCCATGATTCTGGTAACCTGCGCCAATATCTTTTTGCGCATTGTTTGGGTGCCGATCAAGGGCACATTTGAACTCATGGGTTTTTTTGGGGCCGTGGCCACGGCGTTCGTTCTCGGCTATACCCAGCTGAAAAAGGCCCATATATCGGTTGATATCCTTGTCAATGTGTTTTCGCAAAGAATCCGGACAATTTTTAATGGGATTAATTATTTTGTCTGCATGATCTTTTTCGCTGTTCTCGGCTGGCAAATTTCCCGCCTGGCAACCACCATCTGGAAAACCGGCGAAGTTACGGAAACCTTAAGAATCGTTTACTATCCCTTCACCTACGGGGTGGCCCTCGGCTGCTTTTTGCTTGCTCTGGTTCTGCTGGTTGATTTTTTAAAATTGTTTTTCAACAAAACTGAGGCACCGTAATTGGATCTGGCAATCGTTGGAATCATCGGAATCGTTGTTCTACTGGCCGTGATGTTTATTTTGGGAATGCCCGTGAGCTTTGCCATGGCAGTGGTGGGATTTTTCGGGTTTGCCTATGTCGTTTCTTTTCATGCAGCCTTGAACATGATTGCAGCGGACCTGTGGTCCACGTTTTCAAAATATGGCCTAACCGTCATACCGCTGTTTATCTTTATGGGATATCTGGCTTTTAACGCCGGGATCGCTGAACGGCTGTATGACGCCGCATACAAGTGGATGGGGCATTGGCGCGGGGGGCTGGCGATTGCCACCATCGGTGCCGACGAGCTGTTTGCAGCGATCTGCGGATCGAACACAGCGACGGCGGCCACCATGGGGGCGGTCGCTTTGCCGCAGATGGAAAAGTATAATTATGACACCCGGCTGAGCAGCGGCGCCGTGGTTACCGGCGGCACGTTGGGGACGGTGATGCCGCCCAGTGTGGTCCTCATTATCATCGGATTGCAGACCGAACAATCCATTGTTAAGCTTTTTTTGGCCGGGATCATTCCGGCCATTGTCCTGGGGCTTTTATTTGTGCTGACCATTTTTGTTCTTTGTCGGCTTTATCCGGAGTTCGGTCCGGCCGGGCCGAAGACCAGCCTGAGGGAAAAGGGAAGGGCCCTTTATGGGGTTATCGAAGCTATCACCATTTTTGTACTGGTCATCGGTGGTCTATATGTCGGCTTATTTACCCCGACAGAAGCCGGGGCGGTCGGCGTATTTTTTACCCTTGTCGTCAGTGTCGCTGCCCGCAGGTTGTCCTGGAAAGGCTTGATGAATTCCATTGGTGAAACACTGAAAATTTCCTGTATGGTATTTATGCTGGTTGCCGGGGCCATTATTTTTGGGCGCTTCCTGGCGGTAACCAGACTGCCGTTTATCGTGGCTGATTTTGCCGCGGCGCTGCCGGTGCCCCGTTATGCTATCTTGGCCCTTGTGCTGATCATCTATTTAATCGGGGGCTGTTTTATGGATTCATTGGGTTTCCTGGTGCTCACCATCCCGATTTTTTTCCCCTTGGGTGTGGCCCTGGGTTTTGAGCCAATCTGGTATTCTATCTTGTTGACCATGGTAACCACCATGGGGGCCATCACACCTCCGGTGGGTGTTAATATTTATGTTGTCAAAGCCCTGGCGCCCGACATCAAACTCGGAACCATTTTTCAGAGTGTCTCCTTCTTTCTGGTGGCATGTATCATCAGCATCATCATACTTATTCTTTTTCCCCAGCTTGCGCTGATTATACCCAACGCCATGCACTAGTCTGAGATTTTTCGCTATGCAAACCATATCCCCCGTTTTGCCTTCATTAGGGGCTCCACAATATTGTGGCGGCATACAGCCGCAAAAATCATTACCATGGCAAGCTATGTATAGCCGGAACTCCGTCAAATTTGGGCTAATTTTTGAGTATATCACAAATTTAACCGAGGTTTAATAATCAATTAATCAGCAGTTCGTGCAATTTGGTTTTTTGGAAACTGCAATTCCTTTTTCTTGACTCGCAATTTTTTGAGTCTTAGTATCATATAGTTTAAGGAGTGCATAATAATAAACTTATCCGCATGCGCGGAGGATAAATGATATAATCACTTTGAAGCCTCAGCTTTAAAAGAATTGCTGGGGCTTTTTTATGGAGAGAGGAAACTATGTGCAGCATAAGATTAGTGGTCTTAGCAATCCTAATAATTGTTTTTAGCATGGGATGCTCAGGAACCTATGCCCGTATTAAAAATCAATCGGAAGACGAATCAAAGATCACCCAAAAGGAGCTGTTCGATAACTGGTCAGACTACGACATCTGGTTTAAGTCAGCTGTCATCGTTTTTGATCCGAAAAATGATGATAAAAAGATATTAGTCGGTAGCAACTGGGGTAAAGTTAAAGACCAGGAAATGTGGACGGCGATTGTGAAAGCCAATACGACGAGTGACGGCAATATTGACCCGGTGTGGGCCAGTTACTCTATGACCGGAGTCCGAGAAATATGGGGTCCCGAGAATCAGCTTTATGGATATGTTATCCATCAGCAGCAGGATTTAGTGAGTGCAAAGGTGGTCGATGAAAATAAAATGCGGATATATTACCACCGTGCTCGTTTCGGAGGACCATGACCTCGAAAAGATTCTGTAAGAACTTAAGGAGAACAACAATGAAAAAAATCATCATCATGATTTTAGCGAGCCTGTTGTTTTTGAGTTGCGCCCACCAGGACAATATGACCGAAGAAGAGAGAGAAAAATATCGTCGATCCAATCAGCGATATAAGGCGGGACAAACACCGTGAATCGGTATTTTTATGATGACAATAGGCTTTCTGCGGGTATAACCTGTTTTAATGCCGGAAAGGTAAATATCCTGCACTTAAAAATGCTTACTGAAGCAGCTAACAATCGATTAC
>Ga0316192_10002475_pt1 | contig 13481 bp, 8 predicted proteins | sample MerIslwburrow_MG_FD_204931 | JGI IMG/M metagenome (GOLD analysis project Ga0316192, IMG submission 204931) | Coastal sediment microbial communities from Maine, United States - Merrow Island worm burrow | ecosystem: Environmental > Aquatic > Marine > Coastal > Sediment | place: USA: Maine...
CGAGGTCGATGCCGATCTGCCTCGACTCAGATTCCTGCTGCTCGTCCCTGTGCCTGGCGTCAAGACGGGGTAGGGCGAGGACGTACGCACCTTTGGCGACGGCCTGGTACAGGGAAATGGTCCCGGCCGCCGAGTTGGCGATCCTGGAGCAAAGCGCACACATGACCATGCTCGACGAGCCGGAGACGTATGTTCAGGTCGTCCGTGAGTTCTTGAGCCGTTCCTTGGGCATGTCAACGATCATCCTCGGCTGACGTCCAAAGGACTGTTGAGTCGGGAGGATTCGTGAAACAGACCTTCTTCATTCTCACCTTGTGCTCTTTTCTCACCGGCTCGGGATCGTTCGTCAGTGCTGAAGAGCCGAGCTGTCCCGATGCCGATCCTCTCCGGAATGTCTTCTTCGGAGATCTCCACGTGCACACCTCGTTGTCACTCGACGCGTGGATGTGGGGCAACCGGGTCGCGCCCGAAGGCGCGCTTCAGTACGCCATCGACACGGGGCTCGACTTTTCGGTGATTTCGGATCACTCCGAGTGGTTGGGCGAGCTGCAGCTGTGCACGACCATCGGGTCGCCGGCGTACAACACGGCGCCGTGCGTGCGTTACCGCGACGGTGACCGCTCCGACTTCTCACCCCAGAATCAACTTGAAGAGCCTCAACGGAATGTCGACGTTTGCGATATCGACGGGTCCCGCTGCCGTGAGTGGGCCTCTGACGCCTGGGCTCGACTCGTCGCGGCGGTCGACGATGCGAATACGCCGGCGAACCGGTGCACCTTCTCGGCCTTTCCCGGCTACGAGTGGACCGGTTCCAACGGCGGGACAAACCAGCATCGGACGGTGATCTTCCGGTCCGCGGACGTCCCGGACCTTCCGGTGTCGCACTTCGAGGCGCCGTTTCCCCACCAGATGCGAGAGGCGCTGGTCGATGTCTGCCTGGAGAGCGTTCCGGGTTGCGACGTGATCGCCATCCCGCACAACTCGAACTTCGGGCTCGGCACCATGTTCATGACCGACATCCCCGGTGTCGCTACGCTCGAGGATCAGGTGGCCGCGGCCTGGCTGCGTCAGCGTCTGGAGCCGGTGGTCGAGATCTTTCAGCACAAGGGATCGTCGGTGTGCCAGCCTGACGCCGAGATTTTCGCGCAACCGGATCCCCTGTGCCGGTTGGAGATCTACGGACCCGGGGAGCGCGGGGCGTACGAAGAGGACTATGCCTACACGGCGCTCGGGTCCGGTCTCAAAGAGTGGCTCCGGCTCGGGGTCAACCCTTTCCAATTCGGTTTCGTCGGCGCCACCGACACCCACGGCTCGACACCGGGTCACGTCGACGAGACCGACTATCGCGGACACGTCGCGACGATGGACGACGAGACGATCGAACGGCTGCGGACCACGCCGCACGATTGGGCGGGCTACAACCCCGGGGGACTGACAGCCGTGTGGGCGACGGAGAATACGCCGGACGCCCTCTTCGACGCCATCCGGCGGCGTGAGGTCTACGCCACCAGCGGGCCGAAGATCGCCGTCCGGACATTCGCCTCCTGGGACAATCTCGAGGGACTCTGCGATCACCCGGACCTTGTTGGGATCGCCGACGAAATCGGCGTGCCCATGGGCGGCGAACTCGAGCCGCGGCCCTGGGACCCGACGCGGCAGCCCGAGGTCATCGCGACGGCTCGTGCCGACGAGACGCCACTGGCCCAGATTCAGATCGTGAAGACATGGATCGACCCGGTCACCGGTTTCGCCCGCGAAGAGGTCCACACCATCGCCGGCGACGCCCAGACCACAGCAACCGTTGATCTGGAAACCTGCCAGCGCTCGGGGACCGGATACTCCCGGCTGTGTGGAACCTGGGTCGATGTCGACTTCGACACGAAGGTTCCGGCGGCCTACCACGTCCGAGTGGTCGAGGTGCCGACGTGCCGGTGGAGCCGCCGACAGTGCAATGAGCTCGCGCCCTCCGTCGCCGCTCGGCTGTCGGCCTGCGCGGATCCTTCCGCCAACAATATCAACGAGATCATCCAGGAGCAGGCCTGGACCTCTCCGATCTGGTACCCCGAGCAGTCGGTGGACCGTTCACCTCGCCGTCCGGCGGGCCGCGTCGGCTACTGACCTTCCGGACGCCAAGCGCGGGGTTCAGAGTGATCACGATGACAGGAAGGTTGCCAGGTTCAACGTTCTAACGATTCTCTGACCGAGGTTGGCGGGCGGGTCAGTACGTGGACCCAACCCTCCGAAGCCAAAATCGTTAAAACGTTGGGTCTGGCACCTATCCACGTCATTCGCGCCGATCACTTCATGAAGAGTCCGGCGCTACGACCCACCGCCCGAGCAGCACCCGCGGCCGATGGGTGCCGTCTCCGAGGCGGCCCCATTCCGAGCCTGTTTCGCGATGGCGGTGATGGCGGGAAGCCCGAAGTGGTCCGCGCCGGCGGCTTTGACCGAGCCGGTGGCGACGGGGGATCCGAAGTCGGAGCACCAGATGTCCCAGCCGCCGGAGCCGCCCGGCCGGCCGGAGCCGAAGCAGATCCGCCCCTGGATGGCGCCGTTGTTGCCGAGGAACCCGGGACCCCACTCGGCCCAGCGGCTGTTGATGGGTGCGCCGAGATTGATGGGTGCGAGCCACTCGGCGCCGCTCCTGACCACCGCCCACAGATCGGACCCGCCTATCCGGCCGGGCTGGTTCGAGTCGATGATTAGCGTCGTCCCGTCGTCCGACAACCAGCGCGGGCTCTCGAGCCACGGGGTGTTCACGACCTCACCGAGGTTGACTGCCGGCTGCCAGACCCCGCCGACCCGCTGGAACTCCCAGACGTCGAGGTCGCCGAAGCCGCCCGAACGGTCCGAGCAGACGAACATCGTGTTGCCGTCCGGCGAGAGCACCGGACAGCAGTCGAGGGCGCCGGTGTTGATGGGTGACGGCAACCTGGTCGGTGGGCCGGGAACTCCGTTGTTGAGGGGGCAGGACCAGATGTCGAAGTTGCTGCCGCCGGCCGAGCGGTTGCTCGTGAAATACAGCGTTCGGTCGTCGGCGGTCAGAAACGGCGCCGAGTCCATGCCGCCGGTGTTGATGTTCGTGCCCATGTTCTCGGGCATCTGCCACTCGCCGTCGACGAATCGGGAGATGTAGAAGTCGCCGCTGCCGTAGCCGCCGCGCCCGGAGGCGACAAAGATCATGAACGATCCGTCACTTGCAAAGATGGGGTACCACTCGTCGCCCGCGGAGTTGATGACCGGGCCCAGATTCTCCGCCTCGAGCCAGCGTTCGGTGCTCGGGACAGCGCTGGTCGCGATGGTGGTGGTGTCGCCGGTGCGGTTGTCCACCAGCGACGCTGCGGCCAGGAACGCGCCGCCGGGGACGGTGGTTCGAACCACCGCGTAGCCGTCTGCCACCTCGTCCCCGGTGACCCGGCGGAAGACCCGGGTCGTCTGGCTGTACTCGAAGGGATCGAGGGCGACCGTCATGGTTCCGTAGTGGACTCCCGCCGAGCTGTAGAGGGCGACCTCGACGGCGTTTTCGACGTCGGTCACGTTGAGGAGATCGAGATTGGTTCGATAACCTTCGGCGTCAGACGCCGATTGCGCGAGGTGGACCAGCACCGCGCTCTCACCCTCGGCGACGGCCTGGTCGACGGGGCTCACCCCGAGGGCCGTCCCGTAGGTGCCGTCCGGGGTGTCGTTGTACGTCCGGGCCACCGCGACGACGCCGTCACCGTCGGCGCTGATCCGGATCGTTCCTACCGCCTCGTCGAAACCGAAGACCGAGGAGACGGCATCCGCATAGTTGGCGCACAGTCCCGGCGCGAGCGTCAGCTCGACGGTCGCCGGGTCGAGGTTGCTCTCCCCGCGATGGAGAAAGCCGAGCTCGAGCGACCGGGTGACGCCGCCGAAGTTGCACACCTCGAGGCTGGTCCGCCACTGGGTGTCGTTGTAGCCGGAGGTGTGTGCCGCCCCCATCAAGTAAACCGGGCTCGCCTCGGTTTTGACGGATGCGGGAGTGGCCAGATTGCCGGCCGTGGCCTGGAGATGGACCACCGCACCGACGATCACGAACACGAGAACGGTTGCGAAAATGAGTACCGATCTCATAACAAGCCTCCTGGTTAGCGAGTTGCTTGCAGGAGATACGTCGGAGCTGACAAGGGGTTTTTGAAGGGTTGGGATTGTGCTCCTGAGTGTTTCCACGGAATCCAAAGCAAAGGAACTCAGATGGGATGTGACCGGGGTCATTGCGCTCGGATTTCGATCTCGCCCATTGTGAGTCAGCGAATCGTTACCGATAAACGAGTCTCGGACCTCTTCAGGATGGGGGGCACAACCATGGAAAACATGGGGCAAGAGATGGCTCGTCTCCAGGCGGAGGGGGATCGCCGTGGGGGCGGATCGACGGTGTTTGGTGGACGGTTGTTCAGGGCCGGGCTCCTGCTTGCAACAAGCTGCGTCGTCGCCGCATCGGTGGCGAGTTTCGGCGGAGAGACGGGCCCTACGGGAAGCGCGAGTCGCGGATTGAGGATTCTCGAAGAGCGCCAGTGCCTCTCCTGCCACTCGATTTCCGGGGAGGGCGTCGGCTCGGCCGCCGATCTCGGAAGGAGATCGGTCACGTCTGAGCACTCGCCGGCGGGGCTTGCCGCGCTCATGTGGAACCACGGTCCGACCATGTGGGAGCAAATGCGGCAGCGATCGATCGAGGTGGCGCCGCTTGCCACATCCGACGCCGACGATCTCTTCGCCTATTTCTGGTCGCTGCGCTACTTCGACCCGCGGGGCGAGGCGATCCGGGGCAAGCGCCTGTTCGCCGCGAAACAGTGCGCGACCTGCCACTCGCTGACATCAGAGGTCGTAACGAGCGATGCTCCGCCGGTGGCCGATTGGGCCGGGCTTTCGGACCCGGAGCTCTGGGCCCAGCAGCTTTGGAACCACTCCAGTGCGATGGAGCGCGCGATGGCCGCGCGGGGCATGAAGTGGCCTGAGTTCACTGAGCAGGAAATGGTCGATCTGCTGACCTACCTTCAGAACCTACCCGCCACGCGGAACAGCGACCCCCGGTTCGACCTCGCACCGTCTCCGGCCGGCAGAGGGACATTCAGCGCCAAGGCGTGCGGTACTTGTCATTCATTCGATGTGCCGTCATCCGACAAGGGCTCGCTGAGGGGCTCGCGGAAAGGCTTCGGCACCGTCACCGGTTTTTCGGCCGCCATGTGGAATCACGCACCGATCAGCCACACTCAAGGGTCGGCTCCGGGTCATCAGGACGAGTCATTCACCGTTGACGAAATGGGCGACTTGATCTCCTATGTGTACTTCAATGGTGGCTTCGAGGAGACCGGTAACCCGGCCAAAGGCCGCAGCCTGTTCGTCAAGAAGGGCTGCCAGTCATGCCACAGCGAAAGCGGCAGTCCGTTCGGCACCGGCAGACCGTTCTCAGCCGCTTCCATGGCGTCGGCGGTTTGGTCACACGGCCCCGAGATGTTCAACAAGATGGAAGCAAGCGGACGCGAATGGCCCACGCTGACCGACCGCAACGTGGTCGACCTGATCGCGTTTTTCAACGAATCGCCGTGATGGGTGCCTCGTACACATTTGCATACCTGCATAATAATGGGTACCACGTGAGCCTCTTGCAAAATACGGGAGAGCGGCCGAATTCGATGCGGTTCGGGACATCGCCCGCGGGGACGCGGGCGCCACAAAATCGCGAGCACCGTTGTAGCGCAGGCGTCCCCGCCTGCGATTAATCGTTGTCGCCAGGCAGGCATCTCGTCGTCCTGCTGAATTTTGCATGAGGCTCACGTAGGACCATCTATTCAGCGCCTGTTTGAGACCGACTGGCCGGGACCTGTCGTGGATGGCCATCAATCGGATCGGGATGGCTGGGCAGGTTGTATGATCGGGGCATGAAGAGAACCCTGATGCACTGCCTGGTGGGCATCGCCCTCATCGCCCTGCTTCCGACCACGTGGCTTGCCGCTGACGGCGCCCCGGCTGGGATGCCGGACGGCCGGGGAAGCTATGACGACCTGGTTGCCCTGTTCGACGAGTTCGACGAGTGGCGTGATTCGAACTTCACTTACGACGCCGCGACCGTTGCCGCCCGCCAGACGGAAATGGCGAAGTTCCAGGAGCGGCTCACCGATATGGCGGTGGGCGAGTGGGGGCTCGCGCAGCAGGTCGACTACCTGGCCGTGCGGTCGCGGTTCGATCAGGTTGAGTTTCGGCTGCGGGTCTCACGACCATGGTTCCGCGACCCGGGCTTCTACGCGGATCAGATGCTGCGTGTCACCTTTACCGAACTGCCACTGGAAGGCGACGAAGAGGCGCAGTTCCTGGATCGCCTGGCAACGGTCGCGGAACTGTCGCAGCAGGCGCGGGTCAACCTCACCGAGGTCGCGGCCGACTACGCCGATCTCGCCATTCACAACCTGCACAATGCCGATGGCGTCGGCCACGGTTTTCCCTACCGTTCAACCCCGCCACGCGGTGTGATCGGCTGGTATGACGACCTCCTCGAACGTGCCCGTGAACAACAGCCGGAACTCGTCGAAGCTATCGAAACCACACAACGATCGGTCGTGGCGTTCCACGACTGGCTCGTCAAGAACCGCCCATCGATGACGACGCCCGCCGGAGTCGGCAAGGATCACTTCGACTGGTATCTCAAGCATGTCAAGTTGATGCCGTACAACTCCGACCAGATCGTCACCCTGGGGCTGCGGGAGCTCGATCGTCTGTGGAGCGAGCAGGCGCTCGAACAACACCGTAATCGCGACCTGCCGCGCCTCGAGCTGTCGGCCTCGGCCGAGGAGTACGAGGCGCGGATCGCCGCCGCCGACCGAAAGATCCGCGACTTCCTGGTTGCCGAGGACATCATCACGATTCCGGACTACATCGGCGATCTCGACACCAACGTGCCCTGGATCGTACGCCCGGACGGCCCGAACTTCTGGGAGCAGGTCCAGTATCGCGACCCCGCGCCGGACCACTTGCACGCCGTGATTCCCGGGCACCGCTTCGACGGCGTGGTCGAGGACCACAATACCCACCCGATCCGCGGCCGGATCACGAGCGGCGGTCGCGCCGAAGGCTGGGCGGTCTATCTCGAGGAGGCCATGGTCAACGCGGGTCTGCTCGACGACCAGCCGCGGGTACGCGAGCTCATCTATGTTTTCGGCATCTTTCGCGCAGCACGTGTGCCGGCCGACGTCTGGCTGCAGCAGAACGAGATGACCGTGCAGGAAGTCGTTGACTGGTGGATGGCACGGGTTCCCTGGCTCGATGAGCACGTGGCGCGAGTCGACGCGGAGATCTACTTGCGTCGTCCGCCCGGCTACGGCCTCGGCTACACGATCGGAATGCTGCAGATGCAGAGCCTGTTGGCCGAACGCAAACGTCAGCTGCGTGACGACTTCGACCTGAAGAAGTTCCACGACGACTTCATGGCGGCGGGCAGGCTGCCGATCTCCTTGATCCGCTGGGAAATGACCGGGCTCGATGACGAAATTCGGCGCCTCTGGTTACGTCAGCCGATACCGGAGTAGCCCCAAGTGCGCCACTGATGAGCCTCTTGCAAAATTCGAGAATCGGACACGGGGGTCTTCCGACCCTCCCCACCATCAAGCCGGCGAGACGCTGGCTCTACAATGGATCTCAGCCCTTTGTAGTGCTGGCGTCTCGCCGGCACATAGACCACAAACCTTCGTGAGAGAGGGTTTTTGCAGGAGGCTCAGTTATCACTCACCGACCGCCAGGGTCCAACGTGTGGTGCCATCCACCTACCCGGGTGCTGTGCATCGTTGGCCGTAGTCGAACAGTTGGGCAAAAGTGCGGGTTAGATGGTCGCCCGCGCCGTTGGATCGGCGATCCACACCAATCTCCGTACCCACCAAAACGACAGGATGGTCGAGCACAGGCCACCGGTGAGCACGCTCGCCCACACGGCCTCGATGGGCGCATCGAACAGCAGAACCACCGCGTATGCCAAAGGTATGCCGACAATCAGAATTCGAAAACTGGTGATCACCAGCGAAGGAATGCCGTGGCCGATACCCTGCAGGAGCCTTCCGGAGGTCATGCCGAACGCCATCATCGGGTACGCCATCACCATGAAGCCGAGATAGGTGTGACCGATCGCGATGGCCCGTGCATCGTCGGTGAAGAGGCTCAAGATTGGAGTCGACCCGAGAAATGCGGCAATTCCGATCAGGCAGGCGAGCAGAACGGCCCATCGGTAGGTGTAGAGCGAGGTGGAACGCACCAGGTCGACCCGCCCGGCGCCGGCAAACATGCCGACGACGCTGACCGCTGCTCCGGCAAGCCCGAGTATCGGCAGGGCCACGATCATGTCGACCTTGGAGGCTGCCCCGTACGCAGCCACCGCAACCTCACCGAAGCCGGCCAACAAACGGTTGAGAAGAAGGCCTCCGACCGACATCACCGCCATTCCCGCGGCGGTGGGAGCGGCCAAGGCCACGATGCGGCCCAGGACAGGTCGTGAAGGCGCCAGGTTCACCAGCCGGAAGCGAACGTAGGCCGTGCGCCGCCGCAGGATCAGGAAGCCGAAGGTCAAGAGGGAGGCCAGGACCGAGGCCGCCGTGGCCAGGGCGGCGCCCCGCAGACCGAGGTCGAGCACGAGGATGAAGACGGCATCGAGCACGATGTTGAGCACGGTCGAACCGAAGAGCACGAGCATCGGTGTGCGGGCGTCCCCCTCCCCGGTGAGCACCGATCTGAAGATGCTCGAAATGAAGAACAGGGGGACAATCAGGCTGATGATCTGGAAGTACTGCCAGGCGAAGACGGCGTTCTGCCCGCTCGCTCCAAGGTGGGCGAGCAGCTTCGGTCCCGACCCCAGGCCGAGAACCGTCATCCCCAGACCGATCGCAATACCGAAGGACATCGCGGTGCCCGCGACCTGATCCGCTCCATCAGCGTCCCGCCGCCCCACTGCCTGGGCGACCAACGCCGTCACCGCGGTGCTCAATCCCATCGTGATCGCCACCATGAGGAAGAAGACCGGCCCGACAAAGGTCGCGGCGGCCAACGCTTCGGTGCCGAGAGTTCCGATAAAGGCGGTGTCGGCAATCATGTACAGCGTGTGCGCGGCCATGCCCGCCATCATCGGTGCAGCCATCGTCCACACCGCCCGCCGCGGTGCGGCGAGGTACCGATCCAGTCGATCCGGGGAGCGAGCGTCCGACTGCGAGGAAGGTCCTTCATCCATTCCACGCAACCTACGCGTGACCGCCGGTTTTGGCAAGGCAACCCCACCCTCACTTGTGCCGAAGGGTGCCTCGGGATTCTCGTTCCGTTCAGAAAATCTCTCAGCGCCTTGACACTCCGCCCGGATGGCATCAGATTGGGATGACGTTCCACAGCGCATCAACGGACCGGGAGGCGACATGACCGATATCGGGATCAGTTTCATGCGATCACTCTGCGCCGGCGAGATCGAAGAGGAAGTCCTCTTTCCCTACCCGGCCCTCGCCGACGATGAGCGTGAGACCCTGACTGCGGTCGTCGATGCGGTCGATGCGGCCCTCGAGGGCCACGCCGAGGACTTCCGCGACTGGGACGTGGCCGGTGAGATGCCGGCCGAGTTCATTCAGGAACTGCGCGAGTTCGGTCTCTTCGGTCTCGTCATCCCGGAAGCTCAGGGCGGCATGGACTTCGGCAGCATGGCCTACTCCCGCACCGTTCAACAGGTGGCGCGTCACGACGCCTCGGTGGCAGTGACCATTGGTGCCCACTCGTCGATCGGAATGCGCGGCCTCAAGCTCTACGGTACCCAAGCGCAATGCGATCGCTTTTTTCCCGCCCTCGCATCCGGCGAGATGATCGCCGCCTTCTGCCTGACCGAGGCGGGAGCGGGCAGCGACGCCGCATCGATCAACACCCGCGCCGAGGTCAAAGACGACCACTTCCTCCTCAACGGGTCCAAGATCTGGGTCACCAACGGCGGCATCGCCGACTTTTTTACGGTCTTCGCCAAGACCGGCGAAGCCGAGGCGCGCTCGAAGCTCAGCGCCTTGATCGTCACCAGGGATATGCCGGGTGTCTCGGTCGGCGCCCACGAAGACAAGATGGGCATCCGGGCCAGCTCCACCTGCACGGTCTACTTCGAGGACGTCAAAGTGCCGAAGGACAACCTCCTCGGTCCTCTCAACGGCGGCTTCAAGGTGGCGATGAATATTCTCAACAACGGCCGATCCGGGCTCGCCGGCGGTTGTGTCGGCGGGATGAAGACCCTGATCGAGATGGCCGCACGGCACGCCACCGAGCGGCAGCAGTTCGGCCAGCCCATCGGTAGCTACGGGCTCATCAAACAGAAGATCGGGCACATGGTCGTGGACTGCTACGCGGCGGAGAGCGCCGTCGGAGTGATCGCCGCGCTCGCCGACCGCGGCTACGAAGACTTTTCGATCGAGGCGGCGATCACCAAGGTCTTCGCCAGCGAGGCGCTGTGGCGCAGCGCGGATGAAGCCCTGCAGACCGCCGGCGGCACCGGATACATGCGCGAGTACGCGTACGAGCGGGTCGTCCGCGACAGCCGGATCAACCGTATCTACGAGGGCACCAACGAGGTTCTTCGCCTGTTCATCGCCTTGAGCGCACTCAACGACGTCGGTCAGCGACTCAAGGATATGGCGAGCTCGCTGCGCGGCATCTTCGACGATCCCATCAAGGGCTTCGGGATCCTCTACGAGTACGCCAAACAGCGTGCAACCTGGGCCACCGGCCTGCCCGTCAGCAACCCCCGTCTGTCGAAGGCCCACGTCGTGCTGCAGACCGAAGCCGAGATCTTCGAGGACATCGCCCGCGACCTCGCCGCAATGACCGATCGCCTGCTTCGAAAACACGGCAAGGGCATCATCGGCAAGCAGTTCGCCACCCGTCGTCTGGCCGACGTGATGATCGACCTCTTTGTCCTCGGTTGTGTCATCAGCCGAGTCACCGAGTCGATCGAGGCCAACGGTCAGGACGCTGCAGCCGAAGAAATCGAGATCGCACGGGTCTTCGCCGGCCAGGCCCTCGGCCGCGCCAAGCGCAACTTCCGCAAGATCGACAACAACGACGACGAGCTCATCAAGCACCTCGCAGACTCTGCCTACGAGCGGGGAGGCTACGGCTGGGACGTCCTCTAGCCGAATTCCGTCGGAACGAATCCGCATCGATGCCAGGTGAAACAGAGTCGTTCATGCGTGCCAGGGTCGGAGTTACGGAGTTATTAGACGCAACTGCGTAACTCCGTACTCGGTACCGATTCAGCGTGATTGTCCCCAAAGACTAACGGGACTGTTCGTCGAAGGGGGAGCTTTCTAACGGATTTTGATGCTCCAGTGATGAAGCCACCAAAGGATTCAGGGGCGCACACGCCCTACCGTTCCTCTTCTCACGTGTCCGACGACGGGATCGATAATGACCCCACCTTCTCGATAAGCTGCTAATCCGCCCTGCCAAGTACCACTCCACGTGTTTCCACTACCATCAACTGCAACCGCAAAGACCCAGTCATCAGGCAAGCCGGAATTTCTTGCATTATAGACCGCCCAGTCAGCGCCATCAAACATGCCAAGTCCAACACCTTCACCAGAGTAGGTGCTGGTTCCGAACCATATTTCATCTCCATCTACCAACAAGCAAGAAATCGTGTAATTAAGAAGGTAGAAATGACTCGTGTCGTATGTTGTCCAGTTTGAGCCATCAAACATCGCTAAACCGTCGCCATTTGTGCCAATCCAGATATTCCCATTATCTATTGCAAGAGCGGTGATGATGTTACCGGGTAAGCCAGAGTTATTCGTATCGTAAGTTGTCCAGTTTGAGCCATCGAACTTTGCTAATCCATTCTCGGTTCCAATCCATGTATTGTTCCCGTCTACTACAAGAGCCCAGACGGCGTTATGGGGTAAGCCGGAATTTGCATGGTTATAAAAGGTCATTTGCTCAGTAGCTTTATCCAGCTTGACCAATCCGCCCTCACAAGCGCCAATCCATAGTTCATTCCCATTGTCTGCGAGTACACAGACCAATTGCCCATTGGTATAGTTCACCCAATCGGTGTATTGCGCAAAACTATTGCTCCAGGAAGCGACCGCACATAGCACAACAAGTGTCGGTAGGTTTTTCATAGCAACCTCCTTCATGAGTCACTCAGGTGGCCGAGCTGGAACGGTTTTCAACCTCCGGTCCCGCATTGCACCGGCCGCAGTAGTCGACCGCCCGTCCGGTCAGAGCCGGGGCAAGCGTCGGCACGATGGCGACCAGCAGTGGCGAGCAGCGATGCAGGCGAGTTCTCCCGGCTGTCGCCGTATCGGCTCGGATGGCGTTGTCAGACATTTTGATTCTTCTACCTGGAATAGGTAATGCAGGGAATTGATGATGTCAATATTCAGAAGAAGATTGGACCATCCCTGGAAAAGGGAACGGATGCGTACCACTAAGGAATTCGCTGGGTCATCAGATCTCGAATTTTGCAGGAGGTTGCGTGACACCCATCTGTACGAGCCCTATATTGTCTTTTGAGATTGTCTCCTGCTAGCTCGACACCACGAGAGGTGAGTCTATGCGAGTGGACCGAGTGCCTGCGGCCTGCGCACGCCTGGTGCTGGCAGTGCTTCTGGTGGCAGCCGCCTCCCCCGGCAACGCGTCGTCGCCGAAAGACAACTCGATCGATGACGTCCTCGACGGTCTCCGGTTGCTGCCCTTCGACGACTTCGTCGACGAGTCCTACACTCAGATTCTTCTCCGGAGCCCCGAATCGGTGACCGAGCTCGGTCTGTCGGAGGACCTCGGCATCCGCGACGATCGGCTCGACAACGTCTGCTACGACTTCGTCGATGACACCTATCGGCTCGAGGAGGGGATCCTGGATCTCCTCCGCCGATTCACCCGGAACAGTCTGGGATACGAGCAGCAGATCAGTCTGGACTCGTACTCGTGGTTGCTCCAGGCGTGGGTCGACGAGCACGAGTTCATGTACCACTTCTACCCGGTGACCTACGGGCTCAGCCGCCAGAACACCGTTATGCGGTTCTTCAGGGACGTCCACCCAATGGAGTCCCGTGACAACGCCGACGACTACATCGACCGGCTCGACCAGGTGGACGACCAGCTGGGCTGCCTCGTCCAGAACATGCACGACTCCGAGCAGCGGGGCATTATTGCTCCGGCCGCCATGCTCCAGTGGGCGGCGGACCGGATCCGCGGCATCGTACCGGGCACCGCGCGAGATCTTCCGTTTTACACGGCTTTCTCCGACAGGCTCAATGGGATCCCCGGATTGACCCCGGCCGAGCGGCAGGCCCTGCTTGAACAGGCCAGGCAGGCGATCGATCGCTCGGTGATCCCCGCATACCAGGGCCTGGTGATCGCTCTCGACCGGCAGGCTCTGCTCGCGCCGCCCATGAACGGGGTGTGGCAGCTGCCGAACGGGGACCGCTTCTTCGCGTCGCGGCTGCGCTATCACACGACCACCGATC